>Ga0316203_1000261_pt1 | contig 79485 bp, 75 predicted proteins | sample 6monrhotite_MG_FD_204940 | JGI IMG/M metagenome (GOLD analysis project Ga0316203, IMG submission 204940) | Microbial mat bacterial communities from mineral coupon in-situ incubated in ocean water Damariscotta River, Maine, United States -... | ecosystem: Environmental > Aquatic > Marine >... | reverse complement strand
GTCATCGTGTTGATGCCTTTCGAGTTGGGGTAAGAGACTTCTCGAGGGATCACACGGTGGCCGCGTTCACGTCGTTACCGACGCGGTGGGCCACCGTGCGTTACACCACTATGCGGGACTCCACTGGGCGCGCTCGCGGAGTCGGCAGTCGGGCCGCCGCGGTTCGCGAGCTCCCCGTCAGAGGGGGTCGATGACTCCTGCGGCGAGCAGCACGATCAGCGTGCCGCCGAGCAGCAGCCGGTAGATCACGAAGGGCAGGAACGAGCGCTTCGAGATGTAGGCCATGAGGCCCGCGATGACGGCGAGCCCCACGCCGAAGGCGACGACCGTGGCCGCCGCGATCTCGAGGTAGCTGAACGGGCTCGAGCCCGGCTCGCGGATCGCCGTGAGCAGCTCGTAGAAGCCGCTGCCGAAGACCGCGGGAACGGCGAGCAGGAACGCGTAGCGTGCGGCGGCCGGGCGTGTGTAGCCGAGCGCGAGCCCCATCGAGGTCGTGGCGCCCGAGCGTGAGACGCCCGGGATGAGCGCGAGCGTCTGCGCGGCGCCGTAGGCGAGACCGTGCGGGTAGGTCAGCTGCGTGAGCTCGCGATCGCGACGACCGAGCCAGTCGGCGATGCCGAGCAGGATGCCGAAGACGATGAGCACGATGGCGACGAGCCACAGCGAGCGGAACGCGGAGCGGATGTACTCCTGGGCGAGGAAGCCGATGATGACGATCGGGAGCGTGCCGATGATGATGAGCCACCCCATGCGCACGTCCGGGTCGCTCGCGGGCAGCCCTCGGCGCGTGACGTGCCGGAACCACGCGCCGATGATGCGCGTGATGTCTTTCCAGAAGTAGACGAGCACGGCGGCCTCGGTGCCGATCTGAGTGATGGCGGTGAACGTGGCGCCGGGGTCGGTCGCGCTCGGCAGCACCTCCCCCGCAATGCGGAGGTGGGCGCTCGAGGAGATGGGCAGGAACTCGGTGAGTCCCTGGATGAGCCCGAGGACGAGGGCTTCGAGGAGTGACACGCGGTGGCGTCCGTTCTGGGAGGAGGGTGGTGAGCGCGGGGTGGCTCAGTAGGTCGTGAGCAGGTCGGTCAGCGCGCGGTGCCCGAAGCTCAGCGCCTCGAGCGGCACGCGCTCGTCGACGCCGTGGAACATCGCCGGGAAGTCGAGGTCGGGTGTCAGGCGCAGTGGCGCGAAGCCGTAGCCGGCGATGCCGAGGAGGCTCAGCGCCTTGTTGTCGGTGCCGCCGCTCATAAGGTACGGCAGAACCTCCGCTTCAGGGTCGTGGCGGTTCAGCGTGCTGACCATCGCGTCGACGAGAGGGCCGGAGAACGGGTTCTCGAGCCCGAGATCGCGATGCATGACCTCGATCTCGATCTCGTCTCCCACAAGCTTCTGCACCTCGGCGAGGATCGCGTCCTCCTCGCCCGGCATCATGCGCAGGTCGATGAGCGCTTCGGCCTGGTCGGGAATCACATTGTGCTTGTATCCCCCGCTCAGGAGCGTGGGATTGCTCGTCGTGCGCACCGTCGCGGTGAGGAAGCCCGCCGCCGTGCCGGTGCGGAGCATGACCTCGTCGGGGCCGAGCTTCTCGACGTCGACATCGAGGATGCGACCGAGCTCGCTCAACAGGAGCTCGGTGGTCGCCGTGAGGTGCAGCGGCCACTCGCGGCGGCCGAGTGCCACGACCGCCTCCGCGAGCTTCGTCACGGCGTTGTCGTGAATGACGCGAGAGCCGTGCGCGGCCGTGCCGCGGCTGATGAGTTTGATCCACACGAGAGCCTTCTCGCCGGTCTGCAGCAGGTAGGCGCGCTTGCCGCCGATCTCGACCGAGTATCCGCCGACCTCGCTGATGGCCTCGGTCGCCCCGGCGAAGACCTCGGGTCGGTGCTGCACGATGTGGTGGGAGCCGAAAGCGCCGCCGTTCTCCTCGTCGGCGAAGAACGCGATCGTCAGATCGCGGTTCGGCTGCCCGCCGCTGCTGAGGATCTCGTCGAGCGCGGTGAGGATCATGGCATCCATGTCCTTCATGTCGACCGCTCCGCGACCCCACAGCATGCCGTCGCGGATCTCGCCGGCGAAAGGGTCTACCGACCAGTTCGCGGGGTCCGCGGGCACGACATCGAGGTGGCCGTGCACGACGAGGCCCGGGCGCGCGCCGCGGCGGGTATCGACCTCGTTCTCGTAGCGGCCCTCCACGTGGGTGATGACGCTCGTGCGGCCCGTCTCCGAGTCGATGTACTCCGTCTTGAGCCCGAGCCCTTCGAGAATCGCGCCGACGTACTCGGCCGCCTCCGTCTCGCCCTTGCTGCGCCCCTCGCCGTAGTTCGTCGTGTCGAAGCGAATCAGATCACGGGCGATGCGCGCCGTGTCGTCGAGGTGCTCTGAAGCCATGGCGACCACGCTACCGGGCGTGCTGGCGAGAGCCCATTCCGTGCTAATGTCATACCTCGGTCAGGCCGCCTCGTGCGGTGCGACCACAACCAGCGCGGGTGGCGGAAATGGCAGACGCGCTAGCTTGAGGTGCTAGTGCCCGGATAGGGCGTGGGGGTTCAAGTCCCCCCTCGCGCACGGTTCACCCCGTGTGTGAACAACGAACTGGTTGAGACAGTACGACGAAGCCCCGGCGGGTCGCCCGCCGGGGCTTCGTCGCATCCCGCACCGGTCGCGTGTGCGGGCCACGCCGATACAGTGACCCTGTCATGAGCATCACGCGGCGCACTCTGATCACCGGGGCCACCGGGCTCTCCGTTCTGGCCGTCGCCGCGTGCACGCAGGAGCCCGGGCCGAGACCCGAGCCCAGCGCACCCTCGACGGCCGGCCCATCGCGCCCGACGGGCATGGTGCGCAGCGCGTGGTCCACGGAGCCGTTCTCGCGCGGCGCGACGAGCTTCCTGCCGATCGGCGGTGAGCCGGCCGACCGCGCTCGCCTCTCCGTGCCCGTCGCCGACCGTCTGTTCTTCGCCGGCGAGGCCACCTCGGTCGACTCCCCCAACAGTGTCGAGGGCGCCCGAGCGAGCGGCGAACGCGCGGCCGGCGAGGTTCTGCGCACCGCCCTGCTCGGGGAGCGCATCGCCGTCATCGGTGCCGGGGTGGCGGGAGCGGCGTGCGCGCATCGCCTGAACGCAGCGGGCCACGACGTCGTCGTGGTGGAAGCGCGCGAGCGCCTCGGCGGCCGCGTGCAGACCGTGAGGGGAGGCGAGTGGCCGGTGTCCGTCGAACTCGGCGCCCTGCGGATCGGGCGGAATCAGCCGAGTGCCGTGCGCGACGCGCTGGAGGAGCTCGGGCTGTCGGTGCTGGATGGCACGACGATCGTGCGGCGGGAGGCCTCGGGCGACGAGATCGAGGTGGACGGGATGCGCGAGGCGGTGCTCGCGCGCGCTCGAGAGGTCGCGAGCGAGGTGGACTTCGATATTCCGCTCTCGACAGCTCTCGCCCGCCTGGCGCCCCTCGGCACGGATTCTGCCGAGAACGCGCTCAGCGAGACGGAGGCGGCCGCAGCAGCGGTCGCCGAGCTGGTCGGTGCGCGGTCCGGGGCGCTGGCGCGCCAGATCTCGGTCGACCCCGGCCTCGACGAGGTACCCGGTGGCTGGGAGTCCATCGTCTCCGGCGGGTTCGACAGCTATATCGAGAGCCTGCTCGAGGGCATCGACATGCTGCGGGCGAGCGCCGTGGCGGCCGTGATCTATGACGGGTCGGGGGCGGCGCTCCGCCTCGGCTCGGGCGAGTCGCTCTCCGTCAACCGCGTCGTGGTGACGGTGCCGCTCGGCGTGCTGCAGGACGACGGCATCACCTTCGAGCCCGCGCTGCCGCTCGCGCACCGCGAGGCGATCGCCTCGCTCGGGGTGGGCGCGCTCGACACGCTGGTATTGCGATTCGAGGAGGCGACCTGGGCCGAGTCGGCGCACGTGTGGCTCACCGACCCGACGCACGATGCCCTCGTCACCGAGTGGATCAACCTCGACGCACTCCAGGGCGCACCCGTGCTCGTCGGAATCGTCGGGCCGCAAGGCGTTTCCCGACTCGCCGCGCTCAGCGACGACGAGGTGATCGATCGGGCGATGATCGAGCTCGCGCCGTTCTTCGGCGCTCCCTGAGAATCTGCAGGACGCGCGCGTCGACGACGCGATCCTCCACCGCAGGAGCGAGCAGGAGCACCGTGGCGACACCCGCGAAGAGCGCGAGCGCGGCGGCGCCGTAGCCAGCGATCTCTCCCGGCCCCGAGACCTGCGCGGGGTCCATGAAGAAGTACGGGTACCAGCCCACGATGCTCCCGCGCACGAGGGTGACCGCTCCCCAGCCGAGGGGATACCCGACGACGATCGCGAGCGTCCGCCACGGCGCACGTCGGCTGCCGGGCCCCACGAGCCAGTCGACGAGCAGGAACGCCGGCAGCCAGTAGTGCAGGATCCGGTCGCTCCACGGCACCTCGATGAGGTACCCGCGACTCGCCGACTGCGTCACGAGGATCGTGAACACGATGCCCGCGACGATGAGGAACGTCGCGACGGAGACACGCATCCCCGGCAGCCACGACGGCTCGCCGCGCGCGCGCAGGGCGATGACGCCGCCGATCACGTTCGCGACCACGGCGACCATGTTGCTCTGCACCGTCAGATAGCCGAAGAAGTTGAGCGAGGCGAAGCTGCTGAACCCCAGGCCGTAGACGAAGCGGCTCGAGAGCGCGATGACACCGGCCACGGCCGCTGCGAGGCGCAGCACACCGAAGATTCGCCTTCGTGTCACGCGGTCGCGCCCCTTCCCCCGCTAGGAGGGTGCCACGGCGCTGCGCTGAGCGGCGAGATGCCGTTCGCGATTCGCGAGGAAGAGCGGAAAGGTGAAGGCGATCGCGGTGAGCCCCGAGAACACGATGTACGCCCACAGGTGCCGCATGCCGAGCCGGCGACCCTCGATGACGATGAACGCGCACGCGGCCACTGCCATGATGAGGAGATCCATGGTGAGGGAGCCCACGGCGGGACCGTTCGCGAACCAGTCGCCGAGGAAGTCTGTGCGCTGCACGATGGCCTGGATGTTGTAGGTCCAGGTGCCGATGAGCCCCACGACGGCGAGGATGAGGAACACGATGGCAGGAGCATTCCAGTGACGAGTCATGACACCATGATCGCCCCCTTCGGGCTGCTGCTCGACGTCGACGGCCCCATCGCGAGCCCCGAGTCTCGGCGCATCGCCGTCGACTCGATCGTGGACGACCTGCTGACCCTTGCGTCGGCGGGCATCCCGATCGCGTTCATCACGGGCCGCAGCGACGCCTTCATGCGCGAGCAGGTCGTCGCGAGACTCGTCGACGGCGGTCTGGATGCTCGTTCCCACGTCTTCGGCGTGTTCGAGAAGGGCGGCTGCTGGGCGCCGATCACCGCCGACGGCATGGGCGCGCTCGAGATCGACCGAGATCTCGCCATCCCCGACCCGGTGCGCGAGGCGGTCGAAGGCCTCGCGCGCGAGCGGTACGCCGACACGATGTTCGTCGACGAGGGCAAGCACGTCATGATCTCCCTCGAAGCGCGCACCGACGTCTCCCCCGCCGCCTACCAGGCCGCCCAGGCGCGCTACGAGGCGGAGGTCTACGAGCGTCTCGTCGGCTCGGGTCTCGGGCTGCGCTACCGCGACCACGAGGCGCACGACGGTCTCGGCCGCGTGCCGTGGCGCATCGACTCGACGATCATCTCGACCGACGTCGAGTCGGTGCTGCTCGACAAGGATCGCGGGGCGGATCGCGCGCTCGACTGGTTCGCCGCGCGCGGCGTCACGGCGCAGCGCTGGTGGTCGGTGGGCGACTCGCGATCCGACTACCGCATGGCCGACGCGGTGCACGCGCGCGGCATCCCCGTGGCGCACCTGGACGTGCGACCGGCCGACGGCGTGCTCGGCAAGGAGTACGACGTGGTCGTCGAGGGCGACCTCGTGCACGACCACGCGGGAGCCGCGTTCCTGCGGCGCCGCGTCGCCGAGCTGCCGTGACCGCGTCGCGCACTCCCCCGCTCGAGACGGTGCGGGCGTTGCAGGCGGCGCTCGCGGAGGCGGGGGCGCCCTCCGTCGTCGGGGGCTCAGGGCTTCTCGCCTCGCTCGGGCTCGTGGACGAGGCGCGGGACTGGGATCTCGTGCTGCCGGCGGGGAGCGTCGAGACCGCCGAGCAGGTGCTCGCGGCGCTCGGGCTCGAGGCGACGCGGGCGGCGGACGCGCATCCGCTCTATGCCACCGAGGCGATGTTCGCGGTCGACGCGGGCGATCACACGATCGACGTGCTCGTGGGCTTCGCCCTGCGCACTCCTGGCGGGGTCGTCGCGATTCCGGCCAGGGCGGGCGGCACATGGCGGGGTCTCGTCATGGCGCGCGCCGACGACTGGGTGGTCGCCTATCGTGCGATGGGGCGGGATGCTCGGGCCGAGCTGCTCGAGGGCGCGAGCCCGGGTGGGCTCAGCGCTGCCGAGCATCCTCCACGAGGTAGCGTGCGACCTTCGGCGTGAGGCGCGGGTAGGCGCGGCGGAGGGCGATCACGGCATCCTCGGGGTCGAGCTTGGGGTCGATCTTGCGGTCGCGCAGCACCTTCGCGGTCCACTCGCGCGCCGACGGCGGGGCGCCCATGGTCGTCGAGTAGTCGTCGAAGAGCTGCTGCAGACGCTCGCTCGGGTCGGCGCGATCGCCGAAAATTCTGGCGGCCAGTTCGCTCTGCATCGGGTGGCTCCCCTTCTCTCGCCGGGCTGTCGTCGTCACCCAGTCTGAGGGGGGCAGGGCATCCCGGTGCCGTCCTGCCAGGAACCTCGAAGGCGGGAACCGATCGTGCGGTGCCGGACACTACAGGGTATGAACTCCCCCGGCTTCGATACTGATCGCGACGACTGGTCGCAGGCGCAGCACGGTGTCGGAGAGGCTTTTGGGCGCGTCTTCGATCGGCATCGCGATCGGGTGTATCGGCACGTTCTGCGCCTTGTGCCTGTGCTGGCCGATGCGGATGATGCCGTCGCGATCACGTTCATGGAGGCCTGGCGGCGGCGTGAGCACGCACGTCTTGTCGATGATTCGCTGTTGCCGTGGTTGCTTGTCACCGCGACGAGGGTCACCCAGAACCTGAATCGCAGCGCTCGGCGCCACCGCGCATTGCTCGCGAAGCTGCCCGCCGACGATCACGCGCACGATCATGCCGAGCGACTCGATGATGGGCCGGCAAGTGCGGCGCTTCGTGAGTTGTCGCTGAGCGATCGCCATGTCGTCACCCTCTGCGTGCTCGAAGGTCTCACCGACCGGGAGGCCGCGCTCGTCCTCGACCTGCCGGTCGGCACGGTCAAGTCTCGACTGTCCCGGGCCAAGCGCCGCTTGGCGGCCACGATCTCTACCCACCCCGCATCACTCTCTCGATTGGATGAGGCACGCCATGATGTCTGACACTTCTTCCCACCGTCCCTCCCGGAACGCAGTACTGCGCGCAGAGCTCGTCGCGCAGGTGGCCGAGTCTGCACCACCTCGTACCGCCGCGCGCACGAGTCGCATCGCGGTCGCTTCGGTGCTCGCCTTCGCCCTGGCGGGTGCGACGACGGGCGGCGCAGTCGCCGCAACGGGTGCACTGACGCCCCCCTCGAGCGTGGCGATCTCGATGGATGAAATGCTCATGGTCTCCTTTCCGGGCACGGAGTTTCTCGGTACGCCGCTCATCGTGACGGGCTCAGGCGAAACCACCGTCGAACTCGGCCCGCAACCAGAGGGGGCTACTGCACTCGCGCTACGCGTGGGCTGTATCGATGCGGGGCGGTACGACATCGCCATCGATGATGCATCTGATGGATGGGTCCAGTGCGATGAGGACGATGTCACCGTCGGTCCGTCGATCGGGGGATTTAGTAGCCAGTACGACCTGAGCTCGACGGGGCCCCAGAGTGTGACTGTGAGCGGCGCATCCGGTGATCGGTATGTCGTGTGGGTCTCGTGGTCCGCCCCTCCGGTCGCCCCCGAACCCTCGCAGGCGCAGGCCGATGCGCTTGCCGACGGCGTCGTGACGCGAGACGAGTACCTCGCAGGCCTTGACCGGTACATCGCGTGCATGGAGGCAAGTGGATGGTCGGTCGGTGTGATCGATCGTGAGGCGGAGGTCGTCGACTACCGCATCGAGGCGATCTCGGGCGCCGATGATTCGCGCTGCTACGCGGCGGAGTTTGTTGAGCTCGACATGGCCTGGCAAATCTCCCGCGAGGACTAGCTGGCGGCGGTTGAGGGCCTCTCTCTCAGTGACATCGGGTTGTACCTCGAGACGCTTCCAGAAATGCGGAACTGTGTGAGTGGGGTTCGTGATGTTCCGCGTTTCTGGAAGCCTGCGGAGTGGTGTTGCGGGCAGGGCGAAGATCGTGGCCGGGGCGTTGCTGTGACGTCCCCGTGACGGGGTGACTGACTGATCGCGCGACACGCCGCTCGAGTGTCGGTGGCAGTTGCCATATTCGAATGTATGTTCGATCATGGAGAGATGCCCGCCCTCGCGCTCTCTGTTGTTGAGGATCCCCCCGTCGATGAACCCGTCGGCGGTACGGGTGCGGCGCGCATCCAGACCGTCGATACCGTGCAGGCGCTGCAGGCCCGCATCGACTCCCTGCAGCGCACGCGGCTCGACAGCCGCCTGTTGCCCACGCACGAGGCACTCGCCGACCTGCTGCCTGCGGGAGGTCTGCAAGAGGGTGCTGTCTACACGCTGAGCCCCTCGAGCGCCCTCACGATGGCGCTGCTCGCCGGCCCCTCGGCGGCCGGAGCATGGTGCGGCGTCGTCGGCATGCCCGAGTTCGGCATCGAGGCGGCCGAGGCCATGGGAATCGACCTCGATCGACTCGTGCTCGTGCCGCACCCCGGCGACCAGTGGCTCACCGTGACCGCGGCGATCGCCGACGCCCTCAGCGTTATCGCCGTGCGGCCGGGGCGTGCGGCGAGCGACGGCGCGATCGCGAAGCTCGCGGGGCGCGTGCGCGAGCGCGGCTCCACGCTGCTCGTGGCCGGTGCCTGGCCGCAGGCCGAAGCCATGATCAGCATCACGGGCAGCCGCTGGTCGGGCCTCGGCGACGGCCACGGCTACCTGAGTGAGCGCGAGGTCACGATCAGCGTGAGCTCGCGACGCAGCCCGCGCCCCCGCAGCGGGCGACTGCTGCTGCCCGACGGTGAGCTGGGCATCCGGCGCCTCGATCGCGCCGATGCCGCTCAGCACACCGACGCGACCCAGCCCGCCGATGCGACCCAGCGCGCGCACGAGCGCTGGAGCACCCCCGCCCGCAGGGCCGGCTGATGACCCGCACGATCGTCGCGTGGGTACCAGACTGGCCGATCCTCGCCGCCGTGCGAGAGGGGCTCGTGACGGCGGGGCAGGCGGTCGCGGTCGTGCAGCAGAATCGCATCCTCGCCTGCTCGTCGGCGGCGCGCGCGCAGGGCGTGCGGGCGGGGCAGCGCCGCCGCGAAGCCCAGTCGCTGTGCACCGAGCTGCGCATCGTGCCCGCCGACGATGACCGCGACCACCGCCTGTTCTCGCCCCTCATCGACGTCATCGAATCCCTCGTCGCGGGTGTGCAAGTCGTGCGCCCCGGACTGCTCGCCCTCGCCGCGCGCGGCCCGGCCCGCTACTACGGCAGCGAGAAGGCCGCCGCCCTCGCCCTGCGCAGCGCCCTCCTCGCCGAGGGAATACCGGATGCCCGGCTCGGCCTCGCCGACGGACCCTTCGCCGCCGAACTCGCCGCCCGCAGCACCGCGCCAGAGCCGACTGCGCCCGGAGAACGGGCGCCGGTGCAGAGCGTGCGCATCGTGCCGCGCGAGGCCACTGCAGCCTTCCTCGCGCCCTTCCCCGTGACGACCCTCGGTGACCCCGACCTCGCGACCCTCCTCGGTCGGCTCGGGGTGCGCACGCTCGGCGACTTCGCCGCGCTGCCCGCCGAGGCCGTGCGCGACCGCTTCGGCGCGGCGGGGGCCCACCGGCACGCGCTCGCAGGTGCCGCCGACGCGACACCGCTCCTGCCGCGCACTCCCCCGCCCGACCTCGAGCGGGTGCTCGACCTCGAGCCGCCCCTCGACCGGGTCGACCAGCTCGCCTTCGCCGTGCGCCAGCTCGCCGACGACCTCGTCGAATCCCTCGTCGCACGCCTGCTCGTCGCCACGGCCATTCGCATCGGGTTCCGCGACGAGCACGGCGTCGAGAGCGAGCGCGCGTGGTTGCACCCCCGCTCGTTCCGGGCGAGCGAGATCGTCGACCGCGTGCGCTGGCAGCTCAGCGGCGAGACGCGCACCCTCGGCACGCGCCCCGGCTCACCTGGTAGCGCCGCCGAACGGGGCCCCGGGTTGCGCTCTGCCATCACGCGCGTGACGATCATGCCCGAGAGCGTCGACGCGCTCGCCCACCACGAACCCGGGCTGTGGGGGGCGGCGCCCGACGAGCGCGTGCACCACGCCCTCTCCCGCGTGCAGAGCCTGCTCGGGCACGAGGCCGTGCTCACCGCCCAGCGCACGGGCGGTCGCACCCTCGCCGAGCGAGGCGCCCTCGTGCCCTGGGGCGACCGGCTCGTGAGCCCCCGCCCCGCTGATCGGCCCTGGCCCGGAGCCCTGCCCCAGCCGACCCCCGGCACCGTATTCCCCTCACGGCATGCTGTGACGGTGCTCGACGCGTCCGGCGCCCCGGTGCACGTCGACGAGAGGATGCGGCTCAGCGCTGCCCCCGCAGGATTCGCCCCGGGTGCGGGCGGGGCCGCGCGGCCCGTGACCTCGTGGGCGGGGCCGTGGCCGCTCGAGGAGCGCTGGTGGGACATCCCGCGGCGGCGCCTGCTGCACCGCCTGCAGGTCGTGGACTCCGCAGGCGTCGCGTGGCTGCTCGTGCTCGAGGGCGACTCGTGGTGGGCGGAGGCGCGCTATGACTGAGGCAGCACAGTCTCCGTGGACTGCGCGCACGCCTCCGGGGGTGCCCTGATGGCGGGCTGGCACAACCCGCCGATCCCGTGGAGTGAGTTCGAGCGCAGCCTGCGCAACGGCAACCGACCCGGCACGGCACCGCCCCCCGGCGCCGACGGGGGCGACTCCCCCGCCTGGTCGCCGAAGCGCGCGCCGTACCGCCGTGCGGGCATCGAGCAGCCCGACCCCGCCACGGTCGTGCCCTACGCCGAGCTGCACGCGCACTCCTCCTTCAGCTTCCTCGACGGCGCCTCGAGCCCCGAAGAGCTGCTGGAAGAAGCTGCGCGGCTGGGCCTCACAGGGCTCGCCCTGACCGACCACGACGGCTTCTACGGCGTCGTGCGCCTGGCCGAGGCCGCCGAACCGTTCGGGCTCACGACCGTGTTCGGCGCCGAGCTCTCCCTCGGCCTCACGGGCCCGCAGCAGGGTGTCGCCGACCCCGAAGGCACCCACCTGCTCGTCCTCGCACGCGGCCAGGCGGGCTACCACCGCCTCGCCGCCGCCATCACCGAGGCGCAGCTCGCGGGCGGCGAGAAGGGCCGACCGGTCTACGACCTCGACGCGCTCGCCGAGCACGCGGGCCGCGGCGGCGATGCCACGAACGGCGACCACTGGATGATCCTCACCGGGTGCCGCAAGGGTGCCGTGCGGTCGGCGCTCGAGGGCCGCGATCCTGCGCGCGATGCCTCCGGGCCGGATGCCGTCGCCCGCGCGCGGCCGACGCGGGCCCACATCGCCGCGGCGGGCGCCGAGCTCGACGCGCTCGTCGACCGGTTCGGAGCATCCAGCGTCGTCGTCGAACTCTTCGACCACGGCCGCCCGCTCGACACCGTGCACAACGACGTGCTCGCCGCCCTCGCCGCCGAGCGCGGGCTGCCGATCGTCGCGACCGGTGCGGTGCACTACGCGACCCCCGCCCGGCACCCGCTCGCGACCGCGTTTGCCGGCCTGCGTGCGCGGCGCAGCCTCGACGAGATGGAGGGCTGGCTGCCCGCCGCCGGCACCGCCCACCTGCGCAGCGGCGCCGAGATGCAGCGGCTCTTCGCCCGCTACCCGGGCGCCGTGGAGCGCAGCGTCGAGCTCGCGACCGAGCTGGGGTTCCCGCTGCGGCAGGCGAAGCCGAATCTGCCCCAGCAACCCGTGCCGCCCGGTCACACGCCCATGAGCTGGCTGCGCGAGCTCGTCTGGGCGGCCGTGCCGCGCAAGTACCCCGACGCGAGCGACGACGACCGCGCCCGCATCGCGCGCGAGCTCGACGTCATCGAGCTGAAAGACTTCCCCGGCTACTTCCTCATCGTCCACGAGATCGTGCAGTTCGCACGTTCCCGCGGCATCCTCTGCCAGGGGCGCGGCTCGGCCGCGAACTCGGCCGTCTGCTACCTGCTCGACATCACCGCCGTCGACTCGATCGGCTACCAGCTGCCCTTCGAGCGCTTCCTCTCCGCCCTGCGCGACGAGGAGCCCGATATCGACGTCGACTTCGACTCCGACCGCAGGGAGGAGGTCATCCAGTACGTCTATGAGCGCTACGGCCGGCGCAACGCCGCGCAGGTCGCGAACGTCATCTCGTACCGGCCGAAGAACGCCGTGCGCGACATGGCGCGTGCGCTCGGCTACTCGACCGGGCAGCAGGATGCGTGGAGTCGCCAGGTGGAGAGATGGGGCGCCGTGCTCTCGAGCGACGACCACGACATCCCCGCCCCCGTCGTCGACCTCGCCCAGCAGGTGCTCACCTACCCGCGCCACCTCGGCATCCACTCCGGCGGCATGGTGCTCACCGATCGGCCCGTGGGCGAGATCGTGCCCATCGAGCACGCCCGCATGGAGAACCGCACGGTGCTGCAGTGGGATAAAGACGATTGCGCATGGATGGGCCTCGTCAAGTTCGACCTGCTCGGCCTCGGCATGCTCGCCGCTCTGCAGCACTCCTTCGACCTCATCGATGCCCACCTCGGCGAGCGGTGGGAGCTGTCGACCCTGCCCAAGGAGGAGCAGGCGACCTACGACATGTTGTGCCGTGCCGACTCGATCGGCGTCTTCCAGGTCGAGAGCCGCGCCCAGATGGGCCTGCTGCCGCGCCTGCAGCCGCGCAAGTTCTACGACCTCGTCGTGCAGATCGCCCTCGTGCGCCCCGGGCCCATCCAGGGCGGTGCCGTGCACCCCTTCGTGCGCCGCAAGCTCGGCCAGGAACCCATCACCTACGACCATCCCAAGCTCATCGGCCCGCTTGAGCGCACACTGGGCATCCCCGTCTTCCAGGAGCAGCTCATGCAGGTGGCCATGGCCGTCGGCGGCTGCACGGGCGACGACGCCGACCTGCTGCGCCGCGCCATGGGCAGCAAGCGCGGCCTCGAGCGCATCGAGTCGCTGCGCGAGACGCTCTACGCCGGCATGGCGGGCAACGGCATCACGGGCGAGCTCGCCGACGAGATCTACGGCCGCATCCAGGCCTTCGCGAACTTCGGCTTCGCCGAGAGCCACTCCCTCAGCTTCGCGCTGCTCGTCTACGCGAGCTCGTGGATCAAGCTGCACTACCCCGGCGTCTTCCTCGCCTCCCTGCTGCGCGCGCAGCCGATGGGCTTCTACTCCCCCTCCTCGCTCACCGCCGACGCCGAGCGGCACGGCGTCGAGGTGCGCACGCCGTGCATCCTGCGCTCCGAGGTCGACGCGGAGCTCGAGCGCCTCGATCTGGTCGTCGCCTCGGCGCACGAGCCCGTGGCCCCGGATGCGCGGCGCGCGGCACCGACCGGGCTCGAGCAGTGCATCCATCGCCATCAGCCGCCCGTGCCCGAGTTCGAGCCCGCCTCGACGAACGGCGACCTCGCCGACTGCGCGCTGCACCGCCGCGACGGCGACCTCGCGGTGCGGCTGGGGCTCGCCGAGGTCACCGGCATCGGCCGCCCGACCGCCGAGCGCATCATCGCCGAGCGAGAGCGGGGCGGCCCGTACCGGGACCTCACCGAGCTCGTCTACCGCACCGGGCTCACGGCCGCCCAGGTCGAGGCACTGGCCACCGCCGGCGCCTTCGATGTGCTCGGGCTCTCCCGGCGCGAGGCACTGTGGGCGGCGGGCGCGGCGGCGCAGGCCCGGCCCGAGTACCTGCCGGGTATCGTCACCGCCGTGCAGCCGCCGCTGTTCACCGACCTCGACGGCTACGAGACCATGGTCGCCAACCTCGTGTCGACGGGCATCGCCCCCGGTGACCACCCCGTGCGCTTCGTGCGCGAGCTGCTGCGCGAGCGCGGCGTGCTGAGTGCGCGCGATCTGCGCAGCGCCGAGCCGAACCGCCGCGTCGAGGTCGCGGGGGTCGTCACCCACCGTCAACGGCCCGCGACGGCGAGCGGCATCACCTTCTTGAACCTCGAGGATGAGACGGGGCTCGTCAACGTGATCTGCTCGGTCGGGCTGTGGAGCCGCTACCGACGCACCGTGCGCGAGTCGCGGGCCCTCATCGTGCGCGGCACCCTCGAGCGCTCGGCCGAGGGCGTCGTCAACATCGTCGCCGACCGCGTCGAGCAGCTGCCGCTGCGCGTGACGATGCCGAGTCGCGACTTCCGCTGACCTGCTGCTCGCAGAAAGAGCGCCACTCGTGACCGGTCGACTCCTGAGAATGTGCCGGAGTGCACCGAGCCTCACCGCGCTACCGTGAGGGCCATGCCGTCCACCAGCAACTCGTCGTCCTCGCACTCCACACGCAGCAGTGCGCGCTCCGCCACGAACAGCCACGCCGTGCGCGTCATCGCTCGCAGCGGTTACGCGGTGAACGGCCTCCTCCACATCCTCATCGGAGTCATCGCGCTCCAGCTCCTCCTGACCGGCGGGGAGAGCACCGATGCCGATCAGAGCGGCGCGCTGCAGAGCCTCGCGTCCACACCGTTCGGCGGAATCCTGCTGTGGATCGTGACGATCGGTCTCGCCATGCTGGGCCTGTGGCTCATCGTCGACGGCATCCTGCAGGGGCCCGCTCGGGACTCGAAGAAGAAGCTCGTGGTCGGCATCGTGAAGGGCCTCGTCTACTTGGCACTCGCGAGCACCGCGCTGTCCTTCGCCCTGGGCGGCTCGTCCGACTCCTCCGGCGACACCCAGAGCATGACGGCGCAGCTCATGGCGGCGCCCGCGGGGATCATCCTCGTGTTCCTCGTCGGTCTCGTCGTCCTCGCCGTCGGCGGCTACTTCATCCGCAAGGGCGTCACCCAGGGCTTCCGCGACGATCTCAGCATTCCCGCGGGCACTGCGGGCACCGTGATCACCGGCCTGGGGGTCGCCGGTTATGTGGCCAAGGGAGTCGCGCTCCTCGCCGTCGGCGGGTTGTTCATCGCGGCAGCCGTCACCTCCGACGCGTCCGAGTCGACGGGGCTCGACGGTGCCCTGCGATCCCTGCTCGCACTGCCCTTCGGCGTATGGATTCTCGGCCTCGTCGGCGGTGGACTCATCGCCTACGGCGTGTACTGCTTCGCTCGCGCCCGCTACGCCAACCTGGGCTAGGAGTTGCGGCCGCGGGCAGCGACAGCCCACGCGCCGACCTCCAGGCCCTCACGCTCGACACTGAGCTCGTCGACGAGGTTCACCGCGTTGCACACGTGGTTCGGCACGACGCGCAGCACCTCGCCGAGCGCGGGGGTCGCCGCGTCGGTCGAGAACGTGACCGTCGCGTGGTGCTCCGAGAGCGCGGTGATGCGCGCCTCGGGGTGGTCGAGGAGCCGGCCGTACCCGGTCGCGTAGGCGGCACGGTCTGCCCCGAGAACCTTGCTGCCGGCATCGAGCACCGCGACACCGTCGCGCCGACTCACCACCGTGGCGTGCGCGGTCAGGACGATCGAGTGCGGCGGCATGGTGCCGAGTTCCCACTGCTGCGCGTCGCCGAACACGTACACGCCCGGCCGCAGCTCCGTGAGCACGCCGCCGTCGGCCGCGCGGGCGCTCGGTGTGGATCCGCCGCTCACCACGGGGCACGGGATGCCCGCGGCCGTCAGCGCATCGCGCGCCTGCCCGAGGGCCGCGGCCTCGTCCCCGGCCGCGGGCACCGCCGCGTCGGCACCGTAGGAGTGTCCCGGGAACGTGAAGACTCCGTCCACGATGAGCCCGGCGTCGAGCGCCGCGACCGCCACGTCCGCAGCGTTCTCGGGCGGGACGCCGCTGCGGTGGTGACCGCTGTCGACCTCGACCGCGATGGCGAGCTGCGCCGCGCCGTCGAGACCGGCGTGCACAGCCCGTGCGAGCATCCTCACGCCGTCGACGGAGTCGGCACCCACCCGCAGCCTCACCCGCGAGGCGAGCGCGCGCAGCCGCTCTGCGCGCGGCCCGACCGCCCACAGCGGATACGCGACGAACAGGTCGACGACTCCCGCGTCGGCGAAGACTTCGGCCTCACCGACGGTCGCGACGGTGAGACCGACGGCGCCGTGCGCGAGCTGCCGGTGCGCGAGCTCCACGGTCTTGTGCGTCTTGGCGTGCGGCCGCAGGGCGACGCCCAGAGCGCGGGCGTGCGCCGCCATCGCCGCGAGGTTGCCCTCGGCCACGCCCTCGTCCACCACGAGGTAAGGAGTATCGCGCATCCCGCCATCCTCCCCCGTTTCGTGCCAGATCTGGCGCAAACGGGCGCTTGCAGGACGGCCAAGTCGCCTTTTGCGACCAATCTGGAGGCACTCCGATGGGCGTGGGTGCGCGCGGGTTCGAGGTGTGGGCGCACGACGTGGGGGCGTGCGGCGCTCGGCATGGGGCACGCGGCGTGCGGCGCGCGGCACGGCGCACGCGGCGTGTGGCGTGGGGCACCACGAGGTACGCGGCACGGGGCACACAGCACCGGGCCCAGAATTGCCACGTATGGGCGCTATCGCTCGTCGCGAGCGCCCGTTTGCGCCAGATCTGGCACAACTCGGGGGCGGGAGGGACGCGGCGCGCGCGTGCTGAAGCGCGCGTGCGTGCGCGCGCGGGGGCGCGCGCGAGGGCGGCGCTAGCCGCCCGTGGCGAGCTGGCGGCGCAGGTGCTCGATGCGCGACTGCAACTGCGCGACCGTAGCCTGGCCGACCGCGGGGCCGCCGCACACGCGGCGCAGCTCGGCGTGGATGATGCCGTGCGGTTGCCCGGTGAGCTTCGCGCGCAGGCCCACGAGGCTGTGCAGGAGCGTGCGCTGCTCTTTGAGCGACCGGTACAGGGGCTGGGGCGCAGGCTGGGTGGCGGGACGCTCGGCGGCGCGGCGCATCTGTCGCTGATGACGGCTGCGCAGCAGCTCGTGCACCTGGTCGGGTTCGAGGATGCCGGGCAGGCCGAGGAAGTCGAGCTCTTCGAGACTGCCGACCTCGGCGAGCTGCCCGAACTCGGTGCCCTCGTACAGGACTTTGTCGAAGGTCGCCGACGACTCGAGCGCCTGGTAGGTGTACTCGGCGAGCTCCGACTCGCTCGCCTTCTCCTCGCGCTCGGCCGCCTCCAGTAGCGAGTCGTCGAGCAGCTCGTCGCCCTCGCGATCGAGCGCGTGATCGCGCTCGCGCTCGAGCTCGCTCGCGAGCGACTGGATCGTCGGCACGCTCGGAATGAAGATCGAGGCCACCTCGCCCCGGCGTCGAGCCCGAACGAAGCGCCCGATCGCCTGCGCGAAGTACAACGGCGTCGAGGCGCTCGTCGCGTAGACGCCGACGGCGAGCCGGGGCACGTCGACACCCTCCGACACCATGCGCACGGCGACCAGCCAGCGCGCCTCCGACTCCGCGAACTCGGCGATGCGCTCCGAGGCGCCGGCCTCGTCGCTCAGCACGACGGTCGGCTGCTCCCCTGTGATGCCCGCGAGGAGCCCCGCATAGGCGCGGGCCGTCGCCTGATCGCTCGCGATCACGAGGCCGCCCGCATCGGGGATCGCGTGGCGCACCTCGGTCAGCCGGGTGTCGGCGGCGCGCAGCACGCCCGGCATCCACTCCCCTTCGGGGTCGAGCGCGGTGCGCCAGGCCTGCGCGGTGATGTCGGCAGTGTCGCCCTGACCGAGCACGGCCTCCATCTCGTCACCGGTGGTCGTGCGCCAGCGCATGCGGCCCGCGTAGGAGAGGAAGAGCACGGGGCGCACGACGCCGTCCCGCAGAGCGCGGCCGTAGCCGTAGCTGTAGTCGGTGCGGGAGACGCGGATGCCGTCGCCTTCGTCCACGTAGGAGACGAACGGGATGGGCGCCGTGTCCGATCGGAACGGCGTGCCCGTGAGCGACAACCGCCGCGCTGCGGTGCCGTACGCCTCCCGCATCGCCTCGCCCCAGCTGAGCGCGTCCCCGCCGTGATGCACCTCGTCGAGGATGACCAGGGTGGGCACCTGGTCGACGAGAACGCGGTGCACGAAGGGCTGCGCGGCGACTTGCGCATAGGTGACGGCAGCGCCGTGGAAGGCCCGCGGGATCACGCGGGAGGCGTTGCGGAAGGCCGGATCGAGGCGGATGCCGACGCGGTGCGCCGCGTCGGCCCACTGCCGCTTGAGGTGCTCGGTGGGGGCCACGACGATGACCCGCTCGACCGTGCGCCGCGCGAGCAGCTCGGCCGCGAGGCGGAGCGCGAAGGTCGTCTTGCCGGCACCCGGTGTGGCCGCGGCCAGGAAGTCGCGTGGCTCGTGCGCGAAGTACGCATCGAGCGCCTCGGCCTGCCAGGCGCGCAATCGGTCGGCCGTGCCGCGCGCCGCGCGCTCCGGGTAGGAGGGTGAGAGGTGCTCCGCCGCGAAGGTGCCGACGTGGGGTGCGCGGCGGAAGGTCGGAGACATGCGACCTCGATGCTAGTCGAGGCGACCGACACTGCTCACGCGCGCGCGGGCGGCTCGGGAGACGCCGGTGAGGCGGGCGGAGCATCCTGACCCGACAGCGCCGAGCGCCGGCGTGCCGGGGTCGACAGCAGGGACGCCCGCTGCACGGCACCGCGACCGAAGCGCTCGGCGAGCGCGTCCATCGTGCCCTCCGCCTCGCGCCATGACTCGTCGTCGTCCCACAGGCCGCGGGCGACCGCTCCGGTCGGCAGCAGGTTCTCGGCACGCACACCGATGAGGCGGATGCCCCTCCCCTGGGTCGGCGCGGCAGCGAAGAGCGCTCGGGCCTCCGTCGCGATGCGCTGCGCCACCTCGGTGGGCTCGGCGATCGTCTGCGATCGCGTGAGAGTCGTGAAGTCGCCGAACCGCACCTTGATCGCTACGGTGCGCGCGACCCATCCGCCGCGCCGCAGGCGCCGCGCGACGAGGTCGGCGAGCCGCAGCAGCTCTCGGTCGAGCGCGGCGCGGTCGTGCAGGTCGGTCTCGAACGTCATCTCGTGGCCGATCGACTTCTCGAGTCGCGTGGGGGTCACGGCCCGCGGGTCGATGCCGTTCGCGAGCTCGTGCAGCTTGCCGGCCGCGGCGGCCCCGACGGCCGCGTCGAGTGCGGCGAGCGGAAGGTCGGCCACGTCGCCGACGGTGCGCGCGCCGATCCGCTCGAGCCGTTCGGCGACGGCGGCTCCGACACCCCAGAGCGCGCTGATCGGCTGCGGCCGCAGGAAGGCCGCGGTGTCGGCCTCGGGAACGACGAGCACCCCGTCGGGCTTGGCGCGGCTGGAGGCGAGCTTGGCGACGAACTTGGTCGCGGCGGCGCCGACCGAGGCCACGAGGCCCGTCTCGTGCGCGATGCGGGCGCGCAGGCTCTGGGCGATGGCGTAGGGCGGCCCGAAGAGGGCTCGGGCACCGCTCACGTCGAGGAACGCCTCGTCGATGCTGAGCGGCTCGACGAGCGGCGTCACATCGCCGAGGATCGCCATGACGGCGCGCGAGGCCTCCTGGTAGCGCTCGTAGTGCGGCTCGAGCACGATCGCGTTCGGGCAACGGCGCAACGCGATGCTCATGGGCATGGCGGAGTTGACGCCGTAGCGCCGTGCCTCGTACGTCGCGGCCGTGACGACCGAGCGTGCGCCGCGGTGGCCGACGATGACGGGCTTTCCGCGCAGCTCCGGTCTCGTGAGCAACTCGACGGAGGCGAAGAACGCGTCCATGTCGAGGTGCAGGATGCTCGCGCTCGTGTCGTCCGTCGGCGCCGCGGTGACCTGCCGACCGGTGCCGTCCTGCTTGCTCACGCTCGCCGCCTCACGACTGCATCCTCACGGGTGCATCCTCACACAGCGCGACGCGCGGGGCGCCGTGGCGCCCCGCCCGTCGCGGGTGTCGTGCGTGTCGCGCGTCAGGCGCGTCGACGACCTGTGATGGCGCCGTAGATGACGAGCACGAGCAGCGACCCGCCGATGGCGAGCAACCAGGTCTCGATCGAGAAGAACCCGCCGAGGTCGACGCCGAAGATCACGCTGCCGAGCCAGCCGCCCAGGAGGGCGCCGATGACTCCGATGACGAGGGCGGCGAGCCAGCCCCCCGGACCCTTGCCCGGCAGGATCGCCTTGGCGATGGCTCCGGCGATGAGTCCGATGAGGAGGAATGCGAGGAATCCCATAGGGCGCTCCTTTCGTAGTGGCCGCACTCGGTTCGAGTGTCAGCCGTTGTTCGAGCGCTCCGGTGGAAACGCTCAGCCGACAGTCAACCAGGTTCACCCCCGTTCGGGGGGATCCACTGTCCAGGAGATTCTCAGGCCGCGCGGTCGCTGAGGCTCTGGCACTCTAGAGCCATGGCACAGCTTCACCCGTGGTCCCGGTACGTCGCCATCGGCGATTCCTTCACCGAGGGCATCGGCGACCCGGAGCCGCAGAGCCCCGGCGGTCATCGCGGGTGGGCCGATCGTGTGGCCGAGCAGCTCGCCCTGCGCACCGACGACTTCGCCTACGCGAATCTCGCGGTGCGCGGCCGACTGCTGAAGCAGATCGCCGAGCAGCAGGTCGAGCCCGCGCTCGCGCTGCGCCCCGATCTCATCTCGGTCTCCGCGGGCGGCAACGACATCATCCGCCCCGGCACCGACCCCGATCAGGTCGCCGAGCGGTTCGAGGAGCTCGTCGTGCAGCTGCGCAGCAACGGCGCGACGGTGCTCATGTTCAACGGCCCCGACATCGGCATGACGCCCGTGCTGCGGCGCGTGCGCGGCAAGGTGGCGATCTACAACGAGAACCTGCGGGCTATCGCCTCCAAGCACGACGCGATCGTCGCCGACATGTGGAAGCTGCGCGAGCTGCGTGACCCGCAGATGTGGGATCGCGACCGCCTGCACTTCTCGCCGATGGGCCACCACACGATCGCGATCATGGCGCTCGAGGCGCTCGGGGTGGAGCACGACCTCGAGCCTCGTGCGCCGGAGCCGCTGCCCCGCCGAAGCTGGCGCCAGGCTCGCGTCGAGGATCTCGGCTGGGCGCGCGAGTACCTCGTGCCGTGGGTCGTGAGGCGCATCCGCCACCAATCGTCGGGCGACCACATCGCGCCCAAGCGGCCGGACGCCTCGCACCCGCGAGGCTGACGGCCTCGCGAGCGCGCAGCCGCTACTGCTGCCAGACCGCCTCGAGCGGCTGGGCGAGGCGCCACGCGAGGTCGGGCCCTTCGAGCGCTCCGCGCCATTCGAGCGGGATGCTCACGCGACGATCCCCGTAGCGCACCGTGACGCTGCCGGGGTCGGGCAGGGGCACGCCCGGCTGCACCTTGGGCGCGCGCACGACGCCGATCGAGCGCACCTCTCCCCACACGAGGTCGTCGACGGTCTCCGCGACGTGCAGGCTCGCGGTCGCGCCCCACTCGGTCTCGTAGCGGGCGACGAGCTGCCCGGCCGTCGCGATCGTGACCTCGTGGAAGTCGTCGCGCGCGCTCGCGAGGAGGGCGCGCACGTCGTCGGCGACGGTCGGATGATCCGGTCCGGCGAGCACCACCCCGACGACGTCGACCTCTTCTCCGTCGATCACCTCGCGCGCGGAGAAGAGCAGGCAGGCTCCCGCCTCGAGGAGGGTGCCGGTCTTGAGCCCGGTGACACCGTCGACCCCCACGATGAGGTTGCGGTTCTCGTAGGTGCCGACGCCCGGCACGGTGACGTCGGGCAGGGCGGCTGCCGCGGCGACGACCGGGTCGGCGAGCGCGAGGCGGCCGAGGTCGAGAAGCGCGCGGGGGCTCGCCCGGTTGAGGAGGGAGAACCCCGTCGTGTCGCCGACCGAGATCGAGGCGAGGTCGTGCGCGTCGAGCCAGTCGCGCGCGGCCGCGAGGTAGTCGGCGACGGAGCCGAACGCCCAGGTGGCGAGGGTCTCGGCGTAGTTGTTGGCGGAGGCGACCATCATGAGCTCGATGACCTCGCGCTGTGTGATCGTCACTCCGGCCGGGGCGGGAGCCGTCGTGCCGTTGAGGGCGCGATAGCGGTCGACGAGGCCGCTGTCGGCCGCCGTGAGCGTGATCGTCGCGCCGGGTGAGCCGGTCTCGATGGGGTGCGCGTCGAGCACGACAAGCGCGGTCACGACCTTGGTGATCGAGGCGATGGGGCGCACCTCGTCGAGGCCGCGGCTCGCGAAGACCTGGTGGCCCTCTGCAGCGCCGATCGCGGCGGCGCCGTACCCGGGCATGCTCACCTCGGGCGCGGGCGTGACGAGCTCGGGCAAGGACTGCACGAGAGGCTCGGCGGCCGGGACGGGGGCGAGCGCGGCGAAGGCGCCGTAGCCGAGCGTGCTCGCGCCGAGGGCGAGAAGAGCGGCGACGCCGACCGAGCGCAGGAGGGGGCGGCGGCGGGTCACGCCCTCCAGTCTAGGAAGCCGGCGGGGTCACGGGCGCCGAGCGCGCGCCGGAGGCCGACGCACCCCCGAGCGCGTAGAGCGCCACCGCACTGGCCGCCGCGACGTTGAGCGAGTCGACGCCGTGCCCCATGGGGATCGTCACGACCGTGTCGGCAGCGCCGAGGGCGGCGCGGCTGAGCCCGTCGCCCTCTGAGCCGAGAAGCAGCGCGACGCGGTCGGGCCGGTGCGCCGCGAACTCACGCAGTCCCACCGCCTCGGGGGCGAGCGCGAGCGCCGCGATCGTGAAGCCGTGCTCGTGCAGCAGGTGCGCGCCCTCGGGCCAGTCGGGCAGCCGCGCCCACGGCACCTGCAGCACCGTGCCCATGCTCACGCGCACGCTGCGGCGGTAGAGCGGGTCGGCGCAGCGCGGCGTGATGAGAACCGCGTCGGCGCCGAGGCCCGCCACGGAGCGGAAGATCGCCCCCACGTTGGTGTGGTCGACGACGTCTTCGACGATGACGACGAGCCGAGCATCCCGCAGCAGGTCGGCTGGGTCGAGCGGCTCGGGCCGGTGCATGCTCGCGAGAGCGCCGCGGTGCAGGTGGAAGCCCGTGAGCTCCTCGAGCAGCCCTGGTGCGCCGACGTAGACGGGAACGTCGTGGCCGCGCAGCAACGGTTCGAGGTCGTCGAGCCAGCGCTCGCTCGTGAGCACGGAGCGCGGGCGGTGCCCGGCCCGGAGAGCGCGCCCGATGACGGTGAGCGATTCGGCGAGGTAGAGGCCGCCCGCGGGCTCCTGCACGCGGCGCAGGGCGACGTCGGTGAGGCGCGCGTAGTCGCTCAGGTCGGCGCTGTCGAGCGTCGTCAGTCGCTCGAGGCGCATGCGCGGGTCCTTTCGATAGGCGTGTCCCAGCCCGTGGAAACATATCGGAAACCGCGGGCGTTTAGTCTCGTAGGCAGTGTCGGAGAGGCGTGGGGAGGCGACCGTGAGCATGATGGCGGCGGATGCTCGGCCCCTCGATGCCCTCGCGCAGGCCTCGCTCGCTCAGGCCGCGGAGATTCTCGCGGGCCGCCGCATCGCCGTTCTGACGGGTGCGGGCATGAGCACCGACTCGGGCATTCCCGACTACCGTGGCGCCGGCGCGCCCGTGCGAACCCCCATGACCTACAGCCAGTTCCTCGCCGATGAGCCGTACCGCAAGCGCTACTGGGCGGGCAGCCACCTGGGGTGGGAGCGCTTCGCCCAGGCACGGCCGAACTCCGGCCACGAGACGCTCGCGCAGCTCGAAGCCGATGGCACCGTGACGGGCGTGATCACGCAGAACGTCGACGGACTCCACGTGCGCGCGGGTTCGCGCCGCGTCGTCGACCTGCACGGCAGCATGGATCGCGTGCGCTGCCTGCACTGCGGCCAGACCTTCTCGCGGGCCGCGGTCGCGAACCGCATCACGACCCTCAATCCGTGGCTCGTGGCCGGTGACAACCACCGGATCAACCCGGACGGCGACGCCGAGGTCGACGACATCAGCCTCTTCGAGGTGCCGGAGTGCTCGGTCTGCGGCGGCACGCTCAAGCCCGACATCGTCTTCTTCGGCGAGTTCGTTCCGCCCGTGAAGTTCGAGGAGGCCCGCGGGCTCGTCGCGCGCGCCGACGCCCTCCTCATCCTCGGCTCCTCCCTCGTCGTCAACTCCGGCATCCGCCTCGTCGTGCAGGCGGGTCGCAAGCGCATCCCGACGATCATCGTGAACCGCGGCGAGACCAAGGCCGACGCTCGGGCAGCGGTTAAGATCGAAGCGGGCACCACCGAGACGCTCGCCGCTCTGCGCGAGGCTCTGCGGGCCTGACCGGTGCGCGCGACCTCCGCCGACCGGCGGAGGGAGATGTGTGACTGCGTTCGCGCTCGTGCGCCACGGCGAGACCGATTGGAACCGCGCTCGGCGCATCCAGGGGGCCACCGACATCCCCCTCAACGACACGGGTCGCGAGCAAGCACGCGCGGCCGGGCGTGTCGTCGCGGGTCGCGCCTGGAGCCGCATCGTCGCCTCGCCACTCGTGCGGGCGGCCGAGACCGCGCGGCTCATCGCCGAGGAGGCGGGGCTCCCCGCCCCCGAGCTCGATGGCGCCTTCGTCGAGCGCAACTACGGCGAGGCGGAGGGGCTCACGGGTGCCGAGCTCGACGAGCGCTTTCCTGAGGGTGTCGAGGTGCCGGGGCGCGAGTCGCGCGAGGCGGTGGGCGAGCGCGTTGTCGCCGCACTGCACCGGCTCGCGGCTGAGCATCCGGGCGAGTCGATCATCGTCGTCGCGCACGGCGGCGTGATCCGCAGCGTGCTGGAAGCGGTCGCGCCTGGCCGTCATCGCGAGCCGATCACGAACGGCTCGGTGCACTCGTTCCTGCACGCCGACGGGGGTCTCGAGCTCGTGCGATTCGACGATCCGCTCGACGAGCAGTCGATCTTCCCCTTCGCAGAGGACTTCCTCGACCAGAACCCGCTCGCCCATCGCGAGGACGACGCGGGAAGCACGTCCTGATGGCCGCGTCGGGAGCGGAGCGCTTCGCCGCCGCCACCGCCCACCTGGGTCTGACCCCTCATCGGATGCCCGACTCGACACACACCGCCGCCGACGCCGCGGCTGCCGTGGGCTGCGAGGTCGGCGCGATCGTGAAGTCGCTCGTCTTCCTCGCCGACGACGAGCCCGTGCTCGCCCTCGTGTCGGGCGACAACCGCGCCGACCTCGAGTCGCTCGGTGCGGCACTGGGCGCACGCATCGAGAAGGCGGATGCGGCGACCGTCAAGCGCGCCACCGGCTACTCGATCGGCGGCGTGCCCCCGATCGGGCATCCAGCGCCCGTACGCACCGTCGTCGACCGCGACCTCTTGCGCTACTCGACCGTGTGGTCGGCTGCGGGGAGCGCGAACGACGTTTTCCCCGCCGCTCCGCAGCAGCTCGTCGAGTGGTCCGCCGGCGACGTCGCCTCCATCGGCACGCGCTGAACTCTCAGGTGGCGCGACCGCGCGCGGCCTGCGCGCGCAGCAGCTCGAGCAGCACGGCGGCCGATCGGCTCCAGTCGAAACGCGCAGCCTCCGTGGGCGCGGCGGCGGACCGCCGCTCCCACTCCCCCGGCTCGAGCAGCTCGGCGATGCGCGCGGCGAAATCTTGAGCATCCCCGGCTTCCGCGTACAGCGCTGTCTGACCGCCGATCTCGCGGAAGATCGGGATGTCGCTCACGACGACGGGCGTGCCGCGCCCCATGGCCTCGACGAGCGGGATGCCGAACCCTTCGTCGCGCGAGGCGCTCACGAGCGCCGTGGCGCGGTCGAGCAGGTCCGCATACTCCTCGTCGCTCACGCCGTCGTGCGCCACGAGCGCGCCCGCCGGGGCGGCCGCCGCGAGACGTGCGCGGTCGGCAGGGCGGATGCGGCTCAGCAGATGCAGGCGCGCTCCCGGAAGGAGGTGCAGCGCCGCCACGAGCGTCTCGACGCCCTTGTACGGCATGAATGAGCCCATGTAGACGAGTTCGATGCCCTCGGGTCGGATGCGCGGCTCGACGCCCGCGGGCCGCTCGGCCGCGTTCGGCACGACGGTGATCGCGCGCCGCGTGAGGCGGTGCTCGAGCATGAGCGCACGCGTCGTCTCGCTCACGGTCACGACCGCGTCGGCCCGGTTGAGCAGCAGTCGCTGCGGCCACCACGCCAGGTGGTAGAGGCGCCAGCCGAGCCGTACGGGCCACGGCAGATCGCGCGGCGGCGTGGGGTGCGCGTAGTAGATGAGGTCGTGCAGGGTCAGCACGAGCGGGTAGCGGCGGCCGAGCGCGCCCATCGTCTGCATGGGCGAGAAGACCACGTCGGGCTCGAGGCGGTTCACCTGGCCCGCCACGAACGGTTCGCGGGCGCTCGTCGGCCCGCTCACGCGATGCCAGCGAAGACCCTCGGGCAGCATCGCGAGTTGACGCTCATCGCTGATGAGCAGCTCGAGAGACTCCCCCTCGCCGAGGAGCGGGCGAAGGGCATCCACGATGCCGGCCGTGAACCGGCTGATGCCGTCGTGGCGGGGGAAGCGCACGTAGCGGCAGTCGATGACGATTCTCACGCGAGGAACTCGCGGATCGCGGAGGCGGCGGCCTCGGGCGTCTCGTAGTGGATGAGGTGGCCGACGTCGGGAATCTCCACGAGGCGTGCGTCGGGGAACAGCGCGACGAGCTCGCGCTGTCGCGCGATCGGCGTGATGTCGTCGTCGACGGCGGCCACGAGGAGAGTGGGTGATGCGACGTCGGCCGCGAACTCCGAGACGTCGTGCGAGACGGAGGCGCGAAAGGCCTCGAGCAGCATGTCGCGCGTGGCGAAGCCCGAGAAGTAGCGGTCGTGCTCGGCGTGGATCCAGCGGCGCAGAGCGCGATCGCGCGTCTTCGCCATCGTCACGCTCATGATGCGCGTCACGGCCCTGCTGCGGAGGACGGCGAAGCCGAGCCGACTGGGCAGGGCGGCCCCCGCACGGTAGAACGCCACCGCGAGCCGCGTGAGCACTCCTCGCGGGCCGGAGAGTGCCGGGGCACCGATCGGGTTGACAAGCACGAGACTCGGCGTCGGGGTGCCGCTCGCGACCGCGGCACTCGCGACGATCGAGCCGAAGGAATGGCCCAGGATGACCGCTTCACCGCGAATTCCCAGTTCCTGCAGGAGCGCGTCGAGCCACGCGGCGTAGGAGGCGATGTCGTGCGCGCGGCCCTCCAGCGGCGCGGAGAGGCCGAACCCGGGCAGATCGGGCGAGAGGATGCGGAACTCGGGCAGGTGCGCGATGACCGGCTCCAGGCCGTGGTGGTCGCCGCGGAAGCCGTGGACGAGCACCAGGGTACGGTGCGCCTCGGAGGGGCCGTACTCGACGAGGTGGGCGCGGGAACCGAGCACGTCGAGCGCGCGATCGCGGCGCGGGATGCGCGCGAGAGAGGCGGCGTAGGGAGACGGGGCGGACATCCCGATCAGTCTAGGTCGGCTCGGCATGTGGAACCGGTTGTCGAGCCGGTCTACAGTGGTGAGCACTGTCCGCCCCCAGCGCCGAGGAGCGTTGTGAACTTCACTGCACCGATCACCCTTCCCGGCCTGACCCTCGACCCCCACTGGCATCGCCGGAGCGTGTTCTACGAGGTCATGGTGCGCTCCTTCGTCGACGGCAACGGTGACGGCACGGGCGACCTCGCGGGGCTCATCTCGAAGCTCGACTACCTGCAGTGGCTTGGCGTCGACGCCCTCTGGCTGCCGCCGTTCTTCCAGTCGCCGCTGCGCGATGGCGGCTACGACGTGAGCGACTACACCGCCGTGCTGCCCGAGTTCGGCACGATCGACGAGTTCCGCGAGCTCGTCACCAAGGCCCACGAGCGCAACATGCGCATCGTCATCGACCTCGTCATCAACCACACCTCCGACCAGCACCCCTGGTTCATCGCCTCGCGCGAGGACCCTGAGGGGCCGTACGGCGACTACTACGTGTGGAGCGACACCGACGAGAAGTACGAAGACATCCGCATCATCTTCGTCGACACGGAGGAGTCGAACTGGGCCTTCGACGCCGAGCGCCGCCAGTTCTACTTCCACCGCTTCTTCTCCCACCAGCCCGACCTCAACTTCGAGAACCCGAAGGTGCACGAGGAGATCTTCGACGTGCTGCGCTTCTGGGCCGACCTCGGCGTCGACGGCTTCCGTCTCGACGCCATCCCGTATCTCTACGAGACGGACGGCGGCAACGGCGAGGGCGAGCCGGCCACGCACGACTTCGTCAAGAAGCTGCGCACGATGGTCGACACCGAGTATCCGGGCCGCGTTCTCATCGCCGAGGCGAACCAGTGGCCGACCGAGGTGGCCGAGTTCTTCGGCACCGCCGAGGAGCCGGAGTGCCACATGGCCTTCGACTTCCCCGTCATGCCCCGCATCTTCTACGCCCTGCGCTCGCAGCAGGCCACCGAGCTGCAGCGCCAGCTCGGCGAGGAGACCGCGGCGCCTCCCGGCAGCGCCTGGGGCGTCTTCCTGCGCAACCACGACGAGCTCACCCTCGAGATGGTCAGCGAGGAATACCGGCAGGCCATGTACGGCTGGTACGCCTACGACCCGAGGATGCGCGCCAACATCGGTATCCGTCGGCGCCTGGCTCCCCTGCTCGACAACTCGCGCGCCGAGCTCGAGCTCGCCCACGCGCTCCTGTTCGCCCTTCCCGGCAGCCCCTTCCTGTACTACGGCGACGAGATCGGCATGGGCGACAACATCTGGCTCCCCGACCGCGACAGCTCGCGCACGCCCATGCAGTGGACGCCCGACCGCAACGCGGGCTTCTCGCACGCCGACCCGGGCAAGCTCTACCTCCCCGTCGTGCAGTCGCTCGTCTACCACTACAACCAGATCAACGTCGAGAGCATGCTCGCCCAGCCGCGGTCGCTCCTGCACTGGATCCGCAACGTCATCCACGTGCGCAAGGCGCACCCGACCTTCGGTCTGGGCACCATGCGGGTGCTCGAGACCGATCACGAGTCGGTGCTCGCGTTCGTGCGCGAGTACGAGGGCTCGGGCAGCCAGCTCGGCGATCCCGCCGAGCGCATCCTGTGCGTCTTCTCGTTCGCCCACAATCCCGTCTCCGCGACGATCGAGCTGCCGGGCTTCGAGGGTCGCGCGCTCTCGGACCTCTTCGGCGGCTCCGCCTTCCCCGCGATCGGCGAGGACGGTCGGCTGACGCTCACCCTCGGCAGCCAGAGCTTCTACTGGCTGCATGTCGGCGAACGGAGTGTCGCAGCCCCCGCCTAGGCTGGGCGCGTGACCGAACTACTGCGCGACCTGGCCGTCTTCGACCTCGAGACGACGGGGGTCGATGTGCGTTCGGCGCGCATCGTGACGGCCTACCTGGGTGTACTCGACGCGTCTGGTGCGGTCGTCTCCTCCCGGTCGTGGATGGCGGACCCCGGCATCGAGATTCCCGAGGGCGCCGCTGCCGTCCACGGCATCACGACCGAGCGGGCCCGCGCCGAAGGCCGACCGGCTGTCGAGGTGGTGGCCGAAGTACTCGGGGAACTGCGCTCGGTGCTCGAGCGCGGGCTGCCGCTCGTCGTCTACAACGCCCCGTACGATCTGACGCTGCTCGCTCACGAGGCCGTGCGGCACGGTCTCGAGCCGGTCGCGACGCCCTCCCCCGTCATCGATCCTCTCGTGATCGACAAGGCGGTGGACCGCTACCGCCGGGGCAAGCGCACTCTCGAGGCAGCGTGCGCCCACTACGGCGTGCTCCTCGACGGCGCGCACGATGCGAGCATCGACGCGATCGCGGCGGGCCATGTGGCGCGTGCGATCGTGACGCAGCATGCGGCAGCGATGCCCGGCACCCTCGAGGAGCTGCACGCCGCACAGATCGCGTGGCACGACACGCAGGCCGACAGCTTCGAGGACTACATGCGCACGCAGCGCGATCAGCACTTCACGGCCGACCGCGGCTGGCCCGTGCGGCGGTCCTAGCTCAGGGGTGCGATGGGGCACCCGGTGCCGCGACAACGACGAAGGGTCCCGCCGTGAGGCGGGACCCTTCGTGAAGCGCTGGGGTGCGGCTAGTTGCCGAAGCCCTTGAAGCGCTGGTTGAACTTCTCGACGCGACCGGCGCTGTCGAGGATGCGCTGCTTGCCCGTGTAGAACGGGTGCGAGGCGGAGGAGATCTCGACATCGATGACCGGGTAGGTCTCGCCGTCGAGCTCGATCGTCTTCTCGCTGCTGACCGTGGAGCGGGTCAGGAAGGTCTCGCCCGACGCGAGGTCGCGGAAGACCACCGGCGCGTACTCGGGGTGGATGTCAGTCTTCATGCTGGGTGTCCTTGTGTTCACTCGAGGTCGAGGTGCTGCAGGTCTGGGGTGAGACAGGAGTCTCCGTGGCGCCGCGTCAGCGGCAGAGCCAAGGGTCAACGATAGCAGAGCGGAAGCGCGCGAGGGCGCTATGCGGCGCGCGCGGTGAAGCGGTCACCATCGCGCTGCACGACGAGCTCGAGGCCGAATGCGCTCGTGAGCGCCGAGCTCGTGATGACCTCGTCGAGCGGGCCGCTCGCCGTGATCCGGCCATCGGCCAGAAGGAGTGCGTGGGTGAACCCTGCGGGGATCTCCTCCACGTGGTGTGTGACCATGACCATCGCGGGAGACTCCGTCGAGGAGGCGTAGGCGCCGAGCAGCTGCAGCAGCTCTTCCCGAGCACCGAGGTCGAGACTCGCGGCCGGCTCGTCGAGCAGAAGCAGCTCGGGGTCGGTCATGATCGCGCGAGCGATCTGCACGCGCTTCTGCTCACCGTCGCTCAGGCTGCCGAAGCGGCGGTCCTCGAACGAGTCGAGGCGCCACTCGCGCAGGACGCGCTGAGCACGCCGCACGTCGACGTCGTCGTAGGTCTCGTTCCAGCGCCCGGTCACGGCGTGCGCGCTCGTCATGACGACGTCGAGCACGCGCTCATCCTGCGGGATGCGCCGCGCGAGCGCCGTGGAGGCGAACCCGATGCGCGGCCGCAGCTCGAACACGTCACTCGACCCGAGTCGCTCGTCGAGCACCGTCGCGCTGCCGCTCGAGGGGTGCAGGAGCGAGGAGGCGAGCTGCAGAAGGGTCGTCTTGCCGGCCCCGTTGGGCCCCAGCACGACCCAGCGCTGCTCGGAGCCGACCTGCCACGTGATGTCGGAGAGGATCGCCGAGCCGTCGCGCGTGAGAGAGACATCGTCGAAGTGCAGAACGCCAGCCATGATGTCTCCAGCGTAGAGCACCGGGACTAGTGCACGAGGCTGCGGTAGAGCGCGCTCGTGCGCTCGGCAATGCTCGACCAGGAGAACTCCTCCTCGGCCCGATCTCGGCCTGCAGCGCCCATGGTCGCCGCCGCCGCAGGATCGCTCACGACCTCGGTGAGGACGGCGGCGAGATCGGCGATGAAGCGCTCGGGGTCCAACGGCGTGCCGGAGCCGTCGTGCACCTGATCGATGGGCACGAGCCGGCCGGTCACGCCATCGTCGACCACCTCGGGAATGCCACCGGTGGCGGTGCCCACGACGGGCGCGCCGCAGGCCATGGCCTCGAGGTTGACGATGCCGAGGGGCTCGTAGACGCTCGGGCAGACGAAGGTCGTGGCGCTCGAGAGCACGGCCGAGAGATCGTGGATGCCGAGCATCTGGTCGATCCACACGACCCCCGAGCGCTCCTCCTGCAGGGACGCGACGCCTGCCCGCACTTCGTCCAGGATCTGCGGAGTGTCGGGAGCACCAGCGCACAGGACGAGCTGAACCTCGGGAGGCAGCCGTCGCGCCGCGGCGAGGAGATACGGCAGACCCTTCTGGCGAGTGATGCGGCCCACGAAGACGACGGAGGGTCGGTCGGGATCGATGCCGAGGGCGCGCACGGCCTCCGGGTCGTCGACGCGGCGCCACCGGTCGAGATCGATGCCGTTGTGGATGACGGTGACGCGAGTCTCGTCCAGCGCCGGGTAGCAGCGCAGGATGTCGCGGCGCATGCCGTCGCTCACGGCGACGACGGCGTCAGCCGACTCGAATGCCCCCTGCTCGATCCATCGGGAGACCGTGTAGCCGCCGCCGAGCTGCTCGGCCTTCCAAGGGCGCAGCGGCTCGAGGCTGTGCGCGGTGACGACGTGAGGAATGTCGTGGAGCATCTGCGCGAGCTGCCCCGCGGCGTTCGCGTACCAGGTGTGCGAGTGCACGAGGTCGGCCCCCGCGACGTCCTCGGCGATCGCCAGATCGACGCCGAGGGTCGCGAGTGCCGGATTCGCGGAGGTCAACGACCCCGGCACGAGGTATGCCTGCGTCCCCTCCTCGTCGCGCGGGGCGCCGAAGCACCGCACGCGCACGTCGAGCTGGCGGCGCAGCGCCTGGACCAGCTCGGCCACGTGCACACCCGCTCCGCCGTAGACCTCCGGTGGGTATTCCCTGCTCACGATGTCGACGCGCATGACTTGACGGTAGTACAGCGGTGCCGCTGGCCCCGCACCCCACGCTCGCCTACTGTGGGTCTATGCCGTCACCGAAGATCTTTGGAATCGTGCTCGCCGGTGGTGAGGGGAAGCGCCTCATGCCCCTCACGGAGGATCGGGCGAAGCCCGGGGTGCCCTTCGCCGGCGGCTACCGGCTCATCGACTTCGCCCTCTCCAACCTCATCAACTCGGGCCTGCGGCAGGTCGTCGTGCTCACGCAGTACAAGAGCCACTCCCTCGACCGTCACATCTCGCAGACGTGGCGGCTCACCGGCATGCTCAACTCCTACGTCGCGTCCGTGCCCGCGCAGCAGCGCCTGGGCAAGCGGTGGTTCTCCGGCTCCGCCGACGCCATCTACCAGAGCCTCAACCTCATCCGCGACGAGAAGCCCGACATCGTCGTCGTCGTGGGTGCCGACCACGTCTACCGCATGGACTTCCGGCCGATGATCGAGGCGCACATCGAGAATTCGGCCGGTGTGTCGGTCGCCGGCATCCGCCAGCCGATCGCCCTCGCCGACCAGTTCGGCGTCATCGAGACCGATCCCACCAACCCGCAGCGCATCGCCGCCTTCCACGAGAAGCCCCAGAATGCGGTGGGCCTCGCGGATGCTCCGCACGAGGTCCTCGCCTCGATGGGCAACTACGTCTTCGACGCCGATGTGCTCATGGATGCCGTCGTGCGTGACAGCGACAACGCGGAGTCGCACCACGACATGGGCGGCGACATCGTGCCCGACTTCGTGCGCAAGGGCGAGGCCTTCGTCTACGACATGAAGCGCAACGTCGTGCCGGGCTCGACGGATCGCGACCGGGACTACTGGCGCGATGTCGGCACGATCGAGTCGTTCTTCGACGCGCACCAGGACCTCATTTCGGCCCTGCCCATCTTCAACCTGTACAACGCCGACTGGCCGATCTACTCTCAGCAGCTCAACTCGCCTCCCGCGAAGTTCGTGCGCGACGCGGACGGTCGCAACGGAGACGTCATCGACTCGATCGTCTCGCTCGGCACCGTGATCTCAGGCAGTCACATCGAGCGCTCCGTGCTCGGTCCGTGGGTCGTGGTGGAGTCCGCGAGCATCACGGATGCCGTCGTGTTCGAGCGCACGACGATCGGCGCAGGAGCGACTGTGCGGCGCGCTATTCTCGACAAGGACGTCGTCGTGGCGCCTGGCGCCCAGGTCGGTGTCGACCACGACGCCGACCGCGCTCGCGGCTTCACCGTCACCGAGACGGGCATCACCGTGGTCGGCAAGGGCGCAGTCGTCGAGGCCTGAGCCCGTCTCTCACCGCTGGAGCCGAGAAGGAGCCCTCCCACCCCATGGCGCGATTCCTCGTCGTCCTCGATGTCGACTCGACCCTCATCGAGGAAGAGGCGATCGAGCTGCTCGCCCGGGAAGCAGGCTCGGGAGAACGCGTGGCCGAGATCACGTCGCGCGCAATGGCCGGGGAGCTCGACTTCACCGAATCGCTGCGAGAGCGCGTCGCGACGCTCGCCGGTCTCAGCCGTGACGTGTTCGCCGAACTGGCCCCGAGCATCCATCTCACGCGCGGTGCCCGCGATCTCGTCGACGGCGTGCACGCCGGCGGCGGGGCGATCGGCGTGGTCTCCGGCGGGTTCCACGAGCTGCTCGATCCGCTCGCCGCATCGCTCGGGCTCGACCACCACCGCGCCAATCGCCTCGGCGCCGACGCGGGCCTCCTGACCGGCACGACCGAGGGGCCGGTCGTGGATGCCGCGGCGAAGGCCGATGCCGTCCGCGAGTGGGCGACGGCTCACGCCCTGCCGCTCGAGCGCACGATCGTCGTCGGCGACGGTGCCAATGACCTCGAGATGATGCGCATCGCGGGTCTCTCGATCGCGTTCGATGCGAAGCCGGTTGTGTGCGCGACCGCGAGCGTGTGCGTGCCCGAGCGCGATCTCTCCGCCGTGCTCGCCGTGCTGGGCCTGCGCGGGTAGCCGACCCGCGCAGCCGGTCACGCTGCTGGGGTCAGTGCCCCATGCCGAGGCCGCCGTCGACGGGGATCACGGCGCCGCTGATGTAGGCCGCGTCGTCGCCCGCAAGCCAGGTGACGACGCGCGCGACCTCCTGAGGTGTCGCGAAGCGCCCCGCGGGGATGCTCGCGCGGTAGGCGGACTGCTGGTCCTCGGGAAGGGCAGCGGTCATGTCGGTCTCGATGAAGCCCGGCGCGACGACGTTCGCCGTGATACCTCGACCACCGAGCTCGCGCGTGAGCGAGCGTGCGAAGCCCACGAGGGCCGACTTCGAGGCGCTGTAGTTGACCTGGCCAGCGGAGCCGAGCAGTCCGACGACGCTCGAGATGAGGATGACGCGGCCGAAACGTGCCTTGAGCATCCCCTTCGATGCGCGCTTGACGGTGCGGAACGCTCCCGTGAGGTTCGTGTCGATCACGTCCGTGAAGTCGTCGTCCGACATGCGCATGAGGAGGGTGTCGCGCGTTATGCCGGCGTTCGCGACGACCACCTCCACAGGTCCGAGCTCGGCCTCGACCGCCGTGAACGCTGCGTCGAGCGAGGCGGAGTCCGTGACATCGGCCGTGACCGTGAGGGCCCCGTCTGGTCCAGAACCTGAGCGTGCTGTCACGGCCACGCGGTGGCCCTGGGCGAGGAACTCTTCGGCGATCGCGAAGCCGATGCCGCGATTGCCGCCGGTCACGAGAACGGTGCGCTGGGTGGTCATGGGCATCAAGCATATGCGCAGGCCCGCGGGCTACGATCGCCTCACCATGAAGCCTGCATCCGCCGCGATCACGAGCCTGCCGGAGTCTCCCGACGACGAGCGGCGCGACCGCATGATCAAGTACTCGATCGCGATGGGGGTGCGCATGCTCTGCATCGCAGCGTGCTTCGTGGTGCCCGGCTGGTGGATGCTCCTGCCGGCTGCGGGGGCCGTGATCCTGCCCTACATCGCCGTCGTGGCCGCCAACACGGTCGCGTCGCCGCGCGGGCGCGACGTCGAGCGCCCCGGGTCGATCGTGCGGGTGAGCCCGCAGAACGGCACGGCGTGATCGACCTGCCCGGTGCGATCTCCGGCATGCGGTGCTCGCGCAGCGGGTGCCGTGCTGCCGCCGAGTGGGCGGTCAACTGGCGCAACCCGCGCATTCACGGCGTCGACCGCGTCAAGGTCTGGCTCGCGTGCGACGAGCATCGCGACTACCTGTACGACTACGTCGACGCGCGCGGCTTCCCCGTGACGCTCACGCCGGCCGGCACGGTGGTGGAGAGCCTCCCTGACCGGGACGGCCCGCGCGATCAGGAAGAATAGGGCCGTGAGCATCCTGAGCCTCGCGGCGAGCCGACGCTGGCTGGGGTGGCTCGCCTTCACGACGCTCTTCGCTGTGGTGTGCGTCGCGCTCGCGCAATGGCAGTGGGCCCGCCGACTCGAGGCGGTCGCCGACATCCGCGTCGTGGCCGAGAACTGGGATGCGGCCCCCGTGCCCCTGTCCAGTGTGCTCCCGGGTGACGCGCCTCTCGACCCCGAGCGGGAGTGGACGCCCGTCGTCGTCGAGGGCGAGTACCTGCTCGACGAGCAGCTGCTCGTGCGCAATCGCCCGCTCAGCGGCCGTCCGGGCTTCGAGGTTCTCACCCCGCTCGCACTCGAGGACGGCACCATTCTGATCGTCGATCGCGGGTGGTTGCCGACCGGCTCGCAGCAGGACTCCCCCGATGCTGTGCCGGCTCCGCCCCGGGGCCGCGTCGAGGTCATCGCCCGTCTCAAGCCCGGGGAGCCGACTCTGCCCGGCCGCGGGGCGCCCTCCGGCCAGGTCGCGACGATCCACTTGCCGACGATCGCGCAGCAGATCGACCGGGGCGAGGTCATCACGGGCGCCTACGGGCTGCTCGCCGAGGAGGACCCGGCGACGGCCGATCGGCCGGTCGCGGCGACGCGACCTATCGCGGACGAGGGACCGCATCTGAGCTACACCTTCCAGTGGTACCTCTTCGCGCTGCTCGGGTTCGTGGGCTACGGCTGGGCCCTGCGCCAGGAGTGGCGCGGGCTGCGCGGCGTCGAGGCGGCACCGTCGCGACGCGGCCCGAGCGACGCCGATGAAGAGGATGCCCTGCTCGACGAACGACGCTGACGCCGTCGCCCGCCGAGACGCCCGAGGGGCGCGGCCTGTGATCAGGCGAGCGCGATGAGCTCGGCGTAGTCCTTCGTCCAGAGGTCCTCGACGCCGTCGGGCATGATGAGCACGCGCTCGGGGTTGAGCGCCTCGACGGCGCCCTCGTCGTGGCTCACGAGCACGACCGAGCCCGAGTATGCGGCCAGGGCTCCCAGGATCTCCTCGCGGCTCGCGGGGTCGAGGTTGTTCGTCGGCTCGTCGAGCAGCAGGAGGTTGGCCTTCGAGACCACCAGGGTCGCGAGGGAGAGCCGCGTCTTCTCGCCGCCCGAGAGCACGCCGGCCGGCTTCTGTACGTCGTCGCCCACGAAGAGGAAGGAGCCGAGAACGCTGCGGGCCTCCCGTTCCGTGATGGCGTCGGAGGAGCTCATCATGTTCTCGAGCACGCTGCGGCGCGTGTCGAGGGTCTCGTGCTCCTGCGCGTAGTAGCCGATGCGCAGACCGCGGCCCGGCTCGAGCACGCCCGTGTCGGGGTCGTCGACGCCCGCGAGGATGCGCAGGAGGGTGGTCTTGCCGGCGCCGTTGAGGCCGAGAATGACCACTCTCGAGCCGCGGTCGATCGCGAGGTCGACGGAGGTGAAGATCTCGAGCGAGCCGTAGCTCTTGGAGAGGTTGTGCGCCTGCAGCGGCGTCTTTCCGACCGGCGCGGGGTCCGGGAACCGGAGCTTGGCGACGCGCTCGACGGCACGCACCTCATCGAGGCCCGACAGCATGCGCTCGGCGCGCGCGACCATCTGGTGAGCGGAGGCCGCCTTCGAGGCCTTCGCCCCGAAGCGCGCCGCCTGGAGCTGCAGCGCGGTCGCCTTCTTCTCGACGTTCGCGCGCTCCTTCTTGCGGCGCTCGGCATCCGCTTCGCGCTGCCGCAGGTAGTGCTTCCAGCCCATGTTGTAGATGTCGATGACCTGGCGGTTGCCGTCGAGGTAGAAGACGCGGTTGACGGTCTCCTCGACGAGCGCCACATCGTGGCTGATGACGATGAAGCCGCCCTGATAGGCCTTGAGGAACTCCCGCAGCCACACGACCGAGTCGGCATCGAGGTGGTTGGTCGGCTCGTCGAGGATCATCGTCTCGGCATCGCTGAACAGGATGCGGGCCAGCTCGATGCGGCGCCGCTGACCGCCCGACAGGGTGCTCAGCGGCTGGCCGAGAATGCGGTCGGGCAAGTTGAGGTTGCTCGCGATCGCCGCGGCCTCGGCCTCGGCCGAATAGCCGCCGAGCGACTGGAAGCGATCCGTCAGCCGGCTGTAGCGGGCCATGGCCTTCTCCGCGACGGCGGGGTCGTCGCTGCCCATCTCGACGCCGGCCTGCTGCAGCTCGAGCACGATCGAACCGAGGCCCCGAGCATCCAGAATGCGGGTGCGGGCGAGCTGCTCGGGGTCGCCCGCACGAGGGTCCTGCGGCAGGTAGCCGATCTCGCCCGTGCGCGTGATCGTGCCACCCGTGGGCTGACCCTCCCCCGCGAGCGCGCGCGTCATCGTCGTCTTCCCGGCGCCGTTGCGCCCCACGAGACCGACCTTGTCGCCCTTGTCGACCCGGAAGGAGACATCTGCCATCAGCAGGCGCGCACCGACCCGGATCTCGAGGTCTTGCACAGCGAGCACAGCAAACGTCCTGTTCTTTGGTGGGATTCGGTGGACCCGGCGCAGGGGGGCCAGCCCGATAGTCTAGCCGTGTCCCGACCCATGACCCTGTGTGAGGAAGACCACTGTGACGATCGCCTCCCCCGCCCTGCCACGCCCCACCCTCGTCGACCGCGTCGTGAGCCGCAGTCTCGCGACGGACGCGGCCCTCGTCGTCGCCGGCACCGCTCTCGTCGCGATCCTTGCCCAGGTGGCGATTCCGCTGTGGCCGGTTCCGGTCACGGGGCAGACCCTCGCCGTCCTCCTCGTCGGAGCATCCCTCGGTGCCGCACGCGGAGCGGCCTCGCTCTCGCTCTACGCTGTGCTCGGTGGGCTCGGCCTGCCCATCTACAGCGATGCGGCGTCCGGCTGGACGGTGCTCCTGGGCCCCACCGGCGGGTACATCCTCGGCTTCATCGCCTCCGCAGCGATCGTCGGCTGGGCGGCCGAGCGCCAGTGGGATCGGGGTTGGTACAAGCCCTTCGTGACCTTCATCGGCGGTTCGATCGTCGTCTTCGCCATCGGACTGCCGTGGCTCGCCGTCTCACTCGGTCAGCTCGGACTGCCGAACGACCTGGGTGCGGTCCTCGCTTCGGGCTTCGTGCCCTTCATCATCGGCGGCGTCATCAAGGCGGGGATCGCCGCGGCGCTCATGCCGCTCCTGTGGCGCATGGCCGAGAAACGCGGCCGCGCCGCGGAGTAGAGCGCGCCGGGGCTCAGATGCTGAAGCCCAACCGCCTATCGGCGGAGCGTTGGGCACTGAGAGCCCACTGGGCTCTCAGATGCTGAAGCCCAACCGCCTACCGGCGGAGCGCTCGGAATTGACGGTCCACTGGACCGTCAAATGCTGAATCCGAGCGCTCTCATCATGTCGCGGCCGTCGTCGGTGATCCGCTCAGGACCCCACGGCGGCATCCAGACCCAGTTGATGCGGAACTGAGCGACGATGCCGTCGAGCGAGTTCGCGATCGACTCCTCGATGACGTCCGTGAGCGGGCAACCCGCGCTCGTGAGAGTCATCGAGATGATGAGGGCGTCTGACTCCTCATCCCAGGCGAGGTCGTAGACGAGGCCCAGGTCGACGATGTTGACCCCCAGCTCGGGGTCGACGACATCCTTGAGCCCCTCCTCGACCTCGTCGAAGAGCTTCGGTTCGAGTGCAGTGGGCATGGCGATCAGTGTACGGGGGCGCCCGCGGTGTAGCGATCGTAGCCCTCGTTCTCCAAGCGCTCTGCCAGTTCGGCACCACCCTGCTCGGCGATGCGGCCCTCGACGAAGACGTGCACGAAGTCGGGCGTGATGTACCGCAGGATGCGCGTGTAGTGCGTGATGAGGAGGACCCCGAGGTCGGTGTTGTCCTTGACGCGGTTCACGCCCTCGGAGACGATCTTCAGGGCGTCGACGTCGAGACCGCTGTCGGTCTCGTCGAGCACCGCGATCTTGGGCTTCAGCAGCTCGAGCTGCACGATCTCGTGACGCTTCTTCTCGCCGCCCGAGAAGCCCTCGTTGACGTTGCGCTCGGTGAAGCCCGCGTCCATGCGCAGGGCCTCCATCGAGGTCTTGAGGTCCTTGACCCACGACCGCAGCGGCGGGGCCTGGCCGTCGAGAGCCGTCTTCGCGGTGCGGAGGAAGTTCGACACCGTGACGCCGGGAATCTCGACCGGGTACTGCATGGCGAGGAAGAGCCCCGCCTTGGCGCGCTCGTCGACGCTCATTGCGAGCACGTCCTCGCCATCGAGGGTGATCGACCCGGAGTCGACGGTGTAGCGCGGGTGGCCGGCGATCGTGTAGGCGAGCGTCGACTTCCCGGAGCCGTTGGGGCCCATGATGGCGTGGATCTCGCCCGAGTTGATCGTGAGGTCCACACCGCGCAGGATCGGGGTCGTGCCCTGGTCGGTCTCGATGCTCACGTGGAGGTCGCGGATGATGAGAGAAGTCATGGTCTGAGAAGTCCTTTACGGCTTGGGTGTCGGGTCGACGAAGATGTCGCCGTCGGTGATCGTGACGGCGTACACGGGCACCGGCTCGTAGGCCGGGAAGTTGCGGGGGGCGCCGCTCGCGAGGTCGAACTTCGACCCGTGGGCCCAGCACTCGATGGCGTCGTCCTCGACGAAGCCCTCCGAGAGAGAGATCTCACCGTGCGTGCAGGTGTCGCCGAGCGCGTGCACCGCGCCCGAGGAGTCCTTCACGACGGCGATGGGCGTGCCCTCGATGACGACGCGCATCGCGGTCGCGGGCGCGAGCTCTGCATCGGAGCAGACACGAGTGGCGGCCACGAGCTAGATCACCTCGATCTGGGCGAGCTCGGCCTCGATGGCTGCGAGCAGGCGCTCCTGCAGGGCGGCGTTGCCGATCTTCTGCACGACCTCGACGAGGAAGCCGTGCACGACGAGGCGACGCGCCTCCGGCTCGGGCACGCCTCGCGAGCGCAGGTAGAACAGCTGCTCGTCGTCGAAGCGACCTGTCGCGCTCGCGTGGCCGGCCCCAGCGATGTCGCCGGTCTCGATCTCCAGGTTCGGGATCGAGTCGGCACGGGCGCCATCGCTCAGCACGAGGTTGCGATTCTGCTCGTACGAGTCGGTGCCCGTCGCGTCGCGGCCGATCAGCACGTCGCCCACCCAGACCGTGCGCGCCTTGGCACCGTTGAGGGCACCCTTGTAGTTGACGCGACTCACCGTGCGCGGTGCGATGTGGTGCACGAACACCTGCTGCTCGAGGTGCTGACCGGCGTCGGCGAAGTACAGGCCGAGGAGTTCGCCGGCAGCGCCCTCCCCCGCGAGCCTCGTCGAGGGGTTCACCCGCACGAGCGACCCTCCCAGGGAGACCACCACGTGCTTGAGGCTCGCATCGCGGTCAACGCGGGCGAACTGGCTCGACAGATGCACGGCGTCGTCGTCCCACTCCTGCAGGCTGACGACCGTGAGCTGCGCTCCGGATTCCACGACGATCTCGACGTTCTCCGACAACCGAGCAGGCCCGGAGTTGTCGATGATGACGAGTCCGCGCGAGTTCGGGCGCGCCGTGATCACAGTGTGAGCCGCACGGGGCGCGGCATCGGGGCTCGCGCGCCGGATCGTCACCTCGACGGGGGTCTCCGAGGTGAGCGTGACGGCGTGCGCCTTCTCAAAGGAGCTCCACGCATTCGCTGCGGCGCGCTCTTCGGCGAGACCCGCAGAGCCGACGCGCGGGTCGTCCCGCGCGATCCACTCGCTCGTCACGCCCGGCGCGTCCGTCACCTCGACGGGGAGCGCGCTGCCGTCGAGCGCGTCGTCGAGAAGATCACGGACGGAGGCGACCGGCGTCAGGCGCCACTCGAGTTCGCGGCCCGTGACCTCAGGGAAGTCGGCGTGGACGGCGGACGCGAAGCGCTCGGCGCGGGACTGGACGGGAACGGGTGAACCGGGGCCGTGCGCGTGCTCGGTGGCACCGGGCACGACGCGATCGGTGTCGATGGCAGAAGTCATCTAGCCTACGGATCCTTCCATGCTCATCTCGATGAGCTTGTTGAGTTCGAGTGCGTACTCCATGGGCAGCTCGCGCGCGATGGGCTCGATGAAGCCGCGCACGATCATCGCCATGGCTTCATCCTCTTCGAGCCCCCGCGACATGAGGTAGAACAGCTGCTCCTCACTCACCCGCGAGACGGTCGCCTCGTGACCGAGCTGCACGTCGTCGACGCGGATGTCGATCGCCGGGTAGGTGTCAGACCGAGAGATCGTGTCCACGAGCAGGGCGTCGCATCGCACGGTGTTGGCGGAGTGATGCGCCGTGGCATCCACCCGTACCTCACCGCGGTAGCCCGCGCGACCGCCGCCGCGGGCGATCGACTTCGAGACGATCGACGACGTCGTGTACGGCGCCATGTGGATCATCTTCGCGCCAGCGTCCTGGTGCTGGCCGGGGCCCGCGAAGGCGACCGACAGGGTCTCACCCTTGGCGTGCTCTCCGACGAGGAAGATCGAGGGGTACTTCATCGTGACCTTGGATCCGATGTTGCCGTCGATCCACTCCATGGTCGCGCCCTCGTGGGCGACGGCGCGCTTCGTCACGAGGTTGTACACGTTGTTCGACCAGTTCTGGATGGTCGTGTAGCGCACGCGGGCGTTCTTCTTGACGATGATCTCCACGACCGCGGAGTGCAGCGAGTCGCTCTTGTAGATCGGCGCCGTGCAGCCCTCGATGTAGTGCACGTACGAGCCCTCGTCGGCGATGATGAGCGTCCGCTCGAACTGACCCATGTTCTCCGTGTTGATGCGGAAGTAGGCCTGCAGCGGGATGTCGACGTGCACGCCCGGCGGCACGTAGACGAACGATCCGCCCGACCAGACGGCCGTGTTGAGGGCTGCGAACTTATTGTCGCCCTCGGGGATGACCGTGCCGAAGTGCTCCTCGAAGAACTCGGGGTGCTCGCGCAACGCCGTGTCGGTGTCCATGAAGATGACACCCTGCTGCTCGAGGTCCTCGCGGATCTGGTGGTAGACGACCTCCGACTCGTACTGAGCGGCGACACCCGCGACGAGGCGCTGGCGCTCCGCCTCCGGGATGCCGAGCTTCTCGTACGTCTCCTTGATGTCGTCGGGGAGGTCCTCCCAGCTCGTCGCCTGCTTCTCGGTCGAGCGCACGAAGTACTTGATGTTGTCGAAGTCGATGCCGGAGAGGTCGGCGCCCCACAGCGGCATGGGCTTCTTGCCGAACATCTCGTAGCCGCGCAGGCGCTTCTTGAGCATCCACTCCGGCTCGTTCTTGAGTCGGGAGATGTCGGTGACGACGTCGGCGTTGATGCCGCGGCGCGCGGTCGCTCCCGCTGTATCGGAGTCGGCCCAGCCGAATTCGTACTGGCCGAGACCCTCCAGTTCGGGTCGGTCGATGAGCACGTCTGACATGCGATTCCTCTCCTTTGCCGAACCCAACCCGAGATCGCTCTCGGGCATTCCTGCGCCTGAACGTGCGGGGTGAGCTCTCCGTCGTAGGCGTCGGGTTGTTGCTCAATGAACGCGCATACACTGACCTCGTACTCGAGGCTGGGCGCTGCAGTTCTCGCGAATCTCGCGATCGTCACTGATTGATGAGCTTCAGCGATTCTACAGGCTCGCACTGGAATGAGGAGGATGCAGACCGTGAATCGGCTGTGGCAATGGTTCCCGACGACGATCGATCGCCGGGTGCGCGTGATCGCCTGGGCGTCGCTCGTCTCGCAGATCCTGATCGTCGGCACGGGTGGCGCGGTGCGCCTCACCGGATCGGGGCTCGGGTGCCCCACCTGGCCCCGGTGCACCGACGACTCGTTCGTCGCCACGCCTGAGATGGGCATCCACGGCATCGTCGAGTTCGGCAACCGTCTGCTCACCTTCGTCCTCATCGTCATCGCCCTGCTGGCCTTCCTCTTCGTCGTGCGGATGCGGCGCGAGCGCCCCGAGCTGCTGCGGCTCACGCTCGCCCTGGGTCTCGGCATCATCGCCCAGGCGATCATCGGCGGCATCACCGTGCTCACGGGCTTGAACTCCTGGATCGTCGGCCTGCACTTCGTCGTGTCGAGCGTGCTCGTGGCTCTCGCCGCCGTGCTCGTGCACCGCGTCTACCGCGGGCGCGCGACGTCGCGTCTTGCGGTGCCGCCGCCCGTGCGGTTGCTGGCGCTCGCGACCGCCGTAGGGGTCTGGGTGACCGTTCTCGTCGGCATCGTCGTGACGGGCTCCGGGCCGCACGCGGGCGACGCGGACACGCCGCGCAACGGTCTCGACCCCGAGGTCTGGCAGCACGTGCACTCCTGGCCTGCCTACATCACGGCGGCGCTCAGTGTCCTGCTCCTCGTCGCCGCGATGCGCGTCGGCCACGCTCCCCTGCGCCGCGCCGTCCTCGGCCTCCTCGCTGTGGAGGCCGTGCAGATGGCCGTCGGCCTCGCGCAAGCGCGACTCGGGCTGCCCGAGCTCCTGGTCGGAACGCACATGGTGCTCGCGTGCGTGCTCGTCGCCGTGCTCACGCACGTGCTGCTCACCCTGCGGGTGAGCGAGGGCTCAGCGACGCGGGCGGATGCGCGCGATCAGAAGGGCAGCAGCGGGTCGATCGCGACGCCGACGAAGAGCAGCGTGAGGTAGGTGTTGCTCACGTGGAAGACGCGCATCGGCGCGGCTTCCCGCCCGCTCGCGGCCCGCGAGTACAGCCGGTGGCTCTCCACGACGAACCAGCCACCGGCCACCACGGCCAGCGCGATGTAGAGCGCGCCCATGCCCGCCACGGGGATGAGCATGAGAGACATCACGACGGTCGCCCAGGCGTAGAGGACGACCTGGATGCTCACCACGGCCTGCTCGCGCACGACCGACAGCATCGGCACCCCCACGGAGGCGTAGTCGGCCCGGTACTTCATCGAGAGCGGCCAGTAGTGCGGCGGCGTCCACAGGAAGATGACGAGGAACAGGATGAGTGGCGCCCAGTCGAGCGAGCCGGTCACGGCGCTCCAGCCGATGAGAACCGGGAAGCATCCCGCGATCCCGCCCCAGACGATGTTCTGCTCGGTGCGTCGCTTGAGCACGAGCGTGTAGACGAACACGTAGAACAGGATCGCCGTGAGCGCGAGCCCCGCCGCGAGCGCGTTGGTCGTCAGGAGCAGCCAGGCGATGGAGACGACTCCGATGATCCACGCAAAGCCGAGCGCCTCACGATCACTGAGCTCGCCCGTCACGAGAGGACGCTTGCGCGTGCGGTTCATGATGCGGTCGATGTCGCGGTCGAGGTACATGTTGAACGCGTTCGCCGAGCCGGCGGCGAGCGATCCGCCGACGAGAGTGGCCACGACGAGGCCCAGATCGGGCAGCCCGCCCTCGGCCAGGAACATCACGGGCACGGTCGTGATGAGCAGCAACTCGATCACGCGCGGCTTCGTGAGGGCGACGTAGGCGGTGAGGAGACGACGGAATCCGCGGCGACGGGAGGTCAGAGGCTGATCGAGCGCGGTATCCATGTCTCCTCTTCGGCCGTGTCGAGCACGGACAGTCTACGGGAGCCGCCCTGAGCGGCCGCCGGGGCGCATGCCGCCCGCCGCGAGCGGTCTCCCTATACTGGGCTGTGCTTGTCAACCGCACGTATTCCGTCTCTCGAACGGAGCGCATCGCGCTCGGGTGGAGTGCGGTCAGGATCGAGGCCGATCCGGGCAAGGGGCTACCTCGCGGGGCGCCACCCAAGAAGGTCCCGCGGTCGATTCGAGAAAGGGCACCACTGCTGCCATGACCGACCTCATCTGGAACGAACTGGATTCCGCTGCCGTGGACACGGCCCGACTGCTCGCGGCCGACGCTGTCGAGAAGGTGGGCAACGGGCACCCCGGCACCGCCATGAGCCTCGCACCGGTCGCCTACCTGCTGCACCAGAAGGTCATGGAGCACGACCCGAGCGACCCGCACTGGCTCGGCCGCGACCGGTTCATCCTCTCTGCCGGGCACAGCTCGCTCACCCAGTACGTGCAGCTCTACCTCGGCGGCTACGGCCTTGAGCTCGACGACCTGAAGTCGCTGCGCACGTGGGGCTCCAAGACTCCCGGCCACCCCGAGTTCGGCCACACCGACGGCGTCGAGATCACGACCGGCCCCCTCGGGCAGGGCCTCGCGTCCTCCGTCGGATTCGCCTACGCCGCGCGCTTCGAGCGCGGACTCCTCGACCCGGACGCCGCACCCGGCGAGAGCGTCTTCGACCACCACATCTTCGTGATCGCGAGCGACGGCGACGTGCAGGAGGGTGTGACGAGCGAGGCGGGCTCGCTCGCCGGGCACCAGCAGCTCGGCAACCTCATCGCGATCTACGACGCCAACCAGATCTCGATCGAGGACGACACCGACATCGCCTTCACGGAGGACGTCGCGGCGCGCTACGAGGCATACGGCTGGCACGTGCAGACCGTCGACTGGAAGAAGACGGGCGAGTACGTCGAGGATGTGCACGCCCTGCACGCTGCGATCGAGGCCGCGAAGGCAGAGTCGAGCAAGCCCTCGCTCATCGTCGTGAAGACCATCATCGGCTGGCCCGCTCCCACGAAGCAGAACACGGGCAAGATCCACGGCTCGGCCCTCGGCGGCGAGGAGCTCGCGGCGACGAAGGTCGCCATGGGTGCCGACCCCGAGAAGCACTTCCACGTGAGCGACGAGGTTCTCGCCCACACGCGCGGGGCCGTCGAACGCGGCGCCGAGCGTCGCGCCGCCTGGCAGGAGCGCTTCGACGCCTGGGCCGCGGCGAACCCCGAGGGCAAGGCTCTCCTGGACCGCATGCAGGCTGGCGAGCTCCCGAGCGGCCTCGAGGATGCCCTGCCCACCTTCGAGGCGGGCTCGAGCGTCTCGACTCGCGCCGCATCGGGCAAGGTCATCAACGCCATCGCCGGCGTCGTGCCCGAGTTCTGGGGCGGTTCGGCCGACCTCGCCGAGTCGAACCTGACGACGATCGCCGAGGGCGGCTCTTTCGTGCCGACGGAGCACTCGACCGAGCAGTGGAGCGGCCACCCGTACGGTCGCGTCCTGCACTTCGGCATCCGCGAGCACGCCATGGGGTCGATCCTCAACGGCATCGCCCTGCACGGCCGCACGCGCGTCTTCGGCGGCACGTTCCTCATCTTCAGCGACTACATGCGGCCGGCCGTGCGCCTCGCCGCCCTCATGCGCATCCCCGTGACGTACGTGTGGACCCACGACTCGGTCGCCCTGGGCGAGGACGGCCCGACGCACCAGCCGATCGAGCAGCTCGCCGCGCTGCGCGCCATCCCGGGCCTCGATATCGCCCGACCGGCTGACGCGACGGAGACCGCGTGGGTCTGGAAGTCGGTGCTCGAGCGCCACGACCGACCGGTCGGCCTCGCGCTGACCCGCCAGAACATTCCCGTCTTCGAGCGCGGCGAGGGCGCGGCGGAGGGCGACACGCTCGCCTCGGCGCGCTTCGCCGCCCACGGCGCGTACATCCTCGCGGAAGCCCCGGGCGGCACTCCCGACGTCATCCTGCTCGCGACGGGCTCCGAGGTGCAGCTCGCCGTCGAGGCGCGCACGCGCCTCGCGCAGGAGGGCGTGAATGCCCGCGTGGTGTCCGCTCCGTGCCTCGAGTGGTTCGACGAGCAGAGCGAGGAGTACCGCGAGTCGGTCCTTCCCGGTGCCGTCACCGCCCGCGTCTCGGTCGAGGCGGGCCTCGCCCTCAGCTGGCACCGCTACCTCGGATCCCGCGGCCGCGCCGTCTCGATCGAGCACTTCGGAGCCTCGGCGGACTACCAGACCCTCTTCCGCGAGTTCGGCATCACGACGGACGCCGTCGTCGAGGCCGCGCGCGCCTCCCTCGCCGCCGGCTGACACCCCACGACCTCATCGCCCGCCACCTACGAGAAATGAGAACCCCATGACCTCCACCCCCACCGCACAGCTGAGCGAGCTCGGTGTCAGCATCTGGCTCGACGACCTCTCCCGCGACCGCATCTCGTCCGGTGCGCTCGCCGCCCTCATCGAGAGCCGCAACGTCGTCGGCGTGACGACGAACCCGACGATCTTCGCTGCCGCCCTCGCCACGGGCACGACCTACGACGAGCAGGTGAGCGAGCTCGCGCGCGCCGAGGCGAGCGTCACCGACGCCGTCTTCGCGATCACCACGAGTGATGTCGCTGCCGCGAGCGACATCTTCGCGGGCGTCTACGAGTCGACAAACGGTCGCGATGGCCGCGTCTCGATCGAGGTCGAGCCCGGCCTCGCGCACGACGCCGCCGGCACGATCGCCGAAGCGCGCGCACTCTGGTCGACGGTGGATCGCCCTAACGCCATGATCAAGATCCCCGCCACGCGCGAGGGCCTCGAGGCGATCACAGAGACCATCGGGGCGGGCATCAGCGTCAACGTCACGCTCATCTTCAGCCTCGAGCGCTATCGCGAGGTCATCGAGGCCTACCTCGCGGGCCTCGAGAAGGCTCACGCCGCGGGCATCGATCTCTCCACCATCCACTCGGTCGCGTCCTTCTTCGTCTCGCGCGTGGACACCGAGATCGACAAGCGGCTCGTCGACCTCGGCACGCCCGAAGCCCTCGCCCTCAAGAGCAAGGCTGGCGTCGCGAATGCACGACTCGCCTACGAACTGTTCGAGAGCTCGTTCGCGACCGACCGTGCTGCAACGCTGCTGTCGGCGGGCGGCAACGCGCAGCGTCCCCTGTGGGCGTCGACGGGGGTCAAGGACCCGAGCCTGCCCGACACCCTGTACGTCACCGAGCTCGCCGTCGCCAACACCGTGAACACGATGCCCGAGAAGACTCTCGAGGCCACCTTCGACCACGGTGTCATCGCGGGCGACCAGGTCACGGCCCACTACGACGACGCGCGGGCAGTGCTCAGCAGCCTCGCCGAACTCGGCATCTCGTACGACGAGGTGACGGCCCTCCTCGAGAAGGAAGGCGTCGAGAAGTTCGTCGTGAGCTGGAACGAACTGCTCGACACCGTCGCCGCCGCACTGGAGGCGGCACGATGACGGTCGTCGTCGCGGCACGAGGGTCGGCCCAGGAGGCCATCGACCGACTCGTACCGGCGCTCGTCGACGAGCTCGTCGCGAGCCGGATCACGGCGGGCGACGCGACACTGTGGGGCCCCGAGGCGGAGGACGAGGCCGGCAAGCGACTGGGATGGACGCAGGCAGTGACGATCTCGCGCCCCCTCGTGGGCGAGATCGCTGCGCTGCGGGACCACTTCGCCGAGGCCGGCGTCACGCGCATCGTGCTGTGCGGCATGGGTGGTTCCTCGCTCGCCCCCGAGGTGATCACGCGCACGGCAGGGGTGCCCCTCGTCGTCCTCGACGCCACCGACCCCGGTCAGGTGCGCTCCGCCGTGGAGGAGGGCATCGAGTCCACCGCGGTCGTCGTCTCCTCCAAGTCGGGTTCGACGGTCGAGACCGACAGCCAGAAGCGCGCCTTCGAGACCGCGTTCCGCGCGGCGGGGATCGATCCTGCCGAGCGCATGGTCGTCGTCACCGACCCGGGCTCTCCCATGGAGGAGGCCTCGCGCGCCGCCGGCTACCGCGTCTTTCTTGCAGACCCCACCGTGGGCGGCCGCTATTCCGCACTCACAGCTTTCGGGCTCGTGCCCTCCGGGCTCGCGGGTGTCGACCTCGATCAGCTCCTGGACGAGGCCGAGGCGGCATCGCTGCCCCTCGCGGTCGACTCCCCGTCGAACCCGGGTCTGCAACTCGCCGCCGCCATCGCGGGCGCGACGCCGCGCCGCGACAAGCTCGTGATCGTCGCCGACGGCACCCACGTCGTCGGTCTCGGCGACTGGATCGAGCAGCTCGTCGCGGAATCCACGGGCAAGGAGGGCACGGGCATCCTGCCGGTCGTCGTCGGCCCCGACGCACCCGAGCTCAGCTCGGGCTCCCCCGACGTTCAGGTGCTGCGTCTCGTCGGAGACTCGCGCGCCACACGCGAGGTCGCGGACGATGAGATCGAGATCTCCGGCTCACTCGGTGCCCTGCTCATGACGTGGGAGTACGCCACCGCGGTCGCCGGTCGCCTGCTCGGCATCAACCCGTTCGACCAGCCCGACGTGGAATCGGCGAAGATCGCCGCGCGCGGGCTGCTGGATCACCGTCCCGAGCCGACCGAGCCCGTCTTCGTCGAAGGCGGGGTCGAGGCACGTGGACCGCAGGAGCTCTTGGCGGGAGCATCCACGATCGCCGAGGCCATCGATCGTCTCCGCGAGGCGACGCCCGCCGACGGCTACATCTCCGTGCACGCCTACCTCGACCGGCAGGCCCACCCCGAGCTTGAAGCAGTACGCCACCACCTCGCCGCCCGCTCCGGACGGCCCGTCACCTTCGGGTGGGGCCCGCGGTTCCTGCACTCGACAGGGCAGTACCACAAGGGCGGACCCGCGCACGGGGTGTTCCTGCAGATCGTCGGGAGGTCGAGCACCGACCTCGAGATCGCCGACCGCCCGTTCACCTTCGGTGAGCTCATCGCGGCACAGGCGGCGGGCGACTCCGCGGTGCTCGCCGAGCACGGGCGCCCCGTCGTGACCCTGACCGTGAGCGACGCGGACGCGATCGCGGCCGTCATCGCCGCCGCATCCTGATCGACCCGACCGCTAGGAGCTCCATGTCACCGGTCGAGATCTCCTCCGACCATAATCCGCTGCGATCGCTCGATGATCGACGCCTCAACCGCATCGCGGGGCCCAGCGGACTCATCATCTTCGGCGTCACGGGCGATCTCTCGCGCAAGAAGCTCATGCCCGCGGTGTACGACCTCGCCAATCGCGGTCTGTTGCCGCCGGGCTTCGGGCTCGTCGGCTTCGCCCGGCGCGACTGGGACACGCAGGACTTCGAGAAGGTCGTCCACGACGCTGTGAAGCAGTATGCGCGCACGCCGTTCGATGAGAATGTCTGGCGCCAGCTCACCCACGGCATCCGCTTCGTCTCGGGTGAGTTCGACGACGACGAGGCGTTCACCCGGCTCGCCCAGACCGTCGCCGAGCTGGACCGCGAGCGCGGCACGATGGGCAACCACGCCTTCTACCTGTCGATTCCGCCCAAGTCGTTCCCGCTCGTGACGGAGCAGCTGCGCCGCAGCGGACTGGCGAAGGCCGACGACGGTCAGTGGCGGCGCGTCGTCATCGAGAAGCCCTTCGGCAGCGACTTGCGCACCGCACGCGAGCTCAACGACGTCGTCGAGTCCGTCTTTCCGCCCGACTCGGTGTTCCGCATCGACCACTATCTCGGCAAGGAGACGGTCCAGAACATCCTGGCGATGCGATTCGCGAACATGCTCTACGAGCCGCTGTGGAACGCGAACTACGTCGACCACGTGCAGATCACCATGGCGGAGGACATCGGCGTCGGGGGTCGAGCCGGGTACTACGACGGCATCGGGGCGGCCCGAGACGTCATCCAGAACCACCTCTTGCAGCTGCTCGCCCTCACCGCCATGGAAGAACCCGTGTCGTTCGCGGCGGCGGATCTGCGCGCCGAGAAGGAGAAGGTTCTCTCGGCCGTGCGTCTGCCGAAGGATCTCGCCACGGGCACCGCGCGCGGCCAGTACGCGAGTGGCTGGCAGGGCGGTGAGTGGGTTCCCGGTTTCCTCGAGGAGGAGGGCATGAACCCTGAGTCGGTGACCGAGACCTACGCCGCCATGCGGCTCGACATCAACACGCGACGGTGGGCGGGAGTTCCCTTCTACCTGCGGGCGGGCAAGAGGCTCGGGCGCCGCGTGACGGAGATCGCTGTCGTGTTCAAGAGAGCGCCTCAGTACCTCTTCGCGGAGAGCCAGACCTCGGCACTGGGCCAGAACGCCCTCGTCATCCGCGTGCAACCTGATGAGGGTGTGACGATCCGCTTCGGATCGAAGGTTCCCGGCGCCGGCATGCAGGTGCGCGACGTGACGATGGACTTCGGCTATGGCCACGCCTTCACCGAAGCGAGCCCCGAAGCCTACGAGCGACTCATCCTCGACGTCCTGCTGGGCGAGCCTCCGCTCTTCCCCCGGCACGAGGAGGTGGAGCTCAGTTGGAAGATCCTCGACCCCATCGAGGAGTTCTGGGCGACGCAGGGTACGCCCGAGTCCTACGCTCCGGGAACCTGGGGCCCCGCTTCCGCCGACGATCTGCTCGCGCGCGATGGACGAGTCTGGAGGCGCCCATGATCATCGACCTGCCCAGCACGACCGCGAGCGCGGTCTCGAAGACCCTCGTGCGCATTCGCGACGAGGCGGGTGCGGTCGCGCTCGGACGCGTGCTCACGCTCATCATCGTGTCGACGATCGGTGACGAGGAGGAGGTCATCGCCGCTGCCAACGAGGCGTCGCGCGAGCACCCGATGCGCATCATCGTCGTCTCGACCGACGACGCGGAGCAGACCCCGCGGCTCGACGCCGAGATTCGGGTCGGCGGCGACGCCGGGGCGAGCGAGGTCATCGTGCTGCGTGCCTACGGTGAGACGGCGAGCGACCAGCGCGGCCTCGTGACGGGGCTGCTGCTGCCGGATGCCCCGGTGGTCTCCTGGTGGCCCAAAGAGTGTCCCGAAGGCGTCTGCGACACGCCCCTCGGGCGTCTCGCGCAGCGTCGGATCACCGACTCGGCGGCGAGCAGCGACCCCGTCGCAGCCCTCGATCGCGTCGCGGCGGGCTATCGACCCGGCAATACGGACTTCGGCTGGACCCGCCTGACCCTGTGGCGTGCTCAGCTCGCAGCGGCGCTGGACCAGCCTCCGTACGAGAGCATCACGGCGGTGGAGGTCTCCGGGGCGCCGGATGCGCCCTCGACCACGCTGCTCGCGGCATGGCTGAAGTGGCGACTCGAGGTTCCCGTCGAGGTGCGCACCGAGGGGTACGCCCCTGCGTCGGGCATCCACAGCGTCGTCCTGCACCGCGCGAGCGGTCCGATCCGCCTCGCGCGTACCGAGCCCGCCGTGGGAACCCTCACCCAGCCGGGGCAGCCCGATCATGAGATCTCGCTGGCGCGCCGCGGGCTGCGGGAGTGCCTCGCAGAGGAATTGCGTAGGCTCGACCCGGACGACGTGTTCGGTGCCGTGCTCGCCGCGTCTCGCGAGAGCGCCACCACTACGCGCTGAGTCGTCGCTGCGCCCCGCCCCACCTGAAAGGCTCGTGATACTCGTGACCACCGATCGACGCGTGCTCGTGCATCCTGACCGTTCGACCCTCGCGGGAGCGGTGGCCGCCCGGTTCCTCACCAAGCTCGTCGACCTCATCGAGGACGAGGGGAGGGCGCACGTCGTGCTCACGGGAGGCAGCGTGGGCATCGAGGTGCTCGAGGCGATCGCGCACTCCCCGGGCCGTGACAGCGTCGCCTGGAGTGCCGTGCACCTGTGGTGGGGCGACGAGCGATGGTTGCCGCGCGGTGACGCGGATCGCAACGAGACCCAGGCCCGCCACGCGCTCATCGATCACATCGCGATCCCGCCGCACAACGTGCACGCCTTCCCCGCCTCGGATGACGGCATCGAGCTCGAGCAGGCGGCCGAGCGCTACGAGGAGGCGTTGCGCGCGCACGCTGACGGTGCGGAGTTCCCCACGTTCGCCATCACCTTCCTGGGGGTCGGCCCCGATGGCCACATCGCGTCGCTCTTCCCCGACCGGGAAGGACCGACCATCGATCGCGCCAGCGTCATCGCCGTGCACGACTCCCCCAAGCCGCCGCCCGGTCGACTGAGCCTCACCCTGCCCCTGCTGCGCCGCTCCGAGCGCATCTGGCTCGTTCTCGCCGGTGCCGACAAGGCACCCGCACTGGGGTTGGCTCTCGCCGGCGCGTCCTTCGCCGACGTGCCGGCGGCCGGGGCGAAGGGCACGAAGCGCACGGTGTTCTTCGTCGACGAGGACGCCTCCGCCGAGGTTCCCGAGGCCCTCATCGCACCGACGTCGTACTGGACGGGCGCGATGGACCAGTCCGACTGGCAACCGGAGACCTGGCGCCCGACCGACACGTGATGAGCGCTGGAGCCGGATAAGGGCGGAGCTGCTAGGCGGTGCCGCGACGCTGACGCAGGCGCTGCAGTGCCTCATCGAGGATCTGCTTGGCCTCCTCGTCGCTGCGGCGCTCCTTCACGTAGGCGAGGTGCGTCTTGTACGGCTCGTTCTTCGCCATCGCGGGCGGGTTGTTCTTGTCGCGCCCCGCAGGCAGGCCCGAGGCCGGTGAATCGATCGTCTCCGGAATCTCCTCCTCTGGCAGATTCGCGGCGAAGTGGCGCACCGTCTCGTTGCCGAGCGCATCCCAGTACGAGATCGTGAGGCGCTCAGCCTGAATCCCGCGGTCCTGCTCCCCCATGGGGCCCGAACCGACTCGGGAACCGCGAATAGCGCTTCCTCCTGACACCATGACGTTTCCCCCTATGCCGCGTCGAAGCGCGTGATGAGACCGAGCAAGATGATCGCGGACACCCAGACGAGGGCGAGGATGATCGTGATGCGGTTGAGGTTCCGCTCCGCCACCCCGGATGCACCGAGGTTGGACGTGACGCCGCCGCCGAACATGTCGGAGAGCCCGCCACCGCGACCGCGGTGCAGCAGGATCATGAGCGTCAGCAGGAGGCTCGTGATTCCCAGGATGACCTGGAGCACGACCTGAAGAATTTCCACGGATAGAACCTCTCGAGCGTTTCGGACAGTCTCCTACCCTACCGGACAGGGAAGGGCTGGTGCGTCAGACAGTGCCGACGTGCTTCGGGAAGCGGGCGATGGCGGAGAACTCGTCGACGTCGAGGCTCGCTCCCCCGACGAGGGCGCCGTCGACGTCCTTCTGCTTCATGAAACCGGCGATGTTCGCGGCCTTCACACTGCCGCCGTAGAGGATGCGCGTACGCTGCGCTGCCTCGGCCCCGAGGGCAGTCTCGATCTCCGCGCGCAGCGCTGCACAGACCTGCTGAGCCTGTTCGGGTGTCGCGGCCTGGCCCGAGCCGATCGCCCAGACCGGCTCGTACGCGACCACGATCTCCTGGTCGGGAGCGAGTTCGGCAAGCACCGCGGCCAATTGCCCCACGGGAACTGCCGAGGGGCCGTGCGCCTCGAGGTCCTCCGCAGTCTCGCCCACGCAGACGACCGGCGTCACGCCGTGACGCAGGGCGGCGACCGTCTTCGCGGCGACGAGCGCGTCGTCCTCGTGGTGGTACTGCCGCCGCTCGGAGTGACCGATGATGACGTAGCGGCACTCGAGGGCCGCGAGGAAGGCGCCCGATATCTCGCCGGTGTACGCGCCGCTGTCGTGCGCAGAGAGATCCTGCCCACCGTGGGCGAGGTCGAGCTTGTCGGCGGAGATGAGCGTCTGCACGCTGCGCAGATCGGTGAAGGGCGGGAAGACCGCCACCTCCACCTCTGCTGAGGAGTGCTTCGCGTCGCGCAATGACCAGGCCAGCTTCTGCACGAACGCGATCGACTGCAGGTGGTCCAGGTTCATCTTCCAATTGCCCGCGATGAGCGGGGTGCGCGTCATGACCATCCGAGGACCTCCAGTCCGGGTAGCTTCTTGCCCTCGAGGAACTCAAGGCTGGCGCCGCCTCCCGTGGAGACGTGGCCGAAATCTCTGTCGCGGTAGCCGAGTGCGCGCACGGCCGCAGCAGAGTCGCCACCGCCGACGACGCCGAGGCCGGGCATCCTGGACAGCGCCTCGGCGACCGCCTTCGTGCCCGCCGCGAAGGGCGGGAACTCGAAGACGCCCATCGGCCCGTTCCAGAACACGGTGGCCGAGGACGAGACGAGCGCGGCGAATCGCGCAGCGGTGTCGGGACCGATGTCGAGACCGATACCGGCTGCTCCTGCGGGTCCGCCCTCGAGGTCGTCTGCTGGCTGGACGGTGTGGGCGGCGTCGGCCGAGAACGACTCGGCGACGGCGACGTCCGTCGGCAGGACGATCTCGACGCCCCACTCGCGCGCCTCATCGAGGTAGGCGCGCACCGTGTCGAGCTGATCCTCCTCGAGCAGGCTCGCCCCGACCGCATGCCCCTGCGCCTTGAGGAACGTGAAGAGCATGCCGCCGCCGATGAGAAGACGGTCGACCCTGGGCAGCAGGTGGGCGATGACGCCGAGCTTGTCGGAGACCTTCGACCCGCCGAGGACGACCGTGTAGGGGCGCTCGGGGGTCTCGGTCAGGCGGTCAAGAACCTCGAGCTCGGTGGCGATGAGCGAACCCGCAGCGCTCGGCAGCAGCTGCGCGAGCTCGAAGACGCTCGCCTGCTTGCGGTGCACGACCCCGAAGCCGTCCGAGACCATGGCGTCCCCGAAGCGCGCGAGGCGCTCGGCGAAGGCCCGGCGCTCGGTCTCGTCCTTGCTCGTCTCCCCCGCGTTGAACCGCAGGTTCTCGAGCAGCGCGATGCGGCCGTCCTCGAGTGCCCCGACGGTCTTCTCCGCGGCAGACCCGACGGTGTCCTCCGCGAAGGCGACGGGTGTGCCGAGCAGCTCGCACAGGCGCTGGGCGACCGGCTTGAGGCTGTAGCGCGCGTCCGGCGCGCCCTCCGGCCGGCCCAGGTGCGAGACGACGATGACGCGCGCGCCCCGATGCAGAAGGGCGTTGAGCGTCGGCAGGGACGCACGAATGCGCCCGTCGTCCGTCACGACGCCGTCGGAGAGCGGCACGTTGAGGTCGCACCGAACGATGACGCGGCGGCCGGAGAGGTCTCCGAGGGATTCGATCGTGCGCAGGGCCACGACGGTTCTCCTGGATGCTCGGCTAGAGCCGCGCGCCGACGTACTCGGTCAGGTCGACGAGGCGGTTGGAGTAGCCCCACTCGTTGTCGTACCAGGCGGAGACCTTGACGAGGTTGCCGCTTACGTTCGTGAGCTCGGAGTCGAAGATCGACGAGTGCGGGTTGAGCTGGATGTCGCTCGAGACGATCGGGTCCTCCGTGTACTGCAGGATGCCCTTCAGACGCCCCTCCGCAGCGGCGGCCTTGTAGGCCGCGTTGATGGTCTCCGCGGTGAGGCCCTCGGCGGGGGTGATGACCGTGAGGTCGACGATCGATCCGGTTGGCACGGGCACACGGTACGAGGAGCCGCTGAGCTTGCCGTTGAGCTCGGGCAGCACGAGGCCGATGGCCTTGGCGGCGCCGGTCGAGGCGGGAACGATGTTGATGGCCGCACCACGGGCACGACGCAGGTCGCTGTGGGGGCCGTCCTGCAGGTTCTGGTCAGCGGTGTAGGCGTGCGCGGTCATCATGAAGCCGCGCTCGATGCCGAAGGCGTCGTTGAAGACCTGCGCGAGGGGCGCGAGGCAGTTCGTCGTGCACGACGCGTTCGAGATGATGACGTCGGAGGCCGGGTCGTAGCTCTCCTCATTGACGCCCATGACGATCGTCGCGTCGTTGCCCGAGGCCGGAGCCGAGATGAGGACCTTCTTCGCGCCGCCGGCGATGTGCTTCTTCGCATCCTCAGCCTTGGTGAAGCGACCGGTCGACTCGATGACGATGTCGACCCCTAGGTCGCCCCAGGGAAGGTCGGCGGGGTCGCGCTCGGCGAAGACGCGAATGCGCTTATCACCCACCGTGATCGAGTCGCCGTCGTGCGAGACGTCGTGGGCGAGCGGGCCGCCGACGGAGTCGTACTTGAGCAGATGCGCGAGGGCCGCGTTGTCCGTGAGGTCGTTGACCGCGACGATCTCGAGGTCGCTGCCCTGGGCGAGAGCCGCGCGCAGGTAGTTGCGGCCGATGCGTCCGAATCCGTTGATGCCGATCTTCACGCTCACGTGAGCTCCTTGTCGTTGGGGGCGCTCCACGGCGCCGTGGGATGGTCCGGGTGGGGGTGGTGGTGGTGGTGACAAGAGTGTGGCCGGGGACATCGCCCCGGCCACGATGCCGCTTACGACAGTAGCAGGAGGGCGTCGGTGCCTGAGCGCGCCGCGGCGAACCGGTCTGCGACGTTCTGCCAGTTGACGATGTTCCAGAAAGCCTTGATGTAGTCGGCCTTGACGTTGACGTAGTCGAGGTAGAAGGCGTGCTCCCACATGTCGAGCTGCAGCAGCGGAACGGTCGTCTGGGCGGTGTTGCCCTGCTGATCGAAGAGCTGCTGAATCACGAGCCGACGGCCGATCGGGTCCCAGGAGAGCACTCCCCAGCCGGAACCCTGAATGCCCATGGAGGCCGCGGTGAAGTGCGCGACGAACTGGTCGAAGGAGCCGAAGAACTCGTCGATCGCGCTCGCGAGCTCGCCGGTCGGCTTGTCGCCGCCCTCGGGCGACAGATTGGTCCAGAAGATGGAGTGGTTCACGTGGCCGCCCAGGTGGAAGGCGAGATCCTTCTCCAGTCGGTTGATGTTGGCGAAGTCTCCCGACTCGCGCGCGGCCGCCATGCCCTCGAGAGCGCTGTTGGCGCCGGCGACGTACGCGGCGTGGTGCTTCGAGTGGTGGAGCTCCATGATGCGGCCACTGATGTGCGGCTCGAGCGAACCGTAGTCGTAGGACAGTTCGGGAAGGGTGTAGACGGACATGTGCGTATCTCTCCTCGCGAATTCTCGTCAGGCCGCAACGCCGTGCGCGCGACCCTCCTGACGGGTGATCAGTCTAGTGAGGGCAACCCCGTGGCCTCCCAGTGTGTTCCCGATACCCACCTCACGCTCAGTCGACCTCAGCGGGGAGCCCGGCCTCCGTCCCGGGAATGCCCAGCTGCTCAGCCTTCTTGTCCGCCATCGCCAGCAGGCGCCGGATGCGCCCGGCGACGGCGTCCTTGGTCATGGGCGGATCGGCGTGGTGGCCCAGCTCGTCCAGGCTCGCATCGCGATGGTTGAGCCTCAGCTCACCGGCGTAGCGCAGGTGGTCGGGCAGGTCGTCCTCGAGGATCTGCAGCGCTCGCTCGACGCGCGCGCAGGCCGCGACGGCGGCCTGCGCCGAGCGTCGGAGATTGGCGTCGTCGAAATTGACGAGGCGGTTCGCTGTTGCGCGCACCTCCCGGCGCTGCCGCATCGCCTCCCAGTCCTCGACCGTGCGCTCGGCGCCCATCGTGCGCAGCATGAGCCCGATCTTGTCGCCGTCACGAATCACGACGCGGTGCACGCCGCGCACCTCGCGAGCCTTCACGGGGATGCCGAGTCGACCAGCGGCCCCCACGAGCGCCATCGCGGACTCGTTGCCGGGGCAGCTGATCTCGAGAGCCGCTGACCGCCCCGGATCGGTGAGGGAGCCGTGCGCGAGGAAGGCACCCCGCCAGACGGCCGCGAGTTCCTCTTTGGTGCCGGTCGTCAGCCGGTTCGGGAGGCCCCGCACGGGGCGCCGCCGCGCATCCAGCAGTCCCGTCTGACGCGCGAGGGTCTCGCCGCCCTCGAGAACTCGGACGAGGTAGGTGGGAGTCTTGCGAATGCCGCTCGGCGACATGACGGCCGCGTCGCTGCGCATGCCGTACAACTCAGCGAGATCCTTCCGCACGCGGCGCGCGATGGCCGGCGCATCGACCTCGATCTCGACGGCCACACGACCGGAGATCAGGTGGAGCCCGCCCGCGAAGCGCAGCACGGTCGCGAGCTCGGCCGCACGCACGGTGGTCTTGGTGACCGCCAACTGTGCCAGTTCCTCTTTCACGTCGGCGGTCAGCGCCACAATCGCGCTCCTCTCGTTCTGCCTCGTCCTCGCCCTGCGGGTCGGGATGACACTCGACCTTACTCGCGTCCGAGGTCGCGGTGCTTCACGGTCACATCGATGCCGGGCATGCCGCGGAGGTGGGTGGCGAATTCCTCGACCAGCGCGACCGAGCGATGCTTGCCCCCGGTGCAGCCGACCGCGATCGTCGCGTGCGGCTTGTTCTCTCGAGCGTACCCGGAGAGGACGGGGCCGAGGGCGGCGACGAAGTGCTGCACGAACTCCCGCGCTCCCTCCTGCTCCAGCACGAACTCGCTCACCCGAGGGTCATGCCCCGTGGCACCGCGCAGCTCGTCCTGCCAGAAGGGGTTGGGCAGAAATCGCGCATCCGCCACGATGTCGGCGTCCGTCGGGATGCCGTACTTGAAGCCGAAGCTCTCGAGCGTCACCCGCACGAGGGCTCGACCCTCGTCGGCGAAGAGCTCGGTGACGGTCGTGGCGAGCTGGTGGATGTTGTACTCGCTCGTGTCGATGATGAGGTCGCTCAGTTCGCGCACCGAGCTCATGAGTGCGCGCTCGCGCGCGATGCCGTCGAGCAGGGTGCCGTCGGCCTGCAGCGGGTGCGGTCGTCGCACCTGCTCGAAGCGACGGACGAGCGCCTGATCGGTCGCGTCGAGGTACACGACACGCACGGGCGTGCGTTCGCGAAGCTCGCCGATGTTGCTCGCAAGATCGGCGAAGAGCTTCCCTCCGCGCACGTCGACGACGGCGGCGATGGAGGGCAGCGCGCTGCCCGGGTGCATGGCGAGGTCGAGGAGCGGGCGCAGCATCTGCGGCGGCAGGTTGTCGACGACGTACCAGCCGAGATCTTCCAGAGCATTCGCGACTGTGGAGCGCCCGGCTCCGGACATGCCTGTGACGATGAGGACGTCGTTCGGCGTGCTCTCGCTCACGGTGGCCTCGTGTTCAGGTCGGGAATGGGGCGGCACCAGCCTAGACTCCCGCGCCGTCGCGAAGCTCGCGATGGATCGCCGCCGCGACGACCGCGCCGATGCCGTCGACCTTCTCGATCTCCTCGGTGGACGCCGCCCGCAGGCGGGCGACGGAGCCGAAGTGCTGCAGGAGCCGCTTGATGCGCGTGGGGCCGAGACCCGGCACCGTGGAGAGCCGACTGCGGATATCTCGCGAGCGCGTCGTGCGCTGGTAGCGGAGCGCGAAGCGGTGCGCCTCGTCGCGAAGTCGCTGCAGGAGGAACAGTGCGTCCGAGGTTCTCGGCAGGATCACGGGGTACGGGTTTCCTGGCAGCCAGATCTCCTCGAGCCGTTTCGCGATGCCGCAGACGGCGATGTCGTCGATCCCCTCGTCGTGCAGGGCGCGGGCTGCCGCCTCGACCTGCGGTTGCCCGCCGTCGACGACGAGCAGACCCGGCCGGTAGTGGAAGGACTGGCGGGTCGACTCCTGGACGACCTCTCCGTCGCCGACCGCTGCATCACCGGAGTCGGCGAGCACGGCTGCCGCACCGGTCTCCTCGCTCACCCCGCGATCAAGGTGAGCGAGGCGCCGTCGCAGCACCTGGTAGAGCGCATCGGTGTCGTCGCGGGCCTGCGGGATCGCGAAGGTGCGGTACTGGTTCTTGCGCGGGAGCCCGTCCTCGAAGACCACCATGGACGCCACTTGGTTGGTGCCGCCGAGATGGGAAACGTCAAAGCACTCGAGTCGCAGTGGCGCGCTCTCGAGCCCGAGGGCTTCCTGGAGGTCGGCCAGCGCTTGGGAGCGCGCGGTGAAGTCGCCGCTCCGACGGGTCTTGTACAGGCGCAGGGCGCCCTGCGCATTGGTGGCGACGGTCTGCGCGAGGGCGGCCTTCTCGCCGCGCTGGGCCACCCGCACCGTCACGGCACCGCGCTCGTTCGCGGCACGCCGCCGCTCCCCCAGCAGCGTCTGCAGGGCGGCCGCGTCGTCGGGCACGGCGGGCACGATGACCTCGCGCGCCGGTACCGTGCCATCGTCGTAGGCCTTCTGCAGCACGGTGTCGACGAGCTCGGCGAGCGTGACATCGAGCTCGGTGTCGACGACCCATCCGCGCACCCCGCGAATGCGCCCGCCGCGCACGATGAACAGCTGCACAGCGGCAGCGAGCTCGTCGTACGCGACACCGAAGATGTCGGCATCGACGTCCTCGGCGAGCACGATCGCGTTCTTGGCGAGAGCAGTCTCGAGAGCGCCGACCTGATCGCGCAGCCGCGCGGCGCTCTCGTAGTCGAGCTCGGCCGCCGCAGCGGACATGCGCTGTTTGAGATCGCGCACGAAGCGCTCGTCGTTGCCCGCCATGAAGGACGCGAGATCGAGGGCGATCCCCCGGTGCTGCTCGGGCGTCACGCGGCCCACGCACGGCGCCGCGCACTTGCCGATGTCCCCGAGCAGGCAGGGCCTGCCGGCGCGCTGCGCGCGCTGGTAGATGGCGTTCGAGCACGACCGCATGGGGAAGGCCTTGAGAAGGATGTCGATGGTCTCCCGCACCGCCCACACCTTCGTGTACGGGCCGAAGTACCGCGCACCGTCGATGCCGCGCGTGCGGGTCACCATGACCCGTGGCACCCTCTCGCCGAGAGTGATCGCGACGTAGGGGTACGTCTTGTCGTCCCGGAACTGCACGTTGAACGGCGGGTCGAACTCTTTGATCCAGGTGTACTCGAGCTGCAGGGCCTCGAGCTCGCTGCCGACGACGGTCCACTCGACGCCGCGCGCCGAGGTGACCATGCGGCGAGTGCGCTCGTGCAGGCTCGTGAGCGGCTGGAAGTAGTTGCTGAGGCGGGAGCGCAGGTTCTTCGCCTTGCCCACGTAGAGAACTCGACCGCTCTCATCGTGGAAGCGATAGACCCCCGGCTCGACGGGAATCTCTCCGCGTGCGGGGCGCCAGTGCTCGCGCGTGGACATGTCAGGCGCCGATGACCTCGGTCTGCGGCAGCAGCTCGGCGAGGAACTGCCCGGTGTAGCTGTCAGTGTGCTCGGCGACCTGCTCCGGTGTGCCCGTGACGAGCACCTGACCGCCGCCGGCGCCGCCTTCGGGGCCGAGATCGATGAGCCAGTCGGCTGCCCGGATGACGTCGAGGTTGTGCTCGATGACGATGACGGTATTGCCCTTGTCGACAAGACCACCGAGCACGACGAGCAGTTTGCGCACGTCTTCGAAGTGCAAACCCGTCGTCGGTTCGTCGAGCACATAGACGCTGCGGCCCATCGACCGCTTCTGCAGCTCGGTCGCGAGCTTGACGCGCTGCGCCTCGCCGCCCGAGAGCGTCGTGGCGCTCTGGCCGAGCCTGACATACCCGAGCCCCACGTCGACGAGGGTCTTGAGGTAGCGGTGGATGGCCGAGATGGGTTCGAAGAACTCCGCGGCCTCCTCGATGGGCATGTCGAGCACTTCTGAGATGTTCTTGCCCTTGTAGTGCACGGTGAGAGTGTCGCGGTTGTAGCGGGCACCGTGGCACACCTCGCACGCGACGTAGACGTCCGGCAGGAAGTTCATCTCGATCTTGATGGTGCCGTCGCCCGCGCAGTTCTCGCAGCGGCCTCCCTTGACGTTGAAGCTGAACCGCCCGGGCAGATAGCCGCGCGACTTCGCCTCGAGCGTCTCGGCGAACAGGGAGCGAATGCGGTCGAAGACGCCCGTGTACGTCGCGGGATTCGAGCGGGGTGTGCGCCCGATGGGCGCCTGATCGACGTGCACGACCTTGTCGAGGTGCTCGAGCCCGTGCACGCGCGCGTGCTTGCCGGGAACCTGCCGTGCACCGTTGAGGCGGTTGGCGAGCACCTTGTAGAGGATGTCGTTCACGAGCGACGACTTGCCGGAGCCGCTCACGCCCGTCACGGCGACGAAGACGCCGAGAGGGAAGTCCACGGTCACGTTCTGCAGGTTGTTGGCGCGTGCGCCCTCCACCGTGAGGATGCGCCCACGGTCGATCGGCCGCCGTGTCACGCGCTCGATGACCTGCCGCCGACCGGCGAGGTAGTCCCCCGTGATCGACTCCTTGTTCGTGAGCAACTCGGCGTAGGAGCCGGAGTGCACGACGCGACCGCCGTGCTCCCCCGCACCCGGCCCGATGTCGACGATCCAGTCTGCCGTGCGGATGGTGTCTTCATCGTGCTCGACGACGATGAGGGTGTTGCCGAGGTTCTTGAGCTTGACGAGGGTGTCGATGAGTCGACGGTTGTCGCGCTGGTGCAGCCCGATGCTCGGCTCGTCGAGCACGTAGAGCACTCCGGTGAGGCCGCTGCCGATCTGCGTCGCGAGCCGGATGCGCTGCGCTTCGCCGCCCGAGAGGCTGCCGGCCGCGCGGGCCATCGTGAGATAGCCGAGACCGACTTCGAGGAGGAACTCCAGGCGCGCTCTGATCTCCCGCAGCACGGCCGCGGCGATCGACGCCTCCCGCTCGGTGAGGCTGATCGCGGTGACGAATGCATAGGCGTCCTGCAGGCTCAGCTCGGCGACCTCGGCGATGCTGCGGTCGTCGACGAGCACGGCGAGCACTTCGGGCTTGAGGCGCGCGCCGTCGCACTCGGGGCAGGGAACCTCGCGCAGGTACTCGGCGAACCGCTGCTGCGACCAGTCGCTCTCGGCCTCTCGATACTTGCGCTCGATGTAGGGAATGACCCCTTCGAAGCCCGTCGTGTAGGTGACGTCGCGCCCGTAGCGGTTGCGCCACTTGACCCGCACATCGAAGTCGTTGCCGTGCAGCACCGCGTGCTGAGTGCTCTCCTCGAGCTCTCCCCACGGCGTATCGAGGGAGAACCCGAGGTCGCTCGCGAGACCGCCCAGGAGCTTCTGGAAGTAGCTGTAGAGGCCCTTGCCCTGCTGGTTCCAGGGGAGGATCACTCCGTCGTTGAGGGTGAGGCTCGGGTCACCGATGAGCAGGTCGACGTCGACCGCCTGGCGCGTGCCGAGGCCGGAGCACACGGGGCAGGCGCCGAACGGCGCGTTGAACGAGAAGGTGCGAGGCTCGATCTCGGTCAGGCGCAGAGGGTGGCGGTTGGGGCAACTGAGCTTCTCGCTGAAGGTGCGGGTGGAGTCCTCCCCCTCCTCGTCCACGAAGTCGATCACGACGAGGCCGTCGGTGAGCCGCAGCGCGGTCTCCAGCGAGTCGGTGAGGCGCGTGAGGATGTCATCCTTCGCGACGAGTCGATCGACCACGACGGCGATGTCGTGCTTGACCTGCTTCTTGAGCGCGGGCGGGTCGCTGAGCTGGACGACCTCGCCGTCGACCACCGCTCGCGAGTAGCCTCCTGCTGCGAGTTCCTTGAAGAGGTCGACGAACTCGCCCTTCTTCTGGCTCACGACGGGAGCGAGAACCTGGTACCGCCGACCGCCCTCGAACGTCATGAGCTCGTCGGCGATCTGCTGCACCGTCTGGCGCTGGATGCGCTCCCCGCACTCGGGGCAGTGCGGAATGCCCACGCGCGCCCAGAGAAGTCGCATGTAGTCGTAGATCTCGGTGATCGTGCCCACCGTCGACCGAGGGTTGCGATTGGTCGACTTCTGGTCGATCGAGACGGCCGGGCTCAACCCTTCGATGAAGTCGACGTCGGGCCGGTCGACCTGACCGAGGAACTGGCGAGCGTAGGCCGACAGCGACTCGACGTAGCGGCGCTGCCCCTCCGCGAAGATGGTGTCGAACGCGAGCGAGCTCTTGCCCGAGCCGGAGAGCCCGGTGAAGACCACGAGCGAGTCGCGCGGAATCACGAGGTCGACGTCGCGCAGGTTATGCACGCGCGCACCGCGCACGCTCAGGTGGGGAACGGATTCGTCAGGAGTAGCCGGCACTCTCGTCATTGTAGGTGGGGGCCCCGACAACGAGCCGTGCGCGCCCGTCGCTGCGGGTGCGCTCAGCGCACGTGCCCGACCTCGATCATCTGCCGCAGCTCCTTCTTGAGATCCTGCACCTCATCCCGCAGGCGGGCGGCGAGCTCGAACTTCAGCTCGTCCGCCGCCGTGAGCATCTGCGCGTTGAGGTCGGCGATGATCGACTCGAGCTCGGCGGCGCCCGAGGCCGCGCGACCCTCCCGCCGCGCAACCGGTGCCGGAGCGCGCTTGCCCCCGCCGCGCCCGGAGAGCAGGGCCTCGGTGTCGGCGCCCTCGCGCACGAGCTGATCGGTGATGTCGGCGATGCGCTTGCGGAGCGGTGTCGGATCGATGCCCATCTCGGTGTTGTAGGCGATCTGGCGGTCGCGGCGGCGGGTGGTCTCGTCGATCGCCTGCGCCATCGAGGGCGTCACGGTGTCGGCGTACATGTGAACCTGGCCGCTCACATTGCGGGCCGCGCGCCCGATGGTCTGGATGAGCGAGGTCGCCGACCGCAGGAAGCCCTCCTTGTCGGCGTCGAGGATCGCCACGAGCGAGACCTCCGGCAGGTCGAGCCCCTCGCGGAGCAGGTTGATGCCGACGAGAACGTCGTACACGCCCTGGCGCAATTCGCGCAACAGTTCCACGCGGCGCAGGGTGTCGACGTCGGAGTGCAGGTAGCGTACGCGCACGCCCGCTTCCGTCAGGAACTCCGTGAGCTCCTCCGCCATCTTCTTCGTGAGCGTCGTCACGAGCACGCGCTCGTCGCGTTCGGTGCGCTGGCGGATCTGCTCGAGCAGATCGTCGATCTGGCCCTTGCTGGGCTTGACGACGATCTCTGGGTCGATGAGGCCCGTGGGGCGGATGATCTGCTCGACGACCGAGTCGGTGATGCCCAGCTCGTACTTGCCAGGGGTGGCCGAGAGGTACACCTTCTGCCCGGTGCGGGCGAGGAACTCCTCCCAGCGCAGCGGCCGGTTGTCCATCGCGCTCGGCAAGCGGAAGCCGTGCTCGACGAGCGTGCGCTTGCGTGAGGCGTCGCCCTCGAACATCGCGCCGATCTGGGGCACGGTCGCGTGACTCTCGTCGATCACGACGAGGAAATCCTCCGGAAAGTAGTCGAGAAGGCAGTTCGGCGGCTCCCCCGCCGCGCGGCCGTCGATGTGGCGGGAGTAGTTCTCGATACCGCTGCAGAACCCGATCTGCTCCATCATCTCGAGGTCGAAGGTCGTGCGCATGCGCAGCCGCTGCGCCTCGAGCAGGTTGCCCTGGCGCTCAAGCTCGGCCAGGCGCTCCTCGAGCTCCACCCGGATCGTGCCGACCGCGCGCTCCATGGTCGCCGGCGAGGCGGCGTAGTGCGTCGCCGGGAAGACCGACACCGCATCGAGGGAGCGCACGACATCGCCCGTGAGCGGGTGCAAGGCGTACAGAGCCTCGATCTCGTCGCCGAACATCTCGATGCGAATGGCGAGCTCTTCGTACATGGGAATGATCTCGATGGTGTCGCCGCGCACGCGGAACTTGCCGCGCGAGAAGTCCACGTCGTTGCGCTGGTACTGCATGCCGACGAAGCGGCGGATGAGGTCGTCGCGCGCGATGGTCTCCCCGACCTGCAGCGCCACCATCGCCTCGAGGTACTCCTCCGCCGCCCCCAGACCGTAGATGCACGACACCGTGGACACGACGACGACGTCGCGTCGGCTCAGGAGCGAGTTGGTCGTCGAGTGCCGCAGCCGCTCGACCTCGGCGTTGATCGAGCTGTCCTTCTCGATGAAGGTGTCCGTCTGAGGCACGTACGCCTCGGGCTGGTAGTAGTCGTAGTACGAGACGAAGTACTCGACCGCATTGTGGGGCAGCAGCTCGCGGAACTCCGTCGCCAACTGCGCCGCGAGGGTCTTGTTGTGCGCCATGACGAGCGTCGGGCGCTGCACCTGCTCGATGAGCCAGGCGGTCGTGGCCGACTTGCCCGTGCCCGTGGCGCCCAGGAGCACGACGTCGGTCTCGCCCGCGTTGATGCGGGCGGCGAGCTCGGCGATCGCCTGCGGCTGGTCGCCGCTCGGCTGGTAGTCACTGACGACCTCGAAGGGACGCACGGATCGGGTCGGCTGCATGCCGCCAGCCTATTCCGCGCCCCCGACACTCGCCCGAGAGCGCACTGTGCTCCACACCTGGTCCGCCTGCTCGAGGGTGCGCTCGAGGGTGCCGGAGGCGTCGATCACGATGTCGGCGAGTGCGCGCCGCTCATCATCCGTCAGCTGCGCCGCGACGCGCTCGCGCGCCTCCTCCTCCGTCATGCCCCGATGCTCGACCAGTCGCCGCACCCGGGTCTGCGCGGGGGCATCCACGACCACGACGAGGCCGAACTCGTCGCGCCCGCGCGCCTGGCCGAGCAGCGGTACGTCGTAGACGATGAGCGCTCCCGGATCGGCGTCGCGCGCCCGGGCGACCGACTCGTGGTAGAGGCGATGAACCTCGGGATGCACGATCGCATTGAGGGCGGAGCGCTCAGCCTCGTCGGCGAAGACCCTACGGCCCAGCGCGCCGCGGTCGAGGGTGCCGTGCTCGTCGAGCACCTCGGCCCCGAAACGCTCGGCGATGGCCTCGAGACCCGCCGAGCCGGGGGCGACCGCCTCTCGAGCGAGCGCATCCGCGTCGATGATCACTGCGCCGTGCCCGCGCCAGCGGCGCGCGACAGTGCTCTTGCCCGCGGCGATTCCCCCCGTCAGCGCGATCACATCCACGGGCTCCAGCCTAACGGCGCTCACGCGGCCGAAGCGGATATCATGGCGCTCAGCGAACGCGAGGGAGGACGACGTGCTCGAGATTCTCACCGGCACGGGCCTGGCGGTCGCCGCGGGTCTCAACGCCTACATCCCCCTCCTCATCCTCGGCCTCGCGGGTCGCTTCGTGGACGTCATCGAGCTGCCCGCCGCATGGGCATGGCTCACCAACGACTGGGTGCTCATCATCATCGGGGCGCTCCTCGTGATCGAGATCATCGCCGACAAGATTCCCGCGGTCGACTCGATCAACGACTGGCTCCAGACGCTCATCCGCCCTGCGGCGGGCGGCATCGTGTTCGGCACGGGAAGCGCCACGCAGACGGCCGCGGTGAGCGACCCCGCCGCCTTCTTCGAGGGTGATCAGTGGGTGCCCGTCGTCGTCGGCATCGTCATCGCTCTCGTGGTGCACGGCGGAAAGATGCTCGCCCGGCCCGCGGCCAACACCCTCACGGCCGGGGCAGCCGCGCCCGTGCTGTCGACCGGTGAGGACATCGGCGCGGTCGTTCTGAGCCTCCTCGCCCTCCTCATCCCCGTGCTCGTGATCGTGGCTCTCGTGGGGCTCGTGCTCGCCGTCGTGCTCGCCTTCCGGCGGGCGGGGCGTCGACGTCAGTCCGTCGAGCCCGTCCCCTCACCGCACTAGCGCTGCTGCCCGAACGCACGAACGGGCCGCACTCGCGAGGAGTACGGCCCGTTCGACCCAGTTCACGCGCGGGGCGTGACGGGTGGTGTCTCAGATCAGACGTTGCCGGAGAGCTTCTCGCGCAGCGCGGCGAGCGACTCGTCGTCGGCGAGGGTGCCCGCACCCGAGGCGTCGGAGCTGAACCCTGCACCGCCGGTGGACGGAGCCTCCAGGTTCTCGTCCTCGACGAGCGCGGTCGCGACCTGCTTCTTGTGCTGTTCCCAGCGAGCCTGAGCGGCAGCGTAGTCCTGCTCCCACTTGCCGCGCTGCTCGTCGAAGCCGTCCTTCCACTCGCCCGACTCGGGGTCGAAGCCGTCCGGGTACTTGTAGTTGCCGGCCTCGTCGTACTCGGTGGGCATCCCGTAGACGGCGGGGTCGAACTCGGTGCCCTCGGGGTCGACGCCCTCGTTCGCCTGCTTGAGGCTCAGCGAAATACGACGGCGCTCGAGGTCGATGTCGATGACCTTGACGAACACCTCGTCACCGACCGACACGATCTGCTCGGCGAGCTCGACGTGCTTGGCCGAGAGCTCGGAGATGTGCACGAGGCCCTCGATGCCGTCCGCGACGCGCACGAACGCGCCGAACGGAACGAGCTTCGTGACCTTGCCCGGTGCGACCTGACCGATCGCGTGAGTGCGGGCGAAGACCTGCCACGGGTCCTCCTGCGTCGCCTTGAGCGAGAGCGAGACGCGCTCGCGCTCGAGGTCGACCTCGAGGATCTCGACGGTGACCTCCTGGCCCACCTCGACGACCTCGCTCGCGTGCTCGATGTGCTTCCAGCTGAGCTCGGAGACGTGCACGAGGCCGTCCACTCCGCCGAGGTCGACGAACGCACCGAAGTTGACGATCGACGACACGACGCCCTTGCGCACCTGGCCCTTGGCGAGGTTGTTGAGGAACGTCGAGCGCGTCTCGGACTGCGTCTGCTCGAGCAGGGCGCGACGCGAGAGCACGACGTTGTTGCGGTTCTTGTCGAGCTCGAGGATCTTCGCCTCGATCTCCTGACCGAGGTACGGCGTGAGATCGCGCACGCGGCGCAGCTCGATGAGGGACGCGGGCAGGAAGCCGCGCAGGCCGATGTCGACGATGAGGCCGCCCTTGACGACCTCGATGACGGTACCGGTGACGACACCGTCGTCATCCTTGATCTTCTCGACGTCACCCCAGGCACGCTCGTACTGCGCGCGCTTCTTGGAGAGGATGAGGCGGCCTTCCTTGTCCTCCTTCTGGAGGACGAGGGCTTCGACCATGTCGCCGACGGAAACGACCTCAGTGGGGTCGACGTCGTGCTTGATCGAGAGTTCGCGCGAGGGGATGACACCCTCGGTCTTGTAGCCGACGTCGAGGAGGACCTCGTCGCGGTCGATCTTCACGACGGTTCCTTCGATGAGGTCGCCGTCGTTGAAGAACTTGAGGGTCAGTTCGACCGCGGCCAGAAAGTCTTCTGCAGAGCCGATGTCATTGATGGCGATCTGCTCGGGTGCCTTGGTCGTTACGGTGGTCATAGAGATGAGTGCTCCGATGCGGACAGTATTCGGGCCCGGGACGACGTGGTTCTGAAGAGTCGTTTCGGGCATGCGGACAGGATCGTCGTCACATCGACGACTCTCCAGCCTATCCTGCTCGGCGGGGGACCGGCAAACCGCCAGTCCACCGGCTCACGAGCCCAGCAGCGCGCCGCGCAGCGTGTCGAGCCCCACACCCCCGAGGTCGAGCGCGCGCTTGTGGAAGGCTTTGTCGCTGTACGACGCCCCCTCGCGAGTGCGCGTCTCGGCGCGCAGCTGCTCCCAGATGCGCTGACCCACCTTGTAGGAGGGCGCCTGCCCGGGCCACCCGAGATAGCGATGCACCTCGAAGTCGATGAAGCCATCGTTCATGTTGACGTGGCGGTGCAGGAAGCGGAAGGCGTCATCGCTCGTCCAGACCGCGCCCGTCTCGGGGTGGATCTTGCCGAGGTGCAGGCCGATGTCGAGCACGACACGGGCGGCCCGCATGCGCTGACCGTCGAGCATGCCCAGCCGGTCGGCGGGGTCGTCGAGGTAGCCGAGCTCCTCCATGAGCCGCTCGGCGTAGAGCGCCCAACCCTCAGCGTGACCGCTCGTGCCGGCGAGCAGCCGGCGCCACGAGTTCAGCTGCGCGCGGTTGTAGACGGCTTGACCGATCTGCAGGTGATGGCCGGGCACGCCCTCGTGGTAGACCGTCGTCGCCTCGCGCCAGGTGTCGAACTCGTCGACCCCTTCCGGGATGCTCCACCACATGCGCCCCGGTCGCGAGAAGTCGTCGGTCGGGCCCGTGTAGTAGATCGCACCACCCGCGGTGGGCGCGATCATGCACTCGAGCCGCCGCACGGGCTCCGGGATGTCGAAGTGCGTGCGCGAGAGCTCGTCGACGGCGGTGGCGCTGAGCTGCTGCATCCACTGCCGCAGCGCCTCGCGGCCGTGCAGTTTGCGGGCCGGGTCGCGCTCGAGATGCGCGATGGCCTCCTCGACGCTCGCGCCGGGCAGGATGAGGTCGGCGGTGCGGGTCTGCTCCTCGACCATGCGCGCGAGTTCCTCGATGCCCCACTCGTAGGTCTCGTCGAGGTCAATCGTGGCGCCGAGGAAGCGGCGCGAGTGAAGGGTGTACAGCTCGCGACCCACGGCGTCGGTCTCCGTCGCTGCGGGGGCGAGCTCGTGCTCGAGGAAGTCGGCGAAGGCGCCGTAGGCGGCGGCCGCGGTCTCGCCGCCACGGCGAAGGTCGCTGCGCAGCGCTGCGCTCAACTCGCCCTCAGCAAGGGCCGCGCTGGCGGTGAAGTCGCCAAAGAAGCCCTCAGCCGCGGAGTTCTGACGGGCCTGCTCGAGCACGCGCTCGACCTGTCGCCGCGCGGGTGTGCGACCGAGCCGGATTCCCTCGCGCAGGGTCGCCGCGTATCCCTCGAGCGCGCCCGGCACATTGCCGAGCTTGACGGCGATGGTGTGCCAGTCTGACTCGCTGCCGGTCGGCAGGAGGTCAAGAATCTCGCGGATGCTCTGTGCGGGCGACTCGATGACGTTGAGGTCGCGCACCGTCCACCCCGCGTCGTCGAGCTCGAGGTGCAGGCGCAGCTCGCTCGACAGGTCGGCGATCGTGACGCGGTCGACCGCATCGACGGCCTCCGCGGCCTCGAGCTCCGCGAGCACCGAGCGGGCCGCCTGGGCGAGACCGGCGGTGCCCTCGGGCGAGTAGTCGGCGAAGGTCTCGACGGGCCCGGGAACTCCTGCGTAGATGGCGACCTCGGGGTCGAGCTGGGCGAGGGTGGCGACCCAGCCCTCTGCGATCGCATCGACGCGGGTGGGGGTGCGGGCAAGAGCGGAGTCGGTCATGCGGGTCAGCCTAGTGAGCGGCGTCGTCCCAGTCGGTACCGACGCCCACCTGCACGTCGAGTGGAACGGCGAGCTCGGCCGCGCTCCCCATGCGCTCGCGCACGATGGTCTCGACGGCCTCCCGCTCCCCCGGCGCCACCTCGAGCACGAGCTCGTCGTGCACCTGGAGGAGCAGGCGCGACCCGAGCGACTGCGCGCGCAGGTCGTCGGCGACGCCGATCATCGCGATCTTCATGATGTCGGCGGCGGAACCCTGGATGGGGGCGTTGAGTGCGGCGCGCTCCGCGTTCTCGCGCAGCACCCGGTTGGGGCTCGCGAGGTCGGGGAAGGGCCGACGCCGCCCGAAGATCGTCTCGGTGTAGCCGTCGACCTTCGCCTGCTCGACGACGCTGCGCAGGTAGTCGCGCACCGCTCCGAATCGCGCGAAGTAGTCGGTCATGAGCTGCTTCGCCTCCGCGGAGGGGATGCGCAGCTGCTTGCTGAGCCCGAAGGCGCTGAGCCCGTAGGCGAGCCCGTAGCTCATGGCCTTGACCTTGGTGCGCATCGCCGGAGTCACGTCGGCGGGGTCGACCGAGAAGATGCGCGCGCCGACGAAGCGGTGCAGATCCTCCCCCGAGCGGAACGCCTCGATGAGCCCCTCGTCGCCGGAGAGGTGCGCCATGATGCGCATCTCGATCTGCGAGTAGTCAGCGGTGAGCAGGCTCTCGTAGCCCTCACCGGCCACGAAGGCGGCGCGGATCCGGTGCCCAACCTCCGTGCGCACGGGGATGTTCTGCAGATTCGGGTCGGTCGACGAGATGCGACCCGTCGTCGTGCCGGTCTGCTCGTAGGTCGTGCGGATGCGGCCGTCGGTGTGGATCGAGGCGACGAGGGTCTCGATGATCTGACGCAGCTTCGTCGCGTCGCGGTGCTGCAGCAGCAGACCGAGGAAGGGGTGGGGATGCGCCTCCTGCAGATCGGCCAGGGCGGCCGCGTCCGTCGTGTACCCGGTCTTGGTCGCCCGCGTCTTCGGCATGCCGAGCTCCTCGAAGAGCACCTCCTGCAGCTGCTTCGGCGACCCGAGGTTGACCTCGTGCCCGATCTCTGCGAAGGCCTTCTGGGCGAGGTCGGCCGCCACGTCGGCGAGCTCGGCGCTCAGCGCTTCCAGCACGGACCGATCGACGGCGACTCCGGCACGCTGCATGGCGGCGAGCACCGGGGCGGTCGGGAGGTCGAGGTCGGTGAGCACGGTCGCACTGCTCGCCACGAGAGACTCGCGCTGCGCGGTGGCCAAGCGGTGCAGGTACCACGCCGAGGTCGCGGGCGAGACGGCGCCCGTGTCGGGTACCAGCTGGTTGGGGTCGGCCTCGGGCAGAGTGTCGCCGAGCACGCTGTGCACGAGGTCGGCGAGGGCGTACGACTTCGCGCCGGGACGCTCGATCCACGCGGCGAGCTTCGCGTCCCACACGACTCCGTCGAGGGTGATGTCGAGCGCGCTGAGCACCGAGTGCGCCGTCTTCGCGTCGGCGAGCACCTTCGGGTGGTCGCTCGCGAGCCACTGCTCGAGTGCGGCGTAGTCGGGGCGGTGCGCGGCCCAGTTCACCTGCACGCTCTCGGTCGCGGTCGCGAGCCCGATCGCGGCGAGTTCGCCGAGCGGAGCATCCACGATCATGGCGATGTCGCCGCCGGTCGTGGTCGCGGTGCGCAACCAGGCCGCGAGCTCTTCGTCCACGAGCGTGCGCACCGCGGGCGTGTCGGCGTGCGGGGCTGCGGGAGCGTCGTCGATGACGGCGCCCTCGCTCGCGGCGATCTTGAGCACGCGCTCGGTGAGGGTGCGGAACTGCAGGCGCTCGAAGACCTCCTTCACGGCGGGCACGTCGATTGGACGCCGCTCCAGGTCGGTCGGCCCGACCGGCAGCTCGACATCGGTCACGAGGCGGTTGAGGCGGCGGTTGCGCTCGGCGCGCTCGCGCTGCTCGCGCAGATTGGTGCCGACCACTCCCCCGATCTCGTCGATGTGCTCCCAGATTCCCTCGAGGGAGCCGTACTGGGTGATCCACTTCACCGCGGTCTTCTCGCCGACCTTGTCGATGCCGGGAAGGTTGTCGCTCGTCTCGCCCACGAGGGCTGCGATCTCCGGGTACTGCTCGGGCGCGACGCCGTAGCGCTCGCGCACCGCCGCAGGGTCGTAGCGCTTGAGCTCGGACACGCCGCGAGCATTCGGGTACAGGAGCGTCACGTCGTCGGTGACGAGCTGGATCGTGTCGCGATCCCCCGACACGACCAGGACGTGGAAGCCCTCCGCCGCGCCGCGCGTGGCGAGGGTCGCGAGGATGTCATCCGCCTCGTAGTCCTCCTTCGTGATCGTCGTGACGCTCATCGCGGCGAGTGCCTCCTGCAGCAGCGGCACCTGGCCGACGAACTCGGGCGGGGTCTCGCCGCGCGTGCCCTTGTACTCGGGGTACTCCCGCGTGCGGAACGAGTAGCGTGAGATGTCGAACGCGACGGCCACGTGGGTGGGCTTCTCCTTCGCGAGGAGCCCCAGGAACATCGAGATGAAGCCGTGGATGGCGTTCGTGTGCTGCCCGTCGCGCGTGACGAAGCTGTCGATCGGCAACGCGTAGAAGGCCCGGAAGGCGAGCGAGTGGCCATCGACGATGAGGAGCGTAGGCTTTTCGGAGTCCGTCACGCGGTCAGCCTAGCGAGGCGCACCGACCGCCGCCCCAGCTCGCCGACGCACCTCGACGACGCACCTCGAGAGGAACCCGATGACCCGTCTGCCCGATGACCTCGACCCCGAGCTCGTGAAGCGCCTCGTGACGACGCGCGGCGGAGCCCTCGCGCAGAAGATGGAGATCGACTTCGTGGAGCTCTCCGCCGAGCGGTCCATCGCGCGGATGCCCGTCGCGGGCAACACGCAGGTGATCGGTCTGCTGCACGGGGGCGCGCACGTCGTGCTCGGCGAGAGCCTCGGCTCGATCTCCTCGGCCGTCCACGCCGGGCCGGGCCGCTACGCGGTCGGTATCGAGATCAATGCCACCCACAGCCGGTCCGTCACCGAGGGCTTCGTCACCGGAACATGCACGGCCCTCGTGCTGGGGCGCACGCTGTGCACCCACGAGATCGTCATGACCGACGACGACGGGCGCCGACTCTCGACCGTGCGCATGACCAACCTGCTGCGCGACCGATAGGCCTCCGGCCGCGTCAGTCGTCGCTGGGCTCGGCGGCCTTCTTGGCCGGGGCGTCCTTCTTGGGCGCGAGCTGCTCGATGACAGCCTGCGCCACGGCCTGCATGGTCGTGCGACGGTCCATCGACGCCTTCTGGATCCAGCGGAACGCCTCCGGCTCGCTCAGACCCATGCGCTCGTTGAGGAGGCCCTTCGCGCGATCGACGAGCTTGCGGGTCTCGAAGCGCTCGACGAGGTCGGCGACCTCGGTCTCGAGCGTCAGGATCTGCTGGTAGCGGCTCAGAGCGATCTCGATCGCGGGCAGGAGGTCGTTCGGGGTGAACGGCTTGACGACGTAGGCGAGAGCACCCGCCTCGCTCGCCTGCTCGACGAGCTCCTTCTGGCTGAACGCCGTGAGCAGCACGACGGGAGCGATGTGGTTCTCGCTGAGGCGCTTGGCTGCCTCGATGCCGTCGAGCTGGGGCATCCTGATGTCCATGATGACCAGGTCGGGGCGCAGCTCCGTCGCGAGGGCGACCGCGGTCTCGCCATCGCCAGCCTCACCGACGACATCGAAGCCGTTGTCGCGCAGAATCTCGACGATGTCCATGCGGATGAGCGACTCATCCTCGGCGACGACGACGCGGCGGGGTGCTGACGTGCTCTGCTCCTGATCACTCACGAGAACGAGCCTACGGTATCGTCAAGATGCCGCGCGCGACGCGGCGGGGCCGGCTTGGCGGAATGGTAGACGCGGAGCACTCAAAATGCTTTGTCCGAGAGGGCGTGTGGGTTCGAATCCCACAGCCGGTACTCCAAAAAACCCCGGAAACAAGCGGAAGGTGGGGCCACTGTTCCACTTCATGCCACACAGCAACACACAAAATGGGCTTGCTTTCGGGTACGCTCGCCCGCATGCCCTCCCCCGCCAAGGCGCGTCACTCCTCCTCGCTGACCTCCCACGCACGCCGTGACGGCACCGAAGTCTTCATCGTCCGATACCGCCACGACGACGGATCTAGCACCTCCCGATCGTTCGACACGGAGGTAGCTGCCAGGCGGTGGCAGGCGTTCCTGGGCACGGTCGGGCCGAGAGATGCCGAGAAGTCCCTCGATGAGGCCGGCACGAACTCCTCCGAGATCGCAGGCATCAAGTCGCCGCAGGCAGGCATGACCGTGCGGGACTTCGCCGAGTTCCACTTCGACACTCAGACGAAGGCGAACCAGTACACGGTGGAGACCTACCGTCGATCATTCCGCAACGGCTTGGAGTCCCTGGCGCACGTCCCCATCGGTTCGCTGACGAAGCTGCAGGTGATCGGCTGGGTGAAGAACCGCAGCGAAGAGGTGGCAAGCAAGACGGTCCGCAACGAACACTCCACCCTCTCCGGTGTGCTGCGCCGCGCAATGAACGAAGGCGTGATCGCTCAGAACATCGCCCGCGGCATCCCGATCGAGGATGGCCTGCGGAAGGAGATGACCTTCCTGACGCCGGCGGAGTTCAAGGAGCTGCTCACCGTCGTCCCCGAAAGATGGCGGCATGTGCCGCTGCTGCTGGCCGGCACCGGACTGCGATGGGGTGAGCTGACCGCCCTCACCGCCGAGAACGTCGACGTGAAGCGCCGCACGCTGCGGGTCGCGAAAGCATGGAAGTACATTCCGCGCAAAGACGGCATCCCCGGCCACTGGTACATCGGCCCGCCGAAGTCCAAACGAGCAATGCGCGAAATCGCGATGACCGACGCACAAGTGGAGGTGTTCGCACCGCTGCTGAAAGGCAAAGGTCGCGACGACCTCCTCATCACCGCCATCGAAGGCGGGCCGCTTCGCCAATCGAAGTTCTACGCCCACATTTGGGCGCCGGTACGCAACCTCATCAACGGCCTCGACGCCTACCCGATCCCCGACCCCGACAAGCCCATCAAATACCGCCGCGACCGCGGCCTGGACTACACCCGCCCGCTGAACCCACCGCTTGGCAAATGGCCGCGCGTGCACGACCTACGCCACTCCCACGCCTCATGGATGCTGGAACAAGGACTCAGCTTCCACGTCCTCCAATACCGGCTAGGACACGAATCGATCGCCACCACCGTCGACCGCTACGGCCACCTCCCCCCCACCTCACAAGGCGAAGCGCGACAGGCGCTCGACCGGGCGATGGTGGACTTGGTGTGACGGTGCGCCTCGACGTCGTCTAGCTGAGGTTCCAGGTGCCCTGCGTGACGTAGTACAGCGTCACCGGGACGACGATGAAGACCAGCGCAGTGACCGTGTAGCCGATCACTAAGGCGGCGGTGGCAAGACCGCGACCACGCTCCCGGCGCACCTCGACCTGACGGAGTGCGATGTGGCCGCAGACGATGGCAGGGATCGTGGCGAAGAACGCGACGACGAAGGCCACGATCGCCAGAGTGTTGAACGGCGCATCTTCGGCGATGACGACAGGCTCAGCCTCGCGCCGGCGACGGCGGGCGCGCAACCCGAAGAAGATCGTCGATGAGATTCCGGCGAGCAGCAGGACGAGGAAGATCAGGGTTAGCGGATCCATGGGGGCTCCAAACGAATGCGGACGTGGTGAGGATCGATCGCCAGCCTATAGCGAGCGTGGCTCACGGCATGGCACTTGAACCTCCAACTGTCCGAGACAGCGGGGCTAAGTCGCCCCGCTCCAGTACGCTCCGAAACATGACTTCTACTCCGCCGCCTGCTGGCTGGTACACCGACCCGGAACTTGGCGGCAGCCAACGATGGTGGGATGGAATGCAGTGGACGGATCATCGCCAAGCCGCCACACAGCCGCCCGCGGCACCTTCACCGAATCTCGAACCGCTTGACTCCGCGGATCGCGGCATCACGAACCCGATCGCAACCGCAGCTCAGGTGTGCGCCTACATCTCGCTGCTCATCAACCCGCTGGGCATAACAAGCATCCTCGCGATAATCTTCGGCGTCATCGGGCTCAGCCGCAGCGAAAATGTCGTTGACGTCCTCGGCGGACCTGTGGGCAGAAGCGCATCGAAAGTCGGCATCATCCTCGGCTCGATCACTTTCGTCATCACCTGGCTCCTGACCACCCTCTGGCTGAGCTGACACCCAACCGGAAAGGTACGCGCCGCCGCGGGGCGAGCCACCAGGACCAGCGCTCCAAGCTCCACGTCACAACCCGCGTAAGTGTCGCGCCGTTGCCGAAGCTTAGGCAGGTGAGCTCACCACTGCGTCAACGACTCAACCTGCTCCCCCGCCGCCCACCGACGCATCCGAGCAACACCGCTGCGTTCCAGTCCGAAGCTGGAGCTCGGCGAGATGAACGTGATGCTGTCGGGCAGCTCGTGCGCGAATCGCAGCTGGACCTGATCGTCGATCCACAGGAGGCGGTCGCCGCGGGCCTGGGCGTGATCACGGACCGCTCGGGTCTTCCAATGTCCGAAGCCGTACTTCGGGTCGATGCCGACGTTTTCAGGCTGCAGGTAGGCGATGTCGGGCGGGAACTCGACGAACCTGAGGTCGAGCTGGTCGGCGAGCTCCGCCAGCCGGTCGGGAACGGTCAGCCAGGATGTGAGCCAGCCGATGCGGGTGCCGGCGTCGTGCACGGCGCGCAGCGCTTCGAGGACGGCGAGACGGTGCTGGACCTCGGACTGGTCGCCGGCCATGTCGGTCACCGTGATCGTCTCGACGATGTTGCAGCTCCTGTCGGCGTGCGGCCGGTCTGCCATCGCTGGGCACACACTTGTGCGGTGGCGTCGAGCAGCAGTTGCTCGCCCGACTCGCTCTGGAGGGACTTGCGTCGAGGCTCCAGGGTCAAGTCAACGAGGGGACTGCCGCACGTTCAGGTGACACGGTGTAGTCACGCAGCCAGGGCGGCTGGCGTGTTCATGATGGTCTCGAACTCGATCGGGGTCAACCGTCCCAGTCGCGCTTGGCGTCTGCGGCGGTGGTAGGTCCGCTCGATCCAGACCACGATCGCGATCTGCAGCTCGTCTCTGGTTTGCCAGGCGCGTCGGTTGAGGACGTTCTTCTGCAGCAGAGCGAAGAAGCTCTCCATAGCCGCGTTGTCGCCGGCCGCACCGACTCGACCCATCGAACCCACCATGCCGTGACGGTTGAGGGTGCGCACGAGCTTCCGGGCACGAAATTGACCAGACTCAACCGGTCGATGCAACACCGGCTTGTTGGAGCAACAGTAGCTGCTCGTTGAACGCCTCGGCGGGGGTCTTCCAACCGAGCGTTTTGCGGGGCCTGGTGTTGAGCGCGTGAGCGACGGCTTCGATCTCCTCGGCCGACCAGCAGGACAGGTCGGTGCCCTTGGGGAAGTACTGACGCAGCAGCCCATTGGTGTTCTCATTCGTGCCGCGCTGCCAGGGCGACTGTGGATCAGCGAAGAAGACCGGAATGCCTGTTTCGACAGTGAACCTGGCGTGCGCGGACATTTCCTTGCCGCGATCCCAGGTCAACGACCTCG
>Ga0316203_1000260_pt1 | contig 80121 bp, 91 predicted proteins | sample 6monrhotite_MG_FD_204940 | JGI IMG/M metagenome (GOLD analysis project Ga0316203, IMG submission 204940) | Microbial mat bacterial communities from mineral coupon in-situ incubated in ocean water Damariscotta River, Maine, United States -... | ecosystem: Environmental > Aquatic > Marine >... | reverse complement strand
ATTGGCAGGCTCTGCTCAATGGTGTCGTGGGGAATACCACGAATCATCCCTTTATTTTCACGTTTTTCAGGCATCGAATTCCCCCCTTAAGCCTTTGCAGCAGCGCCGAGCGCTACGTTTGAGCCAGCCTTAACTGCACTAATAGTTTTCAGTGTGTTATACAGCATGATACACAGGCCACAGAACACCAGGAAACCACCGAATGCGCGCAGTGCATAGAATGGATGCATAGCTGCTACTGAATCGGCAAAGGTATAAACCAGGTTACCGTAGCTATCAAATGCACGCCACATCAGCCCCTGAAGTACACCGGAACCCCACATTGCTGTGATGTACAGGATAGCACCGGTCAGGTGAACCCAGAAATGCATATTAACCAACTTGTCTGAGTACATTTCAGTATTCCACATACGAGTGATCATATGGTACATCGCACCGATTGCGATCATAGCATTCCAGCCCAGAGCGCCTGAATGTACGTGACCAACAGTCCAGTCAGTATAATGAGACAGAGCATTCACACTCTTCGCGCCCATCAATGGACCTTCGAATGTAGACATGCCGTAGAAGGCCAGTGCTACAACCATGAAGCGCATAACAGGGTCAGTACGCAACTTATCCCAAGCACCAGACATGGTCATCATACCGTTGATCATACCACCCCAGGATGGGAAGATCAGAGCAATCGACATGCCCGCACCCAGAGAGAGGGTCCAGTCAGGAATTGCTGTATAGTGAAGGTGATGTGCGCCAACCCATACATACAGGAAAGTCAGAGACCAGAAGTGAAGTACTGACAGACGGTAAGAGTAGATAGGACGGTTAGCGTGTTTAGGTACGAAATAGTACATAATGCCGATGAAACCAGCAGTCAGGAAGAAGCCCACTGCATTATGGCCCCACCACCACTGTGTCATTGCATCATGAACACCAGCGTAAGCTGAATATGAGAAAGTCATATCAACAGGGATACACATACCGTTGAACACGAAGATGTATGTAACCATGAACAGCATAGTCATGAAGAACCAGTTACCAACATAGATGTGAGACATCTTACGTTTAGCGACAGTTCCAAGGAATGTAATTGTCATACAAACCCATGCAAGTGCCAGGATGATGTCAATCCACCACTCGGCCTCATGGTACTCTTTAGACTGAGTCATACCGAAAGGCAGTGTTGCAACAACACAAAGACAACCAACCAACCACAGGATAACTGCAGCCCATGCCAGCTTCTCAAAACGCAGACGTGCATGAGTAGAATGCTGCACCATGTAGAAACCACCACCCAGCAGCAGGAATCCGCCGAAGCCGAAGATGACTACGTTTGTATGTACTGGACGCAAACGGCCGAAACTGATTTCGGCAATGTCCATATTCAACCATGGGTACGCCAACTCTGATGCAACAAATGTACCTACGAGTGTACCAAGCACACCCATAAGAATACCTGTCAAGACACAGAATTTAACGATGTCATAGTTATATTCTTCTTTCTCAGTTACAGCGCTCACTGACTCCCCCCTGCATTCTTTTTGGCGTCTTCTGCCATATTTTTCCTTACCCAATTGTAAAGATAAACCATCATCCCAGCAGCAAAGACTACTGTGAAGACTACACCAATAATGACTAGATCATCGAATGCCCACGCATCTGCGTTGAACATAACATGACCAGCCTGTTCAGGCTCTTTCATATCGCCTCCTCCCATTATTTTTTTATTTTTGAAGATTAAATTTCTTAAAGTATTTAGTAGATAAGCAGGCTGATGAAACTAACTATCGCAACGAATGTGAAGTAGTACACAAACCCTAAAATAAACGGCATAAAACCCTCCCATTAAGGAAATTTCACGCAACGTTAATGTCGCATGGTGCGCTTGGCAAGCATCCATCTTTCCAGTGTGTCTATGCGGCATATCGACGCAGTCACATATAATTTATTGCTAATATATATACTCTGGACTTGCTGGTTTATCTCTCTTATCGTGCGCCAGCATATTAAAAAGTCTTACAGATTAATTAACGCTACACTAATGATGCCAAAGGACAGGAGTTTCGCATGGACAAGAAACAATCCGAAGATATTTATGATCATGCAGAGTATCTGGAATGTGATGTGAATGTTGGTGAAGACACTGTTCATGCCCGCCATATGCCCGGCCGGTTTCGCAACATCAAATGGCTAACCTTTCTGGCCATATACGGCTCCTATTTTTTGCTTCCTTTATTTCAATGGGGTGAGCGCCAGGCTGTCCTGTTTCAAATCCCTCAACAGAAGTTCTACTTCTTCGGCATTGTCATGTGGCCACAGGATCTGTGGATACTGGCACTGATTCTACTCTTCTGCTTCGTTCTGCTGTTTGCCATGACCGCCATCAGCGGCCGTATTTTCTGTGGTTTCGTCTGCCCCCAATCCGTATGGACGGATGTTCTCACATGGATTGAATTCAAAGTAGAAGGCAAAGCTGGCGAACGTGTCAAGCTTGATGCAGCCCCCTGGGGCCCAACCAAGATTCGTAAAAAAGTCACCAAGCATGCGCTCTGGCTTGCATTCTGTTCTGCAACGGCCATAAGCTTTATCAGCTACTTCTCTGGCGTCCATGATGCATGGACCGGACTATTTACGCTCAATTATAATGTCGCTGAATGGGTTACATTTATCATCATTGTTGTCCTGTTTTATGTCAACACAGGCTTTGTCCGTGAACAGGTGTGCAACTGGATCTGTCCTTACGCTCGCATTCAGGGTGTAATGACAGATGACAAAACCATCATCACCACTTACGACGAGTTAAGAGGTGAATCACGCGGTCGCCTTAAACGCGGCAAAGTTGCAGAAGGCAATGGAGATTGCATTGACTGCAATATGTGTGTTTCCGTCTGCCCTACCGGCGTGGATATTCGTAAAGGCCAACAGATCGGCTGCATCAACTGTGGCCTCTGTATTGATGCCTGTGATTCAGTCATGGAAAAAGTTAAGCTTCCAAAAGGGCTAATTCGCTTCATGTCTCATAACGAAGCCACTACAGGCAAGGCTGATGACAAACACCATCTGTTACGCGCTCGACCATTGTTTTACCTGTTTATTACTGCTGCCTCAGTGGTAGCCATTACTACAGGTCTGATTATGACATCCCCTGTTGCAATGAATGTTCACCATGAACGCAGCCCGCTGTTCACCATCATGTCAGACAGAACCATTCAGAATGTCTTTCATCTCGATTTCATGAATAAAACAGAGCAGACCGCAGACTTTGTTCTCAGCGTATCCGGCCTGGAAGGCATTATAAGTAATGCGGAAAACAGAGTATTCCACCTGAAAAGTGGCGAGTTAAAGAAATTCACCCTGCGTGTGCGTATCCCTAAAAAGCTGATCACTCAAGAACAACAGGCCATCAGGCTTGAATTGAAATCTACTACCGACCCTGAATCACGGGCAGAGTACGAATCTGTATTTATCGGACCGAGGCATTAAACCATGGCTATTGATCAAAAAACAAAAAAAGGCGCTGCATATAAAAGTCCGTGGGTATGGGCAGCATTGGGCCTGCTCCTAACCGTGTTTACCGTAAACTACGGCTTTGTCATGGTCAGCAGCTCCACCTGGGGCGGCCTGGTTAATGAAGAGTATTATAAATACGGCCTGCAACAGAATAAAATTGACAAGCAGTACCGCAAACAGGCCGCGCGTGGTTGGAACATTGAACTGACCGAAAACAAGGAGTGGCAGGTTGGTAAGGCAGAAACAGTACACCTGTATGCCTCTGACAAAGCGGGCAAGCCTTTAAGCCTGGGGCGTGGAGAAGTGACAGCTTATCGTCCCAGTGATGCCAAAGCTGATGTTATCGTAGAACTCACTGAAACCGATCAGCCGGGCCATTACACTGGTGAATTGAGCATGCCGTTAGCCGGAGTCTGGGATCTCAATCTGCTATTCACACTGGGCGAAGATAAACACATGATGAATCGCCGCATTACAGTCACCGGTGGCGATGCCCCAGAACTTTCTCCACTGGAAAAAATAGTTAACATCATCACTGGAGAATAAATTCTTTGTCCAACGATATTGATCGCTCGCCATCACCATGACTGACACGAAAGAATGTTTTCATTGTGGACTGCCCCTGCCCGCAGTTGGCATAATCACTGCAAAGATTAACGAACAACAACAGCAGTTTTGCTGTAGTGGTTGCGCCCAGGTTTGTCAGATCATCCATAATTCCGGTCTTGGTTCTTTTTATGACCATGCACCGGATGACCGTCAATGGACGCAGCCTGAGCAGGCACCGGAAGACGCTATCGTATTCGATGACCCCGATCTTCAGGCTGATTTTGTACGTCAACGTCCGGATGGAACGCATCAGGCCGACCTGCTGATTGAAGGGATTCATTGCCCGGCATGTGTCTGGTTAATTGAGCGTACAGTGAACGACATTGCTGCCGTCACCTATTCAGAAGTCAACTATTCACGCCAGCGTTTACGCTTACGCTGGAAACCTGAAGAGATGAAACTCTCGCAGGCGATACTTGCAATAGGCGGCGTAGGCTATCGCGCAGTCCCCTATGAAGAGGACCTGGAGCAGAAGGCAAACAAGTCGCGCCGTCAGGACCTGATGTTCCGCATGGCCTTTGCAGGCTTTGTCTTCGCCAATGTGATGACTGCAGCCGTCTGTCTCTACGGTGGTGATTTCTTCGGCATTGAAGATAAATTCCGTGCAATTTTTCAGTGGTACTCGATGGTACTGACCTTTGCCGGCATCGCATATTCAGGCCACACGTTTTTTATCTCAGCATGGAATATCCTGCGTCGTGGCAGACTGAACATGGATGTACCCATCAGCATAGGCATTACCGCCAGCTTTCTATGGTCATCTGCAATCACCATCTCCCCCAGTCTGGGAGCTGAGAACCATGTCTATTTCGACTCGGTTGCCATGTTTGTTTTCCTGATTTTGGTAGGCCGCTTCCTTGAATCTTCGGCACGGGAGGTTGCAGGCTCAGCAACCCGCCAGCTACTCAGCCTGCTGCCACGCTCTGCACTACGACAAGAGCCCGATGGCAGTGAACAACTGATTCCTCTGCGCTCGGTACAGCAAGGCGACCTGTTGCGCATCAAACCCGGTGATCGTGTACCGGTAGATGGTGAAGTCACGATTGGCATTTCCGAAGTGGATGAAGCCATGATCTCAGGAGAAGCACGCCCGGTCCCCAAACATCCGGGTGACACTGTGATCGGTGGCACCCTGAATATTTCCGGCCAGATGCATGTACGCGCAACAGATCTCGGTCATAACTCGGTACTGTCCCAGATAGTCGAGATGGTTGAGCATGCGCAGACCTCCAAGGTTCAGATCCAGCGACTGGCTGATCGTATCGTGCCGTGGTTTGTTGCCATCGTCCTGCTACTGGCAGCCTCGACACTGATATTCTGGTGGCTACATACAGGGTTCTCTTTCGCCATCATGGCTGCAGTCACGGTTCTGATTATTACCTGTCCCTGTGCGCTGGGACTGGCCACACCGATGGCCATTGCCATTGGTGCAGGACTTGGCGGCAAGCTTGGTATCCTGATCAAACGCAGCTCCGCACTGGAGCAGCTGGCAGACATTGATCATGTCGTATTCGATAAAACCGGCACCTTAACCCAGGGGCGCCTGAACGTTCTGCATGCACAAGCCATGCCTGAGAGCGGTATCGATAAAAACAGCCTCTGGTCAACCGTACGTACGATGGAGAAGGCTTCGGAACACACATTGGCAACGGCCATTGTCGACTTTCTGGGTGATTATCCCCTGCTGGATGAACTCAACAGCTTCAGCAACACACCGGGACGCGGCGTACAAAGCAGGGTTGATCAAGCGACCTGGCGCATCGGCTCCCTTGGCTGGCTGGAAGCACATAATATTAATCTGGACAGAGAAATAGCCAAAACCATACATGAGCAGGAATTGCTTGGTCACACCATCGTTGTGGTATTTGATAACGAACAACTGCTCGCCTGGTTCGCTCTGGGTGATGAACTACGCCCCGAATCAGCCTCAGTGATTCAGGTTCTGATCAAAGCAGGAAAAGGCATCAGCCTGCTTACCGGCGACCGTACAGCTGCCGCCCACGCGATTGCAAATCAGCTATTCCAAAACAGCGGTAACAATAGTCAGGCAAACACCATCGATATCATTGCCGAGGTGCTACCCGGTGATAAAGCCGAACAGATCAGGAAACTACAGGCTCAGGGTCTTGCAGTAGCGATGATCGGGGATGGCATCAATGATGCCCCGGCACTGACACAGGCGAATATCGGCATTGCCATGGGCCAGGCAACTGATATTTCTGCCCAGGCTGCCGATATGGTACTGCTTGGTGGCCTGGATCAATTGAGTGTGGCAATTCGTCTGTCTGCGCAAACCATGCGTACCATCAGACAGAACCTGGCCCTCTCGCTGAGTTACAATGTACTGGTCTTGCCCCTGGCTATGGCTGGTATGATTCACCCTCTGTTTGCAGCGATTGCCATGCCTGCATCATCACTGTTGGTTATTGGTAACGCCCTGCTGATTCGCCGTCGAGTAAAAGGAGACTAAAATGGATATTATTCTGATGCTGATCCCTGCTGCACTGATGTTCAGTGTTGTGGCCCTGCTCGTCTTTCGCTGGTCTGTGAAATCGGATCAATATGATGATATGGAAGGTGAGAGCTACCGTATCCTGATGGACAATGAAGATATGATTCCAGGCCGTGACAGCACCAACAAGGCTGAGGAGCCGGAAAAAACCTCCTCTTCTGAGGCATCCGCCGAAAAACCAAAGGATCTCTAATGACTAAATATATGCTGCTGGTTGTTGCTGTTCTCGGCTTTGGCACCTTTTATTGGGCCAGCCAGAATTTCAAACAGGATGAGCAACAGGAGACTCAGGTAACGCAACACAGCAGCACCTGGATAGATGAGGCGGGAAAGTTGCATACCATGGGGATTGTGCTTGATCAAAGCACACTGCGTGATGCCGAAATGGCACTGAGAAGCCGCTCACAAACAGCGATTTACCTGCATGAAGAAAAATCATCGGACGACAAAAAGTCGTTTCGTCTGTCACTGGAAGCCTATTTCCCATCCATTGCCGATCACAGCAAAGTTATTCTGCTACTGAATGTCGATAAACCGTTGCTCATCAAAATGTCTGAACGCGGTACACCACCTCGTATATATCCCAATGGCATTGTGCGCATAAACCCCTCCAATGAAGACATCCTTGCTGTACAGAAGATGACCGTGAAGGAACTGCGTATGATTCCCAGCCTGCAACTCACTGAGAGGATGCTTGAAGGCCGCTTCGGCAAAGCTGAGTCCATCATAAAGGATGATGATGGCAGTACCCACTACCTCTACCCCAGCATCGGTCTTGATGCGCAGATTAAACCAGAAGGTAAGGATATCCTGAGCTTTTCAGCATCCCGGATTATCAGCCCGAAAAAATAGACAATAACTAAAGCACATCGCAGAAACAAATGGGCATAGTACCCGATAGAGTGCAATAGCTCTTCCGGCAGCATTATCCTGAAGACTGGGAACTGTATGACATTAGGTGCATGATACCCCCTAGTCACATTGGCACAGGTGTTCATATGAAACGCACTGATCATAACTTTATTATTGATATGATTGCATTCATCGGCTTTGTCGCCGTGACAGTAACCGGTGTAGTGATGCGATATCTCCTGCCACCGGGTAGTGGTCACTTTTCAACCATATGGAGTCTTGATCGACATGAATGGGGTGACATTCACTTCTGGATATCAATGATCTTTTTTTTCGTACTTGCCCTGCACCTGTTATTACATTGGCGCTGGCTTGTGAATGTTTTGACCGGTCACCCCCGTGAAGGATCAGCGCTTCGAGCAGGCCTGGGGATAGTGGGATTCATTACTGTCATTGCGCTCTCCTTATCTCTGTTACTATCTCCGGTAGAAAGAGACTTAAGTAGCAATAAAGCCTCGTCCAATTCTAGGCTTGAAAATCGACTTGATGCTATACGTGGCTCTATGACACTTAGAGAGATAGAAGACCTCACTGATGTACCTGCAGCCTATTTGATAGAGTCTTTAAAGCTTCCCGAATCAACATCAGTAGAAGAAAATACAGGTCAGTTAAAAGAGAAATATGATTTTGAAATCAAAGATGTCAGAGACGCCATCAATAATTACAAAAAACCGGACTAAACCTGATTGGCAAAGCCCTCGCTGTTTATATCATCCCGGCTTCAAACAACCCGACAGATCAAGAGAGGTAACTTCTGAACCGCTCGCTTATTGACGATAGGTCGCATGACAACTTACGCAGTAATTCATCGTTGCATGTAGTGCCCGCAGTGATTGCTTGAGATCTCCGGTTTTCAGTGTTGCAGCCAAATCGTCACCACTTTGATGAAAGGCCAAGCCCATCGATTTATAATCATCATTGGCAAAGCTGTTACACATCTTTTGCATTTCCGGTGTTGCTCCAAGTTTGCCATACGCCATAGCTGATGCCTTTTCATACTCCTCTTCAGCCAGAAATCCTATGATCGCCTGAACCGCTTCAACATGTGAACGCATATTGACCAGCTGATGCTGCTTCATCTTTGGAGACAGACCAAGTGAAATGCGCCCATCATCTCCTGCAGACATATGATGCTTCATGCCATGCATACTCTTACCACTATCTTCAGCATGCGCCTGAATAGAAAACCCAATCAACAGCATTGATAGCGCAGTAATAATCATCGTCCTCATCCTCATTCTCCTTGTTTAGTTAAAAAACATTAGCCACCTCAAGGACCCCGATAGTAACCCTGATTCAGAACCAACGCCTCACTCAGGCTTGCTCTGTTTCCCTGGCACGTTTTAGAGCCCGGTTGTAAGCCAGCAGAATCATTTTCTTACTGTACTGGGTAGAAGGTGGTTTGATACCATACTGGCCGATAATCAAGTCCATTGGCGATGGATCAGGGTCACCATCAATCAATTCGCTAAGGGTCGCCTTGGCAAATCGCTTGCGACGGGTCAGCTCAAAAATGCGCACCGCTCTGGCCAGATAGATATGATGCAGCATGGTTTATTCCTCCACCTCAAATATCCCTGCTTCATTTGCCATGCAGGTACTCTTCATCATTAAAGGTCACCAGCCATTCCGGCAGAAAACAGACCAGCAAAGATACTACCCAGGTGCTAATCAAAGCCTCCATGCCACCCATCAATGCCAGAATCAGGGTGAAGTCCTCCCAAATAGTGAACGAGGGGTAATCGAACCAGGTAAACAGGCAGATCGTTAACACCGCATCAACCGAGAGCATGCAGAAGAGATCACCAAAGCCAACCTGGGCAAAATATACTGGTACGATTTTTGGAAAGCGGTGATAGGAAAACCAGTGTACTGCCGCGGCAATCGTAACAGGCATCAATACGCAAACGGTAATATTGAAACCCAATGTTTCCAGACTGCCTATCGAGAATGCAAATAAGAGAAAGGCATGAATAGCCGAAAGAACCACAATTGCCGTCCATGGCCCAACCATCATGACAGCCAGCATCACACCAAGCCAGTGCACTGCCATGCCCGGCTTAAGATCAGCCTGCAACATGTACAGACCACAAAGACCTGCAAAAATAAAAGCGACCTGCAAACCTTCGGAATATCCTGACCAGAATCGTGTTTCAGTACGCCAGATAGCAATCAATACAAACAGGACAGCAAGTACACTGCAGATCACAAGCAGGTACTGAGGAAGAAAACCGTCGGGCATGTGCATAAGCAAACAATACACAAGGATTCAGGAATGCGATAGTGAACCAGCAAACGGGATATGCTGTCAAAACTGGAAAGGCTTGCGCTACTACTTTATTATCGGATTTCTCATTTCAGAAAAACTAAACACATCATGAGAAAGGATTACATCATGCAAGACTATTTCAAAAAAGTTATTATCATTTCGATGGTCTTGTGGGTATTCCTGTTTTGCATGGATCTGATCATTGGCATCGACTGGCCATCTCAAACATCAAAACGTGCATTTATCTGGTTCCCTACGGTTGCTATCGGCCTGTTCTGGCTGATCTTTGGCGGTAATAAAAAGGATAAAAAACAGGAGTAACACTGCTCGGCCAGACTACTCGGCCAGAATAGTTTCCCAGCCAGGACCGCAACTCATGCCTGTACAAACAAACCAGCGCACATTTCCGCTTACACGGCCGTCATCATCATCCAGTGCGTCATCCAGATCAAGACACTCCGGCAGCTTCATCTTCTCCAGCTTCTTGAAACTCTCTTCCTGTAAAGGGCGCACTGTATAAGCCTGACTCTGCGCGGCGACAGCACAGAAACTGTCCACATGGTCATTCTTAACAATCGATGCATAAATCACCAACCCGATGCCTGCAATCATCGGAATCGGAATGACCATATAAATCCATTTATATCTGCGATTGATACGTTCTACTTCTTTCTGATTCATAACAGCGAAGCATAATGAAACTCTGCCTTTAGTCACTCGAAATTGCCCAGGGCATGGCAAAACTGTTCTTTCCAGTGCCACTGGACCACAATGTGCTACAAACAGAACAACAGTCACACGACTGAACAGGTGATCTAATTTTTATGCTAGAAACACGCACAATACTACAATCCATGCGGATGCCGTTTCTGTTGCTGACACCGGTTTGCGTATTTCTCGGCATGAGTATCAGCTATGCAAACATGGGCGAAATAAATATCTCCCTTCTACTGCTGGCTCTACTCGGTGCACTGCTTGCCCATATCAGCGTAAATACACTCAATGAATACTATGATTTCAAAAGCGGACTCGACCTTACAACAATAAAAACACCGTTCAGTGGCGGCAGCGGTGCCCTGCCCGACAACCCGAAGATGCTTAAGGCTGTCTTTACCCTTGGCATCATATCTCTGTTAGCCAGCGTCATGACAGGCTGCTTTTTCATTTGGGAATACGGGACAGGTATTATCCCTATCGGCTTAGCAGGTTTGATATTGGTCATAACTTACACAGGTTGGATCAATCAACATCCATTCCTCTGCCTGATCGCACCGGGTATCGGTTTTGGCTTCCTCATGGTCGTCGGTACGCAGTTTGTACTACAAGGCGAATACCTCACCTTATCCTGGCTCGTTGCACTCATCCCGTTCTTTCTGGTCAATAACCTGCTACTACTTAATCAGTATCCGGATAAACAAGCTGATGCAGATGCAGGGCGTAATCATTTCCCAATCGCCTATGGCACCAATCGCAGTAATCTGATGTATGGATTATTCACTCTGGCAACAGTCACAACTATTATTACTCTGATTCTCATAGGGTCGTTACCCCAAATAACCTTCATAAGCCTGCTATCTATGCCTCTTGCGCTTTACTCACTGTTTGGCGCGATCAAACATGGCGATGACATTGGCAACTTTCCACAATATCTGGGGGCCAATGTGGCAGTGACACTCATCACCCCGCTACTGCTTGGGGGCTCAATCATGCTTGGATAAAAAACGCTTACACCGCCATGTAAATACTTATTTATTCGGTATTCACATGTATCCTGCAAACAGGTTGAGCAACATATATATAGCGAAACTATTTACTCGTACTCTTTTCATTCTGATACAAAAAGTTTGGTTCCACAGCTATTACATGCGTGAATTTTTCGAGTGTCTGAAGAATCACACCACCAGTTAGCTCTAATCTGATGTGAGCTACACTTATTACAGATAACACCAGTACTGGATTTACACTGGGGATTCTCCGCCAGGTACTCATCAATATTTGCCCAACTAAGCCATGAGGAGGCATCATTCTCACCCAGTGACCCGCTGAATGAATGGAAAAACCATACAAGAACAAACACCGTCCCAAGGACAGCAGGAAAAACATTATGCGCAGCATAAGAGTAGCCCCACGCACCTGCGCTAATAAGAATACTAAAAATAAGAAACATATAGACCCTGGATTTCCATTTCTCGGACTTTCCAGCGTTAACCATTTGTTCGCGCCTTTTTTCTGCAGTTCTCAATGCCATGTTGTCACCTTCCTGACTTCAATCTTCATTCAGTGTGCTCCAAACCCGATATTTTACCTGTGGGAAGAAAACAGAAACAAGCACTCTACTTGATCGGTTGTACTCTAACGGAAGAAAAAATAGCTGTATGTCCCCCAAATGGGGGACATAACTGCACGATTTCCAATGAAAATCATCTCTGCAAAAACATCAAACACCTGTCATCCAGATTAGAAAGTGATAAGAAAAGCTCAGGGTCTTGTTCTAATGATCTTAAGAATAGTGAATAACTGGTATTATTTAGAGGGCCTTCCAGAATCCGGGTCTATTTTGTCGACTCTTCTCTCGCGATAATAAGAGTCATATCTTTATGCTGGGCAAATGTCTCAGGAATGTATTTCTCAACTGCCACTTCATCGCAGTCGGCAAAACGGACACAGTGTACACAGACCGTCCAGACCTTGTGCGGCAGGCTCTCTTTAGAAACAACCTGATATCCCTGCTTGAGGAAAAATCCAGTCACATAGGTCAAGGCAAACACCCTGGATACACCAAGGCCTGCCAACCACTGCTCACAGCCTTCGACAAGCAGACGCCCTACACCATGCTGCTGACAATCAGGATCGACAACCAGAGAACGGACTTCCGCCAGGTTTTTACCGTAGATATGCGCACAGACAACACCTGCCAGCGCCCCGTCATATTCAGCAACGAGGAATTCCTGCAAATGCTGGAAAATATTATCTCGGTCCCGCTGTAAAATAATGTCTTTTTCAGCGAAGGGCTTAAGAAGCTCATAAATGCCTTCCACATCATCAACACCTGCACTACGAACGCGAATCTGATGACTCATGTTTCGTGCTCCAACCTTGCACGTTTCAACATTTCAGCAGCATGACCCAGCGAGTGCTCTCCACCACCGAGCATGCGGGCGATCTCATGCAACCGTGAATCACCACTGACACTCTCAAGCCCTGTCACAGTACGTCCATCACTTGTGGCTTTGCTGATCACCACCTGATGCTCAGCACAGGATGCCACTTGAGGCAGATGCGAAATCACCAGCACCTGGCGCTCATTGCCCATCGCTGCGAGCAGTTCACCCACACTCCATGCTGTCTCGCCACCAATGCCTGTATCCACTTCATCAAACACAGCAATTTGCGGCATATCCTGTAAAACACCACAGCCTTTCAAAGCCAACACCAGACGGGATAGTTCTCCTCCGGATGCAACTGCCGCAAGATCACGCCATGGCTCACCCGGATTGGACATCACTTTCATCACGATCTGATCAAAACCTGTACGATGCCACCCCTTCTCATCTTCTGACCGGATCACATCAAATCGTACTTGCATACCAGCCAGAGCCAGTCGATCCAGCAGAGGGCGCAGCTGCTTTATCAACACTTCACCACACGTCTTACGCGCATGGTTCAACGTCATTGCGCACTGCTGGTAGGATTGCCCTGCATCATCCAATGCCTGCAACAGAGTAGCTTCATCCCAGCTGGCTGTATCCAGTGCCGCAAGGCGATCCCTCCACTCATCCATCAACAGCAGCAGACCGGCTTCATCCCGGTCATGTCTGCGCATGGATTCATGCAGCTGCATCAAACGGTTTTCGGACTGCCTGAGTGACTGCTCATCAAACGACTGATCGGTCACATGACGCAATTCAGGAGCAAGTTCGCCCAGTAGCGTATCTATCTGATCAATCAGCTCCCGACTATTGCGCAACCCCTCATGAAAATCTTCTACAGCAGCCACAGCGTGGCCTGCTCGTGCGATCTGGTCACGCACACAGTTATCACCCTCATCCAGCAGCATGATGGCCTCAGATGCTGCTTGCTGAATCTGCACATGATGGCGGCCTGCATCCACCTCAAGTTGCAACGCCTCTGCAAGCCCTGTTTCAATATCCAGGACACCCAGACGCCCGAGTTCTTCGCGCATCCAGCCAGCCTGCTGCTCGGTCTCTCCACGCTCGGAATGCATTGATAAAAGACGGGACTTCAGCTGATGCCAAACATCAAATGCGACAGCCACATCATGCATAAGTGATACAGCAACCCTGACATCCAGAAGCTGCTGCTGAACGGCCACCTGCATTAACGACTGATGTTCATGCTGACCATGCAGATCAAGGCAGACATTACCGATCTCACGCAAGGTTTTCAGCGTCACAGGCACGCCATTGAGGTAAGCACGGGAGCGTCCATCGCAGGTAATAACGCGCCGCAAGATCAACTCATCGTCATCCGCATCGATATCACTGGCTTCAAGTAACAGATCCAGACGAGCATCATGCCCCTGCCAAACGGCTGTGACTTCTGCTTTTTCGGCCTCGTGACGCACCCAGTCAGAGCTGGAACGCGCCCCAAAAGCTGCCCCCAAAGCATCCACTAGCATAGATTTGCCAGCGCCGGTTTCACCACTGAAGACGGTCATACCAGAACTCAATTCAAGATGGGCCTGCTCAATCAGACCGAACTGTTTAACGGTAATGGAAACTAACATTTAAAAAGTAAAGACCAGTAACTTAATTCGTTTCAAGCTGTCCCGCCCAGTTGAGCTTGCTTCTCAACACCTCGTAATAATGACGTTCCGGCAAATAAACCAGCGATATGTCATCACCCTTGCGCACAACCACACGGTCACCCTGTTCCAATGCAAGTAATTCTATGCCATCCAGATTCACCGCTGCACACAATGGCAACTCGACCAGTCGCAATTCGATCTCGTCATCAGCAGGTACAATAATCGGTCGATTGGAGAGTGTATGCGGACATACCGGCACGACAGCCACAGCATTCACTTCCGGATGTACAATAGGGCCTCCGGCAGAGAGTGCATAGGCTGTGGATCCTGCAGGTGTCGCCAGAATCAGACCATCACCGCGCATACGAAAAACAAACTGCCCTTTCACATACATCTCAAAACCGATCATACGCGGATGAATGCTACGCTCGATCACCACATCATTCATCGCCTTACCGCTGGCCACAATTTCATCATTGCGCCAAACTTCTGCAAACAAACTAAAATGACGTTTGGTCTTCAGATTACCGGCAAGAATCTCCTCAACCACCTCAAACATACTGCCAATAGGCGTATCCGTCAGAAAACCAAGGCGGCCTAGATTAATCCCCAAAATAGGTGTTTGTGTTCCGATGAAATCGCGGGCGGCATGCAGCAGCGTGCCGTCCCCTCCAAGTACAATCATTAACTCGACATGAGCTGGCATTTCCGAAACAGGCATCCGCTCACAGGCAACTGAAGATGGAATACACGATTCCAAACCGTGATCAATAAAAACTGTACAGCCTTTGTCATTCAGCCAGCGGTGCAGATCTCCCAACAAGGCACAGGCACGCTCATCATTGGGTTTGATGCTGATGCCAATACGGTTCACTTTTTACCTCCAACCCAACCTTCAGGCTGCTGATGGCATTGGAAACATTGCTGACTCAGCGTATGGCCGGCTGCTTGTGGTAGCACGCCATCGGCATTATGACAACTCATGCACTGCGCTTTCGATGAAGCCGTCTGATGAATGCTATCATCGGGTACCGGCTTGGTTTTACGCTCACTTGTTCCCAGAACAAGCAGCAGTACAACAGCTGCAATAACCCCCAAAAAAAGAAGATCGCGTTTTCCCGGCTGCAATGACTTTTTCGGCTCTGTGCTCATTCACTCTCCCTGTTCAATCGTACACAATGCAATACTTATGCATCTGCAATCTCTATGCCACTAATAATCTTTGCGCTGCTGCCACACAATGTCATAAAACGTAAATGGTCTAGCAGGACTGCTCTCAACTTTTTATTTGCCCTGAGCAGTGCTAAGATACGCTCACAAAGCTTTGAACCCCAAAAGTTTAGTTTTCGCAAGAGGATACCAACATGAATGTAGATCAGCATTTGAAAGTAGCACAGTGGCACATTGAGCAGGCTCGCCTGCATGCAACTACCCAGCACGGCTGCGGCTGCCCTGTGAATGAGCACTACCAGAAAATCATCGATGAAGTTGAAAGCGGCGCCAAAATTGAAGAAGAACTCGTTTGCTCCACTGAAAAATAATAAGGCCCTCGCTGCCTTTCTAAAAAGCCGCCCTCTTTGGGCGGCTTTTTTTTATGCGGCACACACCCCAAAAAAACCGAACAGCGTAAAACCATATTTATTTTGGTAATTACCTGAGTGTAACAGTTGGTTATTATGCGCTATACTTAATAACAAGTGATGAGTTCATCACCGATGGAGATAGATATGAAGATTCTACAAGATCACAAACTAACCATAGCCGCAGGCGTAGCACTCACCCTGATTCTTATGGTTATCGGCATACAAACCAGCGGCACCTATCAGGGCGTAGATCCCTTTGGTCTGGCCCGTTTTGGCCACATACTTGCCGGCATCACATGGATCGGGCTGCTCTACTACTTTAACTTTGTACAGGTACCATCGCTTGGAAACGTTACAGCAGAAACCAAAGCCGACCTGTTCAAAGAAGGCAGTATTGTTCGCCGCGCACTGTGGTGGTTCCGTTGGGGAGCGATGTTCACCCTGATTTTCGGCATCGCCCTGTTTGCTCAACTCGGTGCAGACATAGGCTGGGATATCCGCATCGCCGCAACTTTCGGCATCATCATGTGGTTCAATGTATGGTTTATCATCTGGCCAGCTCAGAAAAAGGTCATCGGTATGGTTGAAGCAACTGCAGATGAAAAAGCAGCGGCAGGAAAACGGGCCTTGATGGCATCACGCATCAATACCCTGCTCTCCATCCCTATGCTGATGTTCATGGTATCCAGCGCTCACTTCCCAATCTTCCAGTGATCGGAAAACAGCCAAGATGAAGAGCTCCTGCCCTCAGTGCAGGGGCTCTTTTTCTTTGAACAGCAGAATCAGCGCTCCCTGCACTCCCCTCTACATCAAATCATGCTAAAACTTTCTCATTTAACTCTGTGATTCCACCTACCTTTCAACCGGTAGTTAAAACTAACATATGTGCAAAAAGGGCTCTCTACGTGTGAGTCATAAAAGTTAGCACGCTTCTTGCTTTATTCCGGGAAAGTTACCAATTTAACGGTAACCTAATACTTACAGATTGATCCGGGAGGTCCCTTTGGATATCGCAACTCTTATCGGCATCGTCGTTGCATTTGGTCTGGTTGTCAGTGCGATTGGTGGCGGCATTGCCAGTTTTATTGATCCACCATCAATGCTGATCGTAATTGGCGGTACTATCGGTGTACTACTGGTCGGTTACCCGCTGAAAACTGCCCTCGGTGTGATTGGCGTAGTGATGAAGACTTTCATGTACAAAGTTGATACCGGACCCGATGTTATCGCCAAACTCGTGGAGCTGGCCCAGGTCGTTCGCAAAGACGGAATTTTGGCACTTGAAAGTGAAGTTGGCAGTATCGATAACAAGTTCATGGCCAATGGCCTGCAAATGGCGATTGACGGACAGGAACCAAGTGCTATCGAAGAGATTCTCTATTCTGAGATGGATAAAGTTGCTGATCGCCACTCCAGGGGAGCGGATATGTTCACCGCCCTTGGTACTTATGCACCCTCCATGGGCATGATCGGGACGCTAGTGGGGTTGGTTCTGATGCTACAAAACATGTCCGACCCCTCATCAATTGGCCCCTCCATGTCAATCGCCCTGTTAACCACATTTTACGGCGCTCTAATGGCCAACATCCTCTTCCTTCCCATGGCCGGTAAACTTAAAACACGCAGCAAAGAAGAACTTCTTGTACTTGAAATCATTCTGGTAGGTATCCAGTCACTGGTTGTTGGTGAAAACCCGCGAGTGATGGAACAGAAATTACTGGGTTACCTGCCTCCGAAAGAACGTCAATCCTCTTTTGATTAAGGTTAGATAGCAAACAGACCATGGCTAAACGCGACAAAAAACCGGCACCGCTCCCGTTCCCTTCAGATCCGGGTGCTGCACTGTTTCTTGAATTGATGATGCAGATGCTGGCATTCTTCATTCTGCTCACTTCTTACGCAGTCATTGTGGAAGACAAACGACTGGCAGCCATGGGATCGCTGGCCGGCACATTTAACCCCATGCCGCGCGGAGCAAACCTGTCAAAGGGCGATGGCCCGGCCCTGCCAACACGTGATATTGTCGAAGGATCGATTGCCCCTAAACGAACCGCCAAGGAATTGACGGAAATCGCCAAGGAGCTAGGCATGGAAGACTCCATGCAGGCCCTGCCACTGGACAAGGAGACCGTCCGCATACGCTTTGATGAACATATCGCCTTTCGACCCGGCCAAGTCAAACTGGCACCAGGTTCTGAAGTCTTGGTTCAAAAGCTCGCAGCAAGCTTCAAACGACCTGAAGTCATTGAGGTGCGCATCGAGGGCCATACTGATGATACCCCTACACGCGGCTCTGGCTATCCTTCGAACTGGGAGCTCTCCGCTGCCCGCTCAATGAGCGTATTCCATGCTCTTGAAACACACGGCGTACCCAGCACACGCATGATTGCAGCAGGCATGGGGGATAAACACCCTGTACCCGGCCATCCCAATCTGGATCGCCGTGTAGACATCACATTGAAATTCCGCCCTGTCACCGATAAAAATGTAGAAAAGGGGCAGATTCACGAAAGCCATCGTCCGGCCATTTCCCCACCAAGCAGGTCCCAATAATGGCTAAAAAGAAAAAGTGGCCGGTCGAATATCAGGCCAATACCGAAGCATGGATGACCACCTTTGCCGATCTGGTAAGTCTGATGCTCACCTTTTTCATTCTACTTATTTCCATGTCCACCATGGATAAAACAGGACTGGCAGACATTGAGTCATCATTCAGAAAGGCTGTATCCGTCCTTAACTCCGGTTCAGCCACAGAACTACAGATCATGCCTCCACTACAGATGCAGAAGCTCATATCTACCGAGGAGCTGATGCTGGCCATGCGTCAGAACAGCCATGCCATGCTACAAAACAGTACACTCAAACATAAGGTTAAAGGGGTCATTATCAATGATCGGCTCTATCTCAGGATCCCTGATGCTGTCCTGTTTGATAAGGGCGAAGCTCAGCTCAAACCCGAACATATTAAATCGATCAGAAAACTAGCTCAAATGTTGGCCATATCACCCGGCAGCATACGTGTTCAGGGTCATACGAATGATAATCTCGACCTGAGTAACAGTCAGTTTGCCAACCCCTGGCAGCTATCCCTGGCCAGAGCGGCATCAGTCTTGCATATACTTGAAGATGAAGGTGTAAATCCGGCCAGATTATCTCTGGTTGGCTACGGTCCTTCCCGACCGATTTCCAGCGAAGCAACTCCTTTCGGACGCAGTAAAAACAGACGCGTGGAAATCGTTGTTTATAAAGAATAGACCGTTTGTATAAGAAATACCGCACGATGAACGTGGAGGAGCATCATGGCAGATAACGAAGAAAAAGAAGAGAGTGGCAAATCATCCGGTGGTGGTCTGTTGCCTATCATTAATCTGGTTCTACTGGTCCTGGTTTTAGCAGTCGGTGGTTTTGTTGCGTGGAAAATGATCAGCATGGAGCAGACTCCTGCTGAATCAGAAAAAGCAGCAATTGAGCAAACCGATGATACCGCAATTCCAGAAGCTGAAGATGAAACGGATGCACCCCCGATCTTCATGGATATTGAAAATATTACAGTCAATCTGGCAGATACCGATCAGAGTCGCTTTTTACGCGCCAAAATTAAACTGGAAGTGCGCAATGACGACGCCCAAACCAAGGTGACGGAGAACATGGTCAAAATCAATGATCTGATCATTACCGTACTGGCCAGCAAAAAGTTTTCTGACATCAGGACACCACAGGGGAAATATGCCCTGAAAGAGGATCTGATTTATCGCATGAATCGTATTACTGGCGGCAAACCGATCAAAAACCTCTACTTCACTGACTTCGTGTCACAGTAAGTGAAGAGCAACGGGAATATCGCATGAGCGAACCGATACTGGCACCGGAAGAGATCGAGGCACTCATGGCGAAGGTTGCCCCGTCAGAGGAAACTGACGCGGTATTTGCCGCTCTCCCACCGATCAAACAGCCTGAACAAGTACAAGAGTTCCATTATGGCAAAGTTGACGAAGACAGTCCCGAGCGCTATCCGATGTTTGTTAATCTGCAGGAACGCCTGGTTGAAATGCTTGATGAACAGTGGGATGAACTGTTCCGCCGAGACATCACTGTTCAATTAAAAAGCCTGGAAAACACCATTTACAAAGAAATCATCACCGTTGAGCAGCCTCAGGTATACTTTGTCTTTGATGTAGAGGGGTATGGAAGAATGATGCTGACCTTCAACACAGGCATGATCGTCGCCTTTGTTGATGCCATGCTCGGTGGGGATGGTGAAGCTCATGATGAACCGCAATCGCTATCACCTGTTGAGATGCGCCTGAGTGAACGAATTGCGCTCAAACTCGCCAGTACACTCTCAGCACTGTGGAGTCCTGTTCACCTGCTTGATTTCAATGTCTACAAGCATGATGATGATCCCCAGTTCCTTGCCGTTACAGGTGCCAATGAGAAATGTTTTTCTGCCTTTTTTGACGTCAAGATCAGTGATGATCTGGATGGTCATCTGGGCATTCATTATCCGCTACCATTTCTCGAACCCATGCTGGACAGCCTGCGCGTCACGGTAAGTGACGAACCCACCGAAACTGATAATGAATGGACTGAGGCATTGATGGAGAGTCTTTCTCACACACCATCAAACGTACGCTTTCAACTTGATAGCTGCCAGATTGATATCGGCACATTTCTGGACCTGAAACCCGGTGACTCTCTACCCATAAAGCACAGGCAAGATGAGTTGTGCACCCTGTGGATAGAAGATACCTGTATGTTTCTCGCCAAACCCGGCGACCAGAATGGTATGCTGGCTGCTGAAATCATCGAACCCGTTAAACATGGAGGATAAATATGAGTGACCAAGAACCAATAACGGGAGACACTTCTCAGCGCGCCAATCTGGAAGCGATTATGCATGTCCCATTGGAAATCAGTGTGGAACTCGGGCGCATCCAGCTGCCATTGCACACCATTGCCAGAATGAACAAAGGTATGGTGATCGAGATGAATAAGGAGGCCAGTGCTGAAGTGCAGATCCTTGCAAATGGTACTATTTTCGCCAAAGGCGAAGTGGTTTCAACAGGGGACACACTGGGTGTACGCATTACAGAAATCGTACCTGCTGCTGCACGCATCAGCAGCCTGTCATAAATCAACGACGGCATCATGGAAACCAGCCTGTTCTCTATGGTTCTGCAGTCTCTGTTCGGTCTGGCTGCAGTACTTGGTTTATTTGCCATCATGATCTGGGCACTACGCCGCTTTCAACAACATACAGGCCATAACCCCCCACGCGATTTCAAGGTGATCCAGCGCATACATATCGACAGCAAAAACAGCATTGTAGAAGTTCGCCATCGCGGTACACATTACCTGCTGGGCATGTCACCGGGTGGACTCATGCAAATCAGACCCGAGCAGGCTCTCTCTATTTCTGAATCTGCTTCTGAAACCCGGGATGGAGAAACATCATGAATCATCGTCTGTTAACTCTGGCGCTGCTTGTTTTGGCCATATTACTGCCACAATCTTCCTTTGCTGCCGATATCCCCACCCTCTCCATGAGTCTGGGAGACAGCGAGGATCCGGATGACTGGTTCACCGGCCTGAAGATCATCGCCATGCTGACGATACTAACCATGGCTCCCTCAATCCTGGTCATGATGACCTCATTCACACGCGTACTGATTGTTTTCGCCTTCCTGAGACAGGCACTGGGAACCCAGCAGTCACCACCCAACCAGATTCTGGTGGGGCTGGCCCTGTTCCTGACTATGTTCATTATGATGCCAGTGTGGCAAAAAATTGACACTCATGCCCTCACCCCTTATCTCAACGCTGAAATTAATCAGACCGTTGCCTTCGAAAGAGGTGTAGCACCACTTCGCGATTTCATGCTCAAGCAAACACGTGAAGATGACCTCATTCTGTTTCTAGGCGCTGCAAAAATGGACAAGCCAACCAATGCCGAAGACACGCCACTGCACGTTCTGATTCCATCGTTTATCATCTCAGAATTGCGTACAGCATTTGAAATAGGCTTCCTGATCTATATACCCTTTGTTATTCTGGACCTGATTGTGGCCAGCGTACTGATGTCGATGGGTATGATGATGCTACCACCGGTCATGATATCACTCCCTCTGAAAATCATCCTTTTTGTACTGGTGGATGGCTGGCATTTGATCACTGCCAACCTGCTTGCCAGCTTCAAGATGTAGCTATACTAGCCTCATCTGAATTCGACCACTCAGGGCAACAGCTAGCCCATTAGATTGGCACCTGCCTTGCTTTTATCTAGTACATGGGACCAGATTCAGTTATTCAGATCGGTAGCGAAGCCATCAAGATGGTGCTAATGATATCGTTGCCTATGCTCGGCGTTGCACTTGTGGTCGGTATTGCCATCTCCCTGTTTCAGGCTGTGACCCAAATCCAGGAAATGACCCTCACATTTGTACCTAAAATCATTGCCGTATTTGGTGCCATGATCATCGCTGCTCCCTGGATGACTGAAAAAATGGTCACATTCACACGCAACATTTTCAACATGATCCCCACCCTGATCCAATAAAGGGCTGCAGCAATGGACTTCCCCTGGCCCGATATTCAACAAATCACAGTCGGATTACTCATACTTCTTCGCATCAGCGCAATTGTAATTCTGTTGCCTATTTTGGGTCATCAACTCATACCACTACAGGTTAAAGTCGGCATTATAGTTATGCTGACTATCCTGATCTATCCCATAGTATCTGACCAAGTCACGTTGATACCGTTAGAGCCGGTTGCCTTTGCCGCTATCGCGATTCAGGAGATTCTTATAGCAGGAGCCCTTGCACTGTTTGCCCAGCTTGTTTTTACAGCTGCACAGTTCGCAGGACAACTAATGAGCTTTCAGATGGGTATGACTGTAGCTAACGTTTTTGACCCGGTTACTCGCAGCCAACAATCCGTCATCTCTCAGCTCGCCATGACATTGGCCATGCTGCTCTGGGTTACATCTGGAGCCCACAAAATTTTCATCCTGGCCATGATTGACTCGTTCACCCTGTTCCCTATTGATCAAGCCTGGTCATTTCCAGGGCTGCTGACACTTACCGATGCTGCTGCCAATATGTTTGTCCTCTCACTGAAGATAGCCGCCCCCATTATGCTACTGCTACTACTGGTATTTATTGCTCTGGGGCTGCTTTCACGTGCAGTGCCCCAGATTCAGGTTTTCTTCGTCAGCTTTCCTCTTACCGTCGGCCTGGGCCTGTTTGCTTTTGCGCTTGGCATGCCAGCTTTCATTATCCTGATGAATGATGCCTTTGTAGACCTCTCCGTGCAGGTGCCGCTGTTTATGCGACATCTGGGAGGAAATTAGAACGATGTTAATTTCCCACAATCACACCAAAATCAGCACACAGGATAAAAACAGCACTTTACTATTTTCTGAGTCTGAGTGCAGAAACCCAATCAAAGCGAAAAAAGTAGTAAGCCATGTCTGACGAACAGGACAAGAGTCAACAAACCGAAGAGGCATCCGACAAGCGTCTTGAGGATGCCCGAAAAAAAGGTCAGGTCCCCAGCAGTAAAGAGCCTTCGACTGCGATCACATTTATAGTCATTGCCATGCTGGTTGTTACCGGCCTTGGTGCCTGGATGGGTGAAACCATGATGGATATGATGATTTATTACCTGTCAGGCAAACCTGAACTTGAAGCAACCGGCGTTGGCATGCAGACAATGCTGATTGAAGCAGGTGCTGCGATAGCCATTATACTGATTCCTTTCGCCTTCCCTATTGTCCTGCTGGGTGTTTTTGTCACCTTCATGGTCAGCGGACCGGTATTCACCTTTGAAACCATGAAACCCAAGCTTGAGAAAATAAGCCCGATGAAAGGCTTCAAACGTCTATTCTCAACAAAATCTCTGGCAGAATTTATAAAATCGATACTCAAACTGTCTGTAATTTCCATCGCCTGTTCTACTGTGGTTATCGGCCTGTTCGACAAAATCCTGCACTCAGCCCTGCGTGACCCGATTGACATCGCCAACCTGGCCGCAGATGGCGGCACCAAGATTGCGACGCTTGCCGCCATTATTTTCACCTTTATCGCCCTGGCCGATGTGACCTATCAACGCTGGGAGCACATGAAATCCAATCGCATGTCCAAAAAAGAGGTCCGTGATGAACACAAGGAGCAAGAGGGTGACCCGCAACTGAAGGCCAAAATTCGTCAAATTCAGATGCAGCAAGCGCACAACCGTATGATGTCCGATGTGCCCGATGCCGATGTGGTCATCACCAACCCGACCCGTATTGCGGTTGCACTATCGTATAAACCCGAGGCACTGAGTGCTCCGCGTATTCTTGCTATGGGCAAGGGACATATCGCCGCAAAAATCCGTGAACTCGCCCAGGAAAACCACATTCCAATGCGTGAAAACAAACCTTTGGCAAGATCCTTGTTTAAGCAGGTCAAGGTGGGTGATGAAATACCTGAAGAACTGTTCGAAGCTGTTGCCATTATTTTGGCTGAAATATTCAAAATTAAGCAACGGTAACAAGGATACAGACAAACATTCACCTTGATAACAAGCTGGTAGACATGTCGTCAAAAAATTGTCTATTTTTACACAAAAGCCGACGACAAGCTGAACAGATGATCAAATGGAGCAGATAACAGATGCAGGCAGCAGCAGCGATCACATTGCAGCGAATTAGCAGACACCCGGATGTTATGCTCGCAATCGGCGTGCTTGCCATCCTGATGGTTATGATTGTACCGCTGCCGACATGGTTGATGGATGTGCTGCTAGCCGCCAATATTACTATCGGCATACTCGTACTGCTTACCGCTATTTATGTCGTCAAACCTCTCGACTTTTCCGTATTTCCGTCCCTGCTGCTACTCACCACACTATTCAGGTTATCGTTGAATGTGGCTACCACACGCCTGATCCTCTTGCATGGACAGGAGGGGCCGCAGGCTGCAGGCGGTGTTATCCAGGGTTTTGGTGAGTTTGTTGTTGGCGGTAATACCGTAGTCGGACTGATTATTTTCATCATTCTGGTATTGATCAACTTTGTAGTGATCACCAAAGGCTCCACACGAATTGCCGAAGTTGCTGCTCGTTTCACACTTGATGCCATGCCCGGCAAACAGATGGCCATTGATGCAGATATGAATGCCGGTCTGATTGACGAAGGTGAAGCACGTAAACGGCGTGAGAACGTTGCTCGCGAAGCTGAGTTTTACGGTGCCATGGATGGTGCCTCCAAATTTGTACGTGGCGATGCCGTGGCCGGTTTGATCATCACGGTCATCAACCTGATAGCTGGTCTGATTATCGGTGTTATGCAACATGGCATGCCGGTTTCTGATGCCATGTCAGTATTCAGCCTTTTGACGGTAGGTGACGGATTGGTGTCACAAATACCTGCGTTAGTAATCTCCATTGCAGCAGGTATCATCATTACCCGGGCTAGCAGCAATACCTCCCTGCCGCTAGAGCTTAAAGCCCAGTTCACCTCTCACCCCAAGGTGCATTTTGTAGCAGCCGGATCACTGGCTCTAATGAGCCTGATACCGGGACTTCCTTTTATCCCATTCATCATTCTTTCACTGGGGCTGGCCGCAAGCGGCTATTACCTGCACCTGGGTGAACTGAACAAAGAACTCAATCCGGAGATAGAAGATGTGACACCAGAGGTGGAAGAAGCAAAACCACTGGATTCACTCGATGATCTGCTTGTGGAAGACCCGATCAGACTTGAAATCGGTTATGGCTTGATCGACATGGTAGAAAACAGTCGTGAAGGTAATTTACTGGAGCGTATGAAAAAAGTACGTCGTCAGATCACCCAGGAGATCGGCTTTGTGCTGCCTCCGGTACACATCAAGGATAACCTGCAACTCGGTGTATCCGACTATCAGATTCTTATTCGCGGTGCTACAGTCGGGAAAGGAGAAGTGCGCCCGCGTAGCCTGCTTGCACTGGAATCCCAGATTACCGGCCCTGCCATTGAAGGCGTCCCTACGCAGGAGCCTGCATTCGGACTGCCTGCACTATGGATTTCCGAGGAGAAACGCCAGCAGGCCGAACTCTCCGGTTATACCGTGGTTGAACCGTCTACCGTGATTATTACCCACCTGACCGAGATACTGCGTTCACAGGCATCTGAGATGCTTGATCGCACCCAGGTCCATGAACTGCTGGATAAATTCTCACAGCGCCATCCAAAAGTGGTGGAAGAGATCATCCCGGGCCAGGTATCGGTTGGCCTATTGCAAAATGTATTACAGCGCCTGTTGTCTGAATGGGTACCGATCCGCGACCTGATGCTGATTCTGGAAGCCCTGTCCGATAGTGCCGGTGGTCAACTAACATTGAATGACCTTGTAGAACAGGTACGCACACGCCTTGGCCGTACTATTTCCCAACGCTATCTGAATCAGCAGGGGGAACTCTCTGTATTCATGCTGGATGGCGATCTGGAACAGCGTATGAGCGAACGCATCATGCAGCAGAACGGCTGGGGTCTTCCGCTTGAAATGGCTGAATGGCAACGATTTATGGGGCGCTTGAATGAGATCTCATCCCAGTACGATGTGGATATGCCGGTCTTGCTGACTACACCACAGTTGCGTGGCCCGCTCTCACAGGCCCTGCGTAAAATCATGACACGCATTGCTGTACTCTCAATCAATGAGATTCCACCACAAACCAATGTCCAGTCTCTGGCACGTGTGAGTCTATACGATGCGAATTAAGGTATTTACAGCTCCCCACCTGCACGAAGCCTTAGCCAAGGTGCGTCAGAATATGGGGCCTGACGCTCTGATTCTGGATCGCCAACAATCAACCGATGCCGGAGGCAAGGCGCTGTGGCATGTGCATGCAGCACTGGATCATAATGAAGCCCATAGTGAGCCCCAGAAGCTACGGAAAACACACAAGGAAAATTCAAGCCAGCCTGCAACCAGTAAACCCTCTACCGGCACAACATCAGCTGATGCTACGATCCAACGGCTTGAGCGGATTGTTGAAGGGTTGAGTAACAAAGAATCCTCCAGCTTGCGCAGCACCCTCTCAAGCAGAAATGAGCAGGAAGCCTTTGATCATCTGATGCGCCTTGGTGTGTCAGCCTCTTATGCCTTCGATATGGCTGCTGATTTTTCCAACCGCAAACCAACTGGAGCCAAAACACTGCACTGGGCCACACGCATTAACCCTGAAAAGGGGCGTAATACACTGCTATTCTCTGGCCCTTCAGGCAGCGGTAAAACCACCCTGGTAGCCAAACTTGCAGCCCACTACAGCCTTAAAGGCATACGCGTGGCTGTGATTTCCACCGATACCGAGCGCATGGGCGGTCTTGATGCACTAAGAGCCTATTCTAACACCCTTGGTGTCCCCTTTTTCCCCCTAAAAAAGAGTTCCGAAACAGCTGGAATACTCAAGAACACACAAACGGCACAACTCCTGCTAATAGACAGTGAAGGCTGGAGTCCGCGCCGAGATACTTGTCTGAAACGTCAGACGGAATTATGGGAAGCGATGAACTGCACAAGAAAAATCATGGTGATACCGGCCAACATGGATGAGGAGGATGGCATGTTACAACTGAACCATCATAAAACATCTGATATGACTGATATCGCATTTTCCAAGCTGGATGAAACCCGCACACCCGGAAAAATCGTTAACTGGTCAATTTCAGTTGGACTGCCTATGAGCTATTGCAGCTTTGGACCTGAAGTTCCTGAGCAGATGGGTTGGCTGACTGCACAAACTCTGACTACACTACTTGGTACACATAGCAGGGAAACCTCGGCATGAATAATCCTATAAGTGATTCCACACCACGCGTTATATCAATAAGTAGCGGTAAGGGCGGTGTAGGTAAGACCTTTGTATCGGTTCATCTGGCAGCCCACGCAGCCCGTAGCGGTAAAAAAGTTTTATTGATCGATGCCGATCTGGGGCTGGCCAATGTTGATGTGATGCTTGGACTGAACACCAGTGGTACGATCCGTAACCTGCTAACTGACCATGCTGCCATTGATGACCTGATTGTACATTGTGATCGAGGTTTTGATATTCTGCCCGGTGGCAGTGGCATATATGAACTAACCAGTCTGAATGTGTCCGAGCAACAGGTGATTCTCGAAACCCTGCGCGAAGCAGGCCGTCACTACGATATGATTCTGATCGATACAGCTGCGGGCATTGGTGACAATGTACTCTATTTTGCCTCTGCATCGGAAACGGCCGTTGTTGTACTCACACCCGATCCGACTTCACTGACCGATGCTTACGCCCTGATCAAAGTCATGTCGCAACAGCGCGATGTGCATCGCTTTATGGTCATCATCAACCAGACCGATGAAATTGACGGTCTCATCACATTCAAACGGCTGCTTTCAGTCAGTGACCGCTATCTTGATGTTTACCTTGATTATATCGGTCATATCCCTCAGCACCACTCAGTGCGTCAGGCGATCCAGCAACAACGTCTACTTACCGAGTCAGACAGTGCTGTCGGTCCGCATCTGGGCAAGATATTTGATACGTTACTTGCACGCCCCCGCGACCAGTCACGCTCAGGTGGACTGCAATTTTTCTGGGAACACTCTCTTGCATCCACACTCGATGACATTCCTGTTGAAGCTGTACAGGGGGCCTCTTCATGACAGCTTCACACGCAGCAACATCTGGTGCACTAACTGGTCTGCTGTTCGGCGCGGCAATCTGTCTGATTCAGAATATACCGGTTGCTGATTCACTATTCCGTGTTTTCATACTCAGTTTTGCAGGTGCCTGGATGGGTATATTGCTGGTTTGGCTGAATCAGATGCTACCGAACAAATCGGACCACCCGGATACAGGGGCTCAGAACAGCCCTAATAGCGGCCATCACCCGGATTCCAGACAGTGAATACAGCACCCCAATATGCATCAGCTCCGGTACCTACACCGGACGAACTACTTGAAGAATATCTACCTCTGGTACGATATCATGCTGACCAGTTGATGAGACGCACTCCCGATTCGATTGAGCTGGATGACCTGATCAACGCCGGGGTACTCGGCCTGCTTGACGGCGCACAACGCTTTGACCATAGCCGCGAAGTACAATTCAAAACCTTTGTCTCCTATCGTGTTCGTGGGGCTATGATTGATTACCTGCGCGCCTTCGACTGGATGCCGCGTGGCCTACGCGATCATGCCAAGGAGATGCAGGCAGCCTTCTCCGTATTAGAGCAACAATTTGGCCGTCCTGCCGAAGAGGAAGAGATCGCCAAGCACCTTGAAATTGGACTAAATGAGTATCGCCAGCGCCTGAATCAGGTACGCAGCATGTCTGTCGTACATTTTGATGATCTGCCGATTACCGGCAATCAGGATGAAGAACTGAACATTCTTGAAACACTGGAAGGCGACCCTACTTTATGTCCCGAACATCAGAACACGGTGGTCGAATTTGTCACACAGTTAGCTGATGCCATCACTCAACTGCCCGCTCGCGAAAATGTACTGATTACTCTCTACTATTATGAAGAACTGACCATGAAAGAAATTGCGCTGATCCTGGGTCTGACTGAATCGCGGGTTTCCCAACTGCATTCTCAGATGGTACTGCGCATTCGCTCTCTCATGGGACTGGCTTAACAGATGGAAAGCCTGATGACAGCTCTGGATCCGTGGTTAAGCCTGCTGATTGATGTCACACTGATCATCGGTGTTTTTTTCCTCTGGCTGACCTGGTACCGCAATGGTCGTCGCCAGCAGAAGCTGGAGCAACTGCTGGCCAATACGGCTCAGCAACTCGATGAAGCCACCTCTCACCTGAATCAGGCCACAGAAATCATCTCGCGCGTACAACAACAGGAAGAAGATCGCCTTGCCGATCAAACTGCTGATGCCAGCAAGCCCGAACCCCGCATGGTGGCAGCTCCAGCTAGAGAAAAACCGGTCACAAAACAGGCAACGGAAAACAAGACTCCACCGGAAAACAGTACTCAGGCAACCATGATACTGCGCATGAAACGTGAAGGTGAAGATCCTGAAGCTATAGCTGAACGACTGGATATCCCTTTGGCACAGGTCAAGCTGGTGCTGAAAATGTATACACCATCCAAAAAATCGGCAGCTTGATCACCTGAATTTCCTGGCTGCAAAGCCTCTAATGTTTCTCACTTACAAACAATTCCTTACATCGCAATAAACTCGAGATAACAACTGGTTTGAGATCATGAAATAACAGCACTATCCGGGAAATACGTGTAGCACATGGACCGAGTTCCATAATTGATTTGGCATCAGAATCATACTTCATTCATCAGAGTTGATCTGGAGAAAAAGAGATTGAAATAGCTACTGTCGTCCAAAAGCAGGTGTTTGCTGAGCCTTCATTTCATGAAATAAATTACACCATAGAAGCTAGAGATAAGAATTATAGGTATGGCCTTCGCGAACCATCTTGGGCTTTCCCAGAAAGCTGATAAAACTCCCTCAGCAACGATTTGAATTGGAAGATAAACCACAAACACAATAATGTATGTAAACCAGCTTTGATGATATTCTATACTGGTTTCTATTGCCGCCAAGCCACAGATAGAGATAACTGAAACCAATCACACCTTTCGGTTTTGGAACGATTGGGACTCCCCCTGGTTAGCATCAATGTCATTTATGAAATCCGATACACTGTTAAAACATCTCATTCACAGGTCCCGCCAAAAAAATGACGATGAGCCAACATACCATCGAAGGAGTCAAACCTGAAGCCATAGGCCGTGACATCATGAAAGGTTCGATGCTTCAACTTATCCACCGGGTTCAGAAGACAAGTAGATTTGTATTGGACACAAAGTTTGATGATCAGGTCACAGGAAGGTGTCTGGCTTGAGTTATTCACTTAGCCCCCACCGATCCACTCAGCATCACCCCACTGCAACTCTTTCCCCATGCTGAACACAACGGAAAATTATTCTCTAATAAGAGGAAAAAAATTCCTACAGTGAACATAGTATTATCTTAACAAATTCATAAATCATTGAAAATAAACAACTAATTATACCGGACCCGCTGGCCGACATCTTGCAATAACAGGGCAGGCAATACGAAAGGCAGGAGAAAACAATGCAACTAGGCTTCTTTATCTCGGGTGGTGCAGGGCAAATGGCTCAGAACCGCCTGGACACTATCAGTAACAACCTGGCCAATGTGAATACCACAGGCTACATGGAAGACAGGTCAGCTTTCTCATCCATGTTTTCCAGCAAAGTCGGCCGTGAAGGCGCACCTGACAGCACTTCTGCGGCATATCTTTCAATGAACAAGCAGTATATCAGCACTCAGGCTGGAGCGATTCGTGAAACAGGATCCCAGTTCGATTTCGCCATCCAAGGCGATGCCTTTTTTCGCGTCCAGATGCAGGACGGTAGCGAAGCGCTAACCCGTGCGGGTAACTTCAAACTCGATGCTCAGGGTAATCTGAAAACTCAGGGCAATCAGGCTATTCTCGATCAAAATGGCGCCCCTATCACACTGCCACTTGGTGAGATCAGTGTTACTGATAACGGTGCTATTTCCGTCAACGGCCAACCGGTCACGCAGCTGGGCCTCTCCATGGTAAATGATCCACGCATGCTCCAGAAAATGGAAGGGGTACTGCTTCACACATCTGCAACTAATATCGTACCTGCTGACGACAGCATTGCTGTAAAACACGGGGCTCTTGAGCAATCCAATGTCAATTCAGTTCTCGAGATGGCATCGATGATCAGCACCATGCGCGAATACGAATCCATGATGAAAGTTATTGAAAATTATAATCAACAGGTCTCCCAGTTAAACGACAGGGTAGGCGTGGTTCAGGCATAAGGGGCTAATTATGATGCGAGCACTATGGACATCCGCAACAGGCATGGCAGCACAGAGCCTCAACGTGGATGTGATTTCAAACAATATCGCCAACGTAAACACGACCGGCTTCAAACGCGGCCGTGCCAACTTCCAGGATCTGATGTATCAACAGGTCAAAGCTCCGGGTGCTGAAGCCAGTGCTGCAGGCACACAGCTACCAACCGGTGTTCAGGTTGGTCTGGGTGTACGTACTGCCGGTGTCGACAGCATCTTCACCGAGGGCAGCTTCCAGCAGACCGATAATCCGCTGGATATGAACATTCAGGGGCGCGGTTTTTTCCAGATCCAGCTTCCTAACGGTGATACCGCCTATACCCGTGATGGTAAATTCAGTGTTGATGCCAACGGTCAATTGGTAACACAGAACGGCGACATCGTGCAGCCGGGTATTACCATGCCTGCCGATGCTCAGGCCATTCAGGTATCTCCTGATGGTACCGTGTCTGCAGTACAGCCAGGCGGGGTACAAACGATACTCGGTCAGATTCAGATTGCCGATTTCATTAATCCGGCAGGTCTTACTCATCTGGGCTCCAATCTGTTCCAGACCAGTAATGCCTCCGGTGAACCGGTCATTGGTAACCCTACCGAAAATGGACTGGGTGCCGTTGGCCAAGGCATGCTGGAAATGTCCAATGTCAGCATGGTTGAGGAGATGGTTAATCTCATCGCCGGACAGCGTGCTTACGAAATGAACTCCAAATCCATTCAGGCAGCTGATGAAATGCTTCAGACTGCCAACAATGTGAGGAGATAAGTCCATGACCCGCCACCCATTGTCCAAAACCTTGAGCTTTGCTGCACTACTGCTAACCGTGCTGCTGTCTGCCTTCGTATTGCCTGCGCCTGTTATGTCAGCGCCGGATTCAGCTATGCAGCAATCACTCAAGTCTTTTTTCAACAATGGTGTGGCGGTGTCTGGTGCAACTGCACAGCTGATTGAGGTGGAGAATTGGCCAAAGGCATCAGGTGCCTTGAACTGGTCACTGCCTCATCGGGTGCATGGTCACCCCAAACGCCTGGCACTGATCGCCAAGCAGGGCAAAAAACGCTGGTATGTTCCGGTACGTCTACACTGGTGGGCTACTGCCATAGTCATGAAAAAGGCAGTTCCGGCACGCAGCTTGCTCACACAAGACATGATCACGAAAACGCGTAGCGATATTGCCGGTCACAGTGGCCACTGGTGGGAAGATACAAGCAGCCTTCTGGGTATGCGTCTGACCCGTCCACTGGCAAAAGGAGCTGTGATTTTAGCTTCTCATGTCAAACAGCCTCCACTGATCAAACGTGGTGAAATTGTACAGATCATTCTTGAGGTGGGTCGCCTGCACTTGCGGGCTGAAGGCAAAGCCATGCGCTCTGCCGGTAAAGGTGAACGACTGCCTGTAAGAAACATCCGTAGCAAAGAGATCATTCAAGCTACGGCTGTAAATAAAGGTACTGTGCGTGTCCATATCCATGGAGGCCGAGGATGAAAACTTCAACACTTGCGATACTGATCACTGCTGCATCACTGTTGATGGCAGGCTGTATGCCAAGGGCTGATGTCAGACTCGATGCCCAGATCGAAAAAGATGTAAACACTGCATTGAACATGCCTGAAGTGGATAATTCCGGCAGCGGCTCTCTCTGGGGCAATGGCGGTATGGGTCTCCTATCCGATCCCAAAGCTAATCGCATCGGTGATCTGGTGACTGTACTGGTGTCCGAAAATGCCAAAGCCACACGTTCACTGGGGGCCAAACAGAGTAAATCATCAAGCCGCAAGACTGGCGTGAGTGCAATGCTGGGGTACGAAACCTCACTTGCTGCAGTAAATCCCAATTTCAATCCTGCAACTGCTGTCGATCTGACCAGCTCGAAAAATTTCGATGGTTCAGGCTCTACCAATAACTCCGACACGTTAACTGCCAGCGTCACCTCGGTGGTCACCAAAGTCTACCCCAACGGGAATTTGTACATCGTCGGCAAACGTAAACTGACTATCAACCAGGAACCACAGGAAATCACCTTCTCCGGTGTCATTCGCCCAATTGATATCGCATCGGACAACTCCATCCCTTCAGCCAAAGTAGCACAGGCTAAAATAAGCTACGGTGGTACCGGTTCTCTGGCTACAGTAGCACATGAAGGCTGGCTCTCGAAAACACTGGAACAAATATGGCCATTCTAATGAAAACTACCCTGCCCCACACACTGCTTGCTGCTCTGGCGACCATCATGCTGCTATTACCTGTTCAGCTTCAGGCTGAACGCATCAAGGACATCGCCGACATCGAAGGCGTACGCGGTAACGCATTGATCGGTTACGGCCTGATTGTCGGCCTGAACGGCACTGGCGACTCCGGCACCTCTTCCCCGTTCACCATCAACAGTATTACTGCTCTGCTGGAGCGTTTAGGCGTGAATGTACGTGCGGATATCAGTAAAATGAAGCCAAAAAATATCGCTGCTGTCATGGTTACCAGCGAACTGCCTGCCTTTGCCCGCCCTGGCCAACAACTGGATGTAACAGTGTCGAGTATCGGTGATGCCAAAAGCTTGAGAGGCGGTACTCTGCTGGTCACACCTATGCTTGGTGGTGATGGTAAACCCTATGCTGTTGCTCAGGGCGGCCTCTCTATCGGTGGCTTTGCAGCCAGCGGTAAAGGTGGCAGCACGACCAAAAACCATCCTACAGCTGGTCGCATCCCCAATGGTGCACGTGTAGAAAAAGCGGCACCACACGGTCTTTACCCCGATCAGGAACATGTCACCCTGACTCTGCGTCGCCCCGACTTCACAACGGCCAGAAGCATGCAGAATGCAATTAACGCCAAACTTGGTGAAGGCATGGCTCGCGCTACAGATTCCGGCACCATCAAGGTATGGAATCCGAAAGGCAATGCTATTGACCTGATTGCCGACCTTGAACAGCTAAATATCCCAATCGATCACCAGGCCATTGTGATTGTTGATGAACGCACCGGTACCATCGTTATGGGGCAGGAGGTTCGTATTGATACTGTTGCAGTCGCCCATGGTGATATCACTGTCAGCGTGACCGAGAACCCTGAAGTGTCGCAGCCAAATGCTTTTGCAGGCGGAGACACAACCACGGTAGATCGCACTGCTGTCGATGTTGATGAGGAAAAAGCCAAGCTCGTAGTGCTACCAAAGCAGGTTTCTCTCTCCGAACTGGTTACAGCTCTTAATGCAGTAGGTGCAACACCAAGCGATTTGATGGCTGTACTTCAAGCGATCAAGGCTGCGGGTGCTCTGCATGCCGAGCTGAGGACAATGTAATGAAAGACCTCGTCGAATTTGTTATCGACGGCATCCTGCAACAGGAGCATGGGCAAAAGCAGCCTAATCAGGCCCAAAGGGAAGAAGCCGGTGCTAAGTTCAGACAGACCATGTCCAAGCTACCTGCCGATGATCAGATCCACCTGCAAGCAGTCGGCCCACAGTTACCTGCCGCATCCCACGGCAAAGATAAGGATGAAGCCTTGTGGAAAACCAGCCTGCAGCTTGAGGCCGTTTTTGTACAACAGATGATGTCCGAAATGCGTAAAACTGTGAACAAGTCCGATTTCATGAAGAGTGGCTTTGCCCAGGACATGCACGCATCAATGATGGATGAGGCTATTGCTCAAAGCAGCACCAGACAAAGCACCTTTGGTATCGCCACCAGCATTTATAAGCAGCTTGAAATGGCACAGAGTAATATGAAACCGGCAGCCTCGACTCAAGAAATCTCACGCACTGCCGATAAACTAAAGATGGCAGTCACTAATGATCTGACTCTGGAGGCAAGTAAACATGCGCATTGAACGCTCAAGCGGCCCTGCTGAAATCAAACAGAACAAAACTGCAGGTAAATCCCGGGGTAAAAGTGCCTCCTCCAGTGGCTCTGGTGACTCGGTACATGTATCCGATTCAGCATCGTTGCGGGTAAAAGCGCAGGTGATGCTGGCAGATATGGACTCAGTTCGCATGGAACGTATCGAAGCAATTCGCGATGCACTGGAAAGTGGTACGTTCAAATCAGACAGCCGCAAGGTTGCCTCTCAAATCGTATGCAATGCACTTGCGGAGCACCCATGGTCATAAAACAACTTTCACTCACCACACTTCAACAGCTGCAACAACTGCTTGAACAGATGAATCTGTTTGCTCAGGAGCTGGAGGCTGTAGGTCAACAGGAAGTAGAAGCCATCCGTAGTCTGAACTCGGAACAGGTCTTACAACTGACCGACCGAAGGATCACAGCACATCAGCAACTGGGACTGCTTGAACGCCAGTGCCGCACGCTGCTGGCTGGCCAGGGCATTGCTGAAGATATGACACTGGAGATGGTTATCAACAGCTATGCCGGTGAACGCACGGCTGATTTTCAGGCTCTGCGTCGCAACCTTTACGAACGTATGATACGTGTAGACAAAGGCAGTCAAGAAAATCGCATGCGCTTGCTCGCCGCCTACAATGTTTCTACCAGCATCCTGCAGGAACTGGGGCTGGTTAACCGTGAACAAACCTATAACAGAAGGACCGCAGGATGATTTTCGATGCCCTGAGTGTCGCTGGTAGCAGCCTTAAAGCACAACAAAAGGCTATGGATGTTGTTTCGCATAATATCGCCAACATCAATACCGCCGGTTACTCCCGCCAGATTGCAGATCTTGCTTCAGCTGCACCTGACAAGCTTGGCGATCTTAATTTTGGTCGTGGTGTCAACCTGACCAATATTCACAGGATAACCGATCCAGTGATTGACCAGGCACAGACAAACAACAGCTCCCAGTTAAGCTATTGGCAAACAGTCAATACCGGTCTGGTCAGTGTTGAAAATATCTTCGGTAGCCTGCAAAGCACTGGGCTTACATCCTCACTGGATGAGTTCTTCACATCATGGCAACAGCTGGCAAACAACCCTCAGGATCCGGCGCAAAAGATTAACGTACGCGCAAAAAGTGATGCGATTATTACCAATATGGGGAATATGCAGCAGCAGTTAGCCACTGCACAGACCACATCTGACCTCAAAATCAATCAGTCCATCACAACGACCAACCAGTTACTTGATAGTATCGCTTCACTCACACAGCAAATTAACCGCCAGGAAGGTGCCGGCAATAGTGGTGTAGGAGCAGCCAATGACCTGCATGATCAGCGTGATTTGGCTATGCGCGAGCTGGCCAAGATCATTCCGGTTCAGCAGGTGCATACTGGTGACAACTCATTTCTGCTACAAACCCTGGATGGTGACCTTCTGGTTCAGGACGCATCTGTCCAACATCTTGCTCGTGGAAATGCAGTTCCGGGAGCTTTCGCCGATATTGTTGTTGCTGAAACCGGTTCAGTGGTCAGCGGTGTAAACCGTGGCGGTGAAATTGGGGCACTGATTGAATTACGTGATAATACATTCAATGGTTATCTCAATGATCTGAATAGTATCGGTGCCAACCTTATTTTCTCTGTTAACCAGGCTCACAGCAATAGTGCTCCGGCTGGAGGACAACTCTCTACAACTGCTGAACAGGCATCCAATGGCACATTGGCGCTTAACGATCCTGCTCAGCTGGCACCTTTTGCCAGCCAGATTCAATCGGGCAGTTTCAAGGTTCACGTCTATGATGCAGCTGGTCTTCCTACACCTGCAGGCGGTACGACTATCACCGTAACTGCCGGCACTACAACAATGAATGATATTGCCACCAACCTGAATGCAGTAGCCGGCGTGACCGCCACAGTTGATGCATCCGGCCTGTTAAATATTTCGGCTGCTGCCGGAAGCACATTTGCCTTATCGGATGATACGAGTAATACGCTTGCAGCATACGAAATCAACTCATTCTTCCATGGCAGCAATGCCACGAGCATCGCAATTTCCTCAGATATTCAGGTCAATGCCAGCGCAATCAACACAGGTCAGGTAAATACCCTGACATCAAGCATTTCAACCGGTGACAATCAGGGTGCATCAGCCATAGTTGCTCTACAAGATGCAGCAATCAGTGTCGACGGAACTGCCTCATCAAGCCTGCACAATCGCACTGCTTCACTTTCCACCACTTATGGCACCGATGTATCTGTCGCATCTCAGCAGGAGCAGTACCGAACCGTAGAGGCAGAATCTCTTGCCAGTCAACGGCAATCCCTATCCGGCGTCAATGTTGATGAAGAACTAATCGAAATGATTAAATTCCAGCGCGCATACGAGGCATCCGCAAAAATCATCACTACCACCAATCAGATGCTCGACTCACTAATGGGGCTAATCCGATGAGAATTTCCACTTCCCAGATTTATAATAATTTACTTACTGGCATCCAAAATCAGATGGAAATCCAGAACAGGGCTAACACGCAAGTTTCTTCAGGCACCCGCTTTCAGACACCGGCTGAAGCCGGTCTTGATTACAAACTTTCTCTCGATATCCGACATGCTCAAACCAGCACACAGGGCAGTATTGATGCAATCACAAGCGCTGAATCCCGTCTTGGGGTCAGCCAGATGGCACTGGCGGATATGGAAAGCGTAATGCTTCGTTCTGAGTCTCTGGCAGTACAACAAACCAATGCTGGTCTGACAGCACAGGACAGAGCAGCAGCAGCCATCGAAGTTGGCCATCTGATCGACCGATTCATGGAAAATGCCAATAAAACCTGGAACGGACAATCACTCTTCTCAGGCACAGCTGTAGACAAGCCTGCTTTTATCAACAACACCTTTAGTGCCGGCACGACGGCTTACACTCCAGGAGCTAACACCTCGATCACAGCTATTACGCAGACCTTGAATCCGAACGCAGTTAACGACACTTATGCTATTACACTGGATGCCACAGGAACCAATATCTCCAGCATCACTGGTACTGCCGGCACCAATCTTCTTGCTGCACCTGTACCCCTGGCAACAGGTGCAAATGCAGTAAGCATGAACAATGGCGTTGAATTAAGCATCAGCTACAACGGCATACCTGATACTGTCAATCAAGCTGCAGGAAGCCTGGCGGTAAGTGGTGCGATACAACAGGGCACGATCACGTATAACGGTAGCAATGATGATCGCATCATCACTGTTACCTCCACCCAGCAGGTCGCCAGTAATATTCGCGGTGACAACCCCGGCTTCCTGAATGCCATTAATGCGCTGCAAAACTTCCAGACCGCCTTGCAGGCCAACGATACTGCGGCTATCCAGACCTCACTGGGCGAATTAACGACTGCCGGAGATGGCGTTGTCAATCTGACCAGTGAAGTCGGTGCCCGTTTAAATTATCTGCAATCCTATCGCACTTCATTCGAGGATATGAAAATCCATCTGGATAGACAGCTGAATACACATGAGGCCGTTGATCTTGCCGCTGTAGTGACTGAACTGGAACAATCCAATATCACACTCCAGGCATCATACAGCCAGATTGCCAAGCTTGGATCGTTATCTCTCGTGAATTACCTCTAATAAACTATGTTGGTATTACGCAGAAAGGTCGGGCAAGTCATCCAGATCAATGATGACATTCGTATCATTATTCAGGATGTTCAAAATGAGCATATTGTGCGCATTGGCATTGAAGCACCGCCGGAAATCCCGGTACATCGACTGGAAATTTACAATCTGATTCAGGAAGAAAATAAATCTGCCGGTAGTGCGGGCGCATTGAACTGGTTGAAAGGAGCCTCACGTGATGACAGCAGTAAAAACGAATTCGATGACAGCTGAAAGCGTTGCCACAAATGAAGCTTTTCATTTTCCTCAGGGGCTAGCTGGCTTCAGTGATGCGACCGAATTCGGTTTCATTTACGAAGGACACGGCGACATAGTCTGCCTGCAGTCCATCGACCAACCTGAAGCGGCTTTTTTAATCACGGCCTGGGATGAGGAGAGACTGGGTCCGCATCCCACCCTTCCAAAAGAGCAGTGTAATTGCATCAAAGCTCAGAACCAGGAAGATGTCATGTGGATGCTCGTGCTGAACCCCTTTGCCGATAGCTCATGGGTCACAGCCAATCTGAAAGCACCCATCGCACTGAACCTGCAAGAAAAACTGGGGTTACAGTGCATTCGACCTGATCCTACACTGGACATTCGTTACCACTGGATGAAACAGCCGGATAGTAAATAATCATCACCCTTACCCATCAGCTGCAACTCTCGCTGGAAGTTCATGAGGCCCCTGAAACCTGCCAAAAACAGCTCACAGCTTTTACTTCCCTCTCATTCGTTCTAAGATAGGAGTAATCAAGGAGTTACGATGGCGAAATCATCCAAACCTTCAACTTTCCGGCAGCTTTCAAAGGTGCTGGATATGGATGTGGCCGATATAGCCAGTCTGCCATCCCTTTATCGTCATATCACACACCTGCTTCGCTTTGCCTACCGCGTGCTTGAACGCTTTATTACGGATAAATGTATTCAGCGCGCCTCAGCCCTCGCATACGCATCTCTCCTCGCGATTGTACCCATGGTTGCACTGGGCTTCTCCGTATTTACCAGCTTCCAGGCCTTTGATGCCATGGCAGGCAGTGTAAGCGACACACTGCTGGACTATCTTCTACCCACCAGTCAGCAGGCGGTTCAGGACTATCTGGGCACGGTTGCAGATAAAACCACTGCAATATCCGTATTCGGCGTCATAGGCCTGCTCTTTACCGCGACAGCGCTGCTAAACACGATTGAAGAGGCCTTTAACGATATCTGGCGCATTACACGAGCGCGAGCATGGCTCTCCAAGTTCATCACTTTCTGGGCCACCCTGACCCTGGCTCCGATTCTGATTGGTGCATCAATCAGCATCACCTCCTACTTCACAGCCCTTCCTGTCATCAAAGAGGTAGCTGAAGGTGCATCATATATCAGTGAGGCACCATTTCTTGTTCCATGGCTGATGTCATCTCTGGCCATGGCAACACTCTATGCTGTGCTGCCAAACACGACTGTTCCTTTCCGTTATGCCGCTGTCGGTGGCCTGGTTGCAGGTGCCCTGTTTGAGTGGACTAAAACCGGATTTGCCTTTTATGTTACCGAGGTTGCTAATTACGAACGCCTGTATGGGGCCCTCTCCACACTGCCGATTTTTTTAATCTGGATCTATCTGATCTGGGTGATTGTTTTATTAGGTTCTGAAATCGCCTTCTGCATGCAGCACCCTGAACAGTCGCACCGAAAAACCAGCAGCTTCCAGCAACCCGGTATCCGCCAATTTTATTCACACCTGATCCTGCTGCGTGCAGCACAGGCTCAACATACAGGGACAACCCTGAAAATGGAGGAGCTGATCGAGGAGACCGACCTGCCCAACAACATCCTGCAGGAGTGGCTGGATCAACTCTGCTCAATGAAACTTCTACGCCATACAGAGGCAAATGATGAAGAGTCAGGCTGGTTGCCCGGTTTTGATGCCGATCAGATGACACTCTATGAGATATTCCATCGTTTGAATGAGAGACCGATGGAAGTGCCTGAAGCATGGCAAGAAACATCAATGGGCCGACAGCTGCTCGGCATCTACTTCCGCCTGAGCCGTGAACGTTCAGGTCTGCTAAAAAGTATGAATATGCGTGATTTTATGGAACGGGAGCATGAAAAGGATGACGCAAGGGATGAAGTTCTGAAAGAATACGACACATGACTATAACAGCCTCCCCAGCCCGACTTATGATTGCCGACTCAGAGCATGATGCAGATATGCTCTATGCCACTGGCATGTTTGTACCCGATGCATTTATTGTTTTAGAAATAAACGGGCAATGGCACGGCCTGTTTTCACCACTGGAAGTGGATCGGGCCAGAAAAGACTCCAAACTCTCCGAGGCACATCTGGACAGTCCATGGAGAGCTGAGGCCGAAAAACTCAATCGCACAGGGCTGGCTGCTATTGCCTCTGCATTCCTTCAAGCCCGAGGCATCAACAAGCTAGAGGTCCCGCCTCAGTTTCCTCTGGCCTATGCGGAGCAGTTACGCCTCTGGGGCTTTGACGTCACTCCCAGTGAGGGCGCATTTTTCCCTGAGAGATCAGTGAAAAGTGAGTACGAAATCCGCTGTCTGGCACAGGCTGAACGACTGACACGTAAAGCCATGATGCAAGCAGAACGCTATTTGGCAGCCTGCTCTATCGGTGATGACACCATTCTGCGCGATGGTGAATCCGGCAAAAAGGTGAAATCAGCCGATGTACGCCGCGCAATCGAAACCTTTCTGATCGGTAATGGTGCCATGCCTGCTCACACCATTGTTGCCTGCGGCAGAGAAGGCGCTGATCCTCACAATATCGGTAGTGGTTATATTCGTGCCCGTCAGCCGATCATCATCGATATTTTCCCGCGTGTACTGGCAAACGGCTACTGGGGAGATATGACACGTACCTATGTAAAAGGAAAAGCCACGCCTGAGATCAAGCGACTCTATAACACTGTACGTGAAGGTCAGGATATCGGGCTATCCATGGTAGCTAATGGTGTTGATGGCATTCTGATTCACCAATCTATTACTGACCATTTTGATAAGCTGGGCTATCCGACCAAAATGATACGCGGTAAACAGACAGGGTTCTTTCACGGTACAGGCCACGGTGTAGGCCTACAGATTCATGAAGCACCAGGTATCTCCACCCGTTCCAACATCCTGAAAACCGGACAGGTCGTAACTGTTGAGCCCGGCCTCTACTATCCGAAGCTGGGTGGTGTGCGTCTTGAAGATATGGTCGTCGTACGCAAGAACGGCTGTGACAATCTCACCCGCCACAAACGTAAACTTGAAATTTCCTGATTTTCATTACGAAGGCATGAAGGTAGGTAGTCAGAAAAATTCTGAAGTTCTATTGAGAGCTTATGAATAGTATGCGAATAGATTAAGAGGAATGTCTTCCCTCTGAGTCTTCGTCTCTATGTGGTTTATCTTTTTGAAGGATTTTCGTGCCACCCATGCGCCAGAGCACGATGCCACCGGGAATCGCGGCAATCGCCAGCACCAACACCCAGAGTGCTGCCATGGCACCTGCGGCTTCAGAAGAAGCTCCAAACCAGACAGCAATGCCGATGTAACCAGCCTCTCGAATACCAAAGCCGTTAAATGAGAGTGGCAGTGCTGAAGCCAGCGCTACAAGACAGACCATAAAACCATAGGCAAACCACGACAGCTCCAACCCTACAGCCTGACCGAGGAACACATGCGCTTGCACGACCAATAATTGAAACACGATGGAAACAGGCAGTGCCATCCACCATGCACGCTGGAATTCAGGGCTGTTAATTTGCAAAACCTTCCAGCCCGACAATTTCCCTTCCCAGCCCTTCTCCTGAAGCTTTGACCACCACCACGGTACAGCCAGCATTAACAACCAGCCGACCAGCATACCCCCATTCCACACCCATAACCAGTAAGCCGGAACATCAAGAAAGAAGAGACAAAATGAGACTACAAGAGCCAACCCCACTACACCGCTGAGTCGTTCCAGGATGACACTGGCAGCAGCAGGCCAGCCTGCATTGGCCTTACCCTTGGCCAGAAGCCAACCACGTGCCACATCACCACCGATAATTGATGGTAGAAACAGGCTTAAAAACATGCCAAGGAAGTAAAATTGAATCTTTCTGGAAAGCAATACGGTTAGCCCCAAGCCACGTGCCAGCCAGGCCCAGCGGATCGCAGAAAAAAGCTGCCCGACGATCAGGCAAAAACATGCCGCCAGAACCAAAGACCAGTCAGCCTGTTTTAGCAGATCCAGAATTGAGTCCAAATCCAGTGCCCAGGCAAGATAAGCCAGAAGCAGGGCTGAAAGTATGATTTTAATCCAGAGCATTATAGGAAACCTGTAAGATGTGAGAGGAAAGGGGACAAGGGGGAAACCAACCTCATCCCTCACACCTTGGCTGCTTTGTAATGTGGGCTATCGCGACAAATAGAGCAACACCCATTGCTCGTTTTTTCATCTGAGCTATCGCGATAAATAGAGCAACACCCATTGCTCGTTTTTTCATCTGAGCTATCGCGATAAATAGAGCAACACCCATTGCTCGTTTTTTCATCTGAGCTATCGCGATAAATAGAGCAACACCCATTGCTCTATTTATCTTGCTCTTCTTTCCGAACGCTGTAATGACGGCGGCCAGTCGATTCATAATAGGTGCGCGCCTGCATCTCCAGCATCAGGCCTATTCCGAACAACAGGATACCTGTCACAATCAGTAGTGAACCCAGTTGCAGCATAGGACGCGTTGCCAGATCTGCCCCGAAGATCACTTTATCCATGGTCAGCCAGAGATCAATAAACACGCCACTGGCCAGAGCAATCAGACCCGCCGGTCCAAACAGTTGCAGTGGACGATCGGTAAAACGTTGGAAAAACAGTATTAGCAGCAGATCCACGACCACACGCACCGTACGTCCAATACCGTATTTGCTTTCACCAAACTGACGTGGCCTGTGGGAAACAACCTCTTCGCCAAGCTTGGCTCCGTACTGGCTGGCCAGTGCAGGCAGAAAACGATGTTGTTCACCATAAATACGCAGGTTTTTTGCCACATCCACACGCATCAGTTTCATCGGGCAACCGTAATCATGCATGCGAACATTGGTTGAACGGCGGATCAGCGCATTGGCGATTTTTGAGGGAAAATTGCGTGACAGGCTGGCATCCTGCCTCTCCTTGCGCCAACCATTAACCATATCAAGGTCATCTTTCTTCAAGCGTTCCAGCAGCTTGAGAATATCACCCGGATCGGTCTGAAGATCACCATCCATATAGACAACGTATTCGCCCTGCGCCCGGTCAAAACCGGCACTCATGGCAGCTGTCTGGCCAAAGTTACGACGCAACTGGATCAGTACCACGCGATCATCTGCTTCACGTGCTTTTTTTACTGCCGCAACTGTTCCGTCCTCTGAGCCGTCATCCACCAGTATCAATTCATAAGCAACATCGACAAGCTTCTCGGATACCTCAGCTACCAGCAGAGGTACATTTTCCTCTTCCTCGTACAGTGGCACGACGATCGAAATCATTGCTTCGGCCATGTTGTCTCCTCCTCCAGCGGTTGCAGGCTCACCAGCAACAACCAGTTGCGCGCATACATCCCGTAAACACGTTTATGAACAATAAGATAGGGAATGATCTCTTTTGGCAACAGCTCAAGCGCATGCTGACCAATCACAACAGCCTTGCCACTGGCCAGCCATTCACCCACCTCTTCCACCTTGGTTAGCATCGGCAGGCGACCACCATGATAAAACAGCAGCGATGGCTGAAAATAGTGGAATGTTGCCAGACTGTTGCCATCAAAACCGGCCTCATCAGCCTTTGCGGCCAAGGATTTACTGATCTTGTGATGATCAATACCCGGCACAGACCAGGCTGTGAGCAGCAGCACTGAGAGCATCATGGCAAGCGACATTGGCACCCATAGCTCTCCTCTGCTTTTCAACCACCAAAGTGACACCAGTGTCACAGGCAGTAGCGCAATCGTGTAATAGCCTTCACCCGGCCACATCTTATGCAGTGCAATAGCACCACCAACAATCAGGCCGATCGAGAGTATCAAGGTCGACCAAACCATCCATGACAGGGCTCGTGCCTTCACCGTTTCACTGGCGTGTAACCAACCATAAGCCATCAGCATGGCTGCAGCCGGAAATACCGGCAGTACATAGTTGGGCAGTTTGGTGCTGGCGATACTGAAAAAGAGTACATACACACCTATCCAGCAGAGCAGAAACAGGCGAATCGGCTGATTACTCAGCTCCTTCAAACGCCATGCGCCGAAAACAAGCATAGCTGCCAACAGACCCGACCACGGGAACCAACCTGCCAGGATACTGACCACGTACAGACCGGGGAAACCGCGATGCCCTTGCAGCGGATCGGTAAAACGTTCCAGGTTGTGACGAAACAGGAACCCCTCCAACCACTCACCATTGGTCAGCACACCAACAGCAATATACCACGGCAGCGCTACAGCCAGTGCAATAGCAGCACCCTTGAAGGGATGAAACAGATGCCAGTTTTTCCAGTCACGATTCATGGTGAGGAAGGTTGCCACGATCAATAACGGCATCAGCCCTGCGATCGGACCTTTGGCCAATACACCGAAACCCATCGCCACATATGCTACGATGAGCATACTTGGCATCTTGTTCGATGGCTTTTCTTTACCCTCCAGATAGCTAATCAGCAGAGCAGGCAGTGTGATCCCCATACTCAGCATCAATAACGGATCTGGGACCGATGCGCGAGCAATCACGGCAATATGCAGGGCAGTCGCAAACAGTGTTGCCGCAAGCAGTGCAATCGAGTCGCGCTTCTCTTTTACCTCAGCCACTAACAGGCGGGACATCATAAACCAGACCACGAACACCAGTCCCGACATCGCTATCGCCGATGGCAAACGTGCAGACCACTCATTGACACCGAAGAGTGCATCCATCGGCATCATCAACCAGTAAATCAGAATTGGTTTGTCAAACCGGTAGTCACCATTGAACATTGGCACCCACCAGTTACCGGCCAATAACATCTCGCGTGCACAGACCGCATTGTTTGGCTCATCAACATCCCACAATGTGTGCCCGCCAAGTGCAGCGAAGAAGTTGACTGCGCAGATCAGCAACAGCCAGGTAAGCGGATGTTTTATCAGATCAACATTCAGAAATCGGAATGAAGGGGTTCCGGCTAAGATGTTCAAGTACCCTGAATCAGGTTGAATGCCATCGTCTGTAGTGTAGGCACGAGAAAATTATCCAGGAACATGACAATCAACAGCACGATGATCGGTGAGAGATCAATACCTCCCATGAAAGGGACGCGTTTGCGGATCGGATAGAGTAGAGGCTCGGAAAACTGATTGATGATACGGACAATCGGATTATATGGATCAGGAGATACCCAGGAGAGGACTGCACGTGCAATCACCACTATCATCACCATCATCAGCAGCACGTGTGCCACACTTGCCAGAGCCTGCAAAAAATATCCTACTATATACATTAGCCTGCCAACTCCTCGCTTCGTTTAGCAGCTGCAATAACACCCTTACGAACCGCAGCTGGCAAACCCATTTCATACATTTCATCCAGCGCGGCCTGAGTTGTGCCACCCGGACTGGTCACCTGATGACGCAGCTCTTCAGCCGTACGATCACTTTCAACCAGCATCTTGCCTGCACCAAGTGCAGTCTGTCTTGCCAGCTGGCTGGCCAACTCTTCAGAAAGCCCCAGCTTCACACCGGTAGCTTGCATAATCTCAGTCATGAGAAAGAAATAGGCCGGACCGCTTCCTGAGAGCGCAGTCACTGCATGCATCTGACTTTCACGCTCCAGACGAACCGATTCGCCACAGGCCTGCAGCAGATACTCGCTACGCAGCTTGTGCATCTCATCAGCATCGCTGAACAGTGCGGAGATGCCTGCACCGAGAAGCGCAGGTGTATTGGGCATGACACGCACAATATTTGCACTCGTGTCCAGCCACTCCTGCAGAGCCACTGTGCTGACACCTGCTGCAATACTGATAACAGTAGCGTCAGATTTAAGTTGTGCGGAGAGTCCGTCCAAGGCTGGCTTCATCTGCTGTGGCTTCACTGCCAACACCAGCACATCTGCATGTTTTGCTACTTCACTGTTATCCGCAGTTGTTTCCACAGCGTAAGTCGCACTTAGAAAATCTCTTCGCTGCTGCTGAAGATCGGATACCCGGATATTAGCTCCGTCATGCCCTGCACGTCGCAATCCTGCGATCAATGCTTCGGCCATATTGCCGCCGCCGATAAATGATATAGTTAATTGTTGCATGGTCATCCTTTTATAGCTCCGGCACCAAACAGTGTTGATCCCAGTCGCACAATTGTTGCACCCTCTTCAATGGCAATGCCATAGTCATTGCTCATCCCCATACACAGTTCGCCAAATCTCCCATCGAACAGCTCATCCCGCAAGCTTCGCAGTCTCCGGAATGCTATACGTACGTCACCGCCCTTCGGAGCCATACCCATCAAACCAACCAGTTCCAGCCCCTCGATTTCAGCCAAATCTGCCGCAAATTCAGTCACTGCTTCCGGTTTGATGCCGTGCTGATCGGGATTATCTGCGATATTAACCTGAATCAGGACAGGTAACACCCTTCCTGAAATATGTCTGGCTACAGCCTGTGCAGTCTCAATATTTTCACAGCTGTGCCACATGGCAGCGGAGCGCCCGACATATTTGGCCTTATTTTTCTGCAAAGGGCCAATCATATGCCAACTACAATCAGGCCAATGCGTGGCACGATCTCTCAGATTTTGTGGGCGCGCTTCACCAAAGTTCATCTCCCCTGCCTGAATCAGGGTCTCAACCATATCATCCGGCGCATATTTACTCACCGCCAGAAGCTTCACATCCGATGCGGCCAACTCATGTCGAATAGCATGCCAGCGTTTAAGCAGGGCCTGCTTATCCATGGTTTCAGAATCCATCATCACTTCTTATCTCTGTTAAATCGAACTGCTGTCCCATGAAACACGCTGATTCAGAGCGCGGCTCAGGGTATGCTCATCCAGATATTCAAGCTCACCACCTTCGGGTACACCGCGGGCAATGCGGGAGATGCGAATATCTGATGCCTCATATCTGCGCGCCAGATAGTGTGCTGTTGCCTCACCATCCACAGTAGCACTGGTCGCCAGAATCAACTCCTTCAAACCTGCCGCAACACGCTTATCAAGCGCAACCAGATTTAACTGTTCCGGGCCTACACCATCAACCGGACTTAATCGCCCGTGCAGAACATGATAAAGTCCGCGAAAACCATGCCCACGTTCCATCATCAACACATCCACCGGTTGCTCAACCAGACATACGGTATGCTTTTCCCGGCTCAAATCATCACAGAAGTGACATCGTCCCTGCTCGGCAAAACAACCGCAACTATCACAAAACCCAACCTGTTCATGCAAACAAGCCAGTGACTCAGCCAGAGCTATACTATCAGCCGCCGGGCGCGACAACATATTCAATCCCAGTCGCAAGGCTGTTTTCGGCCCTATACCCGGCAAACAGCCCAACATCTCCACCACACGGGCCAGAGGTGCAGGCATACCAAAATCGTGAATCAAAGAGAGAAGCCGGGAGGCAGTGGCATACCGGACATCATCGACTGCTGTTTCTGCTTGGAAATCTCTTCAGCCTTCTGCGATGCATGATTGATTGCAGCAGCCACAAGATCCTCAATCAGACCTTTATCCTGCTCCTGCCAGAGTGAATCATCGATATGGATCGAACGTACTGAACGGGTGCCGCTCATGCTGACTTTCACCATGCCGCCACCAGCTTCACCATCAATTTCCATAGCAGCCAACTCTTCCTGCATCGTGGCCATATTTTCCTGCATCTTTTTGGCCTGCTGCATCATTTTTGCAATATTCATCGGTTCACTCCAAAAACTTCATCGCCCTGCTTGATCCTTTGTACACGATCAAACAGCATTTTTTTATCATCAATCTTCTGATTCGACACCTGCTGGCAACACCTTCACCAGCTGTGCGTCCATCTCCTGCATCAATGCTCCCACATGTGGATCACGTTCAGCCCCCTGGCGCAGGCGCTCCTTTTCAGCTCTGGCCTGGCGATCCCGCTCCTGAGAAAGCGACTCACCTTCATGATCCTTCTGCGATTCCCAGAATACTTCCCGACCCAGCCACTCGGCAAAGGCCCTGCGATCAGCAACAGAAATCATGCGTTCCTGATGCTTACTCAGTGCCAAACGCACCTTGCCGGAAAATTCCACACAGATCACATGATCAAGCATTGCAGAGACTCCGGGCTTCACTGCGCCAAATGCTTCTATCGTCTCTTGCCAACCGGAAAACGTTTTACTCACCGGTTCCGCCTGATCATGTAGCGGCAAATCAGGTTCCTGATGTTGCGGACTAATAACAGGTTCAGCCTCAACAGCGGCCTGAATTTCAGGCTCTGGAACCGGGGCTGGCTTCGGGGAATCCACTATGGGAGCAGATGTAATCGGAGCAGCGGCTGGAGGCATCGGTGCTGATGGAGCAGCCCTGGTAACTGTAGCTATGGCAGGCCCTTCGAGAGTCGACGGCTCTACTGCTGAAATCGCATTCAGACCACACAGGCGCATCAGTAACATCTCTGCGCCCATCCGCTCATCCACGACAAACAGGTCACGAATACCACTGATCAATACCTGATAGCGCAGATCCAGCGCCTGTGAAGAGAGTGCTGCTGCATTCAACTGCAACCACGCTCTGTGATCAGCTTCTACTTCACTACCGAGTAGCGTCTCATCAACCTGCAAGCAGGCTAGCTGGTGCCATAAACGGGACAATTCCAATAACAGTGTACGTGGAACAAATCCACGACCGGTTGCTGCACGCAGTACCTCTATAGCTCTGCCAGCATCACCGGAGAACAGTGCATGAGATAGTGAACAAACCAGTTCGGATCCAACCATACCAAGGGCTGCCTGCACATCTACCAGTGTTAAATGTTCATTACTGAATGCCAAGACGCGTTCAGCCAGAGAGAGTGCATCACGTACACTGCCGTCTGCTGCTCTGGCAATAGCGGCAATGGCATCGGAATCTGCAGCGATGGATTCGGCACCAAACACATGCGCCAGGTAATCACTGATCTCCTGTTGCGCCAGCCTTCTCAAATCAAATCGCTGGCAGCGGGAGCGTACGGTAATCGGTAATTTGTCAGATTCGGTGGTTGCCAGAATAAACAACACTCGTTCAGGCGGCTCCTCCAGCGTTTTCAGCAATGCATTAAATGCTGACTTGGAGAGCATGTGTGCTTCATCAATAATATAAACCTTGGTTTTCAGTGTCGTCGGTGGATAACGTACACCATCAAGAATCTCACGCACATCATCAACACCGGTGTGACTGGCAGCATCCATCTCCTGCACATCAAGGTTGGAGCCCGAAGCAATACCGGCACAAGCAGAACACACACCGCATGGCTCCCCATCAACGGGTACCTGGCAATTCACCGCCATCGCCATCAGGCGAGCAATCGTAGTCTTGCCTACGCCGCGAATACCACACAACAGATAGGCGTGAGCCATATTACCGCTGGATAACGCATTTTTAAGTGTGCGAACGACTACATTCTGACCTACCAGATCAGAAAACTTCTGCGGTCGCCAGCGACGCGCCAATACCAGATAAGACATGCACAGCACTATACGTTTTGGCTGCTCTGGTGCAATGGCTGAAAGGAAGTGAGAAAGAAGCTGTGAGGAGTGAGGAGTGAGGAGTGAGGAGTGAGGAGTGAGGAGTGAGGAGTGAGGAGTGAGGAGTGAGGAGGAATGAGGCACAGCTGATGCCTTTGATCCTGACCCCTTTCGTCTCATAACATCAAAATCAAACATAACGAAAAAAGCCCACACCAAGGTGCGGGCTTTTTAACTGTCAGATTAAGCATTCAGTCTAGGCGCGTACGCTCTTCCTGTTCCTGTGCAGTTTTACATTCGATGCAGAGTGTCGTTACAGGACGAGCCTGCAGTCTTTTCACGCTGATATCACCACCACATGCTTCACACTCACCGAATTCGCCATCCTTAATGCGCTCCATAGCCTGATCGATCTTCTTGATCAGCCGACGCTCACGATCCTTGATACGCAGATCGAAGTTACGATCAGTTTCCATACTAGCCTGATCGGTAGGATCAGGAAAAGAGGTCTGTTCCTGCTCGGTCATAGCCTGAACATTCTCACTTTGGGCGACTTCCAGCTCGGCTTTCCACTCAGTCAGTTGCGTCTCAAAATCAGTCAATTGTTTCTTGGTCAATGCCATGATAAAACCTCCAGCAAACGGGCAAGCCCGATACAGCGGTTTGCCAAAAAGGCGCGAACAGTAGCGACTCTTTCAGAGAGTGTAAATAAAACCTGCCACTTACAGGATTTTAGCAGAAAATCGTCCAAATTACGACAACTGAATAAGAATCTTTCCCATACCGGACATCGCTACTGTTTCATCGTAATATGCGCGCATGACAGCTGACCAGAGAGATATCGATACACTGATCATTGGGCAAGGACTGGCAGGGGCTATACTTGCCTGGCAACTCATGCAACAGGGACAATCGGTTCTAATTGTAAATAGAGAGAACCTGCCTTCAGCTTCACGTGTGGCTGCAGGATTATTCAATCCGGTAACTGGTCAGCGCTTTGTGCTACAACCCCATGCCGAAACTATCATTCCTGCAGCACGGGACTTTTATAAACAGCTTGAGCAGCAATTCAAACACACGTTCTTTTTTGATAAACCTATGCTACGTATCATCAGAAATGAAAAAGAACTGACTGCCATCAACAAGCGGAAGTCTGACCCTGCCTACTCCGCATATCTTGGTGAAATCACTGATTCCACATCCATCAAGGCAGCTCATGGCATCATTAAGCAGATGCAGACCGGCTATCTGGATACCAACGCCCTCCTGGATCATCTGCAGCATCACTTTATTGAACATAACGTGTATCTGAACAGATGTTTTAGACATGAGGAGATGAAACAAACCCGGAGAGGCATTCACTGGCAAGGTGTCACCGCCAAAAATATCATCTTCTGCGAAGGCTTCATGGGCAAAGATAACCAGTGGTTTGACTGGCTCCCCTTCCAACCCGCCAAAGGGGAAATTCTGTCGTTAAAAACAGATGCCAAATTACCTGACCACATCATCAATGGCGGCCGCTGGCTGCTTCCCCTGCAACATGGTCATTACAAAACAGGGGCCACTTACGATCATGACCTCTCGACACTCGAACCCACTGAAAAGGCCAGACATAGATTGATTGCAGGCATGCAGGGATTGATGGCCAACAGGTTTGACTTTGAGGTTGTGGGGCACAACGCAGGCGTACGGCCCAATACACTGGACAAGAACCCCTTTATCGGATTTCACCCTGAACAGAGGCGGATCGGCATCTTTAACGGCTTCGGCTCCAAAGGCTCCATGTTAATCCCCTGGTATGCCGAGTCTTTTGCCAAACACATAATTCACGGATCAACCATTCCTGCTGAAGCAGATATTGCGAGAATTCAATGACCAGAGTAGCACTCACCCAAAGGGTTCACACGAACCTGTTAACGCGGCTCAAACCCGGAGCCATCAGCATCGATGCCACAGCTGGCAACGGCTTCGACACACTTTTTCTCGCCTCTCACTCCGGAGAAGCAGGTCAGGTTTTTGCTTTTGATATTCAGAGCGGAGCAATTGAGAGTACTCGCAAGCGCCTGGATAAATCAGAGCTGACTCATCGGGTGACACTGATCTGCGCAGGTCATGAGACCATGCAGGAGCAGATACCGGAAGCACAACATGGCAAGGTGGAGATCATCCTGTTCAATCTCGGTTATCTGCCCAGAACAGACAAGTCTATCATCACACGAGAATGCACGACCCTGAAAGCACTCGACAGTTCACTCAAATTACTCTCTAAAAATGGTTATATTTCCATCCTCGCCTATCCCGGCCATGCGGGAGGAAGGGAAGAAACCGAGGCCGTAAAATCATGGGCACAACAATTATCCGCAATATTTGATGTTCGCATCCACAAACCGGAACACAGTGGCGGAACATCCCCTGAATGGATCGAGGTCACTGCAGCAGCATAGAAACACAGCTTTATTCAGCCTTAGACTAAGGGTACTGCATCCATAGTTTTCTGAAGCAGCTCAATACGGGCACGTAGGGCCTTGATATCAATCGGTTTTTCGAAGAGCTGAACATTGTAAGATTTCATCTGACCAATCAACTCCGATTCAGCGAACCCTGTGATAGCAATAACCGGAAGTCGCTCATCTCTCTTGCGAATTTCACACACCAGATCATTCCCGTTCATCTCCGGCATACAGATATCTGTAATGAGAAGATCAAAATCGCCATCCGCACTGTCGTATAGTTCCAGCGCCACCTTGCCATTGACAGCATACGTAACATCAAAACCCAACAAAGTAATAACCCTGCCCAGCATCATACGTACAGCATGATCATCATCTACGAGCAAAACCCGTTTTGCTTGAACCCGCTCAATCATCTCTCAGACTCCTACTATGACCAGTTCCTAAGAGAACCAACCAAGCTGCATCCTGTTTGTACAGTTTATTCCATCCAGATGGCATAGCACCTCTCCCGATAGTTTCATTATTATAGCACACTATGATGAATCAGGTTTAGGCTACGCCATTTTATCCATGGCCGCTCAACCGCACTTGCGCAGGTAGCTTTTAAAATTTCACAACAACTGTGTTAATCCAATAGAAACCAGGCTGATCAAGCCAGATTGAACCAAACCACAAAATTCGTTTACAGTAACGATTGAAAACGCCCTTGCCAGGACTCTGCCAGCTCGGGCAGGGGTAACGGATCGGTAAAATCAGCGAGACTGACAATGCCGGATTGTAGACCACAGGGATTAATAGCGGCAAACCAGCTGGAGTCCACATCCACATTCAGAGCCATGCCGTGATACGCTATACCGCGTGTGACACGCACACCGAGGGCGGCAATCTTGCCTCTCTCTGTCCACACGCCGGGAAAGCCACAGTTGCGTCGTGCATCCACCCCCTGAGCCTTCAGCAATTCAATACAGGAGTGCTCAAGCAGATGTACATATTGCTTCACGCCGATTTCACGTCTGCGCAGATTGATCACGGGATACAACATAATCTGGCCCGGACCATGAAAAGTCATCTCTCCACCCCTGTCCGACCGGACTACAGGAGCAGGAAGGTCCAAACCCAAGCGGTTATCTACACCACGACGTCCTGTGGTATAGACAGGCTCATGCTCGCAACTGACAATCATCTCATCACCACAGCCATAAGCTACAGCAGCTGCTCTGCCATGCAGTTCATGCCAAACAGGCTCATAGGGCTGCACACCCAGCCAGCGAAATTTCAGTTCACTCATCAAGACATACTACAAAAGAGGCAAGCCTTGTATATCTCCCCTGTAATTAAAAAAGAAAGATCAGATGCCTGTTATCCAGGCCGTCCCAACCACTCTTTTTCCTGATCATTAGCGATAGATTTTTAGCATACTCGCTGGTAGAAGCCGCACCGCTGAAAGCGTGGGGCTGGCAGCAATCCTTACATTTCAATTCAACCAGGAGGGTTAAACCATGGAAGGAATACCTTTTGTGGAGGTGGGAATCCTTGGCGCAGTCATACTCGCCGCGATATTTGCTTTCACCATGCGTAATAAAAGATAAATGGGAATAACCTTTAACATCGAACAGGGACACAAGCAGCTCATAACAGACGGAGGGGTAAAACCCTTCGTTTGGTATTCCCCCTACTCCTTTCGTATCATCAAGATCGCGCCCAATAACACCTGCCACACAACAGCCTGCTATTAAGATTAACATCACTGACGACATGAACTTGATCACACAAAATGAGTCCTGAGCCAGCTACCGAATACGCTGCCAATCAAAATGAATAGTGATCTGCGCCACAGATATACTATCGAAACCCCTGTACTATGAATCTCTGAACTGAATGGATCTCTAAACAAACATCTCCGTTCGTTCACCGAACAAGGAGGTCATCATGCAAGATTCCGGCATCATCCTGAAAGGTATATTTGTATCCTCTGTAAGCCTGATCTGGCTACTGACTATCTCTGGCGGCAACACCTATGCCAGTGAAACTGAAGCATCATCAGGCTTCTGTGATTGCACTATTATTGAATCAGCCAGCAGTGATGTAATTTGCCACATTCCACCGGGGAATCATCAGAATATGCACACCATCAGCGTAGGTACCCCTGCCATTCATGCTCACCTCAACCATGGTGATATGCTTGGAGCATGCCCGGGTGATGATGAAGCAGCCCAACAGGAAAGCGAGTCAGAAAACGAGCAGGCCAATGGCCAAACCTATGCATCATGTACTTGTGCCGATGGAACTACCGGTAACCTCTACCATGCGCCCGACGCTACTGTTCCCACTCAGGCATTCAGCCAACGCTCAGTCTTCGGTCAATAAAGGAGCAATCAAGGACTACTTTACGAAGGTAGTGCCATATCAATCAAAAAGCCTGCGCTACCGGCAACCATAGGGCCGATAACAGCCTGAAAGAAACCCAGCAACAGCAGTGCAATAATGATCAGCATACCGACAGGCTCTAGGCGTGACAGCTGATAAGCCAGTGGGCCGGGCAGTAGTCCTACCGCAATACGGCCACCATCCAGCGGCGGCAACGGCAAGAGATTAAAGATACACAAAACCATATTGATGATAATCGATGCCTGACACATCATAGCCAGTGGTTGCGCTCCCCACATCATCGATTCCGGTGCATGGACAACAAGCGCCAGCAGTAGTGCCGAAGCTATAGCCAGCAACAGATTCGTAGCAGGCCCTGCCAGTGCAACCCAGATCATATCCCGTTTGGGGTTATTCAATTTTCTGAAATCCACTGGGACCGGCTTGGCATAACCGAAAATAAAGGGTGAGCCGATAACGACCAGTGCAACAGGAATCAGGATCGTACCTACCGGATCAATATGCTTGATCGGATTAAGTGTTAATCGTCCCATCCAGCGGGCCGTATTATCACCCAGCTTCTCAGCTACCCAACCATGTGCCACCTCATGCAGAACAACGGCTATCAGCACAGGCAAAGCCCATATACTTATCTTGTGAATGATTTCAGCAAAATCCATGCAGTAGCTCCTAGAACCAATCAGGCAAAACCGAATCATGCCTCCTGCCTGCACTTAGTCTATCGTCAATAGGCAAGCCTGAAAGCAATCATCACCATGATAAGGATTTTACTGCTGTGAGCTATCGGGGATTATCTTTCCCATTCGTACAATGTAGTGTTGTCACATTGGCAGGAATGTATCCATGGAGGAGACATGAAACGACGATCTACAACAGTGATGCTCCTGCTAACCGGAATATTTATGCTATCGTGCTCCAGCGAAGAGCAAAAGAATCCGGATCCAGTATCGAAACCGGAAGTAAATATCGGACGCCTGATTTGCGGGGGCCATCTCCCACTGGCAATTGTGGAAAACAAGTATCAGGACGACTTGACAACATTCCACCTCAAAACCATCCAGAATCATGACTGGAATGATGTCATCAACGATATGAAAAGCGGAAAACTGGCAGGCACATTTATTTTATCACCGCTGGCCATGAATATGATCCGTGAAGGCATGCCTGCAAAAATTGTCTTGATGGCTAATCGCAATGGCAACGGCTTTGTACTTGCCAAAAAGTATAAAAGTATTTCCGAGTTACAAGGCCGTAAAACAGTTATAGCTGTGCCACACCTCTACTCTCAACATCATGTGCTGCTCTATCTTGCACTAAAACAGCATGGTGTGGCTTATGAGAATGTCAAAGTACTGGGCATGCCACCGCGTGACATGATCACCTCACTAAAACGCGGAGAAATAGATGGCTTTGTGGTCGGAGAGCCTGAAGGCAATAAATCAATCTCACTGGGCATTGGCTGGATGGCATCAATATCGCCAAACATCTGGAAAGATCATCTTGACCACGTATTTCTCGCATCCGACACATTCATTCAGCAACATCCGGAAAAGATGCAGGAGTTGGTATCTGCACTGAAAAAAGGCGGCATGTTTATTGAAAACAATCCGCATGAGGCGGCTGTCATGGGCGAAGATTATACCGGATCCAGCGCTGCCGTATTTGAAAAGGTATTAACTGACCCGCCGGACTGGATTGATTATTCTGACATGATCCCATCAGATAAGCGTATTCGGGCTATGGCCGATATCATGGTCGAAATGGGACTATGGGATCACATGCCGGAAAACCTGAGCGAATACACCGATCAACGGTTTATTCACAAGGCATCCGAATAACAAGCGTAGCTATCTTCCATGCCCTCCCTCTTCAAGAAAAAGCCGCTGCGTGCAGCCTGGTACAGCCTGATTATCCTGGCTTCTCTGCTACCTGCCCTGGCTCTTTCTCCCTGGCTCTCACAACAGGCTCATACCCTGTTGCTGGACCGCGCCATGTTAAGCGAAGAGCTGGTTCACAAAGAGGTGGAAACACAGCTTTATCTTGAAACAGAACGTCTGGTTTCCGTCCTGCTCAACAAGTCTGACCCTATCGCCTATTTTATGGACAGCTCCGATACGCTTGAACCAATCCGCAGCCTGATCGAAAAAATTAACCAGCGTGAAGCAATGGTTAACACCATCACCCTTTACGATCTGCAGGCCAATGTCCTGATTTCCAGCCATCAGGGTAAACACAGCACAGCCAACATTGATACAAACACACCAGCTTTTGCCATTCCGATGTTTAACCGAATATTTATCGGCTCACCCGGTCTGTTATCTGACAAACATTATGAATTCATTATCGCTGTCCCGGTTTCCATCGAGAATGACGTGATTGGTATTTTAGTAAGCACCATTAATATTGATGAGTTTTGGCAAAACATCAGAGCCAGAGTCGCAGAACATAACTCTAAAATATACCTTATTGATGGTCGGGGATCCCTGCTTAACCATCTATCCCACACCAGCCACCAACAGGGTGACCTGCTATCAAACAAGCAGATCGTGCGTACGCTTCTGGAAGGGAATGACTGGCACAGGCCCGATGTTTATCAGGGTTTTGAAAATACGAATGTATTCGGCATAGGTACACTGGTGCGAGGCCTGCAGTGGGGGCTTATCTCCGAGATACCCTCCAACACTATTACTGAACCTATTTTTTCTGCACTGATGACGCTGACTATCATCGTCATCCTGCTACATGTGATATTTGGACTCATCAGCCTGCTGTTTACCAAGCGTCTGCTCAAACCTGTTTCTGATTTGGCAAGAGTCGTAAAACAGGCTACCAGAGGTGATTATTCACATGCTGTCAGCCCCTCCTCCTATCGGGAGATTGATGACCTGAACAGATCGTTCAATACCATGATTCATGAAATAAAAGTTCGGGAGACATCGCTGAAAAAGCTGTCCCGAGCCGTTGAACATGCCGGTGAATCCATGATGATTACCAACTGTGAGGGTATCATCGAGTACGTTAACCCTGCTTTCACGCACACGACCGGCTTCAATAGTGATGAAGTCATCGGCAGATCACCCAAGCTCTTCAACAGTGGTATGCAATCCGAAGCCTTTTACACCCAACTATGGGATACCATTCTATCCGGTGAAAGCTGGGAGGGCATGCTCATAGACCGAAAGAAAGATGGCAGCCACTACCCTGTTCTGATGAATATTGCCGCCATCCATGCCGGTGATGAGATTACCCACTTTGTTGCCATACAACAGGATATGAGTGAGCAGAAACAGCTTGAAGAACAGCTGCGTCAATCCCAGAAAATGGAGTCTCTCGGCACACTGGTCGGTGGCATTGCCCACGATTTCAATAATATTCTCGCCGGTATGACCGGCAATATGTATTTGATCAAAAAACGGGCTACAGATAATCCGGATATCACAGAGCGCGTCAAAAAACTTGAGTCTCTGGCATTTTCTGCTGCCAATATGATTTCTCAACTGCTCGCTTTCGCCCGCCAGGCCACGGTTCAGATGGATACTATCGCTATCACACCTTTCATCAGGGAATCACTGGCTCTTTCAAGTGCAAGTATCTCCGCAGACATTGCATTAGATATTCACCTCAGTGAGCAAGCACTCACGATTCGCGGTGATACAACTCAAATACAACAGATGCTGATGAATCTGCTTAATAATGCACGTGATGCGCTGGAGGGCAGAGAAAACCCGAAAATATCAGTCTCTGTGCAACCCTATTCAGCAAGCAGGGATTTTCTGGACCGACATAGTGGACTCTCTTCAAATAGCTTTGCTCGCATGACGGTAAGCGATAACGGCACAGGGATATCGGAAAAAAATATAAAGAACATCTTCGAACCGTTTTTTACCACCAAAGAGATAGGAAAAGGCAGCGGACTTGGTCTGTCTATGGCCTTTGGTGCCATGCACACCCATGGCGGTGTTATTGAAGTAGAAAGCAAACCCGGCATTGGCACAACGTTCCACCTCTACTTCCCTATTGAGCATGCGAAAGAGCTCCCCTCTGAACACCAGGATATTGAAGAAACAGATGGCCATGGCGAGCTTATTCTACTGGTCGATGATGAAGCACATGTGCTTGAAACCAATACTGAGGTACTCAAAAGCCTGGGTTATTCCGTTCTGGAAGCAAGCAATGGTAAAGAAGGCATAACCCTGTTCAAGCAACATAGCGATAAGATCCAGCTCGTACTCACAGATGTTGTAATGCCTATAACAGGAGGTGTCGCTATGGCGGAAGCAATACGCTGCATCAATCCGAACATCCCGGTCATCTACACGACCGGTTATGATAAGGATCAGGTACTGCCTGATCAGGTGATGGAAAATGCACTGGTACTGAGCAAACCACTGGATGTAGCAGATCTCAGTCAACGCATCAGCAGATTATTAACTACCGACAACCCCTGATGCGAGCTCCTCCCTACACCCCCACGCGGCTTTAACTTTACTACTGTCACCTAGTTGTTCATGCTTTTCTGCATCGGAATTCATGAAAATACTTGCTCGGTTAATGACCTTCTCTCTGTTGATTGCACTTGCCTGGCTAGCCTGGCAGACACCGGCGCGCGCGCCTGAACCGCGTACCCTGCGAGTAACAATCCCTGAGCCTCCAGCCTCCACAGGGCAGAGCCCTGTAGCGGATAAAACGATGTGGTACATCCTCACCCGGCGCGTGGTATCCAAAGCCGCTGTTTCATCATTGCAACGGCGCTTAACAAGCATGAAGCTCACACCTGTCACAGTCAAAGCCCAGGAAGATGTCATCATGCATGCCTTTGATGATGCAATCCTGTTTAAAACCAACAGAGAGGCATGGGCTGCAAGTCGTATATGGAACTCCCACGGTATTGAGTCGACTGTTATCAAAGCTGAAGAAGCTGGCGTATACCTGATAGGGCTGGGGCGTTTCTACCAGACTAAATATGCTGAAGGAATACAAAGGAAACTGGACAAAATCGGGCGAAAGTACCGCTATCAGCAGAGAACAGTACCAATCCCGACATGGCGATTCACCTTTCCGGCAAGCGACAAACAACAGGCAGAGAAGCTGTGGAAAAAACTGCATGATACTGGTGTCATCATGCCGGTAATGATGCCGGAAGATCGTTTTCTGGAGTTATATGGAGAGAGTAAAGGGTGAGGCGTGAGAGGACAGGAGTGAAGAGAAAAGTGTGAGAAGTAAGGGGGAAAAGCACCTTACTCCTCACATTAAACGATTAATTAAGCCCTGATCTGCTCCGCAAAATGGTCGAAGAGGTAATCGGAATCCTGCGGACCCGGACTTGCTTCCGGATGATGCTGGACAGAAAAGATTGATTTACCTTTAACGCGCAATCCTTCAACCGTACCATCAAACAGAGAGCGGTGAGTAATTTCCACATGCTCGGGAAGATTATCTTCACACACGGCAAAACCATGGTTCTGACTGGTAATCTCAACCTTGCCTGTCGTCTCATCCTTCACCGGATGATTGCCACCACGATGACCGAACTTCAGTTTAAAGGTAGACAGACCCAGAGCCTGTGAGAGCAGCTGGTGACCCATACAGATACCGAATATTGGCACATCGGCATCGAGCAGTTCACGAATCGTCTCCACAGCATAACCAACAGCAGCCGGATCACCCGGTCCGTTAGAGAGGAAGATACCATCCGGTTTCAACGCCAGCACTTCAGCCGCACTCGCCTGAGCAGGTACTATGCTTACATTCAGACCGCGGTCAGCAAGTTTGCGGAAGATATTACGTTTGCATCCAAAATCAAAAGCAACCACATGTTTATCGGCTTCAGGCTGGTTGTAAGCAACCTTGTCCAACTCGTAACTGCCGCCCTGCTTCCACTGTTCCTGATTCTCACGACTTACCTGACCAACCAGGTCACGTCCTTCCAGACCCTGCCAGCCTTTGGCCATAGCTACGGCATCGTCTTCAGACATACCGTCAGATGCAATGACACCGTTCTGGGCACCGAAATCACGCAGATGACGAACCAGAGCGCGGGTATCAATACCTGAGATACCAACCACACCTTTCTCTTCCAGCCACTCAACCAATGATTGTTCAGCACGATAATTGGAGGTGATACGTGCAGGTGCTCGCACAATACAACCACGGACCGAAATCGATTCGGACTCCATATCATCCACATTGACACCGACATTGCCGATATGCGGATAGGTAAAGGTGACCATCTGATCTGTATAAGAGGGATCAGTCAGGATTTCCTGATATCCGGTCAGTGAGGTATTAAAACAGACTTCTCCAACCGTATTTCCAATAGCACCAAAGGCATCACCGCGGAAAATACGTCCATCCGCCAGTGCCAATATTGCTCCAGTCATTGAATCCGCCATCGCTTCATTCACCTCACTGTAATAACGCGGCGCAGGTTACGAAAATTTGGAGAAAAAGTCGAGTTGAGTCTTTCATCAAGCAAGCGGCTTGAACAGACTATCGATGTCTTCCGGAGTCCATAGTGGTGACTTGGCCACCTCCCGGCCCTGAATACCATTGGCCAGATCACGTTTACGCTCCTGCAATTCAAGGATTTTTTCCTCTACAGTACCTTCGGTAATCAGCTTATAGACAAACACCGATTTATCCTGGCCTATACGATGTGCCCGGTCAGTCGCCTGAGATTCAGCAGCCGGATTCCACCATGGGTCATAATGAATCACAGTATCCGCAGCAGTCAGGTTCAGACCTACACCACCGGCTTTCAGACTGATCAAAAACAGGGGAACATCGCAGTTCTGGAACTTCTCGATTGGCGTTTCTCGATCTTTGGTCTGACCGGTCAGTTTTGCATAACCGATATTCAGTCGCTGCATCTCTTTCTCAATAATAGAAAGCATGGAGGTAAACTGTGAAAACAGCAGCACACGCCGCCCCTCTTCAATCATCTCCGGCAACAGGTCCAGCAGCATTTCCAGCTTCGCTGAAGCAGGCGGTTCACCATTAAGTCCACTCACCAGCCTCGGGTCACAACAGACCTGGCGCATCTTCAAGAGCGCATCCAGCACAACAATCTGACTCTGCGCCAGTCCCATCGAGCTCACCGCATCACGCACACGTTTCTGCATGGCAAGCCGTACACTTTCATACAATTCACGCTGCTTATCATCAAGTTCGATACTGCGGATAATTTCTGTTTTCGGCGGCAGCTCCAGTGCCACATTCTCCTTGGAGCGCCTGAGCAGGAATGGTCGGATTCGCGTGTTCAGCGTTTCCTGACGTGCGACATCCCCCTCTATCTCGATCGGCTTTCTGAACAGACGCGTAAATCCTCGCTGATCAAACAGGTAACCGGGCATAAGGAAATCAAATTGTGCCCATAATTCACCCAGATGATTTTCCATGGGTGTACCGGTCATACAAAGCTTGTGCTCAGCCTGTAGCTTACGCACCAGTTGTGAGGCCTTGGCGCGCGGGTTTTTGATATATTGCGCTTCATCGAGAATCAACAGATGCCACGGCTGCTCCACCAGCACATCAAAATCGCGAGCCAGTAGTGGATAGGTGGTCAACACCAGGTCATAACTGGCCATCTTTTCAAAATGCTGGGCACGGGTTGGCCCATGAATCACCAACACGCTCAGATCAGCTGTAAACTTTTCCGCTTCACGACGCCAGTTATGCATCAGACTGGTCGGAGCAATCACCAGTGCCGGATGTTGTAATCTTCCCTCTTCCTTCTCTTTCAGAATATGGGAGAGCGCCTGTACGGTTTTACCCAGCCCCATATCATCGGCCATGATGCCAGCCAGTTTCATTTCACGCAGAAACTGCATCCAGCTCAAACCTTCGCGCTGATAATCGCGCAATTCTGCTTTAAGTCCTTTCGGTGGCTCACAAATTGGTATGGTGCTGATGTCTGCAAGAACCTTCATATGCTGTAACCATGCACTGCTACTGATCTGCACATGGGTATCGGACTCGCTCAACTTCTCTTCCAGAGCCAGCATCTGGGGAGCACTCAGGAGTGTCTCTTCGGGTTTACCGCTGGCAAACACATCAAGCATAAAATGCAATATACTGGCAATCATTTCACCAGGCGCTGAAAGCAGGCGTCCATCTTCAAGGGGCAGTGGCACGCTCTTTTTCTCTTTCAATGCGGCCAGCGATTCCTTCTTGAGAAGATCCGGCTGTGCACCGACCCAACGGGCCATTGCAGCAATCAGATCCACCTCTTCACCACCTTCAAGAGTGACCATAAAACTGGCCTGCCCCATCAGGCCTGAACCACCGGATGACGGGCCTTCATTCAGATCCAGCTGCCAGGATGTAGCCTCTTCCACCTTAAAGGAGAAGCTCTCATTGATATCAACGATAAAACCAAGTTCCTTCAAAGGTGGCACTTCATACAGCACCCATTCAGGCCAGGATGTTTCATCCTCAAGGGTGAACTGCTGCTGCTCAAAATCAAACAACTCGGCCAGCTTATCGTCCAGCATCGGATAGAGCCCTGCACTGTTCAGTGCTTCAAGTGCTGCTGATTCCGTCGCCACATCACGTTTATAATCAATCACCTTATCACCGCGTATCAATCGCGTTGATGTTGGCCCCGGCGTATACGGCACACGTTTACCATCATAATCAAACCACAGTTCAACCAGATGACACTGATCAGGGGTACGGTAACCCCAGCGGTGCGTCAGCTTTTTGGAGCCCAGCTGAATAACGGGAATCGGTTTAATATCCCGGTAAACATGCTCAAGACGCACAGGACCCGGCACATCCTCAGGTAACTGCTTGTTCACCGACTCCACCACATCGTCAGAACAATCCAGTTCAACAGCCGGAATATTAAGCAGAATTTCAGCTACATCTGCCGGTTGTCCGGTCTCAACCACTCCTGTCATGCCCTGTTTAATGTCGATATACCATGGCGGGGAGGTCGGTACGATCTTCTCATCCTGCTCCATATGCAGGCTCAAATGCTGATCACCCCGGCTATTAAGCTGCCACTGCCAGTTACCACTTCGTTTGTCACTGCGCCCGAGCGCCTGATTATCCTTGTTCTGCCAGTGACAGCGACCACTTGCCACAACCCGCTTGAGAATACGCAGACCTTCCGGCCCTTTAATGCGATAGCCGTGCAGCGATGAAAATGAAAAATCTGTTGCCACATCCCTTAGAATCTTCTCATCGGCAGCCAAAACATACTGTGGCACCGGATAATTCAGTATATTGGCCGGGTCATAAGATACGGATTTACCATAACCGCCGGACTTGAGAATCCGGGCTGACTGAAACTGCAGTCGTATGTCCTGATCTCCATCAGGCTCAAGCAGATAAAGAAGCCGCTGTTTCACACCTGTGGGGTACTCATCAGCAGGGCCTGCTCCATCTTTGACATTTTCCAGCGCTCCCAGCCACTGACCGAATGCAAACGGGCCGGGCGCTGCAACTGCAGGCTCCTCATCATCATCATTGTCGTCCTGCTCATCCATCAGCGCATAAAGGCTTGCTGCAACATGTTTACAATCACTACCCATAGGGCAGCTGCAGTGATTGCTAATGTCATCTTCGCCATCAAATATCACTTCGACCTGTAGCGGAATACGATCCTCGCCTCTGACATTGGCAGACAGGAGAGCCCGCTCCTCATCGAGATCAAGCGCATTGATTCTGCCCTGCTCGAAAAGTTCATGTCCTTTATCAGCCGTCAGCTTATCCAACCACTGCTCAATCAGTTTATCAGTTACTACAGGTGTATCAGTCATCAATCGACTGCTCCTTCAATTTCAATAATTCATCACGATGTTTCGCCGCATCTTCAAAACGCAGGTCAGCCGCAGCTTCTACCATCAATCGCTCAAGCTCGGCTATGCGATGTACTCTTTCTTCCCAACTCACCGGTTCTGGCTCAGCCACTTCAGGGATATGGCCATAATCCATCTCATATACCGAACCGAGAATATCTTTAATCTCAGACTTCACCGTTTCCGGCGTAATGCCGTGCTCGGCATTATAAGCCAATTGTTTGACACGCCTGCGATCCGTTTCATCCATAGCCAACTGCATGGAACGGGTAATCTTGTCAGCATACAGAATCACATAACCCTCGGCATTACGTGCTGCCCTGCCGATAGTCTGGGTGAGGGAGCGCTCTGAACGCAAAAAACCCTCTTTATCAGCATCGAATATTGCTACCAGTGCAACTTCAGGAAGGTCCAGTCCCTCACGTAACAGGTTAATACCAATCAGAACGTCAAACACACCCAAACGCAGATCACGCAGTATCTCCATGCGCTCCACCGTATCAATATCTGAATGCAGATAACGCACCTTCATATCCAGGTTATTCAAATATTCGCTCAAATCTTCAGCCATACGCTTGGTCAGGCATGTAGCCAGTACCCGGTAACCTTTTGCAATGGTTTCATTGGCCGCAGAGACAAAATCATCCACCTGCGCAGTGGCTGGGCGCACCTCTATCTCCGGATCCACAAGCCCTGTCGGACGAATAATCTGTTCTACAAACAGACCTTCACACTGCTCCAGCTCATAAGCACTTGGTGTCGCCGAAACATAAATAGCCTGTGGCACCACGGCTTCAAATTCGTGAAACTGCAGTGGGCGGTTATCCAGAGCTGATGGAAGACGAAACCCGAAATCCACCAATGTCTGCTTACGCGAACGGTCACCCTTGAACATACCACCAATCTGCGGGATGGTAACATGCGATTCATCCACCATGACCAGCGCATTATTGGGCAGATAATCGAGCAGTGTCGGCGGTGCCATATCAGGATCCCGTCCAGTAAGATGACGCGAATAGTTCTCCACACCTGTGCAGTAACCTACTTCCTGAATCATCTCCAGATCAAAGACCGTGCGCTGCTCCAGCCTCTGCGCTTCCACCAGTTTATTCTGATCATGAAATTCAGCCAAGCGTTCAGACAACTCTGCCTTGATAGCCTCCATAGCCCGCAACAACTGCTCACGAGGTGTCACAAAATGACTTTTCGGGAATACGGTATATTTGTGCAGACTTTCAATGCGTTTGCCGGTTAAGGGGTCAAAACGGGAAACAGCATCAATCTCATCACCGAAAAACTCTACCCGAATCGCAAAGTCTTCAGCATGAGCCGGATAAACCTCCAGCACATCTCCACGCAAACGAAATGTACCGCGATGAAAATCCATCTCATTACGCTGATACTGCAATTCCACCAGCTTATTCACCGCCGCGCGCTGATCCACCTCTCTTCCCACTTCAAAATAGAGCAACATACCTGAATAGGCTTCCGGACTTCCAAGCCCATAAATACATGAAACCGATGCAACAATAATCACATCCTCACGTTCAAGTAGTGCACGGGTTGCCGCATGACGCATGCGATCAATATGTTCATTGATTGCGGAATCCTTCTCGATATAGGTGTCAGACTGTGCCACATAGGCTTCCGGCTGATAATAATCGTAATAGGAGACAAAGTACTCGACAGCATTATTCGGAAAAAACTGCTTAAACTCGCCATAAAGCTGTGCTGCCAAGGTCTTGTTCGGTGCCAGAATCAACGTCGGCTTTTGTGTACGCTCAATCACACAGGCCATGGAATAGGTTTTACCGGAACCGGTTACGCCCAACAGTGTCTGATGCCGTGCCCCCTGCTGCACACCCTGCACCAGCTCTGCAATCGCCTGTGGCTGATCACCACGCGGCATAAAGTTTCCAGCAAGTTCAAAACGCATCAGGCAACTATAACTCCCATAATAAAGGAAGCCAGTGTCTTGTATGATTGTAACAAAAAAGGGCCCCTGCCATTCAATAAAACCGGGGACAGTATACTCTTTTCTTGAGTCTAATCGGCTTACAGTCTAATCTTTTAATATGGCACGCATGGCAAGATTAGTTGTTCCTGGAGTCCCCCATCACGTAACTCAGCGTGGTGTTCGTAAAAATGATGTGTTCTTTTGTGAAGATGATTATGAGCTATATATCAGCCTTCTTTCAGAGTTTTGTAATAAGAGTGGAACTGAGATCTGGTCTTATTGCCTGATGACCAACCATATTCATCTGGTAATGGTTCCAGGTAGTGAGGATGGCTTGCGTGCTTCATTAGGAGAAGCGCATCGCCGCTATACCTGTCATATCAATCAGCGCGAACAGTGTCGTGGACACTTATGGCAGGAGCGGTTTCATTCATTTCCTATGGACGAGCATCACCTTCTTTCTGCCGTTCGTTACGTAGAACTGAATCCTCTGCATGCCAATATCGTTAATCACCCTGAAGATTATCGCTGGAGCAGTGCCAGAGCACACCTTGCAGAGCAGGATGATAAGTTGGTCAAGGTTTCCCCAATGTTAGACCGGGTGTCTAATTGGCAGGCTTATCTGGATAGTGACTTGGATGAAGTGACCATTACAACGTTAAGAACACATAGCCAAACTGGTCGACCGTTGGGTGATGATTCTTTTATAGACAAGCTGGAGCTATATTCAGGTAAAGTTTTGCGCCCGCTAAAACAGGGCAGGAAACGCAAGATCAATAAATGAGTATACTGTCCCCGATTTCCTGTCCCCGATTTCCAAGTATACTGTCCCCGATTTCCACCTAGTTATGGATAGAGCATGACGATAAAGACGAAGACATTACTACTTAACATTATCTTCCATGCTGTTGTGCTTGGAATTGTAGTGAAATCCCTGCTGTTTCCGTCTATGCCGGATGAGCATTGGATAGCGTTGATAGGCTTGATGTTTATAATGGACCCAATCATTGCCTACTTTTACGGATGGGATATGACTTTGCGCGGCACTGTGGGCGCGGTTGCGCCAAAATATCAAAGAATAATATCTGTGGCCATACTTATGGCTGTGTACATATTTGTTCTTTTGATGTGGCTGGGAGTTATTGGTGATTTTCCTGATGGAGAAATCGGGGACAGTGTACTCTTTTCTCAAACTAAACCGGTTTCGGTCTAATCTTTTGTCATGAGAACAAAAAAAGAGGCCCTGCTTTCGCAGAGCCTCAGTTCAATCAGTATCGGCAACTTCCGCTACCTTATAACACCTTTGAATTAATAAAACGGCCACCAGTCTGGCATCATACGATCCTGCTGAGCCGGGCTACCATTCATAGGGCCATCACGACGTACATCTCTGGTATCAACAGCATTGCGTTCATACGCACCTCTGTCGCCCTGATTCATGTTGTGTCCCTTGAGAAATCGGGGAGAAATCGGGGACAGTATACTCTTTCCTTGAAAAAACTGGTTTCGGCCTGACCTTTCAATATGGTACGCATGGCAAGATTAGTCGTTCCGGGAGTTCCCCATTTTGAGGCTTAGCATAATAGTATTCGTAAGAATGCTGTGCTCTTTTGACATGAGTTTATTGCCCCCGGTTTTGTCATGATGATAAAAAAAAGAGGCCCTGCTTACGCAGGACCTCGGTTTAAATCAGCATCAATACAGGCTGATGCTTATCTCGCGTCAATTAATAAAATGGCCACCAGTCAGGCATCATACGATCCTGCTGAGCAGGACCATTCATAGGGCCATCACGACGTACATCTCTGGTATCAACAGCGTTGCGCTCATAGGCACCTCTGTCGCCCTGATCCATGTTGTGGCCCTTGTGCTTGCCTTTGCTTTTACTGTCTTTACTTCTATCGTCTTTGCTTTTGTCATCCTTACTGCGACTGTCGCTGCTTTTGCTGTCATTGCTTTTGGAATCAGCCATCGCCGGTGCCACATTCAGTGACAGTGCAAAAAACATGGCCAGAGCCATTGAAAATAGTTTCATTCATTTCTCCTTTTCATTCAGCCTATCATGGCAGTTAAACATCTCTCGTTGCTGATACTGATCAACACACATCATTAGGCAATATTTCAAATCCCACCCCGGGTGGAATTATTACTCTTTAATATAATGCAGGAACTGACTGATGCGACCAGCTTTAATGCCGCGCTGTTCAAACTTGGTTTCAGGCCTGTCCTCATCACGCTCTATATATCCACCCACACCGGCCACATTAGTCAGGCCCGGAGTGACATCAAGAATATCACGCATCCATTCAGCCAGATCAGGTTTATCGGTAGCCAGTTTGATAAAACCGCCCGGCTTCAAACGGGACACCAGCAGTTGGGCAAAATCCTTTTGGATAATACGGCGTTTGTGATGTCTGGCTTTCGGCCATGGATCCGCGTGGTTAATGAAACAGCCATCCAGCTGCTCTTCAGCAACCTGATTGGTCAGTACAAACTGAGCTGGCAGTTGGGTGATCCGGCAGCGCTCAATCACGCCTGCATCTTCAAGACGACAAACAGCCTTGGCGACACCCGGCAGATAGATCTCTACACCCACCAGCAACCACTCCGGATGTTTATCAGCCAGATGCACAAGAAAATCACCGTTACCAAAACCTATCTCCATCACTACCGGCGCACCGGCGGGCAGATCAGCAGTAGCCAGCATTTTTTCTTTGGGCAGGCCAATCAACGGCAACCACTTTAACAGGCGCGCCTCCTGACCGTCGGTTACAAAACCATTTTTGCGCCCGTGTGTACGCATTTCATGTTGGATAAACTGATCACGGAACTCTTTGCTTAATCGCATGCCGCCATGTTACGAGAATCCTTAAGATAGCCAATAGAAAAATGTCACAAAGCTGACTCTTTTACTTTGTAGCATGCCGGCTATTATCGCATCCAGAACTTTTTCACCCTCACAGGAGCACACATGTTTCGCAAAACAGCCATCGCAGCATTATTCGCACTATTGCCATTATCAGGACAGGTCATGGCCGCAGAATATGTATACACCATTGATCACGGCACCCCCGGAGTCATTGCCAGTGAGAGTAAAATGGCACGTCTGGTTCTGAACGCAACCGGCGACTGCTCCAATATTCCCTATGAAGTGATTGCCGACGGCGTGAAGTCACTCAATGGTACACTCAACCTGCAAAAACCGGTCTCTTTGCCACTGGATTTCACCACTATCACACTCTCCTGCTCACGTGATGGCGTAAAAGCCTCCATCAACAAAAAGGATAAAGGACTTTTCTAAACAGCAGCAGAACGCCCTGTTTATCTGGAGAACCGATCCGTCACAAGCATCAGAGCAACAATAAACAGCAGGGCGATGATGATCTGGGTTCGTTCCAAAGATGTGCTGCGCATAGTTCCTCCACCATGATTCAAAAATCTCTGGATCTATCAGAGCAGGCCTGAAATATAGATTTTCGTGTGACATGCTTATGACATATTCATAAGCCATAGCTAGACTGGATTTACCCAGGCAGAAGGAGTGCATATGCTATTAAGTACAACACCGACCATTGAAGGCAAACCCATCGACGATTACAAAGGTGTCGTTGTTGGCGAAGCAATTCTCGGTGCTAATATTTTCCGTGACATGTTTGCAGGCATCCGTGACATCGTCGGCGGGCGCTCAGGCGCCTATGAAAAAGAGCTGGCCAAGGCTCGTGAAATTGCATTTGGTGAGATGCAGGAGCGCGCAACTGAGTTAGGAGCCAATGCTATTGTCGGCATTGATATTGATTATGAGGTCATCGGCAAGGATGGCAGCATGATGATGGTCAGCGTCAGCGGCACTGCTGTAACACTGGGCTAAACCTTTTCACCACGAAGAGCACGAAGAAAGCACATCAGTTGTTAGATAACTTCAGCAGTGAACCCTTTATCAAAGCAAGGGACGAACTACGGCAGTAGTAGAGCCGCCTAACCTTTAAATTATTGCCTTTGACTCTCTCTGTGTTCTTCATGGTGAAAGGTTTTGACTATCTCTACGGTTAAGATGATCAGGCTACGATGGAGAGCCTGATCTCTTCAGCCTTTTCTGCTCCACATAAGCGGGCAATCAGAGACAAGGCAAATACTACAGCCGTTCCTGCCCCACGACTGGTAATAAGAAACCCGTCTTCAACCACAGCATCATCAACATACTCAGACGAGGGCTGCAATTCTTGCATATCTGAACGAAAGGCAGGGTAGGACGTTACCCGTTTCCCCTTCGTGATGCCGTAAGCCGCAAGAGCTGTCGGTGCAGCACAGATTGCAGCGATGGTTTTTGACTCGGCACGTAATCGCTCAACCACGGTCTTCACATCAGCATCATCACGCAACAAATGTGCATTGGACAGCCCTCCGGGTAACACGACCATATCCCAATCCTGATTCATGACATCAATCAGCGCCGCATCAGCTGCGAGAATGATATTTGAACGCCCGGTCACCGGTTTTCCATCCAGACTTGCCATACACACCTCTATCCCAGCACGCCTGAGCAGATCTACCACAGCAACAAACTCAATCTCTTCCACACCTGTTGTAAATGGAACCAGTACCCTTGCCATCAGCTCACCTCTCTCCAGTCATCCATCTCATTGCCCGTTGAGGCCCAGGAAAATGCCTGGTACATGCGCAACGACACAACCTTTTCACGATCATTCATCTCACCTGCAAGCATCTCCATGCTATGAGCAAACAACTTATCGGAATCCATGGCCTCCCGCGGATAGGGCTTAAGTCCCGCCTCATCAAATGCGACCCGCTTCATACTTTCGCCTTGCTGTTTTACAATCAGCTTCTGCCTGTCTGCATAGAGTTCAGGCTCCCCTTCCGCTCCCATGAAAATCAGGGAGCGCTGCTGCCCCAGCAGTTGATTGGCCTCTGCCATATAGTCGGCATAAGGCGTATGAAAGAAGCCATTTAACTGACCATGGCATTGCAATGGATTCAGCAGACGAGCAACCGTGTTAGCGAAAGAACGCACACCAAGGCGCGACCTTAAGTTATAAATGCGAAACAGATCAGGACAAAGATCGGAGAGATCAATATAAGCTATGCCCTCAGAAACAAGTGTTTCTGCTGCATCAGATAATGTTTCAGCCCGCTTCACCCCTGCCTGCTGCAATACCTGCCAGGCAGTAACCCTATCTTCGATCGACTCAACGCCTTGAACCAATACAGGAATTCCGGCATCGCGTGCCTTCAATGCAGCAGCGATATAAGTAAGACCAGCTCTGCGTTTGCCTGCATAACAGGGCAGATCAACAGCAGCTTGTGGTGCAACAACAGATCCAAAGCCTGCGACCTTCAACCGCGCTGCCTCAACGAAGCCTGCCAACTCCGCACTGGTTTCACCTTTCATGCGCTGGGCAATAAGAAATGCACCCAGCTGCAGCTCATCGGCATCGGGAGACAACAACTGTTCAAACACAGCCCTTGCCTCTATCTGTGTCAGATGCTCTGAACCATTTTTTCCGCGAGCTGCGCGCTTAATAAGAGGTGATATGTTCATATCCGACTTGTACCACACTTCACAAGCATTATGCTAGCAACATGAATTTTCTCGTGCTTCAACACCTTGATATCGAACCACCGGCTCTGATCGGTGAGGTACTGGAACATGCCGGACACAGACTTACGACTGTCCATCTGGATCAGGGTGAACAACTACCCTCAACTTACCACGATATTGACGGCATTCTGATTATGGGCGGCCCCCAATCGGCCAATGATGCAAGTGATTACATCAAAGCAGAACTGACCTGGATTGAAGGGGCCATCAAACAAGGTATACCCATGCTCGGCTTATGTCTGGGTGCACAGCTCATGGCTAAAGCTGCCGGAGCTGAGGTTTTTCCATCACCTGTTCGTGAACTGGGCTGGTTTCCAATCTATCACACTATTGAAACAGAGAGCGATCCACTATTCGGACAGATGCCAGATGGATTAGCCGTTTTCCAGTGGCATGGTGAAAGCTTCTCTTTGACCGATCATATGACACCGGTTGCTATGCACCCGGATGTCCCGGCTCAGGCCTTTCGTCTGGGTAAGGCCCAATACGGCATGCAGTTTCATATTGAAGTCAGCGAAGGCATTGTTGAATCATGGATTACTTTTGGCGCAAGCGAGTCTGCTCATCTTGGCGCTGAGGGCATCAGCCTGCTGCACAAAGACACATCACTTTATCTGGAATCCATGCAGAGCTATTGCAGAAAGATGGTCAACAGCTGGCTTTTAGAGATTCAATCATCACCGACAGAATAAAGTGGAAATCGACAACAGAGCGCGCTAACACCAACTGACATTGATTTGGGACAGACGATGCATGTATAATCTTATACTCGGGAGTCGTCGATGATCATATCCGCTTTGATCTGTTTAATTGTTGCGACATACTGTTTCATGAACACCATGATACTGGCGGGCCTGTTGTGTCTGGCTGGAATCATTCCCGGGCCCGGCATGATCCCGCTACTGGCCAGCTCAATCATACTTGCTGTAAACGGCCATTACATCACGGCCATGTTTCCTGTTGTGATCGTTATTTTTAATTTTGTACGCGCAAGTTCAGCTCTAGGCAGGTAATCAGAGAACAGGGAAAACAGCTTATATCTTGATACACTTTTCCAAAAATTCACTCTCTGTAATGCCCAGCAAGTGTGCCACACGATGAAAAAGCTTCTGTTCATAGGAGTCAGCAACACCATTGGCCTTGGCAATAGTCCAAAGATCTCTCAGTAACATCACTCGATCCCGCCCCTTAAGGTTATCACGCAACTGCTTGGCAAGCGCTTCAATATCTTTCTGGGTTACGTTTTTAAATCCGTCTATTTTTCGACGTACTGTTTCATCATCTGAGTTGTATCGCATGGCAAGCAGATGAACGACATGCTTTATCTCATCCTCATGGGCATCGCCATCAATCCATACCATTTCCAGCAACAGATTCGAGATGACATCCTCGATTTCGGATGCACTGAGCACCGGATTCTTCTGGAACATTCCTCTCAAGAAACTTAACGCCATCATTGCCTCCCCTAACATCACGAAATGGCAAAGACAGAGCCTTTGCCTGCTAATGAAAGGTCATAATCATCTCTCCCATCTTCATGGAAGGGAGTAATATCGGTGCCATAGACTCAACCATTTAGGGTTCCTGCAGTACATCGCCTTGAGTCACCACAAAAAAGGAGGGCTCCAGTGGAGCCCCTATGTAATCATTGTCTGTCTTCTATTTAGAAGGGTTATTCAGAATTGTTTTATTCATTATAGGTGTTTCTAGCATTCAATTCGAAAACAGCATGCCAAGGTAGTAAACCAGTACCGTTTACACAAAAACTCTGACACCCTCCTTTTGAGATCAACTCATTTCGGGTGTGGGCACACAGCTTCGTCGGCTAACGCCAATTTAATCTCGGTTATCACTTTCCCAAGTTCAACGTCTACTTCAGTGAGAAGCTCTTCATCAAGCCGGTGATTATCTCTTATTTCATGTTCAAGCCTTGTTGATACCTTGTACAATTGTTTAGCCCCGATATTACCTGCAGAACCTTTTAACGTGTGGATAAGGGTTGTGACTCTATTTGTATCCCCAAGTTCACATTGTTTACGTATTTTTTCAATCACAAACTCCTGACCTTCATAAAACCGGACAAGCATTTTGAGATAAAGATTTTCATTATCACCAGCTCGTTCAATTCCTTCTTCAATGTCTATGCCTACAATAGATGGGACAACCGCATGTATTTTTGAATGAATTTCAGGAAGAATATCCACGTTATTGATCGTTGAATTTTGCTTAGCCGAAATCCATTTTTCCAGTTTTATATATAGCTCCATCGGGTTGACTGGTTTTGCAATATGGTCATTCATTCCAGCCTGCAAGCAGTTTCGGACATCTCTGACAAAAACATGCGCAGTCATCGCAATGATCGGCAATTTCTCAGCGGAATAAGATTCCCGGATGATTTTAGTGGCTTCCAATCCATCCATCACAGGCATTCGCACATCCATCAGGACGCCATCAAATGTATCGTGTTTAAGGCTTTCGATTGCCTCTTCACCATTATTCGCTATTGAATAACTGACACCGGCCTTCGTAAGTAGCCCCTCTGCAACCATCTGGTTAACATCATTATCTTCCACTACCAAAACTCGCATTCCTTCAAGATGTTTTATTAACGCTTCAGGCAGGATGCGTTCTTTAACACTATGAATAATGTCATCCGGGTTTAGGCCTAATGCAAGTGAAATAGCATGCTTAAAGGAGTGACTTGAAATCGGCTTATGCAGCAGTGCTGAGACTCCCGATTTAATCAGCCTGTCATGACTCACCTTCAAATCGTAGTTGGCAACAAGAATCACCGGAGGAAGCTCCGGCGCTTTAATGTCACAGCATTTGGCCACCCTCTCTCGTAGCTGCTGTAAACTTTCCAAACCGCTTGTCCCTGCTATGGTCCAGTCACAAATTACCAAGCCGAACGGATCAGATTCCAAATTTTCACACATCAAATCTGCCGCTTCATCAACAGCATCGACACTGGTTGCTCTAAAGCCAAGTTTTTCGGCAGACTGCGAAATTATTTTCCTGGATATGGGATTGTCGTCCACAACAAGCAATCGCAGAGCAGCCAGCTGTTCGGGCAGGCTCGCTGTCTGCTTCAGATCATGTTCCACCCTGAATCGTCCAGTAAAATGAAAGTGACTGCCTTCGCCCGGCTTGCTTTTCACCCAAATATGGCCATCCATTAGTTCAACAACCTGCTTGCTGATCGTTAGCCCCAAACCCGTTCCGCCAAACAAATGGCTGATTGAAGCATCACCCTGTGTAAATGCTTCGAAAATATTTTCAGATTGAGTTTCATCCATGCCGATACCGGTGTCAGAAATGGAGAAACCGATCAACGCTTCCTCTTTAGACTCCTCTATCATTTCTACATCCACAGTCACACTGCCTACATCGGTAAATTTTATGGCATTATTCACTAAATTAAGTAACACCTGCTCCAGACGATCAGGGTCTCCATTCAGGATCGGCAGTGAGGGTGGAACATTAATCGTCAGTTCAAGACCTTTCTCGCCAGCCCGAACACCACATATACTTGCCAGGCTGTGCATCACTTCAGCTAAATCGAACTCAACATGGTTGAGTTCCATCATGTTGGCCTCTATTTTCGATATATCCAATATGTCATTAATAATGGCCAATAATATTTTCGAAGATTCAAGTATCTTACTATGATACAGCTTTAATTGAGGACCATATTCAACATCCTGTGCCAGATGAGTCAGCCCTATCACTGCATTAATTGGTGTCCGAATTTCGTGGCTCATATTCGCCAGGAAGTCGTCTTTCGCTTTGGTTGCCACCTTGGCATTCTCAAGTGCTTGAGAAAGCCTGGCATTTTGTTTCTCCAGTTCGCGCTTTGCATCCTGCAGCTCCAGAGACCGCTGGTTTATCTTCTGATGCATATTACTAAATGCAGTTGTAAGTGTGCTCATTTCATCAGTTACAATTTCAGCTGCGGAGTTTTCCTCTTCATCGTTGTCAATTCTGATATCATTTGCTTTTCTTTCGACTTCATCCGTCAGATCAAGAATAGGTTTAACCAACCTCTTCACAAAGATATATGCAATAAGAAAAATAACACTGAGTATCAGAGCCGCCGCTGCAGCAAACGAAAGCAACAAGATATTCTCACCCCTGTGTGAATTATCTTTTCGTTCACCCAATAACCGCTGCTCTTCAGCTTTGAATGCACGAAGAATATCGCGAATGTTATCCATGAATTGTTTCCCAACGTCACTTTTAACGATGGTAAGCGCCTCCCCCCCCTTGTCATTCTGAAGCAACTCAATAGTGGCCCTTAATTCGTCAAACTTTTTGCCCATCAATTTATCAATGGAGTTCAAGCGTACCTGCTGTGAGCTGTTGTCGATCGTCAATGCTCTAAGTCTATTTAGAGACTGACGTGCCTTTAAGATCCCGGTATTATAAGGTTCCAGATAATGGTTCTGATGGGTGAGTAGAAAGCCTCGTTGGCCAGTCTCCGCATCAACCATATGACTCAAGAACTGACCACTTTCTTCAAGGACTTCGTGGGTATGTAGAACCCAGTCGTTTTGTTCGTGAGAATTTTGCCCAAGCTGTACAAGCAGAAGGAAACTGCTAACAGTTAGCAGGACTAACAGTCCAAAAAGTGCGGTAACGGTTTTTTTCAAACTATAGGGTGCCACTTTCCCTCCTGACTTTATAATCTGTAGCTACTCTTATGGATATAGTTTTCAGAAACTGAAGTAGCTTTTCAGGACTTCTGACATCTGCGAGCCACTTTTGCTCAACAGAAAACAGTTGGCAATAATGTGCTCTTTCAAAATTAGTGTTAACAGGACCACCTGGTAAAATGATTACTCTCATGCTTCTTTAGGGTTGATTGCCATCTCAATCACATATTCAAGTTCCTGAGTTATCTTCTCGTCAAAAACGTACACTGATCCGCACTGAATTGTTTGTGCAACCCCTTTGATTTCGTGCTTACCATGACTAATAAACTGTAGGGCCGGATTGTTGATTTTTGCATAGCAGCTATGGCTCATAATGAGCTCATCACCGTTGCCCTTTCCTGCAATTCTGGAGGCCACATTCACCGCGTCGCCAATGACGGTATACTCTAACCTGTCTACAGCCCCGATATTGCCAATAATGACCGGTCCCTGATTTAAACCAACGCGAAAAGATATCTTCTTACCCTCGGCATTTAACATACCAATCCTTTCGGTAGCCATGGTTATCGCAATGCCAGCCAGAGATGCATGGAATGCATGATCAGGATCATCATCGGGATGGTTGAATGTTGCCAGTAAAGCATCACCAATGTATTTATCTACATGGCCTCCATAATAGTTAATAATTCGATGGAAAGTTTCAAAATAGCGATTTAGTACATTAACCACCTCCTCGGTCGGCGCCGAATGTGAGTAATTGGTAAAGCCAACCATATCAGCAAACAGAGCGGTCACATGTTTTCGGTGACTGGTTTCAGATACTTCACCGGTTTCAAATACATTTGAAACCACTTCAGGGTTTAAGTAGCGACCAAGCGAGTGGCGTAATCTTTCCTTATGATCAAGTGCTTCAGCCAGACTATTATACTGATCAAATGCATCGCCAATTTCATCGTTGCGGTCTGTCTGCAGCCGAACCATATGATTTCCTTTAACCAGTTGTTTGGTAGCATCAGACAGCATCTTGAACGGTTTGCTTACTCGCTTGATAAGCCCAAAGGCTATAAGCCCGGAGAGGATCAGTACTAGTATTGAAATCGTCAGGGTACGAGCGATCATGGCATTTTGTGCTTCTTCCCACCTCTGATCATTAAAATAAACGATCACATGGCCAACTAATTTATCGGCGTACATGATCCTTTCAATATACCATTCTCGATGAACACTGTCTGGTCCCTTCCAATTTCTTATTTTATTATGTAATTGTTCATGCACATTTGATTTTTGGAGATCAATCTTACCAAAAGAGTGATCTTCACCTGCAGCATAGTTATGGATATACACGCCATTAGCATCTGGAAAATCCTCCAGAAATCGATCAATGACATATTCTACTTCCGGGACGCTGGACAGAATCGCTAGCTCCAACTCTTCAGCAAGTCGATGAACTATCAGATTCTCGTGCTGAATGTGGTTTTTCAACCAGGAGTTTCTTTCAATATTTAACGTTAACTGGAACTGAGTAAATTGAGTAATTATGAGACCAAGGATAATGTAACCTGTCCATTGCCAGCGGATTGAAACCCGCGATCTGGAACTTCCCCAAGCCATTCAATGCACTCCTTCAACCGAAGCTATGTTTAATACAGTTTAGGAGTTAACTATCTAGCAAGCAACTCACCATTGTCAATGAACCGTCATTTCCAATATCTGGAATCTGAAATTGAAGCTATCCTGTCGATCATGTGGGGATGCTTATCCAGATTGACGAAAGAAAGATCAAAACGGTTACAGACATTGCGCCCTTTCACACATAACCCAAAAGCCTTTAAGAAATACCTTCACATTAAAAACAGCAAGAAAATTCAACACATATAAAAAAAGCCCCTGAATAACAGGGGCTCAGACTGCTGACAAAGTCCTCGCCTTATGGCGGGGATTTTGTTTTTTTGGGAAGGTAAATACTGTATAATTAAAGGATGTTACGAAAGTCATCCAACAACCAAATCAGTCTGGAATTTGTCAGTAT
>Ga0316203_1000258_pt1 | contig 80390 bp, 68 predicted proteins | sample 6monrhotite_MG_FD_204940 | JGI IMG/M metagenome (GOLD analysis project Ga0316203, IMG submission 204940) | Microbial mat bacterial communities from mineral coupon in-situ incubated in ocean water Damariscotta River, Maine, United States -... | ecosystem: Environmental > Aquatic > Marine >... | reverse complement strand
CATATCACCGCCGCCGACGGCAGCGAGTACTGGGCCGTTTGACGCCGGTCGAGTTCGAAGCGATCATGACCACAAGGGCCGCGTCCGCGGCCTAAGAAGAAGAGTCACCAGAACCTTCAGCAGTCCCTGGGGACCCTGGCCGCACTCGGGACCCGTTCGAATCGAGGTCGGACGAACAGAGTTCAAACTTCCCCTCGGCGCTCAGTCAAAAATTCGAGGCAGCTTGCTCTGGGTCAGGGTAAGGGGCCTCTGCTACGTGCTGTCACAGTTCGGAAGCCTCGACCTCACGATGCGCGAGCGCGTGCTGTATGCGGACGCTGAGCGGTGGTCCAGGCTCTAATGCCCGGTGTTGCTGGGGAATGGGCAGAGCCGAGCCTCAAGGGCGCGAGGCGGGTCTACTTCGACGGAGTCAGCCACACAGTGCCCGAGGACGCTCGCCTGAAGTTGGTCAAGTCGAGCCGAATCGAGTTCTTGCACGTCAACACCGGGCGTGAGGTCTTCGTGCTCTGTCGCTACGGCGAACTCATCGAAGACACATTGGCGCGTCGCAAGCGTGCCGCGCCCGACGCCTGGAGTGAGGTCGCCGGGGACCGCCTCTAGCGCCACACGATAATGTCAGTTATCATGTGGATATGGACATCACGACCTACGACACATCGAACGGGAAGCGACACGGCAACCTCGCGGGGGCGTGGCTTGCATCGATCACGAGCCCGAACACTCAGCGGGCATACCGTCGCGACCTCACCGGCTACTTCTCGTTTCTTGATTCAGGAGACATCGACGCCCTCAGCGCCGAGCGTCGCCATGTAGACCTCTACGCCCGCACGCTCGAAGGCGCACCATCCACCGTCGCCCGTCGCCTCTCTGCGGTCGCATCGTTCTATGGGTACGCGGTGGGAGAGGGTGCTGTGTCCGCTAGCCCGGTCGCACACGTTCGACGCCCCAAGATCGACGCCGACCACAGCGCGACCCGTGGCCTGAGCAAAGACGAGGCGCACGCCTTCCTCAAAGCCGCACGCACGGACAGCCCCCGCGCTCACGCTCTCGCGACTCTCCTGCTGTACACCGGCATTCGTATCTCAGAGGCACTAGGAGCCAACCTCAGCGACCTCCAGCACGACACCGGCCACCGTGCTCTAGTCGTCACGAGGAAGGGTGGCAAGCAGGCCAAGGTCGCTCTGCCTCCCCAGGTGATCGAGGCACTAGCCGAGTACCTAGGAGCCGCCACAGCACACGGCACAGCCCTCCAGAGCACCAACGGGCACAGCGACGACGCGCCCCTGTTCACGACCGCCACGGGAGCACGCTGGGCCTCGTCCGAGGCATTCCGCACCGTCGCCCGTATCGCTCGGCTCGCGGGCATAGAGGGGAAGGTGTCGCCCCACTCGATGCGCCACACACACGCCACGCTCGCACTCGACGCGGGGGCATCATTGCATGACCTACAGGACTCGATGGGCCACGCCGACCCTCGCACCACTCGACGGTACGACCGAGCGCGTGGGCGTCTAGAGAAGTCGAGCGCCTACACCGTGGCGAGCGCACTTGGCTGAGCACAGTTCGGACACGAGCCCGCGCGCGCCCGCCTGGTGGCCCGCCGTTGTAGGCCCCCCGGTCGATCCTGAGCCGATGGGTCCCATCTCTGCCCAGAGGGTAAAGGGCCGTCACGAGGATGGCCGTGCTTCTACTAGGCGTTCTACGAGTTCACCTATCGCGGCCCAGATTGACAGCCCAAACAACAAGCATTGAGTCAAATTTGCCAACTTTGTTAGCGTTCGGAGGCTACACTTTCAAATTAGAAACGAAAAAGGACCGTCGCCCAACTGGCATGTTGGACACGGCCCTTCTCCGCTCGATTGCACACCTTGGCGGGTATCACGGCCCCTTCGTTGGATACGAAGGGGCCGTTCGCTTTCGAGTAACTTCAGTATCCCACGGGCCGGTGTCGCTTGTCTCGCAGCTCGGCGGCTACTTCCGGCGAATAGCGGACTTGAAAGAGCAGAACTGGCGGAACTGGCCCATTTCGCAGGGATTTTGACCCGCCGAGTGCGAAATGAAGTTGACTTTAGACTTCCGGACTGAACGCTTTCAGTCCGGAAGCCTAGTTGTGTGGTCGCGAGCATGGGGGTCGACGCGCCGATGACGGGTGTCCGTTATGTAACAGTTTGGTAAAGATACTGGAGCGTGTGCAGTGGCGTCCCCCCGGCGTCCCCCCAGCGTGAAAACGGGTTCGATATGAGCCTTGTTCTGTACGCCCTGCAAGGCCTGAAACGGGGGAGTACACCCTCCGCCCGCCTTTACACCGAGGATGTCGGCGGTTCGAGTCCGTCAGGGCCCACGCTCGATACCCCCGCTCGTGCGCGGTCGCGTCCGCGCCCTTCGCGTCACGGTTCGCCGCCGCGGTGTCGGGGCCTGCGTTTAGCGTGGACGCGTGCCGGTGAGTGCGGAGCAGTGGTGGGCGCGCCGTCAGTGGGTGACGGGGCGCTACGTGCCGCATCCGATCGGAGAATTCCGGGATGCGTGGGCCGCCTTCCCGAGACTCGTCGATCAGTTCCACCCCGACCGCAATCACGAGCTCGTGCTGAGCCAGATCCCGCCCGCTGCCGACGTGTGGCTGCTGTGGTTGTGCGGCATCGGGCACGACTTCGTCGCGACGCCCGCCGAGCAGCGCGCCCGCCCGGCGCGTTCCCGCCGCTCGTGGTGCCCCGTGTGCGCGACCCCCTCCGCCTTGCCGCCCGCGCCCAAGTGGCCCCCCGGCATCCCGCGCCCCGCCCCGCACCTCGACCTCCACAATTCAGGAGTCGGCGAGGCGGGCGGCCTTGTCGCGGCCGCGGAAATACAAGGTTCTCGCCCCTCACGTCGGCGTGTCGCGCACGTCCCGGCCGCACGAACTCCTGAGTTGTGGAGGTCGGCGGGGGAGGTGGCACCGGGTGAGGCGTTCGTGAGCGGGGCGGCGTCGCGTGCGTCGTCAGCGGCTCAGGAGCGGCTGCGGATGCTCGTGGCCGAGCGACTCGACGTCGACCTGAGCCCCAACGCCGTGCGAGTGCGTACCCCGTTCTTCGGCAAGCTCGAAGTCTGGCCAGATCTCGTGCTGCCCGAGCTCGCGATCGCCGTCGAATTCGACACGATCGGGCGCGCGGCCGACGAGCACGTCGGGGAGCGCGAGCGCGTGGACCGGCGCAAGGACAGGCTGCTCGCCGAGGTGGGCTGGGTCGTCATCCGGATGCGCTGCCGCCCCCTGCGTGCGCTCGGGCCGTACGACCTCGTCGTGCCGGGGGTCTCGGCGCGCGCGGCGGACGAACTCCTCGATCGCATGGCCGAGGCGCGCGGAGAGCTCATGGTCTCGGCCTACCGCTCCACGCCCGAAGGCTGAGGCCGCCGCACCAGGATGAGACCCGGCCGAGCATGCCGACGCACGCACGGCGGGCCTGCCGCGATTTAGAGGAACAGCGCCCAGAGCAACGCGACGAAGACGAGCACGAACACCGCGGGCCCGACGACGCGCACGATCTCGATGCCGCGCGACGTCGCGATGATGCGGTCGGCGATCGCCGAGCGGCTCTCGAGCGCGCGCAACTCGGTCACGACCGCGCGACCCTCGTTGGCCGCGGCGATCTGGGCCGCGGCGCCGAGCAGGCCGGAGGCGAGCAGGATGCCAGCCGCCGCGAGGCGCACGGGCAGGTCGGAGTCGCCGAGGCCCACGGCGAGCATCCCGACCGTCGCCGTCAGCAGCAGCGTCGGGGCGATCTGCGAGATGATGATGTGCCACCGGGCGCTCGCCCAGTGCGTGAGAAGTTCGCTCTCGGTCATGGCCACACGATAACCCGGCCCGCCCTGAGCACGCGGGGGAGGCTGGGCGGTGGCGGCAGCGATCGGGGCGCTCGTGCTCGCCTCCGTGCTGTGGGGCACCACGGGAACCTCCGCGACCTTCCTGACCGGGGGCGTCAGCCCACTCGCGATCGGCGCGACGACGATGACCCTGGGCGGAGCGCTCCTGTTCGCGACCTCCGCGCGCTCCTCCCTCGCGGTCGTGCGCGACCGTTCGCACCGAGGCTGGCTTCTCGCGGCCGCCGCCGGCATGGTGGTCTACCCGCTGACCTTCTACGCGGCCATGGATCTCGCGGGCGTCGCGATCGGCAACGTCGTCTCCCTCGGCTCCGGCCCGCTCTTCGCAGCCCTGCTGGAATGGCGCGTCGACCGTCAGAGGCTGACGCTGCGCTGGATGCTCAGCACGGCGGTCGCGCTCGTGGGGGTCGCCCTGCTCGTGGGAGGGGGTCACGGCGCGGGCTCTGTCGTCGACCCGGCGACCGTGCCGCTCGGCGTGCTGCTGGGGCTCGCCGCCGGGGCGGGCTATGCGCTCTTCACCTACTCGGCTGGAGTCATCGTGCGCGCGGGGCACGGCGGGCGCGCGACGATGGGAGCGGCGTTCGGTCTCGCCGCTGTGCCGCTCTCCGTCGTCATGCTCGTCACGGCGGCGCCGTTGGTCGCCACAGTCGCCAATGCCGGCATCGCGGTGTACCTCGCCGTGGGCCCCATGTTCCTCGCCTACGTGCTCTTCGCTCGCAGCCTGCGCGAGTTGCGCAGCTCGACCGTGACCGTCGTGACGCTGCTCGAGCCCCTCGTCGCGACTCTGCTCGCGGTCGCCGTCGTGGGCGAGCGGCTCGAGGCGGCGGGGTGGATGGGGCTCGCCCTCATCCTCGTCGGGGTAACTGTGCTCTCTACGGCTCGTCACCCGCGACAGATGGCCTGACCGCCCTATCATCGGGGCATGGTCGACGAGCAGCAGCCGCCCGAGGACGACGCGACGTCGATGGAGCCACCCGGACCCCGGCGCTCGACGTACACGCCGCCCCCCACTGACGCCCAGTACGACGCGAGCGCGACCGACGACGACGCGCTCGCGGGCGCGCTCGCGCAGGAGTTCCGTCGGTGGACGCCGCCGCCGCGCCGCTCAGAGAGCACGCCGGAGTCGGGCCACGCATCGGAGTCCCCGGCATCGGCACCGCTCCCCTCGGAGTCCGCGCCCGTGGACTCGAACCCTGTCGAGTCAACCCCTGTCGAGTCAACCCCTGTCGAGGCCGCGCCGGTCGAGTCCGCACCGCCGCCTCCCGCGTATCGCGCGCCGACCGAGCCGGCACCGGCGGAGCCGTCACCGCCCGCGGCCTCCACCTGGTGGTCGGCTCCTCCCGCGCAGCCTGCCCCGCCCACCTCTCCCGGTGCGGAGCAGCCGAGCGACGAGCCCGCGGCGACCGCCCCGCACAGCGCGCCAACTTACTCGCCGTCGCGCGCCGTACCCGCAGAGCCCGTGCCTCCCGCCGCGCCGCAGCAGCCGGCGGCATCGCCGATGGCGGGCGCGCCCGCGGACGCCGCGCCCGCGCCTGATGGGCCGGGCTCCTCGGCCCCGAGCATCCCCGCTCCGCCCCGCCGCGAGTCGATGACCGACGAGCAGTTGCTTGCCGCCGCCGACCTCGATTCTCCCGACCACGACACGAGCGCACTCCTCGACCTCCTCGAGCAGCAGCTCACTCTGCGCGAGGCCGAGGTGGCCCGACTGGGGGAGTGGGAGCGCCAGGTGCGCGAGACTGCCGGCCCGGAGGCCGAACCGCTCGTCGCCGAGGTGCGTGCACAGTTCACGGGGTCGATACCTGTCGTCGGCGGCGTCACCGCCCCGCCGCGTGCCGCCGAGCCTGCCCCGCCAGTGCCACTGCCGCCCGAGCCTGCCCCGACAGACCACGAATCGTCGGAGCGTCACGCTTCCGCCCCGGCGGCAGAGCCCGCGCCGACGCCCTCGGAGGGGGCTCCGGCCGCTCCCGCATCGGTGGAGCCGGTACCGGCGCCGCAGAGCGGCCCCGAGCTCGACCTCGCGCTCGCGGATGCCCCGCCGCCCTACGGCGCGTCCGCAGCCGACGTGCCGCCGCCCCCGTCGGCTGCGGTCGACGACGATGCCCCTCCGCCACTCGTGGAGCCCGAGACTTCGGCGCCGGGGTCCCTCGACCCCGAGGTGCTCACGGGGCCGACGAGTCTCGAGGCGATCTTCGGAGCGGCCGTGGCCTCCGAGAACGTCGAACCGACGGCCGATGAGAGCGCGCCGGAGACCGGCGAGTCGTCGCCCGAGACCGCCGTCGAGGATCCGCGGGTCGAGGAGCCCGTCACGAGCGACGCCGACCCGGCGACCGCCCTCGGCTTCGAGGATCTGCTGCGCGAGTCCGACCCCGAGCTCGACACCGCCCCGGGCCTTCGAGTGGCCGAGGCGAGCGCTGCCGTGGCCGCCACGGCGACCACGGTTCCTCCCGCGGAGGCCGCCCTGCGGTCGGACGCGATCGAGCCGACCTCGCCCCCGGCCACGCGCGTCGAGCCGACGGGTCTCGAACCGACACCGGCCGAGCAGCGCGCGGGCGCCTCAGTGCGCCTGTTCTGGCTGTGGTTCGCGGTCAACTCCTCCGTCGTGAGCATCGGCCTCGGCGCGGTCGTCTTCTCGCTCGGCATGAGCCTCCGGCAGGCGATCCTCGCGACGCTCATCGGTGTCGCCATGTCGTTCCTGCCGCTGGGTCTCGGCACTCTCGCGAGCAAGTGGAGCGGTCAGCCGACGATGGTCGTCTCCCGCGCGACCTTCGGCATGGCGGGCAATGTCGTGCCCGCGCTCGTCGCCCTCGTGAGCCGCGCCCTGTGGGCGTCGGCCCTGCTCTGGATGCTCGCCGCGGGTGTCGCGGAAGTCCTGGTCGGCGGTGAGGTCGTGACGGCGCTCGGGCGACTGGAGCTCTCCCTCATCGCTGCGGGTCTCGCCCTCATCCTCGCGGCGCTCATCGCCGGATTCGGGTTCGGCATGATCGCGGTCGTGAGCGCCGTCGTGAGCGTGCTCGCGGGCATCCTCGTCGTGGGCATCATCCTGCTGACGGTCGAGTACGTCGATCTCGATCTGGCGCTCTCCGTCGCGGACGGACCCTGGGCTCTGCTCGCGACGGGCCCGATCCTCGTGTTCAGCGTCGTCGGGCTCGCGTGGGCGCACGGCAGCGGCGACGTCGCGCGCTACCAGGCGAAGGGCACGAGCGGCACCGCAGCCGTGCTGTGGGCGACGTTCGGGGCGACGATCCCCTCCTTCCTGCTCATCGGGTGGGGCACCGTGCTCGCCGCCTCGAACCCGTTCATCGCCGAGGGCCTCGCGTCGAACCCGATCGACCTGATCTCGCGACTGCTGCCCCTCTGGTACCCGGCGCCGCTCATCGCGGCGGTCGCGCTGAGCCTCATCGCCGCCGCCGCACTCGCCCTGTACTCGGGCGGGTTCGCGATGCAGTCCCTCGGCGCGCGACTGTCGCGCCCCATGGCCGTGCTCGTCACCGTCGTCGTGTCGGGCGCCCTCCTCGCCGCGCTGCTGCTCGTCGTGACCGACCTCGACAGTCTGTTCCGCGATGTGCTCACGACCCTCGCCGTGCCGATCGCGGCGTGGGCCGGCATCTTCGGGGCGGAAATCAGCCTCCGCGCGGCGACCCGCTCCGGTCGCCTTCACGCGCCGTCGCTATTGCGCTCGGGCGGCATGTACCCGGCGATCCGCTGGGTGAACCTCGTCATGCTCCTGGTCGCGACCGCCGTCGGGTGGGGCTTCACGACCGCGACGGTGGTGGGGCTGCAGTGGCAGGGCTACCTGTGGGGCGTCGTCGAGCTGTCGGCGGACGACGCGCTCGTGTCGAGCGACCTGGGCGTCGCGGTGGCCCTCGGGCTCGGGCTGCTCACGCCGCTCGTCGCGGGAGTACCGGGCCTGCTCCGAATCCAGCGCGCGGAGCGCGCTGCATCCGGCATAACGCTGCCGCAGGCGAGCCTCGCCGGCGACGGCGCGGGGGAGCACGCGGGGGAGGCGACCGCGACGGGGACGACCTCGATGATCGTCACCGGTGCGGAGCGCGCCCCGTGACGACGCTGCAGCATGTGCTCGAGGTGATCGAGCGCTTGTGGCCCGCACGCGGCACAGAGGAGTGGGATGCGCCCGGCCTCCTGAGCGGCGATCCTGCTGCGGGTGTCTCACGCATACTGCTCGCGGTGGATGCCGTGGCCGCGACCGTCGATGAGGCCATCGAGGGCGACTACGACCTTCTGCTCGTGCACCACCCGCTGCTCATGCGCGGCGTGACGACGGTCGCGGAGTCCACGGCGAAGGGCGCGATGCTCGCGCGGCTCATCCGCGGCGAGTGCGCCCTCGTCGCCGCCCATACGAACGCGGACGTCGTCGAGACGGGCACGAGCGGCCGCCTCGCCGAGCTGCTGCACCTGAGCGAGGTCGCGGCGATCGCCGAGCGCCCCACCAGCAACGGCCATGGCGGTGACGGGCACGGTGGTGACGGGCACAGGGTCACCGGACTCGGCCGCACCGGCAACCTGCCCGAGACGACGACGCTCGGTGAGCTCGCGCGCACGCTCGCGCAGCTGCTGCCGGCGACGGCGGGGGGCGTGCGTGTCGGCGGCGAGTACGACCGCCGCGTCTCGCGCGTCGCCCTGTGCGGAGGGGCAGGCGACTCCCTGCTCGCCGAACCGGCCGTGCGCGAGAGCGACGTCTACATCACCTCCGACCTGCGGCACCATCCTGCGAGCGAGGCGCTCGAGACCGCCCGCGTCGCCGGGGGGCCCGCGCTCATCGACGTCTCCCATTGGGCGAGCGAGTGGCTGTGGCTCGACACCGCCGCCGCGGAGCTTCGCGAGGCGCTCCCGGGTGTGGACGTGGTCGTGAGCGAGCTGCGCACCGACCCGTGGGACTTCGTTGTGGTTCAGTAGTCACATGGCCCTCACCGCACCCCCCGAGACGCAGGCGCTCCTGCTCGACCTGCAAGCTCTCGATACTCACCTGCAGCAGCTCGCGCACCGCGAGAAGACCCTTCCCGAGCACGAGACCCTCACGGCCATCACCGCGGAATCCGAGTCAGTGCGCGCGACGCTCGTCGATGCGCGCGGCGACCTCGACGATTCCCGCACCGAGCTGGGTCGCGTGGAGTCCGACGTCGACCTCGTCGAGAAGCGCATCGCGCGCGATACCGAGCGACTGCAGTCGAGCTCTTCCGTCAAAGACATCCAGGGGCTCGAGCACGAGGTCGCCTCGCTGCGCACGAGGCTGAACGACCTCGAGGAGATCCAGCTCGCCGTCATGGAGCGCGTCGAGGTTCTCGAGCTTACGGTCGAGGCCGCCGAGTCCCAGCATCGGGACCACGCCGCGCGTCTCTCCGCCGCGCAGGAGGCCTACCACGCCGCGCTGGCGGCGCTCCGCGAGGAGCGGGCCGGGGTGCTCGCGCAGCGCGAGACTCTCTCGGCGAGCATCCCCGATGATCTTCTCGCCCTCTACGAGAAGCAGCGCGAGCGCTACGGCGTGGGGGCCTCGCATCTGCGCGCCCGCGTCTCGAGCGCGAGCGGGGTCGAGCTCACGGGGAGCGATCTGGAGACCGTGCGCGCCGCGGCTCCCGACGAGGTCGTCATGTGCCCGGACTCGAACGCGATCCTCGTGCGCACCGGGGAGTCGGGCCTGTGACACGAGAGCTGCTCGTCGAGGCCGACGGCGGCTCGCGCGGCAACCCGGGGCCAGCCGCAGGTGGGGCCGTCGTGATCGATCCGGCGAGCGGCGAGGTGCTCGCCGAGGTGGGCATCTGGGTCGGCACGGCGACCAACAACGTGGCCGAGTACTCGGGGATGCTCGCCGGCGTGCGCCGGGCTCTCGCGATCGCTCCGGATGCTGAGCTCACGATTCGCATGGACTCCAAGCTCGTCGTCGAGCAGATGATGGGCCGCTGGAAGATCAAGCACCCCGCCATGGCCGAGCTCGCCGCCGAAGCGCGGCAGGTGCTCGCCGGCACGCCCGTGCGTTTCGAGTGGGTGCCGCGGCTTCAGAACTCGCGCGCCGACAAGTGCGCGAACGACGCGATGGACGCTCAGGCCTCGTTCGAGCGCTGAGCGCGGCCCCGATCGAGGGGATACCCGCGGCGAGCATCCCGCGCGCGGTAGCCTGGGAGCGCAAGTGGGCCGGCCAGACGGTCGCGTCGGAGGCACGCCCCGTGAGGGGAACGACTCCGCCGAGGAACGTCCGGGCTCCGCAGAGCAGGGCGGTGGGTAACTCCCACCCGGAGAAATCCGCGAGAACAGTGCAACAGAGAGCAGACCGCCGCCGGCGTCGGCCGACGGTAAGGGTGAAACGGTGGTGTAAGAGACCACCAGGGGCCCGAGTGATCGGGCTCGCTGGGTAAACCTCGCCCGGAGCAAGGTCAGACAGACACCGATGAAGCTGCTCGCTGAGGTGTCGGGTAGACCGCTAGAGGGCGCCGGCAACGTCGCCCCGAGAGAGATGGCCGTCGAAGGGGAGAGATCCCTGGAACAGAACCCGGCGTATCGGCCGACCCACTTGCCCCATGCACACCCCACATGCCCTAATCGGCATGTACAACACGCCGATAGCGGCATGAAACGCCAAGGTTCGGCACCTAGGGTGAACAGCATCCACCGGGCAACCGCCCGTTCTTCTGTCGGCTGGGAAGTCGCGTTTCGACTCCTAAGGCCGTCATGACCAATTCCTCCTCGTCCGCTACCGGCACCATCCGTCGCACGTCTCCGCGCGACCCTGGTTCCGTGGGGCCCACGAGCACGTACAGTTCGCTCATGCGCACCGTGCGCGACAGCGGTCTGCTGCGTCGACGCCGTGGCTTCTACTACGCGGTGTTCGCGGGTCTCGCCCTCGCGCTCGGCGGCCTCATCACGGGCTTCGTGCTGCTCGGCGACAGCTGGTACCAGCTCCTCATCGCGGCGGGCCTCGGTCTCGTCCTCACGCAGATCGCCTTCGTCACCCACGAGGCCTCGCACCGGCAGATCTTCACGTCGGGTGTCGCCAACGATCGACTCGGCCGCATCCTCGCCGCTGGCGTCGTGGGCATCAGCTACCACTGGTGGATGCACAAGCACTCGCGTCACCACGCGAAGCCCAACCAAAAGGGCGCCGACCCCGACATCGCTCCCGACACGATCACGTTCATGCCGGAGGATGCGGCGAAGTCGACGGGTGCGATGGCGCTCATCACCCGCAAGCAGGGCTATCTGTTCTTCCCGCTGCTCACACTCGAGGGCATCAACCTCCACCTGCGCTCCATCATCACGCTCTTTGACCGCGGACGCGTCGAGGGTCGCTTCCTCGAGCTCGGGCTCATCACAGCGCGCTTGAGCCTCTACATCGCCGTTGTCTTCTGGGCCCTGCCGCTGGGCATGGCATTTGCCTTCCTGGGCGTGCAGCTCGCCGTCTTCGGCGTCTACATGGGCGCCTCCTTCGCGCCCAATCACAAGGGCATGCCGATTCTCCCCGCCGACACCGACCTCGACTTCCTCACGCGCCAGGTCATGACCTCGCGCAACCTGCGCGGCGGATGGTGGTCGACGGCGATGTTCGGTGGCCTCAACTACCAGATCGAGCACCACCTCTTCCCGAACATGCCCCGCCCCGCGCTGCGGCACGCGGCGCAGATCGTGCGCGAGCACTCGCGCACGCTCGGCATCCCCTACACCGAGGCGGGCATCTTCGAGTCGTACCGCATCGTCATCCGCTACCTCAACGAGGTCGGTCTCGCCGCGCGCGACCCGTTCGACTGCCCCATGGTGAACCGCTTCCGCCGCACATGACGACCGCACGTACGCCCCAGCGCCCGCCCGCGTCGGACTAGTCGGCGGCGAGGGCCGCAGCGCCGATGATGCCCGCGTTGTTGCGCAGCTCGGCGGGCACGATCGGGGCGCGCAGGTCGAGCAGGGGCAGGAATTCCTCGTGACTCTTCGAGATACCACCGCCGACGACGAAGAGGCTCGGCGAGAAGAGGAACTCGACGTGGCTGTAGAAGCGCTGCAGGCGCTCCGCCCACTCAGCGAAGCTCAGCTCCTCCCGCTCGCGCGCGGAGTTCGCCGCGCGACTCTCGGCGTCTGCGCCGTCGATCTCGAGGTGACCGAGCTCGCTGTTCGGTATGAGAGTGCCGCGGTGGATGAGCGCGCTGCCGATGCCCGTGCCGAGAGTGGTCATGATCACGAGCCCGCGCACGTCGCGGGCGGCGCCGAACCTCGCCTCGGCGAACCCGGCCGCATCCGCATCATTGACGAAGTGGATGTCGCGCCCCAGGGCTTCCCCGAAGGCGCTGTCGGCATCGAGGCCGATCCAGGCGTCGCTCACGTTGGCGGCCGACATGGTGCGCCCCTCGAGCACGATCGCCGGGAAGCAGACGCCGAGGTGCGCAGCGTCGGCGCCGTCGAGTTCCGCTTCGAGCTCGTGCACGATCTCGCGCACCGTCTCGATGATGCCGGCCGGTTCGCCGTTCTCCGGCGTCGAGCGCTTGACGCGGTCGCTCGCGAGCTCACCGGAGTCGAGGTCGACGAGGGCTCCCTTGATGCCGGTGCCGCCGATGTCGATGCCGATCGCGTGGCTCATGGTGGGGCTCCTTCGGTCGGTGCGGCGGGCCTCACAGCAGTGTGAGGATCTCCGCGCCGCGCTCGGTGACGACGAGCGTGTGCTCGAACTGCGCCGTCAACTGCTTGTCCTTGGTCGTGACCGTCCAGTCGTCAGCCCACAGGTCCCACTCGATCGTGCCGAGGGTGAGCATGGGCTCGATCGTGAAGACCATGCCGGGCTCCATCACGGTCGCGTACTGGGGCGCGGCGTCGTAGTGCGGCACGATGAGGCCGCTGTGGAACGAGCGCCCCACGCCGTGCCCGGTGAAGTCGCGCACGACGCCGTAGCCGAAGCGCTTGGCGTAGGCCTCGATCGCGCGGCCGATGACGTTGATCTGACGCCCGGGAGCCACCGCCTTGATGCCGCGCCGCAGAGCCTCCTCGGTGCGCTCGACGAGCAGCCGGGCATCCTCGCTCGCCTCGCCGACCAGGAACGAGCGGTTCAGGTCGCCATGCACGCCGTCCTTGAACGCCGTCACGTCGATGTTCACGAGGTCACCCTCGGCGATGACGGTGTCGTCGGGGATGCCGTGGCAGATGACCTCGTTGAGGCTCGTGCAGCACGACTTCGGGTAGCCGCGGTAGCCGAGGGTCGAGGGGTAGGCGCCGTGGTCGAGCATGAACTCGTGGGCGACGCGGTCGAGTTCGTCGGTCGTGACGCCCGGCGCGATGGCCGCGCCCGCCGCTTCGATCGCGCCAGCCGCGATGCGCCCTGCAGCGCGGATGCGCTCGATCGTCTCGGCGTCGTAGACGTCTCCGCCCACGTGCGGGCTCGGCTCGGCCTTGCCGACGTACTCGGGGCGCGGGATGCTCGGGGGCACCGCGCGCGGGGCTGAGAGTCGCCCGGCGACGAGGTGACCGGAACTGTCGCGGGGCATAGGTTGGAGTCTACCGATCGTGAGGAGAGCATCGTGGCGCACGGCGACGAGCAACAGTGGTGGTACAACCACAAGACGGGCGAGGTGGAGCAGGGCAAGCAGTCGCTCGGTTCCGAGCGCGACGGCCCCTACGCGACCGAGGCCGAGGCGCGCCGCGCCCCCGAGATCGCCGCCGAGCGCGCCCGCGCGTGGGCCGCGGAGGAGGCCGAGCGCGAGCACTAGCCCGCGTCGTGCCAGATCTGGCGCGAATGGGCGCTTGAGTTCGGCTCACGACCCACTTTGCGGCGAACCTGGGCCGCTCTGCGCACCGTGGGCTAGTTGGCGCGCTCTTGGAGCGCCTGCTCGGCGGTCGTGTCGCTGTAGCTGTGCTGCTCGTCGGGGTAGGCGCCCGACTCGACGTCGGCCTTGTACGCGAGAGCGGCATCCGTGAGCACCTGCCGCAGGTTCGCGTACTGCTTCACGAACTTCGGAATACGGCCGCCGCCCAGCCCCGCCCAGTCGGTCCACACGACGAGCTGGCCGTCGCAGTGCGGGCCGCCGCCGACAGAGATGGTCGGGATGCTCAGCTCCGCCGTGACGCGCTGCGCGGCCTCCGCGGGCACCATCTCGAGCACGACCGCGAAGGCGCCGGCTTCTTCGACCGCGTGCGCGTCCGCGAGCAGCTGATCGGCAGCGTCGCCACGGCCCTGGATGACGTGGCCCCCGAGACCGTGCTCGCTCTGCGGCGTGAAGCCGATGTGCGCCATGACGGGGATGCCCGCCTCGACGATGCGGCGGATCTGCTCGGCAGACCGCACCCCGCCCTCGAGCTTCACGGCGTGGGCCCCCGTCTCTTTCATGAAGCGGAACGCCGTGTGCAGGGCCTCGTCGGGCCCGGTCTCGTACGACCCGAAGGGCATGTCGGCGACGACGAGCGCGCGCTTGACGCCGCTCACGACGCCGCGCGTGAGGGGGATCAGGTCGTCGATCGTGACGGGCAGGGTCGTGTCGTAGCCGAGCACGGTGTTGCCCGCCGAGTCGCCGACGAGCAGGAAGTCGATGCCGGCCTCGTCGAAGATCTGGGCGGTGAGCACGTCGTACGACGTGAGCCCGGTGATCTTGATGCCCTGGTCCTTCGCCCGGGCGAAGTGACGGGTGCGGACTCTCTTTGGTGATGCCTCAGCCATGCCGCCCAGCCTAGACCCGGGCTCTACTCGGCCGGCCTGTAGGCGCGGGGGTCATCAGGCCGCCGCGACAGACAGCTACTCGGTCGGCCTGTACGTAATCGGCAGCCGCCGGTCGCGCCCGAACGCCATGCCCGAGATCTTCGGCCCGATCGCACCCTGGCGCCGCTTCCACTCGGCGCGGTCGACGAGGCGCGTCACGAAGTCGACGGTCTCGCGGTCGAAGCCGAGCGCGACGACGTCGTCGTGGCCGAGCGAGCGCGTGACGTAGGCATCGAGGATCGCGTCGAGCACCTCGTACGGCGGCAGCGTGTCCTGGTCGGTCTGGTCGGGCCGCAGCTCGGCGCTCGGTGGCTTCTCGATCGAGCCGCGGGGGATCGGCGGGGTCTCACCCCGGGCCTCGGCGTGCGCGTTGCGCCAGCGCGCGAGCTCCCACACGAGCAGCTTCGGCACGTCCTTGATGGGCGCGAACCCGCCGACCGAGTCGCCGTAGATGGTCGAGTAGCCGACCGCGAGCTCGGTCTTGTTGCCGGTCGTGAGCACGAGGTGCCCGTGCATGTTGGAGAGCCCCATGAGGATGACGCCGCGGATGCGCGCCTGCAGGTTCTCGGCCGCGACGCCGTCGAGCTGCAGTTGCGTCTCGACGGGCTCCACGAGCGGGGCGATGGGCTCGACCGAGTACGGCAGGCCGAGCCGCTCGGCGAGGTCGTCGGCGTCCGACCGGGAGTGGTCGGAGCTCCACTGCGAGGGCATCGAGACGCCGTGGACGTTCTCGGCACCGATCGCATCGGCCGCGATCGCCGCGCACACGCTCGAGTCGATGCCGCCCGAGAGGCCCAGGATCACGCTGCGGAAGCCGTTCTTGCGCACGTAGTCGCGCGTGCCGGTCACGAGAGCGTTCCAGACCTGCTCGCGGTCGTCCGCGAGCTCGGCGATGTCGGCCTCGAGCGGCGGTCGGTCGGGGGAGCCCGCCGCGGCAAGCTCGACGCGGCGCACCGCGGGGGGAAGCTCGGCCTGGGCGGCTTCGGCCGCATCCACGTCGACGACGAGAAGGTGATCGGCGAACTGCGGAGCGCGGGCGAGGATGCGGCCGGTGCCGTCCACCACGACGCTGTCCCCGTCGAAGACCAGGTCGTCCTGACCGCCGACGATGTTCACGTAGGCGACGACCGTGTCGGTCTCGGTCGCGCGCCGGGTCACGAGCGGCAGCCGCACCTCGTCCTTGTCGCGCTCGAAGGGGCTCGCGTTGAGCACGACGAGCACGCCCGCGTCGGCCTCGAGCACGCGGCCGACCGGGCCGCCGTCGCGCCACAGGTCTTCGCACACGATGATGGCGACGTCGGCGCCGCGCACCCGCACGACGAGCAGCTCGTCACCCGGGATGAACACGCGGTACTCGTCGAACACCGAGTAGTTGGGCAGGTGGTGCTTCGCATAGCGGGCGAGCACCGTGCCGCCCTGCAGCACGCTCGCGCAGTTCTGCGCGATCGCGGTCGGGGCGTTCGAGGTGCCGAGCAGACGCGGCTCGAAGGGGCCCTCGGGGTGACCCACGACGACGGCGAGGTCGCCGAGGCCCTCCTCCTGCAGCCGTGCGGCGAGGGCGGGCACGGCGCGGCTCGCGGCGGCGAGGAACGACGGTCGGGAGGCGAGGTCTTCGATCGGATAGCCGGTGAGCGCCATCTCCCCGGTCACGAGGATGTCCGCACCCTGCCGCGCTGCCGCTCGCGCGGCCTCCACGATCTGCTCGGTGTTGCCGAGAAGGTCCCCGACGACGGGGTTCGACTGGGCCAGGGCCAAGCGGAGTCGGGGCATACCCAGTAGCCTAATAGTGGGCCGGAGCGGTCTTTCTGAGCGTCACGAAAGGGCAGCATGGACAAGCAGCGCGACTTCGTTCTCCGCACGATCGAGGAGCGCGGCGTCAAGTTCGTGAGGCTCTGGTTCACCGACGTCGTGGGCGCTCTCAAGAGCGTCGCGATCGCCCCGGCCGAGGTCGAGGGCGCCTTCGCGGAGGGGCTCGGCATCGACGGCTCGTCCATCGAGGGCTTCACTCGGGCGTTCGAGGCGGATGTGCTCGCGCACCCGGACCCGACGACGTTCCAGATCCTTCCCTGGCGGGGCGAGGTCGACCCGACGGCGCGCATGTTCTGCGACATCACGACCCCCGACGGCCAGCCGGCCGCCGCCGACCCGCGCAATGTGCTCAAGCGCACGCTCGCGAAGGCCGCCGATCGCGGGTTCACGTTCTACACGCACCCCGAGATCGAGTTCTACCTGCTCAAGAGCGCCTCGTACGGCCCCGAGGGGCCTCAGTCGGTCGACCGGGCCGGCTACTTCGACAACGTGCCGGGCGGCTCGGCCCACGACTTCCGCCGCAGCGCGGTGCGCATGCTCGAGGAGCTCGGCATCTCCGTGGAGTTCAGCCACCACGAGGCGGGGCCCGGTCAGAACGAGATCGACCTGCGCTATGCCGACGCGCTCACGACGGCCGACAACATCATGACCTTCCGCACCGTTGTCAAGGAGGTCGCGATCGAGCAGGGGGTGTACGCGACGTTCATGCCGAAGCCGCTCGCGAACCAGCCGGGCTCGGGCATGCACACCCACATGTCGCTCTTCGAGGGCGACACGAACGCCTTCTTCGACGCCTCGGGGGAGTACCAGCTCTCCAAGATCGGCCGCCAGTTCGTCGCGGGCATCCTGCAGCACGCTCCTGAGATCACGGCGGTGACCAACCAGTACGTGAACTCGTACAAGCGCATCTGGGGCGGGGACGAGGCGCCGAGCTACGTCACGTGGGGCCACAACAACCGTTCCGCCCTCATGCGCGTGCCGCTCTACAAGCCCGGCAAGGGGCAGAGCGCGCGTGTCGAGTACCGCGGCGTCGACTCCGCCGCGAACCCCTACCTCGCGTACTCCCTGCTGCTCGCCGCCGGCCTCAAGGGCATCGAGGAGGGCTACGACCTGCCCGCCGAGGCGGAGGACACCGTGTGGGAGCTCAGCGAGTCTGAGCGCCGTGCGCTCGGCTACAAGGCCCTTCCCTCGAGCCTCGACCGAGCGCTCGGGCTCATGGAGGAGAGCGAGCTCGTGGCGGAGACGCTGGGCGAGCAGGTCTTCAACTACGTACTGCTCAACAAGCGTCGCGAGTGGCGCGAGTACCGGCTGCAGGTGACTCCGTACGAGCTCGAGAGCAACCTGCCGATTCTGTGATCGGGGGCAGCTGACGCCATGACGCGACCGCAGTCCACCCTCACCGAGCTCGCCCGGGTCGGCTTCACCGACCTCAGCGACGTGCGCGCGCTGCTCGAGACCCTCGACATCGGCACGGAGGACGCCGGCGTGTTCGGGCAGGCCGCCGACCCGGATCGCGCGCTTCGGGCCCTCGCGAGGCTGCAGGAGCAGCATCCGGAGGATGTTGCCGCCCTGTCGTCTCATGCCGAGTGGAGCGCTCGAGCCGTGCGCGTCGTCGGTGCGAGCGAGGGGCTCGCCGACTTCCTGCGCCGCCGCCCCCAGCAGCTCGAGGCACTGCGCGAGCGGCCGCCCGGCCCGCTGGGTGCGGCGACCTACCGCGCCGAACTCGCCGCGGCGGTCGAGGCCACCGACGACGTCGAGCAGGGCCGGGTCGCCCTGCGCGTGGCGTACCGGCGCCATCTCATGCTGCTCGCCGCCTGGGATCTCGAGCAGGATGACCCGCTGCAGGCGCAGCCTCTCGTCTCGGAGGGGCTCGCCGACCTCGCCGGGGCGGCCCTCGACGCGGCGCTTCTGCTCGCCCGCCGCGCCTCGACCTTCCCCGCGGAGGATGTCGAGCGCACGAAGCTCGCGATCATCGGCATGGGTAAGGCGGGCGCGCGCGAGCTCAACTACATCAGCGACGTCGACGTGATCTACGTCGCCGACGCCGCCGAGGGCCTCGAGACCGCGCGGGCGGTCGAGATCGCGACGAGGCTCGCGGCGGAGACGGCGCGCGGCATTCAGGACCCCGCGCTCGAGCCCCCGCTGTGGGAGGTCGACGCGAACCTGCGGCCGGAGGGCAAGGACGGCGCGCTCGTCCGCACGCTCGACTCGCACCGCGCGTACTACGAGCGCTGGGCGAAGAGCTGGGAGTTCCAGGCGCTGCTCAAGTCGCGGTCGCTCGCGGGGGACGCCGAGCTCGGGCAGCGCTACTGCGACACGGTCCACCCCATGGTCTGGTCCATCTCTCAGCGGGACGGCTTCGTGGAGTCGGTGCAGCGCATGCGCGAGCGCGTCACCGACCACATCCCCGACGATGAGCTGGATGTTCAGCTCAAGCTCGGCCCCGGCGGGCTACGCGACATCGAGTTCACTATCCAGCTCCTCCAGCTCGTCCACGGGCTGCACGACGATCGCGTCCGCCAGCCCGACACCCTGGGCGCTCTCGCCTCCCTCGCCGAGCACGGCTACATCGGGCGCGTCGAGGCCGCAGAGTTCTCGACCGACTACCGCACGCTGCGCGTCATGGAGCACCGCGTGCAGCTCGACCAGCTGCGCCGCACCCACCTCATGCCCCGCGACGAGGACCGCTTGCGGGTCCTCGCCCGGGCGACGGGCCTCGCCGGCTCGGCCGACGAGATCGTCGCGCTCTGGCAGAGCACGCGCTCTGCGGTGCGCTCACTGCACGAGAAGCTCTTCTACCGCCCGCTCCTCACCGCCGTGGCGTCCCTTCCCGAGGGCGGTCTCGCACTCACGAGCGACCAGGCCGAGGCGCGACTCGCGGCGATTGGCTTCACCGACCCGGCCGGCGCGCTGCGTCACATCGCCGCGCTCACGAGCGGGGTGTCGCGCCGCGCGGCGATCCAGCGCACGCTTCTGCCGGTCATCCTGCAGTGGCTCGCCGACGGCGCCGACCCCGATTACGGCCTCCTCGCCTTCCGCAAGCTCAGCGAGGCTCTCGGCGAGTCGTACTGGTTCCTGCGCATGCTGCGTGATTCGAGCGGCGCAGCGGAGCGGCTCACGAAGGTGCTCGCCGCCTCGCGCTACGTGGGCGGGCTCTTCGAGCGGAATCCGGAGGGCGCGGCCTGGCTCGAGAACGACGAGGAGCTGCGGCCTCGATCTCTGGATGCCCTGCTCGAGGAGACTCGAGCCACCGTCGCCCGGCACGACGGCGACACCGACGCGGCGGTGAAGGCTCTGCGCACCGCCCGCCAGCGCGAAATCCTGCGTCTCGCACTCTCGGGAATCCTCGATGTGTCCACGATCCAGGAGGTCGGGCGCGGCCTGACCGCGGTCACGACCGCGCTCCTGACGGGAGTGCTCTCGCTGGCACACCGGCCCGACGACGGCATCGAGTTCGCCATCATCGGCATGGGTCGCTACGGCGGCGGCGAACTCGGCTTCGGCAGCGACACCGACGTCCTCTACGTCTACCGCGACGTGGGCGCGGGGGAACGGGCGCAAGCGACAGCGGAGGGGATCGTGCGCGACCTCGGTCGCCTCACCGAGGACCTTCGACTGCCTCTGGATCTGGATGCCGACCTGCGCCCGGAGGGCAAGAACGGCCCCATGGTGCGTTCGCTCGACTCCTATCGGGCCTACTACGCCCGCTGGTCGCTCACGTGGGAGGCGCAGGCCCTCCTGCGGGCCCACGCCGTCGCGGGGGACGATGCCCTCGGGCAGGACTTCCTCGCCCTGGCCGACACGGTGCGGTACCCGGACGAACTGCCGGCTGCGGACGCGCGCGAGGTGCGCCGCATCAAGGCGCGAGTCGAGTCGGAGCGGCTGCCGCAGGCCGCGGACCCTGCTCGCCACGTGAAGCTCGGGCGAGGCTCCCTGAGCGACGTGGAGTGGTTCGTGCAGCTGCTGCAGCTGCAGCACGCGGCCGCCAAGCCCGCTCTCAAGACGACCTCGACGCTCGAGGCGCTCGATGCTGTCGTCGAGGCCGGCCTCGTGACCGACGCCGATGCGGCGAAACTGCGCGACGCGTGGATCATCGCCTCGCGCGTGCGCTCGGCTCTCACCCTCTGGCTCAACAAGACTGCCGACGTTCTGCCGGATGACCGACTGCAGCTCGAGGGCATCGCGCGACTCATGGGGTATCCGCCCGGGTGCGCCTCTCTGCTCGAGGAGGACTACCTGCGCACGACGCGTCAGGCGCGCCAGGTCTTCGAGCGCGGGTTCTACGACGCCTGAGGCGCTCGCGACGCGGTGCGGCGCACGGCTCGGGCTCGCACGCTGCGAGGCCCGGAACGCCGCGAGGGCCCCGCTCCGGAACGGAACGAGGCCCTCGCGGTGCTGTGGCGCGACTGCTAGACGCTGAAGTACATCTCGTACTCGAACGGGTGCGGGCGCTGTGCGAAGGGGAGGAGCTCCTTCTCGCGCTTGTACTCGATCCATGCCTCGATGACGTCCTTGGTGAAGACGCCACCCTGCAGCAGGAACTCGTGGTCGGCCTCGAGAGCGTCGAGAGCGGCATCCAGCGAGGCGGGCGCCTGCGGAATGCTCTTGGCCTCCTCGGGCGGGAGCTCGTAGAGGTCCTTGTCGACGGGCTCGTGCGGCTCGATCTTGTTGATGATGCCGTCGATGCCGGCCATCATCTGCGCCGCGAACGCGAGGTACGGGTTGCCCGAGGCGTCCGGCGCACGGAACTCGATGCGCTTGGCCTTGGGGTTCGTGCCCGTGATGGGGATGCGGATCGCGGCCGAGCGGTTGCCCGCCGAGTACACGAGGTTGACGGGAGCCTCGAAGCCCGGGATGAGGCGGTGGTAGGAGTTCACCGTGGGGTTGGTGAACGCCATGACCGACTTCGCGTGCTTGAGGAGACCGCCGATGTACCAGCGAGCGATGTCGCTGAGACCGCCGTAGCCCGCCTCGTCGTAGAAGAGCGGCTCGCTGCCGTTCCACAGCGACTGGTGGGTGTGCATGCCCGAGCCGTTGTCGCCCATGAGCGGCTTCGGCATGAAGGTCGCGACCTTGCCCCACTCGAGCGCCGTGTTCTTGACGATGTACTTGAACTTCAGGATGTCGTCGGCAGCGGAGACCATCGTGTCGAACTTGTAGTTGATCTCGCCCTGACCGGCGGTGCCGACCTCGTGGTGGCTGCGCTCGACGTCGAGACCGACCTCGACGAGCTTCATGACAATGTCGTCACGCAGGTCGGCGTGGTGGTCGACGGGGGTGACGGGGAAGTAGCCGCCCTTGTACGGGGTCTTGTTGGCGAGGTTTCCGCCCTCTTCCGTGCGGCCGGTGTTCCACGCGGCCTCGCTCGAATCGACCTCGTAGTACGACTTGTTCTGCTTCACCTCGTACTTGACGTCGTCGAAGATGTAGAACTCGGCCTCGGGGGCGAAGAACGCCGTGTCGGCGATGCCCGTCGAGGCGAGGAACTTCTCAGCCTTCTTGGCGACCTGGCGCGGGTCGCGACCGTAGATCTCGCCCGTACGGGGGTTGTAGATGTCGAAGATCATGATGAGCGTGCGCTCGGTGCGGAACGGGTCGACGTAGCACGTCGAGACGTCCGGGATGAGCTGCAGGTCAGACTCGTGGATCGACTGGAAGCCTCGGATGGACGAGCCGTCGAAGAGCTGGCCGACGGTGAAGAAGTCCTCGTCGACCGTCGCGGCGGGGATGTTGAAGTGCTGCTGGACACCGGGAAGGTCGGTGAATCGGATGTCGAGGAACTTGACGTCCGTGTCCTTGATGAACTTCAGCACCTCGGAAGAATCACTGAACATGTGACTGATCTCCTGAGCTTTGGTACGGGAAAGGGGCGCGATCGCGCCGTGACTCAAACCTAGGGGGCAGGGGTTTCCCTGCAGTGTCCCTTATGTTTCGGGGATGTTACGCCGAGCCTGGTTCACCCTGCGAGCACCCTGGGGCCCGGATGCTCAGCTCACCGCCTGCGCGAACGCCTCCGTCGTCTCGGCCAGTGCGCGCATCGAGTCGGGAATGGGTCGACCCTTCGCGACCATCGACTGCGCCCACAGGCGCCCCGCCCGGTAGCTCGAGCGCACGAGCGGTCCGGCGAGCACGCCGAGGAACCCGATCTCCTCAGCCTCCTGCTTGATCGCGACGAACTCCGCGGGCTTGACCCACCGGTCGATCGGGTGATGGCGCGCCGTCGGGCGCAGGTACTGCGTGATCGTGATGATGTCGGTGCCCGCGGCGTGCAGGTCGCGCAGAGCCTGCGAGACCTCCTCGCGCGTCTCTCCCATGCCGAGGATGAGGTTCGACTTCGTGATGAGCCCGTAGTCGCGCGCCTGAGTGATGACGTCGAGCGACCGCTCGTAGCGGAAGGCCGGCCGAATGCGCTTGAAGATGCGCGGAACGGTCTCCACGTTGTGGGCGAAGACCTCGGGCCGCGAGTCGAAGACGACCCGCAGCAGCTCGGGGTTGCCGCTGAAGTCCGTCGCGAGCAGCTCGACCCCCGTGCCGGGGTTGAGCTCGTGGATCTGGCGCACCGTCTCGGCGTGCAGCCACGCTCCCTCGTCGGGCAGGTCGTCGCGGGCGACGCCCGTCACGGTCGCGTAGCGCAGGTTCATCTCCACGACGGACTCCGCGACGCGACGCGGTTCGTCGGTGTCGTAGTCGGCGGGCTTGCCCGTGTCGATCTGGCAGAAGTCGCAGCGACGCGTGCACTGGCTGCCCCCGATGAGGAACGTCGCCTCACGGTCCTCCCAGCACTCGTAGATGTTCGGGCAGCCGGCCTCCTGGCACACGGTGTGCAGCTGCTTCTCGCCCACGAGTGCGCGCAGCGCGCTGAACTCGGGGCCCATCTTCGCGGTCGTCTTGATCCACTCGGGCTTCTTCTCGATGGGCGTCGCGGCGTTGCGCACCTCGAGCCGCAGCATCTTGCGACCCTCGGTCGGGGCGTGGGGGAGTGCGGTCATGCGGGAACCTCCTCGGTTCGGCCCACTGCGTCGAGCACGAGCGGGCGGAAGTGGCGTTGGACGAGCGGGACGACGTCGCCGGGAGTCACGGTGCGGCCGAGCTCGTGGGAGACGCTCGTCACCCCCGCATCGGCGAGCCCGCAGGCGATGATCCGGCGGTAGGGCTCGAAGGAGTTGGAGCAGTTGAGGGCGAAGCCGTGCGATGTCACGCCCTGGGCGACGCGAATGCCGATCGCCGCGATCTTGTCGGTGCCGCGCATCCAGACCCCGCTGCGGCCGGGTACGCGATCGGCGCCAGCGATGCCGAGATCGCCGAGGACCGCGATGAGCATGCCTTCGAGGTGCCGCACGTACGCGACGACGTCGACGGGCTCCCGCAGGTGCACGATGGGGTACCCGACGAGCTGGCCGGGGCCGTGCCAGGTGATCTTGCCCCCGCGATCCACGTCGATGACGGGGGTGCCGTCAGAGGGTCTCTCCTGGGGCTCGGTGCGTTTACCCGCCGTGTAGACGCTCTCGTGCTCGAGCAGCATGACGGTATCGGGCGCCCGGCCCTCGACGACGGCGGCGTGCAGGGCACGCTGCTGCTCGAGACCCGACAGATACGGCACGGAGTTGGCGCTTAGCCCCGTGACGACACAGTCGATCACGAGGCCAGTGTACGCGCCGTGCTCCGAGCCGCCTGCGAGCGCGCTCGCAGACGAGCACTTCTAGACTGCTGTCGTGACCCCCGATAGCGAGCTGCCCGACTGGCCGGGCCAGCGGCTCGGGCTCCCTGAGAACGGGCCCCGCTCGGTCGCACGCATAGGCCGGCGCCTCGCGGCCATCGCGATCGACTGGGGCATCGCGGTGCTCATCGCGGTCGCGTTCTTCGACTACGACCCGCTCGCGACGCTCGCGGTCTTCGTCGGCATGCAGATCCTGTTCACGGTCGTCGTGAACGCGAGCGTCGGCCACCTGCTGCTCGGGATGCGCGTCGTCCCCATGGCCGGGGGCCTCCTGGGCGTGTGGCGGCCGGTTGTGCGCGCCGCGCTCATCGCGCTCGTGCTGCCCGCGGTGTTCTGGAACGTGGACCAGCGCGGGCTGCACGATCGGGCGGCTGGCACGATCCTGCTGCGTCGCTGAGCTAGCGAGGCTGGCGGGGCGCGCGCACCTTCGTCGGGTCGATGCCCTTGGGGATCGGGAGGCTCGACGACTTGCTCAGCGAGCTCAGGCGGTTGTTGACGGCGAGCACTTCGGCCTTCGTGAGCGTCTTCTTGTGGCCGTTGAGGGTCTTCGCGAGGCGCTCGAGCTTCGTCGACTCGGCGTCGGGGCCGACGTGGACGAAGTGCACGGGCACGTTCGGCACGATGCGGTTGACGTTGCGGCGCTCGTCCTCGAGCATCCGGCGGGTGCGGGACTGAGGGCCCTCGCCGATAAGGACGACGCCCGGCTTTCCCACCGCGCGGTAGACGGCATCCTGGGTGCGGGGAGAGACCGTGACGGGCATCTCGCTCGCCTGCCAGGCGCGGCGCAGCGACGACTTGAGCACGGCGCCCACGGCGCCCGGCTGTCCCTCGATCTGCCGATACGCGACGCGCTCAGCTCGGCGGCCCAGCACGATGAGGAAGACGAGGAGCCCTCCCATGAGGCCCGCGACCACGTACAGGATGATGCCGATGACGTTGTCGCCGGAGAGCACGATGGCGAGCACGATGCCTGCGGCGAGGGGCAGGACGAAGCCGGCGATCATGAACCACAACGACGCGGGGTCCATGCGGCGTGTCATGTTGAAGACCTGCCACATCTGCTTCATGCGGCCGGGCTCTTTGGGGGGAGTCGAGGAGGAGGTGCGTGCCATGGTCTCTAGGATAGGCCCCCGCGCGGGGGTTCTCGGCGGCTGCTCCTCCCGATCGATCGTCGACACCGCGCTCCTCCCCACGTCCCCGTTCGCGGGGCGCAGCCGTGCCGCCCGTGCTCGACAGTGGGGGCATGGTGTCGAGCGCGCCGACGGCGCAGGTCGCGGGCTACTCGATCGTGCGCGTGCTCGCGCGCGATCCGCGAGCAACGCTCCTGCTCGCGCAGCATGACGGGCAGCCGTGCGTGCTGCGCATCGTCGCGGAGGAGTACGACGCGGCTCGGCTCGATCGCGAGATCGACGCTCGCGCCCGCGCGGCCCACGAGCACGCGGCGACCGTGCTCGATCTCGCGACGAGCGATACCGGCGCTCCCGTCGTCGTGCTCGAGCATCTCTCCGGCCCACGACTCGACGAACTGCTCGACCGTCGCCGCGGCGACCTGTCGGCGGGCGAGGCGGTCACGCTCATCGTGCCCCTTCTCGAGGCTGTCACGACGGCGCACGATCGTGGGCTCACCTTCGGCGGGCTCGCGGTGGACGGGATCCGGCTGCGCTCAGATGGGGCGCCCGTGATCACCCGGTTCAGCGCGGCACGGGCGGGAGCCGTGCTTCCCCCGCACTTCCGAGGCCGGGAGGCCGAGTATCGCGTCGATCATGACAGCGCTCGGTCTCTCGCCGCGGTCATCGCGCGCCACGTCGCGACTCCGCCGGGCGACGCGCTCCTGGCGGTGCTCGAGGGCGACCCGGCGGCAGATCTCGCCGCCGGGTTCCGGTCCACCGTCGCTGCGCTCTTCGACTGCGCAGAGCCCGCGCCGGTGCGCACCGCTCCGAGCTCCGCGCGCCCTGGCGATCCCGATGTGCGCGACCGCGGAGTCCTGCACCCGCCGGGTGCCCGCGACGGCGGCGTGCGGGAACCGCGTGCGCTCCCCTCGGGGGCGGCTCCTCTCCGTGACGCTCCGACGCCACCAGGCGAGAGTCGGCTCGCCCCACTACTACGACGTCTGGCACTCCCTGACGCCCTCGCGCACACCGTCCTCGCCGCTGAGGCGCGTCTCGTGGCGCTCGGCGCTGCCGTGCGAGCGCGGTCTCTCCCCGGCGTGAGGCCCCGCACTGTTGCGCTGGGGGTTGCTGGCGCGGTCTCGGTGCTTCTCGCCCTGCTGATCCTGGGCGCCGGGAACTCTGACGAGGATGACGGGTCGACGGCGGGCCCGGCCGCCTCCGCGTCGCCGTCGGAACGGCCCGCGATGTCGCAGGGGTCGACACCGCTGCGCGACGAGCGGGACGAGGCGCCGGAGCGGCATCTCAGTCCGGAGCCAGAGCAGTGGGTCGACATCGTGAGCGTCCTCGTCGAGCGCTGGCTGATCTGTCGCGAACGAGTGGCCGTAGCGGCGTGCGCGCCCGACTCGACTCACGCGGGATCGTCAGCTGAGGCGGCCCTTCACACTCCGGAAGAGGACTCGGTGGTCGCCCTGCAGGCGTGGAGCGAGGGCGAGCGCGAGCTCGTCGTCGTCGAGCGGATGGGCGCAGCAGTCATCGTGGACCTCGTCGGGCCGGAGACGACGACGGCCTCGCTCCTGCTGATGAGGAGCGAGGCCGGCTGGCGTCTTCGCGACGTGCTCGTGGAGCCGTCGGGAGGCTAGATGCCGAGGTCGCCGTCGAAGTCGGCCTCTTCGAGGCGCTCCTTGATCGCGGTCAGGAAGCGCGCAGCGTCCGCGCCGTCGATGATGCGGTGATCGTAGGAGAGCGCGAGGTAGACGGTCGACCGCACCGCGATCACGTCGGAGCCGTCGACCGTCATGACGACGGGCTTCTTGGTCACGACACCGGTGCCGAGAATGGCGACCTGGGGCAGGAAGACGACCGGGGTGTCGAAGAGCGCGCCGCGCGAGCCCGTGTTCGTGAGCGTGAAGGTGCCGCCCGCGAGCTCGTCGGGCTTGAGCTTGTTGTCGCGCGTGCGCTCGGCGAGGTCGGCGATTTCGCGGGCGAGATCGGCGATCGACAGGTCGCCCGCGTTGCGGATGACCGGCGTGAGGAGCCCGCGCTCGGTGTCGACCGCGATCGAGAGGTTCTCCGACTCCGGGTAGACGATCGTGTCGTCCTCGACCGTCGCGTTGATGATCGGGAAGGCCTGCAGGGCCTCGGTCGTCGCCTTCGCGAAGAACGGCAGGAAGCTGAGCTTGAGGCCGGTCGCCGTGAGGAACGTATCCTTCACGGCCGTGCGCAGGGCGGCGACTTTCGTGACATCGACCTCGACGACGGTCGTGAGCTGCGCGGTCGACTGCATCGAGACGACGGCGCGCTCGGCGATGACCTTGCGCAGGCGCGACATGGACTCGCTCGTGCCGCGCAGCGGTGAGGCCTCGAGGGGCTTCCGCGTGGGCGCGCTGGAGGTCGCCGTGCCGCCGCTCTCGGCGGCGTCGAGCACATCCTGCTTGCGAATGCGCCCGCCGACCCCCGTGCCCGACACGGTGGAGAGGTCGACACCGCGCTCCTGAGCGAGCTTGCGCACGAGCGGCGTGATGTAGCCCGCGGCGCTCGCATCGGGAGCACTGGCCTGTGCCGGTGCGGAGGTCTGTGCCGGTGCGGAGGGCTGTGCGGGAGCGGAGGGCTCGGCCGGCGCAGAGGGCTCCGCCGGAGCGCTCGGCTCCGCGGGCGCCGACTGCTGGGCGGGAGCAGACGGTGCAGCGGGGGCGGACGGCTCCGCGGGTGCGCTGGGCTCCGCGGGTGCGCTGGGCTCGGCGGGAGCGGACGGTTCGGCCGGAGCGGACGGCTCGGCCGGCGCGCTGGGCTCGGCCGGCGCGCTGGGCTCGGCCGGCGCGCTGGGCTCCGCCGGGGCGGAGGGCTCCGCGGGAGCGGATGCGGCGGGCGCCGACTCGGCGGGAGCGGAGCCGCCCCCCTCGCCGTCACCGATGCGCACGAGCGCCGTGCCGACCTCGACGGTCTCATCCTCGGCGACGAGGATCTCTTCGACCACGCCCGCGATGGGGGACGGGATCTCGGTGTCGACCTTGTCGGTCGAGACCTCGAGCAGGGGCTCGTCGACCTCGACGCGGTCTCCCACATTCTTCAACCATCGGGTGACCGTGCCCTCGGTGACGCTCTCGCCGAGCGCCGGGAGGTTGACGGATTCGCTCATCAGTAGTTGCTCCTTCGAAGCCTTGAGTGTCTCTAGCCTAGTGACCGGTCTGCGGATCAGGCGCTGTGCAGCGGCTTGCCCGCGAGGGCGAGGAACGCCTCGCCGAGGGCCTCGTTCTGCGTGGGGTGCGCGTGCAGCAGCGGCGCAATGTCTTCGGGGTACGCGTCCCAGTTGACGATGAGCTGCGCCTCGCCGATCTGCTCGCCCACGCGGGCGCCGATCATGTGCACGCCGACGACGGGGCCGTCCTTGACGCGGATGACCTTGATGATGCCCGAGGTCTCGAGAATGTGGCTCTTGCCGTTCCCGGCCAGGTTGTAGTCGTAGCTCGCGATGGCGTCGTCCCCGTGCACCTCCTTGGCCTTCGCCTCGGTGAGGCCGACGGAGGCGACCTCGGGCTCGCTGTACGTGACCTTGGGCACGGTGACGTCGTCGATCACGACGGGCCCCAGCCCTGCGAGCTCCTCCGCCACGAAGATGCCGTGCTGGAAGCCGCGGTGCGCGAGCTGCAGCCCCGGAACGATGTCGCCGACCGCGTACAGGCCCGGGATGCTCGTCTCGAGTCGCTCGTTGGTGAGCACGAAGCCGCGATCCATCTCGACGCCGACCTCCTCGAAGCCGAGGCCTGCCGTCGAGGGGCCGCGACCGACGGCCACGAGCAGGATGTCTGCCTCGATCGTCGTGCCGTCGTCGAGGGTCACGACGACGCCGTTGTCATCCTGCGTCACACCCTGGAATCGCTTGCCGAGCGTGAACTCGATGCCGCGCTTGCGGTAGGCGCGCTCGAAGAGCTTGGAGATCGCCTCGTCCTCCATCGGCACGAGGTGCGGCAGCGCCTCGATGATGTGCACCTCGGCGCCGAACGAGCGCCACACGCTCGAGAACTCGACACCGATGACGCCGCCGCCGAGGACGGCGACCTTCTTCGGCACGTGGTCGAGCTGCAGGGCCTGCTCGGAGGTGATGACGCGCCCGCCGATCTCGAGGCCGGGCAGCGTGCGGGAGTAGGAGCCGGTCGCGAGGATGACGTTCTTGCCCGTGATCGTGTCGTCGCCGACCTGCACCGTGGTGGGGGAGGTCAGTCGACCCTCGCCCTCGATGGTCGTGATGCCGCGCGCCTTGATCAGGCCCTGGAGGCCCCTGTGCTTGCTCGACACGATCGATTCGCGGTACTTCGTGACGCCCGGAATGTCGATGCCCTCGAGGGTGGCCTTCACGCCGAATGTCTCCGAGTCTCGCGCCGCGTCGGCAATCTCGGCCGCGTGCAGCAGCGCCTTGGTCGGAATGCATCCGACGTGCAGGCACGTGCCGCCCACCTTGTTCTTCTCGATGAGGCCGACGCTCATGCCGAGCTGGCTGGCGCGCAGCGCGGCGGCGTAGCCTCCGCTTCCGGCTCCGAGGACGACAAGGTCAAAATTCTGGTCCGACACCGGCAGGTACTCCCTCAATGATCAGGATTCTCGTGCGGGGGCCGACGAAAGAGTGTCGAGCGCCGGCCCGAGGCTGCGGGCGCAACTGTCGCGCCCGGGTGTCGAGCCTACTACTTGGCGGCGTAGGACTCTGCGAGCGCGATCAGCAGACGCACGGCTACGCCCGACGGCCCCTTGGGCGTGTAGCCGTAGGCGCCGGAGCCGTTGTTGGCGGCGCCCGCGATGTCGAGGTGGGCCCACGGGATGACCGGCGCACCCTCCTCGTCACTCGCGCGACCGACGAACTCGCGCAGGAACACCCCCGCCAGGAGCATGCCCGCGGCCGTGTTGCCCGGTTTCGCGTTGGCGATGTCGGCAACCTCGGTCGCGAGGAGCGGCCGCAGCTCCGTCGGCAGCGGCATGGGCCAGACGAGCTCGCCCGTCGCGCTCGCGGCGCGCTGGACGCGCTCGATGAGCGTGTCGTCACCCATGACTCCCGCGTAGCGCTCCCCGAGGGCGACACGGGCGGCGCCCGTGAGCGTCGCGACGTCGATGATGGCGTCGGGGTGCTCCTCGCTCGCGCGCACGATGCCGTCAGCGAGCACGAGACGACCCTCCGCATCGGTGTTGAGCACCTCGACGGTCTTGCCTCCCCGCATCGTGAGCACGTCGTTCGGGCGGATCGCCGTCGACGACGGAAGGTTCTCGGCGAGGCACAGCCAGGCAGTCATGCGCAGGGGCACGCCGAGGCGTGCGGCGGCGATGATCGTGGCGAGCACCGTCGCGGCCCCCGTCATGTCGTACTTCATGCCCACCATCGAGGCGGCCGGCTTGAGCGACAGTCCGCCCGAGTCGAAGGTGATGCCCTTGCCGACGAGGGCGAGGTGCGGGGCATCCTCACCGGCGCGATAGCGCACCGCGAGCAGTCTCGGGGGCCGGGACGAGCCCTGCCCGACGCCGAGGATGCCGCCGTAGCCCCCCTCGCGCAGCTCGTCGAAGCCCCATTCCTCGAGCTCGAGGTCGAGACCGGCGGTGAGCTCACGGGCGCGCTCCACGAAGCTCGCCGGGTAGAGGTCGTTCGGCGGCTGGTTGACGAGATCACGCACGATCGTCACGGCCTCCGAGGTGATGGCGGCGCGCTCGGCGGCCTCGTGCGCTCCCGGAACGCTCGTGACGACCGTGACCTCGGTGAGGGCCGACGCGAGGGGCGCCGCCGTTCGGGCGACGTACTTGTATCCGCCGAGAGCAGCACCCTCGAGCACCGCCTGGGCGTCGTCGAGGGTCTCGGTGGGCAGGGCGAACGCGAGACGGGCGGCATCGCTCGCGGCGCGCGCGGCCGAGCCGGCGGCGGACCGCAGAGAGTCGGCGGTGGCGGCGGTGGTGCCGAGCCCGACGAGCAGCACGCTGCGGGCCGAGACACCCTCCGGAGAGGCGAGGCGCTGTGTCGTGTCCACGGCACCCGTGACTCCGACCGCGGTCAGATCCTCCGTGCTCAGAGTCGCATCGCCGAGGGGCGACTCGCCCGCGAGGCGGGGGCCGTCGGCGGTGGCGTGCACCCCCACCACGAGCACGTCGGCGTCGAGGTCGGCGGGGGAGAGGTCGGTCGTGGAGAGCGTGGGGGAGGGCATCCGGCCATGGTATCGACGCCGCCGGGCCTCGCCAGGACGCGGCGGGCGGGGTGTTCGCTCAGGGCGCTCGCCCCTGGTGCCGGGCGTTCAGGGCGCCGCCCTACCATGGAGGCATGCGATCGCCGGACGAGCTCTACACCGTCATCCTGCGGGAGGACGAGGTGCCTTCCGGGCTGCCACTTGTCGTGGGGCTCACCGGCTTCGCGGACGCCGGCGGTGCCGTGGGTCAAGTCTCCGAGTACCTCGTCGACGAGCTGAGTCATCGGGACGTCGTCGTGTTCGACAACGACGAGCTACTCGACTATCGCGCCAGGCGCCCCGTGCTGTTCTTCGACGAGACCCGGCTGACCGAGTTTCGCAAGCCCTCGCTCGCCCTGCGGCTGGCACAGGACGATGTCGGCTCGCCCTTCCTCCTCCTCACCGGCTACGAGCCCGACTTCCAGTGGGAGCGGTTCACGCAGGCGGTCGAGCAGCTCATCGCGCGCTACGGGATCGCGTCGACGACCTGGGTGCACGCGATCCCCATGCCCGTGCCGCACACCCGGCCCATCGGCGTGACGGTCAGCGGCAATCGGGAGGATCTCATCGAGACCCTCTCGGTGTGGCGCCCGCGCACGCAGGTGCCCGGCAACGCCCTGCACCTGCTCGAGTACCGGCTCACCGAGAGCGACCACCCGCTCGCCGGGTTCGTCCTCCTCGTGCCGCACTACCTGGCTGACACCGAGTTCCCCTCGGCAGCGGTGACGGCGCTCGAGAGCATCACGGCCGCCACCGGCCTTCTCTTCCCGACCGATCAGCTGCGGGAGGACGGGCGCGAGTTCCTCGCCAAGATCGAGGGGCAGGTGGAGGGCAACGCCGAGCTCGCGCGCATGGTCGGCACGCTCGAGGAGCGCCACGACAGCTACATGGAGGACAACCCGCTGCGGTCGCCGCTCATGGACGAGGACGGCGAACTGCCGACCGCCGACTCCATCGCGGCCGAGCTCGAGAAGTTCCTCGCATTCCGTCGCGGCAGCGACGACGACCGCAGCGACCGCTGACGCGCTCGCGCCGAACGAGGGCATGATTCGCCGACCCTAGGCTGTCGGTGTGGATTCCCGCCGCGCGATCGTCGTCCTCGCCATCGCGTGCGTCGCCTACGTCGTCGCGATCCTCCAGCGCACCTCCCTGGGGGTCGTGGGCGTCGACGCCACGACCCGGTTCTCGATCGACGCGACCGCCCTCTCCTCTCTCGCCGTCCTACAGCTCGGTGTCTACGCATCCCTCCAGATTCCGGTCGGCGTGCTCATCGATCGTTTCGGCCCGCGTGTGCTCATCGCGGCGGGGGCTCTGTCGATGGCGCTCGGGCAAGCCGCAGTGGGGCTCGCCAGCGAGCTGGGGGTAGCGATCGTCGGCCGCGTGCTCGTCGGTGCCGGCGATGCGATGACCTTCCTCTCTGTGCTCCGCCTGCTCGGCGCCTGGTTCTCACCGCGCCGGCTCCCACAGCTGCAGCAGTGGGTCGGAACCCTCGGGCAGTCGGGCCAGTTGCTCTCGGCCATCCCCTTCGCAGGTCTCCTCGGGGTCGCCGGCTGGACCACCGCCTTCCTCTCGGTGGCCTCGCTCTCGCTCCTCGCCTGCCTGCTCGTGGTCGCGGCGGTGCGCGACGCGCCGACCGACCATGTGGACGAACGCGCGCTCACACTGCGCATCGCGCTCGCCCGTCTCAAGGAGGCCCTGCGCCGGCCGGGCACACGGTTGGGCTTCTGGGCGCACGCGGTCACACAGTCGTCGCCCACGATGTTCGTGCTCCTGTGGGGTTACCCGTTCCTCTCGGTCGGGCTCGGCTACAGCCGCGAACTCACCGGCGCGCTCCTGGGTCTCGTCGTCGTCGCGGGGGCCCTTACGGGGCCCGTGATCGGACTGCTCTCGGCGCGATACCCGTTGCGCCGGTCGAGCATCGTGCTCGGCATCGTCACCATCACCGCGATCGCCTGGGCGGCGCTGCTGCTGCCGGGCGACCCGCCGTCTCTGCCCGCGGTCGTCGTCTTCCTCACGATTCTTGCCGTGGGGGGCCCCGGCTCGCTGATCGGCTTCGACTTCGCGCGCACCTTCAATCCTTCGGCGAGTCACGGCGCCGCCACGGGCTTCGTGAACGTCGGAGGGTTCGTGACGACCGTCGTGCTCGTGCTCGTGGTCGGGCTCGCCCTCGACGCCGTGAGCGGCGGCACGACCCCGGCCGAGCTGTACGCCTGGCAGAACTGGCGCGTCGCGTTCGCCCTGCAGTGCCCGGTCATCGGGCTCGCCGTCGTGGGACTGATCGTGGCGCGGCGACGGACGCGGCGCAGGCTCGTCGAAGAGGAGGGAATCGCGGTCGCCCCGCTGTGGACGGCACTCGTCGCGAACTGGCGCCGGCGTCGCGGCCACGGGCGCGGCTGAGCGCCCGGTGGTCGGGTCGGGCCCCGGCGCGTGCAATAATGAGTCCTCACGACCCAGTCGGTCGACGAATTATCCAGAAGCCCTGAGCTTCTCGAGCAGTTCGCGACTTGACATGGGTCGTTGTACTGCCCGGAGAACGCGGAAAGAAGGGGCCCATGGCTACCCGAACAACCACCACGCCCGCGAAGAAGAAGGCCGCCTCGTCGTCTGACGACGCGAAGACGACGACCACCGCGACGAAGGCTGCCGCCACGAAGGCGCCTGCGAAGAAGGCACCGGCCCAGAAGGCACCGGCCCAGAAGACTGCCGCTCCCTCGAGCACCGCCACGAAGTCGACCGCGACGAAGACCTCTGCCACGAAGACCTCTGCTAAGAAGCCCCAGGCCAAGTCCACCGCGAGCAAGTCCACTGCGAGCAAGACGCCCACGACCAAGACCGCATCCGCGGCCGCCGAGAAGCCTGCCGCGTCGAAGGCGGCCGGCACGTCGACCACCAAGCCTTCGCGCGCCAAGAAGGCGTCGTCGGCCGCGGGCTCCTCGGCGAGCTCGGATGACGACGAGGATGAGACATCGACGGCTGTCGTGACAGACGCCACGGATGCTCCCGAGAGCGCGGAGGACGCCGACGACGGCGCGGACGACGACGGCGACAAGGCCGCCGCGGGTCCCCTGCCGACCGGCGCGATCGTGCTCAGCAACACGGAGGACGACGAGGTGCCGGTCTACTCGACGACCATCACAGGTGCCACCGCAGACCCCGTCAAGGACTACCTCAAGCAGATCGGCAAGGTTCCCCTCCTCAACGCTGCAGAGGAGGTCGAGCTCGCGATGCGCATCGAGGCCGGTCTCTTCGCCGAGGAGAAGCTCTCCTCCATGACGGAGAAGGAGAAGCGGACGACGGCGGGGCGCGACCTCGCCTGGGTCGCGCGGGACGGCCAGCGGGCCAAGAACCACCTGCTGGGCGCCAACCTCCGCCTCGTCGTCTCCCTCGCCAAGCGCTACACCGGCCGCGGCATGCAGTTCCTGGATCTCATCCAGGAGGGCAACCTGGGCCTCATCCGCGCCGTCGAGAAGTTCGACTACACCAAGGGCTTCAAGTTCTCGACCTATGCGACGTGGTGGATCCGCCAGGCGATCACGCGCGCGATGGCCGACCAGGCACGCACTATCCGCATCCCCGTCCACATGGTCGAGGTCATCAACAAGCTCGCGCGGGTTCAGCGCCAGATGCTGCAGGATCTCGGCCGGGAACCCACCCCGGAGGAGTTGAGCCGAGAGCTCGACATGACTCCCGAGAAGGTCATCGAGGTGCAGAAGTACGGCCGCGAGCCGATCTCGCTGCACACACCGCTCGGTGAGGATGGCGACAGCGAGTTCGGTGACCTCATCGAGGACACCGAGGCGGTCGTGCCGGCCGACGCCGTGGGTTTCACCATGCTGCAGAAGCAGCTCGAGAGCCTCCTCGACTCCCTCTCGGAGCGCGAGGCCGGAGTCATCCGCATGCGCTTCGGGCTCGGCGACGGCATGCCGAAGACGCTCGACCAGATAGGGGACACCTTCGGCGTGACGCGCGAGCGCATTCGCCAGATAGAGTCCAAGACCATGGCGAAGCTGCGCCACCCCTCGCGCTCGCAGGCTCTGCGCGACTACCTCGAATAGGAAGCTCCACTCCATGTCAGGGGAACCCAACGAGGGCAAGGCGCTCGACGTCGACGTCGCCGGGCAGCGCGTGCGGCGCATCCCGATCAAGACGCACGTCGTGACGACGGAGGACGACATCATCGATGTCGTCACGCGCTATGCGAGCCCGGTGATCGAGCCGGGCGACCTTCTCTTCGTCACCGAGAAGATTGTGGCCATCTCGCAGGGTCGTTCCTATGCAGTCGACGCCATCGAGGCGCGCCCCCTTGCTCGGTGGCTCTCGCGCCGCGTGACGAAGACCTCGCACGGCATCGGCCTCGGTATCCCCGAGACCATGGAGATGGCCCTGCGCGAGTGCGGCACGCCGCGCATCGTCTTCGCCGCTGGCGTCGCCGCCATCACGAAGGCCGTCGGTCGGCGGGGAGACTTCTACCGCATCGCGGGGCCCAAGGCGCGCGGCATCGACGGCCCCACCTCGGGCACGATCCCTCCCTACAACACGCAGGTCGTGCTCGTGCCGGAGAAGCCCCGCCAGGTCGCCCGCGACCTGCAGGCGGCGCTCGCGAGCGTCGCGGCGGTGGATGTCGCCGTCGTCGACATCAACGACTTCGGCGGCAACATTCTCGGATCGACCCTCGACATGGCAGGGGAGCGGCGTCTCGTGAGCATCCTCGCCGACAACCCCCTGGGTCAGGGGCACCAGAGCACGCCCCTCGGCGTCGTCCGTCTCGTCGAGGCCGAGTAGCAGCGCGTCGGCCTAGAAGCCGATCGCCTCGCGGTATACCGGCAGCAGACCCGTGCGCACGCCCGTCGCGGTCGGCTTGAGCTGGAAGACGCCCGTGTTGTAGTTGCCCTCTACGACGACGGGCCCCGCCGGCGTGATGGCGATGTCCCAGCCGACGTAGGGGATCTCCGGCACCTCTCGCGCGAGGGAATCGGCGAGCCGCCCGACCGCGTCCCACTGGGGAACCTGGAAGCCGAGGATCGAGGCTCCCGTGAGGGGGTGCGCGCTGAAGACCCCGCCGAACTCGTCGAACGCGGGGTGCCGGGCGACGCCCTCGTCGTCGAGGATGGTGTACATGCCGCCGCCGCTGAAGTTGTCGACGTCACCGCCGTTGCCCATCTTGAGCACGCGCACGAGAGTGCGCACCTCGTCGCCGGCGCGGTAGGTGACGATACGGAGGGTGTTGACGCTCGTGGGGCAGAGCCGGGCCATCTCAGGGTCCTGCGTCAGGAACTCCTCGAGGAGGAACTGACGCCGCTCGAGGCGAGCTCGGCGAAACTCCGCGGGGTCGGCGAGGACGGCAGCTGACTCGAAGGACTCCACGCCATCGCCGCCCAGGCTGTCGGGAACCTTCGCCATGACACGGTCGTGAGATCGGAGGAACGCCTCGAGCGCGTCATCGCTCGCCGTTCGCAGGTCGAGCCACGCCCGGCCGATGTAGTCGGCGAAGCGGGCGTTGAAGAGCGACTTGTCGCTGAACTGCCGTCGGTGTTCGACCGCGTTGAGCTTCTGCGCGAGGTGGTTCGACTTCGGGTGCGTCATGAACGTGCGCCGCTCGCGCCGGTTCAGCGCGTGGAAGTCCCAGTCGAAGTAGTCCTGGAAGGCCGCCTCGTGCCGAACCGCGCACCACAGCATGTCGAGCGCGATGATCGGACGAGCGCGCCCTGTACTGCGGGAGAGTTGTTCCGAGAGTGTCGCGAGCTTGCTGGATCGCACCGCCCGCGCCCTCGCCGCCAGGTAGCGCGCACGGCGCGCCATCCCGAGGGATGCCGCCACTCAGGCGTCGTTCTCGTCGTGCAGCCGGCTCGACTCGTCGTGCCAGGCCAGGGCGGAGCCGACGAGCTTCTCCTTGAAGCGCGAGGCGTGGTGAGCGCAGAACAGCAGCTCTCCCGTCGCCAGGGTCACGCGCACGTACGCCTGCGCCCCGCAGCTATCGCAGCGGTCGAGCCCCGTCAGGGGTGCGGTCGACGCGAGGTTCGGGCTCTCGGTGGTGATCTGCGTCATGGTGTGCCTCGTGCCTTCCCTCATCAAGTCGAGTCGTTTCTCATCGGATCGCTCGGTTGCTCGGACGATCCTCGAGTCGGTCGATGCTCCATTGCACCACACGCATGCCTGCACCTCGTGACAATGCGCTCCCATTTCGCTGAACGCGAAGACGCAAGGGGTCGGGCGTGCGCTCGAGCGGTGTGGCGACGGGCCCGCCCAGGGTGTGCCGAATAGGCTGACGGCGGTCGCGGCAGTCCTGCTCGACCGACCGTGTTTCCAGCAACGATCTCGCGAGGCGCTATCCGTGGCCAGTTCCGACTACTCCGCTCGTCATCTCTCCGTGCTCGAGGGCCTCGAAGCGGTCCGCAAGCGCCCGGGCATGTACATCGGCTCCACCGACTCCCGCGGTCTCATGCACTGCCTGTGGGAGATCATCGACAACTCGGTCGACGAGGCGCTCGGCGGCCACGGGTCGACGATCGACCTCGTGCTGCACCCTGACGGCAGCGTGGAGGTGCGCGACAAGGCGCGCGGCATCCCCGTCGACATCGAGCCGCGCACGGGGCTGAGCGGCGTCGAGGTCGTCTTCACCAAGCTGCACGCCGGCGGCAAGTTCGGCGGGGGATCGTACGCCGCATCCGGTGGCCTGCACGGGGTGGGTGCCTCCGTCGTCAACGCGCTCTCGGAGCGGCTCGACGTCGAGGTCGATCGTGACGGCAAGACGTGGGCGATGTCGTTCCACCGCGGCGAGCCGGGCGTGTTCGACGACGGGCCGGATGGGCCGCGCCCCGACGCCCCGTTCAGCCCCTTCGTCTCCGGCAGCGAGCTGCGCGTGGCGGGCAAGGTCGCGAAGAGCGTGACCGGCACGCGCATCCGCTACTGGGCCGACCCGCAGATCTTCACGAAGGGCGCCGACTTCCTGACCGAGGAGCTCATGTCGCGCGTGCGGCAGACGGCGTTCCTCGTGCCCGGCATCACGCTCACCGTGCGCGACGAGCGCCCGGAGGAGCCGGTCACCGAGTCCTTCCACTTCTCGGGAGGCATCAGCGAGTACGCCGACTACCTCGCTCCGGATGCTGCGCTCACCGACACCTGGCGCATCACCGGCAGCGGCACCTTCACCGAGACGGTGCCCGTGCTCGACTCGATGGGGCACATGACGCCGACCGAGCTCGAGCGCGAGTGCGTCGTCGACATCGCGTTGCGCTGGGGTACGGGCTACGACACGACCTTCCGCAGCTTCGTCAACATCATCGCGACGCCCAAGGGCGGCAGCCACCAGCTCGGCTTCGAGCAGGGCCTGCTGAAGTTCCTGCGGGCCGAGGTCGAGAAGAACGCGCGCCGCCTCAAGGCGGGCAACGACAAGCTCGAGAAGGACGACATCCTCGCCGGCCTGACGGCGGTTCTCACCGTCCGGATTCCCGAACCGCAGTTCGAGGGTCAGACCAAGGAGGTGCTCGGCACTCCCGCTGCGCGCGCGATCGTTGCGAAGGTCGTCACCGAGTCGCTCGCGGAGCGCTTCCGCTCGAGCAAGCGAGACGACAAGGCCCAGACGGGCCTCGTGCTCGAGAAGGTCGTCTCCGAGATGAAGAGCCGCATCTCGGCTCGAGCGCACAAGGAGACCCAGCGTCGCAAGAACGCGCTCGAGAACTCGTCGCTGCCGGCGAAGCTCGTCGACTGCCGCTCGAGCGACGTCGAGCAGAGCGAGCTGTTCATCGTTGAGGGCGACAGCGCGCTCGGTACTGCGAAGCTCGGTCGCGACAGCGAGTTCCAGGCGCTGCTGCCGATTCGCGGCAAGATCCTCAACGTGCAGAAGGCCTCGGTGAGCGACATGCTCTCCAACGCCGAGTGCGCGTCGATCATCCAGGTCATCGGCGCGGGATCGGGCCGCACCTTCGACCTCGCCTCGGCGCGCTACGGCAAAGTCATCATCATGGCCGACGCCGACGTCGACGGCGCCCACATCCGCACCCTCCTGCTCACGCTCTTCTTCCGCTACATGCGGCCCATGATCGACGAGGGGCGGGTCTTCTCGGCCGTGCCCCCGCTGCACCGCGTCGTCGTCATGAACCCCGGCTCCAAGCCGAATGAGACGGTCTACACCTACAGCGAGAAGGAGCTCGACGGCGTGCTCGCGGCTCTCAAGAAGGCCGGCAAGCGCTACCAGGATCCGATCCAGCGCTACAAGGGCCTCGGTGAGATGGATGCCGATCAGCTCGCCGACACGACCATGAGCCGGGCCCACCGCACACTGCGCCGCGTGCGCGTGACCGACGCCGAGGCGGCCTCGCGCATGTTCGAGCTGCTCATGGGCAACGAGGTGGCCCCGCGCAAGGACTTCATCATCGCCGGGCAGGGTCTCGACCGCGACCGCATCGACGTCTAACCGCGAGTACCCGCGGCGCGCTCGGCCCGAGCCGGGCATCCAGGCCCCGTGTGCCCCGCGCGCGCGGGACCTCCACAATTCAGGAGACCGCGGTCACGAAGCGCTGCGACACGCCCGAGACGGCATGCTGAGGCGCGCCCTACGCGCGCGACTCCTGAATTGTGGAGATCGGGATGCTCGGCTCGAGTCAGACCGTCGACCCTGCCGCGGGGCTAGGAGGCGGGGGAGCCGATCGAGCCGATGACCGCGTCGAGCGGGGTGCCCGAGCCGTCCCGGCGCGAGCCGCCCTCGGGCAGGGCGCGCTGGCTGCCGTCGGACCCTACGGCGAGCGGGTCGGTGCCGACCCAGGCGAGGTGCAGGGCATCCTCACCCTTGAGGAAGGCGTGGCAGCGCACGCCACCGGTGGCGCGACCCTTGCCGGGGAACTCGGCGAAGGTCGAGACCTTGGCGCGGCCCGGGTCGGTGCCGTCGATGGTCTGGGTGGATCCGCTGATGGTGACGACCTGCGCCTCGGCGGGGTCGATCGCACCGAAGAACAGCACGCGCGCGCCGTCGCCGAGCTTCATGCCCGTCATGCCGCCCGCGGAGGCGCCCTGGGGCCGCACGTTCGAGGCGCCGAAGTGCAGCAGCTGCGCGGCCGAGGAGACGAACACGAGTTCGGCGGCGTCATCGGCGGGCGCGGCGCCCACGATCTGATCGCCGGGCTTGAGGGCGATGACCTCACCCTCGGGACGACTGGGAAGCGAGCCGGGGGAGAGTCGCTTGACGATGCCGTCTCGCGTGCCGAGCGCGAGCGGTGCGGAGTGGGCGGGGTCTGCAATCGCGACGACGCGTTCCTTCGCATCGGTGAGCCCCACGTAATCCCGCAGCTTCGCCCCCGCGGCGAGCTGCACCGAATTCGGGGGCACGCTCGGCAGGTCGACGGGGGTGAAGCGCACGAAGCGACCTCGGTTCGTGACGGCGATGAGCTCACCGCGCGTCGTCGACTCCACCGCGCTCAGCAGTGCGTCGTGCTTGCTGCGACGCGTCGGGCGCGTGAGGACGGCTCCATCGCTGAGCTCGACGCGCACCGCGCGCCCCGTGGTCGAGAGCAGTACGCGACAGGGGGAATCCTCGATCTCGAGCGCGGGCGCGGCGGCGCGCCCGCGGGGCGTTGCGACCGAGGGGGCGGCCTCGGTGAGCATCGTACGCCGGGGCGTGCCGAAGCGCTCGGCGGTCGCGTCGAGCTCCTCGCCCACGACCGCACGCACGCGGGCGGGGTCGGCGAGCAGCGACTCGAGCTCGGCGATCTCGGCGCGCAGCTGGTCGCGCTCGGCTTCGAGCTCGATGCGGCTGAACTTGGTGAGGCGCCGCAGCCGCAGCTCCAGGATGTACTCGCTCTGCACCTGCGAGAGGTCGAACACCTCCATGAGGCGCGTGCGGGCGGTGTCGGCGTCGTCGGACGAGCGGATGACCTGGATGACCTCGTCGATGTCGAGGATCGCGATGAGCAGGCCCTCCACGAGGTGCAGGCGCTCGCGTCGCCGGTCGAGCCGGTAGCGGCTGCGCCGCGTGACGACCTCGATGCGGTGGTCGACGTAGACCTGCAGGAGCTCCTTGAGCCCGAGTGTCTTCGGCGACCCGTCGACGAGGGCGACGGCGTTGATCGAGAAGCCGTCCTCGAGCGGGGTGTAGCGGTAGAGCTGCTCGAGCACGGCCTGGGGGCTGAATCCCGTCTTGATGCCGATGACGAGCCGCATGCCGTTGCGCCGGTCGGTGAGATCGGTGACATCGCTGATGCCGGCGAGCTTCTTCGATTGCACGCCGTCCTTGATCTTCTCGATGACCTTCTCCGGTCCGACAAGATAGGGCAGCTCGGTCACGACGATGCCGGTCTTGCGTGCCGTCACCGGTTCGATGGAAACTTTCGCGCGCGTCTTGAAGCTGCCCCGGCCTGTGGCGTAGGCATCGCGCACGCCGTCGAGGCCGAGGATCGTGCCCCCCGTCGGCAAGTCGGGCCCGGGAACGAACGCCATGAGGTCGTCGAGACTCGCGTCAGGGTTGTCGAGCAAGTGGTGCGCGGCAGCGGAGACCTCGATGAGGTTGTGCGGCACCATGTTGGTCGCCATGCCGACGGCGATGCCGCTCGCGCCGTTGACGAGCAGATTGGGGAATGCGGCGGGCAGCACGGCCGGCTGGGTGAGTTGGTTGTCGTAGTTGGGCACGAAGTCGACGACGTCCTCGTCGAGGCTGTCGACCATCGCGAGGGCTTCCGCGCGCAGCCGCGCCTCGGTGTAGCGCGCGGCCGCGGGACCGTCGTCGAGGGAGCCGAAGTTGCCGTGGCCGTCGACGAAGGGCACGCGCATCGTGAAGTCCTGCGCGAGTCGCACGAGGGCGTCGTAGATGGCGGTATCGCCGTGCGGGTGCAGCTTGCCCATGACCTCGCCGACGACGCGCGCCGACTTCACATGACCGCGGTCGGGACGCAGGCCCATCTCGGCCATCTGGTAGAGGATGCGCCGCTGCACGGGCTTGAGCCCGTCGCGGGCATCGGGCAGGGCGCGCGAGTAGATGACGCTGTACGCGTACTCGAGGAACGAGCCCTGCATCTCGTCGGCGAGCTCGATGTCGTCGATGCGTTCGCCGTCGGGGAGGGGCTCGATCCCGCTCGGAAGGGTGGGGGATGGCGGAGTCATAGGATGGCGCCCATGCTACCGGTGCCTCGCTCCGATGCGGCGTCACTCGCCGACGTGTTGTCGGGTGCTCTCGCCTCGCTCTCGGCGCAGCCCTCGCGGCTGGCCCTGCCCGCGGTGCGCTCCGCCGCAGTGCTGCTCGCCGATGGCCTCGGGATGTCGGCGCTGCGTGCGCGCGCCGGTCACGCCCGGCGCCTCCTGGCCGCGATACCCGCCCGCGGGGGAGCGATCGATGCGGGCTTCCCCACGACGACGGCGTCCGCGCTCGCCTCGCTCACGACGGGCCTCGCCTCGGGCCAGCACGGCATGGTGGGCTACACCGTCCGAGATCCGCAGCGCGACGGCGTCGTGCAGCAGCTCGGCACGTGGCCCGCCGATCTCGACCCCCTGCAGTGGCAGCCGCACGCCACGCTCTTCGAGTCGGCCCGGGCGGCGGGCATCGATGCCGTCGTGGTGGCCGCCTCCCGCTACCGGGATACCGCGTTCACCGACGCCGTTCTGCGCGGCGCGCGGTTCGTCATCGCGCCGACGATCGCCGAACGCGTGGAGGCGACGGTCGACCTGCTGCGCGGCGCCGAGCCGACGCTCGTCTACACCTACGTGCCCGAGCTTGACATGGCTGGTCACGCCTCCGGTGCCGAGTCGACCGCGTGGCTCGCGGCTCTCGAACAGCTCGACTCGGCTCTGGATGCTCTGACACGGCTTCCTCGCGGCACAGGCGCCCTGCTCACCGCCGACCACGGGATGATCGACGTGCCCCCTCACGCGAGGCTCGTCGTACCCGGGGGGAGCGAGCTCTGGCGCGGAGTGCGCCATGTCGCAGGGGAGCCGCGATGCCTGCAGCTGCACGTCGAGTCTGCGGACGAGCTGGCCGGGGTGCTCGAGCGTTGGCGCGCCGCCGAGAGAGCGCGCGCCTGGGTCGTGTCACGCGAGGAGGCGATCGCCGCCGGATGGTTCGGCGGACTCGTCGATGATCGGGTGCTCCCGCGGATCGGCGACGTCCTCATCGCTGCTCGCGCGCGCGTCGCGTACTACGACGAGCGGCTGGCGACGCCGCGCTCGCTCGCCATGGTGGGGCAGCACGGTTCGCTGTCTCCCGAAGAGCTGCGCATCCCGCTCGCTCGCTGGGGCGCATTCGCGACCTGAAGGTGCGAGCGCGGGCTCGCGCCGCGGCGGTTCAGGCGGGGTCGTCGTCCGGGCGTGCCCCGAAGACGATCTCGTCCCAGCTGGGCATCGCGGCCCGGCCGCGCCGCCCGGCGGTCTTCCTCGCCTCCGGTGCCGCGTCTTCGGTCGCATCGGAGTGCTCTGCGGGTTCTGCCTGAGCTGAAGCGGGGCTCTCGACGGGCGCCGCAGTCTCCTCCGGCGGGTCGTCGAGGGGGATGTCGACGATCCTGATCGACCCGGTGGAGGGGTGTGCGGCGCGCGCGGACTCGCGATCCTCGTCCGGTGTGTGCGCCGACTCCCGCTCGCCTCGGCGCTTGCGCAGCGCCTCGAGAAGGTCGGCGGTCTGGTTCATCGGTGCCTCGGAGTCGTTCTGCGCGGACGATCGCGGGTCGGGTGCGCCGATGCGGGGCGGCGTCTCGTCAGCGTCCGGGTCGTCATCGAACTCGAAGGCACCACTATCGAAGCGCGAGCTCGTCACGCGGTCGTCTGCGGGCACCGCGCGCAGTCGCGGAACCACGCTCGCGGGCGCGTCTCCCTGCTGCGAGAGGGAGTGCGCCTCGTGGTTGGCGGGGGCGAGCGACCCCTTCTTCGGGTCGAAGGTCCACTGCGCCTCACGAGCGACGTCGTCATCGACGAAGCTCACAGCCAGGGTCCACTGACCCGCGCGCTTCGCCGTCGTCCACCGCACGTCCCGCGCAGAGAGCTCGGCCAGCCGCTCGTCGATGACGGCGCCGAAGGTCTGCAGTGCCCCGGTCTCACCCTCGGCGGCGACCGCGACCGTGATGCCGCGGGCGGACGCGATCACGTACTCGCGCTCGGCCAGTACAGGGCCCTCGAATCGCTCGATGTACTCGAGAGGCTCCCCGGTCGCCGCGGCGACCTCGGTCGCCGACTGCCCTGCCCGGATCGCCGCCTGGATGTCCTTCGGCCCGACGCGATGCGCCGATGCGCCGGAGGGGCGATGCTGGCGCAGCGCCGCGTGAAGGCCTTCCGTGATGGGGATGCGGAAGCGATCACCAGCGGAGGAGACCACGATCAGTGCGCCATCCTCGGCGCCGACCACCGTGAGTTCATCCATGCGCAGGCCCTTTCCTCGTGCCGCGAGTGCGCCCAGCATCGCACGCTGGAGCACTGCAGTCGGGGAATAGCGCGGGCGTGCCGTGCGTTTGCCGTATCAGCCGCGCCGCAGGGACCCCGAGCCTGCGGTTTGCGTTTCGCGCGACCATCCTGCAAACTGTGCGCGCCGAACGCGGCGCCCGAGCACCGACGAGAAGTGGAATGGCATGGCAACCGACTACGACGCCCCCCGCAAGACGGACGAGGAGACCGACTCGATCCAGGCCTTGCAGGAGCGGGTTCCCGACAAGATGTCGGGTGTCGTCGACGCCGACGATGCCGATAACCCCGGCTTCGAACTCGCGGGCCAAGACCTCGCCGACCTCGACCTCGATGTCGTGGTGCTGCCGCCGCAGGCTGACGAGTTCACGTGCGTCAGCTGCTTCCTCGTGAAGCACCGTTCGCAGCTCGACCACCAGGAGAAGCTCGGCGCCATCTGCCGCGAGTGCGCCTGAGCCCGACCAGTGACCCTTGGTGCTGATCGTCGACTCTGAGGTCCTGGGCGCCGAACTCAGGGATGCTCTTGCGCCGGCGCTGCTGAGGTGATGGCGAGCGCGAGCTCCTCCGGTCGGCGGCTCGAGATGAGCCAGTAGGGCGTGGGGTCGTCGGCGTCGGTGACCTCGATGCGCACGACGGGGTCGACGTCGCCCCGCAGCAGAAGCCAGGCGCGAGCATCCAGACTGGGTCCGCGCGCCTGCCGTGCCTCCTCGCCGCGCGTGACCTCGACCGAGCCGAGGAGATGTATCGGAATGCGCGCGCGCCCCGCCCTGAGCGCGCCGTCCGCGATCTCGATCACCGGAGCGAGTGCCCACAGCAGCACGATGAGCCCTCCGCTCAGGATGACTCCCGTGGCGACCCCGGCGGGCAGGCTCACAGGGGCGAGCACGAGCATGCTCGCGGGGAGCGCGAGCAGCGCCACGAGGTGGAGCCAGGGGGAGGGGTGCAGTCGCTCTCGAAACTCGGGCATGCCCCTATTCGACCATGCACTAGCCTCGACCGCGTGCCCGCTACCGTCGAAGTTCTGCTGACCGGTTCACCGATCCCCGCCTACGGTCACCCCGGTGATGCGGGGGCCGACCTCTCCGCGGCGGAGGCGGTCGTGCTGGCCCCCGGCGAGCGAGCGACGATCGGCACCGGGTGCGCGATCGCGCTTCCCGACGGCTTCGCCGCCTTCGTCGTGCCGCGCAGCGGACTCGCGGCGAAGCACGGCATCACGATCGTCAACTCGCCCGGCACAGTCGACGCCGGCTACCGAGGCGAGCTGCGCGTCACCCTGCTGAACACGGACGCGCACGAGAGCTACTCGATCGCGGTCGGCGACCGCATCGCGCAACTCATCATCTGGCCCGTCGTTCGGGCACGCTTCGTTCCCGTGGAGTCTCTTCCCGGTTCGCACCGTGGTCAGCGTGGATTCGGTTCCACCGGCTACGGTGAGGGGCTAGAATCGACCGAAGGAGCCTCCGCGTGACCGATCCTCTGCTCGCCGACGGGCCACTGCCCGACGACGCCAAGTCCGCCCCGGCCGACCGGGCCGAGTCCGGCCCGCTCGACGAGAGCGAGGCCAACGCGGTGCGCCCGTACGTCGATCTCGGCGGTGTCAAGCTCGTGCCGCGCACCGACCTTCAACTGCGACTGGAGGTCGACGAGTCCAGCAAGCGCGTCGTAGCGGTGAGCATCGACTACAGCGGTTCGACCCTGCAGGTGCAGCCGTTTGCCGCGCCGCGGTCGAGCGGGCTGTGGCACGAGATCAGAGCCCAGATCGCCGAGCAGGTGCGGTCTCAGGGCGGTGAGGTGACGGAGCGCGAAGGCGCCTTCGGCCCCGAGCTCGTGGCGCGCATCCCCGTCTCCGGTGGCGAGAGCGGCACGACGCGCCTCGCGCGCTTCATCGGGGTCGATGGTCCGCGCTGGTTCCTGCGCGGGGTCGTCGCGGGGCAGGGGGCGGCCGATGCTACCGCCGCAGAGGCGATCGACGATGTCTTCCGCAGCATCGTTGTGGTGCGAGGAACAACGCCGATGCCGCCACGTGATCTGATTCCTCTCCACGTGCCCCAGGGAGCTGCGGCTCCGGGCGCGACGTCGGCACCTTCCGTCGGCTCGTGAGCGACGCCTCGACGCCGTCGCGCGGCGAGCCAGCAGAACCGGATGTGCGAGCCGCCCTGACCGAGGCCGCCCGTCGATCGGGCTTCGGCCGCGTCGAGCCCGGTGAGCGACCGACCGCCCACGCCCTGTGGGGCGCCGTGGGAGGGGTGCGCGGCCTCATCGAGTCGCTGCTGCCCGGCTTCCTCTTCCTCGTCGTGTTCACGATCACGCAGGAGGTCGCGCCCTCTGTGCTCGTGCCGCTGGGCATCGCCGTCGTGTTCGTGCTCGTGCGCGCGCTCACGCGCTCCCCGATCGCGCCCGCGGTCATCGGGCTCGTCGGCATCGGACTCTCGGCCGGTCTCGCGCTCTGGACGGGTCGGGCGGAGGAGAACTTCCTGCTCGGGTTCGTGATCAACGGCGTGTGGCTCGCCGCACTGCTGGTGAGCCTTCTCGTGCGTCGCCCCCTCATCGGCGTCATCACGGCGCTGCTCACGGGTGACTCCGAGTGGCGGGCCGACCCCGCCAAACGCACCGTTCTCACGGTCGCGACGTGGTTGTGGGTCGGGATGTTCGTGCTCAGACTCGGCGTGCAGGTTCCGTTCTACGTGGCCGAGCAGGCGGCCGCCCTCGCGGCGACGAAGCTGCTCATGGGTCTGCCGCTCTACGCCGCAGTGCTGTGGGTCACCTGGCTCATGGTGCGCGCCGTGTACGCGCGCGGTGCCGCCTCGACGGCGTCGGCGGGCGACGCCGTGCCCGAGGCCGCGCCCGAGTGATATCGTCTATTTATCTCGACATCAAGATAAATAGCGCGGCGCGACTCGGCGACTAGGCTGGCGGCGTGCTGGACGCGACGCCGTGGGCATCGGCGTCGCCACCATTTCGTGTAAGGAGACCTGACATGTCTGCAGTGAACAGTTTCGACGCCCTCGACACCCTCGACGTGGCCGGTACCGAGTACCAGGTGTTCCGCATCGACAAGGTTCCCGGCTACGAGAAGCTCCCGTTCAGTCTCAAGGTGCTGCTCGAGAACCTGCTGCGCACCGAAGACGGCAAGAACGTCACCGACCAGCAGATCCGCGCCCTCGGCGCGTGGCAGCCGACGGCGGAGCCCGACACTGAGATTCAGTTCACGCCCGCGCGCGTCGTCATGCAGGACTTCACGGGCGTGCCGTGCATCGTCGACCTCGCGACGATGCGTGAGGCAGTCGCCGAGCTCGGGGGCGACCCGCACAAGATCAACCCGCTCGCGCCTGCCGAGCTCGTCATCGACCACTCCGTCATCGCCGACCTGTTCGGCAGCGAGGATGCCCTCGAGCGCAACGTCGAGATCGAGTACGAGCGCAATGGCGAGCGCTACCAGTTCCTGCGGTGGGGCCAGACCGCCTTCGACGACTTCAAGGTCGTGCCGCCCGGCACGGGCATCGTGCACCAGGTCAACATCGAGCACCTCGCGAAGGTGACCTACACGCGGGAGGTCGACGGCGCGCTGCGCGCCTACCCCGACACGTGCGTCGGCACCGACTCGCACACGACCATGGTCAACGGGCTCGGCGTGCTCGGCTGGGGCGTGGGCGGCATCGAGGCGGAAGCCGCGATGCTGGGCCAGCCGGTCTCCATGCTCATTCCCAAGGTGGTGGGCTTCAAGCTCACGGGAGCGATCCCGACGGGCGTCACCGCGACCGACGTCGTGCTGACGATCACCGAGATGCTGCGCAAGCACGGAGTGGTCGGCAAGTTCGTGGAGTTCTACGGCGACGGCGTCGCCCAGGTTCCTCTGGCGAACCGCGCGACGATCGGCAACATGAGCCCCGAGTTCGGGTCGACGGCCGCGATGTTCCCCGTCGACGACGTGACGCTGGACTACCTGCGTCTCACGGGCCGCTCCGACGAACAGGTCGCGCTCGTCGAGGCATACTCGCGCATGCAGACCATGTGGCACGACCCGAGCGTCGAGCCCGTCTTCAGCGAGTACATCGAGCTCGACCTCAGCACGGTGGTCCCCTCCATCGCAGGCCCCAAGCGCCCGCAGGACCGCATCGAGCTCACGAACGCGCAGACCGCCTTCGAGACGGTTCTGGGCGAGTACACGTCGACCGACCACTCGGGTGTCGACGCCGCAGTGGAGGGCACCTTCCCCGCCTCCGACCCCGTGGGCTTCACTCCCGATGACGAGGAGTCGGCGCACCGCATCGATCACCGCCACCGCTCGCAGGCCCCGCGCGCCGCGTCGAACCCGATCGACGTCACGGTCGACGGCAAGGAGTTCACGCTCGACCACGGTGCCGTGACGATCGCGGCGATCACGTCGTGCACCAACACCTCGAACCCCTCGGTCATGCTCGCGGCCGGCCTCCTGGCTCGCAACGCGGCGCGCAAGGGCCTCACGGCGAAGCCCTGGGTCAAGACGACGCTCGCTCCCGGCTCCAAGGTCGTGACCGACTACTACGAGAAGGCGGGTCTCACCGACGATCTCGAAGCGCTCGGCTTCTACACGGTCGGCTACGGCTGCACGACCTGCATCGGCAACTCTGGCCCTCTCGCCGACGAGATCTCGGCGGCGATCGCCGAGAAGGACCTCGCGGTCACGGCCGTGCTGTCGGGCAACCGCAACTTCGAGGGGCGCATCAACCCCGACGTGAAAATGAACTACCTCGCGAGCCCGCCCCTCGTCATCGCCTACGCGCTGGCCGGGTCGATGAACTTCGACTTCGAGAGCGACCCGCTCGGGCAGGACCAGGAGGGCAACGACGTCTACCTGCGCGACATCTGGCCCGAGGCGAGCGAGGTGCAGTCGACGATCGACTCCTCGATCGACACGAGCATGTTCACCCACCAGTACGCCTCGGTCTTCGAGGGCGATGAGCGATGGAAGTCGCTGCCCACGCCCGACGGCGCGACCTTCGAGTGGGATGCCGACTCGACGTACGTGCGCAAGCCTCCGTACTTCGAGGGGCTCACGCTCGAGACGACTCCCGTCTCCGATATCTCGGGCGCCCGCGTGCTCGCGAAGCTCGGTGACTCGGTGACGACCGACCACATCAGCCCTGCCGGATCGATCAAGGCCGATTCGCCTGCGGGCCGCTACCTCACGGAGCACGGCGTCGACCGCAAGGACTTCAACTCCTACGGGTCGCGCCGCGGCAACCACGAGGTCATGATCCGGGGCACGTTCGCGAACATCCGCCTCCGCAACCAGCTGCTTGCGTCGTTCAACGATGGTGCGGGTGTCGAAGGCGGCTTCACGAGGGACTTCACGAAGCCGGATGCTCCGCAGGCGTTCATCTACGACGCGAGCGAGAACTACCAGGCCGCGTCGACTCCTCTCGTCATCCTCGCCGGCAAGGAGTACGGTTCGGGCTCGAGCCGCGACTGGGCAGCCAAGGGCACGAGCCTGCTCGGCGTGAGCGCCGTGATCGCCGAGAGCTTCGAGCGCATCCACCGGTCGAACCTCATCGGCATGGGTGTGATTCCGCTGCAGTTCCCGGCCGGCGAGACCGCCGAGTCGCTCGGCCTCGACGGCACGGAGGTCATCGCCATCTCGGGTATCGAGGAGCTCAACGAGGGTCGGACGCCCCGCACGGTTCACGTTGTCGCGACGCCGAGCGAGCACTCCGCGCCGGGCAAGGAGACCGTCGAGTTCGACGCGGTCGTGCGCATCGACACCCCCGGCGAGGCGGACTACTACCGCAACGGCGGCATCCTCCAGTACGTGCTGCGCTCACTCGTGTAGCACCCGCGCACGCGACCCGCCGAGCGTCTCCGCTCGGCGGCGCTGGCGTCGCGCTGAAGGCCCACCGGGCCTTCAGCCATAGCTCCAGCGCGCTCGCGTAGAGTGACGTCATGGCACTACTCGAGACCGTTCACGGCCCCCGCGATCTTGACCGTCTGACCCCCGCCGAGCTCGTCGAGCTTGCGGAAGAGATCCGGCGCTTCCTGGTCGCCGAGGTGTCGAAGACGGGTGGGCATCTGGGCCCGAACCTCGGGGTCGTCGAGCTCACGATCGGCATCCATCGCGTGTTCGACTCGCCGCGCGATGCGATCGTGTGGGACACGGGCCACCAGTCGTACGTGCACAAGCTCTTGACCGGCCGCCAGGACTTCAGCCGGTTGCGCATGAAGGGCGGCCTGGCGGGGTACCCGCAGAGGGCCGAGTCGGAGCACGACATCGTCGAGAGCTCACACGCCTCGAGTTCGCTGAGCTGGGCCGACGGCATCTCGCGCGCGTTCTCGATGACCGGGCAGGGAGATCGTCACGTCGTCGCGGTCGTGGGCGACGGCTCGCTCACGGGGGGCATGACGTGGGAGGCCCTCAACAACATCTCGGACGACAACATCCGCAACCTCGTGATCGTCGTCAACGACAACGGCCGCTCCTACGCCCCGACGATCGGTGGCATGGCGCGCTTCCTCTCCGATGTGCGCACGCGGCGCTCGTACTACCGCTTCCGCCGCAGCACCGAGCGCGCCTTCGGAGCCCTCGGCGCTCCGGGGCGTGCCGTCTATCGCGGGGTGCGCGGCGGTCTGCACGGCTTCCTCTCGCGCGTGAGCAACAACGAGTCCCTCTACAGCAACCTCGACATCAAGTACATCGGCCCCGTCGACGGGCACGACCTGGGCGACATGGAGCGCGCGCTGCGCCAGGCCAAGGAGTACGAGGCGCCCGTGATCGTGCATGCGATCACCCAGAAGGGCAAGGGCTACGAGCCGGCCCTCGCCGACGTCGCGGACCAGTTCCACGCTGTCGGCCAGATCGACCCCGAGACGGGCGAGCCCGTGGAGTCCGCGAGCAAGCCGTCCTGGACCTCCGTCTTCGCGGACGAGATCGTGAGCCTCGCAGATCGCGACCGGCGCATCGTGGGCATCACGGCGGCGATGCTCCGCCCCACGGGGCTGCACAAGCTCGCGGAGAAGCACCCGGACCGCATCATGGACGTCGGCATCGCCGAGCAGCACGCGGTCACCTCCGCCGCGGGTCTCGCCTACGGCGGCATGCACCCCGTCGTCGCGCTCTACGCGACCTTCATCAACCGTGCCTTCGACCAGGTGCTCATGGATGTGGCTCTGCACCGCGCGGGGGTCACGTTCGTGCTGGATCGCGCGGGCGTGACGGGGCCCGACGGGGCCAGCCACCACGGCATGTGGGACCTCGCGATCCTGCAAGTCGTGCCGGGCATCCGTCTCGCCGCCCCGCGGGATGCGGCGCGTCTGCGCGAGGAGCTTGCCGAAGCGGTCGCCGTCGACGACGCCCCGACTGTGCTGCGCTTCTCCAAGGGATCGGTCGGCACGGAGTTCGAGGCCGTGCGTCGCACGAGCGACGGCGTCGATGTGCTGCGGGAGGCGCCGCACAAGGACGTGCTCATCATCACCGTCGGGCCCATGGCGAAGATGGGTCTCGAGGTTGCCGAGCGCCTCGCCGACCAGGGCATCGGCGCGACCGTCGTGGACCCGCGGTGGGTCGTGCCCGTCGTGCCGAGCATCATCGACTTCGCGCGGGAGCACCGCATCGTCGTGAGCATCGAGGACGGCGTGCGCGTGGGCGGCATCGGCACGCGCATCCGGCAGGAGCTGCGCGCGGCGGGAGTGGACACGGCCGTCGACGAGCTGGGACTGCCGGACGAGTTCCTCGAGCACGCGAGCCGCGACGAGATTCTCGAGCGTGTCGGTCTCTCCTCGCAGGCGATCGCTCGAGACCTCGTCGCCCAGGTGCTCGGCACGCGCATCCCGGTCGCGCGCCCGCTGCCGGAGGACGCCTCGATCTCCGTCGACGAGGACGAGCGCTCGCGCTGAGCGGCGCCCGCCCTCCTTATCTCTAGGTGTATCCGACTAGGTCGCTGCGCCCCGAGACAGCCCGTCGTCGCTAGCGCACTCCGCGGATCGGCGGGTGGTGGAAGGTGTCGCCGAACGCGCGTTCGGAGGCGCCCACGCGGTCGAGGAACGGCGTGATGCCGCCCATCTGGAACGGCCAGCCCGCCCCGAGGATCATGCACAGGTCGATGTCCTCCGGCGCGGCGACGACGTCATCCTCGAGCATGCGGTGAATCTCGTCGGCGAGGCCGTCCTCGAGTCGCTGCGTGAGCTCCTCGAGCGTCCACGGCGTCGCGTTCTTCGGGCGGTGCTTCGCGACAATCGCGATCGCCTTCTTGTCGATGCCCTTCGCATTGCCTTTGGCGTCCTTCTCGAGCAGGACTCCCGCCTCGGCGAGCTCGTGGAGGGCGCGCGACTCGAAGAAGCGCTCGGGGAACGCGCCGTGGTGAGTGTCGAGCACGTGGGCGCCGACCTTGAGGCCCACGAGGTCGAGCAGCACGAACGGGTCCATGGGCAGCCCGAAGTGGCGCTGCGCCTCGACGACGGTCTCGAAGGGCGTGCCGATCTCGACGGCGTGCATGGCTTCGCCGAGAAGCTTGGCGAGCACGCGGTTCACGACGAAGCCGGGGGAGTCGGCGGTGATGACGGCGTTCTTGCGCAGCTTTGCCGCGACGACCATCGCGGTCGCGAGGCTCGCGTCGTCGGTGCGGGGCGCATTGACGACCTCGATGAGCGGCATGACGGCCACGGGGTTGAAGAAGTGGAAGCCCACGAGACGCTCGGGGTGCTGCAGCTTCTCGCCGATCCTCTCGACCGAGAGCGAGGACGTGTTGGTGGCGAGGATCGCCTCGGGGGAGACGATGGTCTCGATCTCCTCGAAGAGGTCCTGCTTGATCGTGAGCTCCTCGAAAACGGCCTCGATGACCCAGTCGCAGTCGGCGAAGTCCTTCTTGTCGATCGTGCCCGTGACGAGCGCGCGCAGCCGGTTGGCCTCGTCGCCGTCGATGCGCCCCTTCTGCTCGAGGGTGGAGATTTCGCCGCGAATGTAGTCGAGGCCCTTGTCAACGCGCTCCTGGTCGAGGTCGGTGATGATGACGGGCACCTGCAGCCTGCGCACGAAGAGCAGGGCGAACTGGCTCGCCATGAGACCGGCGCCGAGCACCCCGACCTTGGCGATGGGCTTCGCGAGGTCCTTGTCGGGGGCGCCCGCGGGCTTCTTGGCGCGCTTCTGGACGAGGTTGAAGGCATAGATCGAGGCGCGGAACTGGTCGCCCGAGACGAGATCGGCGAGGGCCTCGTCCTCGGCCGCGAACCCTGCGGCCTTGTCGGTGTTCTTGGCGGCCTTGAGGAGGTCGAGCGCGACGTACGGCGATCGGGCGACGGTGCCGATGCGCTTCTCGAGCATCGAGCGAGCGATGCCGATCGCGGCATCCCACTTCACGGTGCGCTCGATCTTGCCGGGGGCGTTCTTGCGCTTGACCTTCGTGGCCCCCGTGATGACGCCGTCCGCCCAGCGGATCGAGTCTTCGAGGAAGGTCGCGGGACCGAACATGACGTCCGCCATGCCGAGCTCGAAGGCTTCGGCCGGCTTGAGGGTGCGGTTGTTCTTGAGCGGGTTCTCGACGACCACCTTGAGGGCGTTCTCGATGCCGATGAGGTTGGGCAGCAGCCAGGCGCCTCCCCAGCCAGGGATGATGCCGAGGAAGACCTCGGGCAGGGCGAGAGCCGCCGCGCTCGAGTCGAGCGTGCGGTAGTCGGCGTTGAGCGCGATCTCCACGCCGCCCCCGAGCGCGAGCCCGTTGATGAAGCAGAACGACGGGATGCCCAGCTCACCGAGCTTGCCGAGCGCATAGTGGCCCAACTGGGCCATCTGGCGCCCCGCTCCGTGGTTCGGGATGTCGCCGACCTTCGACAGGTCGGCGCCCGCAGCGAGGATGAAGGGCTTGCCCGTGATCGCGAGGCCCTGAATCTCGCCGGCGGCGCCGCGCGCCTTCTGCTCGTCGAGCACGCGGGCGAGCTCGAGGAGGCCCTGCGGACCGAGCGTGCTGGGGCGCGTGTGGTCGCGCCCGTTGTCGAGAGTCACGAGGGCGAGGGTGCCGCCGCTGGGCAGCGCCACGTCGTGCACGTACGAGTGCGTGACGACCTCGTCGTCGCTCACAGCGAGGAGCTCGGTGAACTGGTCGGCGGAGTACTGGCTGGTCGCGGGTGCAGACGGAGTCACTTCTTCTTCTTTCCGGTGTAGTGCGGGTTCTCCCAGATGACGGTGCCGCCCTGGCCGAGGCCGACGCACATGGCCGTGAGGCCATACCGCACCTCGGGGTGCTCCTCGAACTGGCGAGCGAGCTGGATCATGAGGCGCACGCCGGAGCTGGCGAGCGGATGCCCGAAGGCGATGGCGCCGCCCCAGGGGTTGACGCGCGGGTCCTCGTCGTCGACGCCGAAGTGGTCGAGGAAGCTCAGCACCTGGACGGCGAAGGCCTCATTGAGCTCGAAGAGCCCGATGTCGTCGATCGACAGCCCCGCCTTGGCGAGCGCCTTCTCGGTGGAGGGGATGGGCCCGATGCCCATGACTTCGGGCGCGACGCCGGCGAAGGCGAAGCTCACGAGTCGCATCTTCGTGGTGAGTCCGAGTTCCTTCGCAGCATCGGCACTGGCGAGCATGCTCACCGTGGCGCCGTCCGTGAGAGGCGAAGCGTTGCCCGCGGTCACACGACCGTGCGGGCGGAAGGGCGTCTTGAGCCCCGCAAGCCCCTCCATGGTCGTCTCGGGTCGCAAGCCTTCGTCCATGGTCGCGAGACCGTAGCCGCTCTCGCTGCGGAGGGCGACGGGAATGAGATCGGGCTGGATCTTGCCCGCCTCGTAGGCGGCCGCGACCTTCTGCTGGCTGCGCATCCCGTAGCGGTCGGAACGCTCCTTGGTGAGCGAGGGGAAGCGGTCGTGCAGGCGCTCTGCGGTGATACCCATGTTGAGGGCGTCGGCACTCACGAGCTTCTCCGCGAGGAAGCGCGGGTTCGGGTCGGCCCCTAGCCCCATCGGGTGGCGCCCCATGTGCTCGACACCGCCGGCGATCGCGACGTCGTAGGCGCCGAAGGCGATGCCGCCCGCGGTGGTCGTGACGGAGGTCATCGCTCCCGCGCACATGCGGTCGATGGCGAAGCCGGGAACGGAGAGCGGCAGGCCCGCGAGGATCGCGGCTGTGCGACCGAGGGTCAGGCCCTGGTCGCCCTGCTGCGTCGTCGCGGCGATCGCCACGTCGTCGACGCGCTCCTTCGGCAGGGAGGGGTTGCGTTCGAGCAGCCCGATCATCGCCTTGACGATAAGGTCGTCCGCTCGGGTGCCCCAGTACATTCCCTTCTCGCCCGCGCGACCGAACGGGGTGCGCACCCCGTCCACGAATACAACGTCGGCTCGCTTGGCCACAGTGCCTCCCAGTGCGATGGTGGTGCTCGATCGAATGTCTGCGCCCAGCCTAGGGAGAGCGGCTGGGGGCACTCACATCGCCTGCGTCTTCCTACGAATCCTCCGCGGGCGCCTCGGCGAGCGCTTGGTGGGCATCGACAAAGGCTTGGGCGATCGACTGTGCAGTCGCGGCAATCTGCCACGGTCGCGCGCCGAGCTCCGCGAGCCGATCGGCAAGCGCCTGCTCTCCCGCGTCGCCGGGCGGCGACCAGGCCAGGCGGCGCACGTGGTCGGGCGTGAGGAGGTTCTCGAGGGGCAACTGGTACTCCTCGGCGACGGAGGTGAGCGCCAGCCGCGCGGCCTTGAGCCGGGCATCCGCCTCGGGGTTGCGGTCGCTCCACGCGCGAGGCGGGGGCAGCGAGTCGTCCCGCACGCGCAGGGCGGGCAGATCGTCGGTCGCCAAGCCTGCCGCGATCGCGGCCCACCAGCGATCGAGCTGCGAGCGGCTCGCTCGCCCATGGAAGCCCGTGAGGCTCGCGAGCTCGCCCTTTGAGGCGAGGTTCGCCTTCGCCGCCGTCACGATCGAGGAGTCCGGCAGCAGCCGACCCGGCGCGGTGTCGACCTCCTGCGCGTACTCGTCGCGTGCGCGCCAGAGCTCCCGAGCGACCGCGAGCCCGCGTTGACCGCGCACCGAATGCAGACCGGACAGGCGGCGCCAGGGCTCGGCGCGCGGCTCCGGGGCCTCGCGTTCCAGAACAGCCGTGAACTCCTCCTGCGCGAGCACCATCTTGCCCTGCTCGGCGAGGCGCGTCTCGATGACGTCTCGCACGTCGAGCAGAAGCTCGACGTCGAGCGCTGCGTAGGTGAGCCATGAGGCGGGCAGGGGACGCGTGGACCAGTCGGCGGCCGAGTGCTCCTTCGCGAGGTGCAACCCGAGAGTCTCCTCAACGATCGCGCCGAGCCCCACACGCGGGTACCCCGCGAGGCGGGCGCCCAGCTCGGTGTCGAAGATCTCGTACGGCTCGAGCCCGAGCTCGCGCAGGCACGGGAGGTCCTGGCTCGCGGCGTGCAGCACCCACTCCTCGTGGCCGATCGCGTCCTGCAGCTCGGCGAAGGAGCCGATCGCGGGCGGGTCGAAGAGCATGACCTCGGTGCCGCGCCGGAAGACCTGGATGAGGTACGCGCGCTGCGAGTAGCGGAAACCGCTCGCGCGTTCCGCATCGACGGCGACCGGGCCCGAGGCCGCGCGCAGCTGCTCGACGGCGGCGAGGTAGTCCTCGCGAGTATCGATGACGCGAGGGCTCGACGCGGGAGTCGCACGCGGCAGTGGCACGGCTTCCTGCTCGAGTGGAGCGTCCTCCTGCTCAGTCACGCGATGCCCGTCTCGGCGGTAGCACCGCCACACCCTCGGGAGCTGGCGGGTAGCCCGCGACCATGCACAGCAGCTCGGCCCACCCTTCGACGTGCGGCCGCAGATCCGTGTCCAGCGGGCTCCAGCTCGCGCGCAGTTCGAGCTGTGCGCCGCTGCCCTGCTCGGCGAGCTCGCCATAGCCGGTCGAGAGCACTTTCGTCGCCGTACCGCTGATGGCGGTGTAGGCGGCGCCGCGAGCGCTCAGCGCGTCCACGAGCCACGACCACGCGACATCGGCGACAAACGGGTCGAGGCCGATCTCGGTCTCCAGGGGAGCCTGGGCGAAGGCGACGACCCGCACCGGCCCGCCCCAGCCCTCCGGTTCCTCCGGGTCATACAGAATCACGATGCGCCCGGTGCCGAGGTCTGAATCATCAGCGTGCCGGGCTGGATTCACGTCGGCCGCGAAGGCGATCGCGTAGGGCGCGAGACCCGTCGGCGCGGGAATGTCGCGCACATCGAGCTCGTCGCGCAGCGAGGACCGGTCGATCGAGGCGACGAGCGAGTCGAAGATTGCTCCCGGCGTCGGAGCGGAAGTCGTGGCGGGAGGCACGAGTGCAGACTAGGCGCTCTTGCTAGGTTGACGGCGTGAGACTCGCCGTTCTGCCGTGCCGTGCCGCCCCCACCCCGATCGTGGAGGAGCGCTGATGGCGAGCCTGCGGGGGTCGTGGGCGCGGGCATCCCTCGCGATCGCCGCCGCCGGTCTCGTCGTCACGGGAGTCGCCGCGATCGCCCTGGCCGTCTCGGTCGCGCGTCGTGTCGTGACGCCTCCGACCGTGCGCGAGGAGGACGTGCGCATCCTCGCGGTGGACGAGCGGGCGGGGACGGTGACCCTCGCGCCGACGCCCGAGACGGTCGTGCCGGGTCGCTACGGCATGTGGTTCTCGCGCGATGCCGGCTATCTGCGTGTCGGCACGGTGCTGAGCGCGGATGATCGCGAGGTCGTCCGTCGGCTCGAGGCTGTCGTGCACGGCACACTCGGCGGGGCGACGAGAGGGCGCTGGAGCGGCTGGTACTACCTGCGCCCGGATGAGCTCGGCCTGCCCTTCACGGAGGTGTCCGTGCCGACCGACCTCGGCCCGGCGCCTGCGTGGTGCTTCCCCGGGGCTGCCGCGGAGGGGCCGGTTGCGGGTGATTCCCGCTGGGTGATCCAGATGCACGGGCGCGGGGTCACGCGCTCGGAGGCGCTGCGCGCCGTGCCGGTCTTCCACGAGCTCGGCTTCACGAGCCTCCTCATCAGCTATCGCAACGATGGCGAGGCGCCCGCGAGCGATGACGGTCGCTACTCTCTCGGCGACGCCGAGTGGCGCGATCTCGAGGCCGCCGTGCGGTTCGCCCGCGAGCAGCGTGCGCAGCGCATCCTCGTCATGGGGTGGTCGATGGGGGGCGCCTCGACGCTGCAGTTCGTCACGCGATCGGAGCTGTCGAGCGCGGTCGAGGGCATCATCCTCGAATCGCCCGTGGTCGACTGGATCCGCGTGCTGCACGCGCAGGCGGCGCAGCAGGGCCTTCCCGACCCCGTGCGTTCCGTCGCGCTCGGCGTGCTCGGCAGCGAGTGGGCTTCCGGCTGGGCGGGACGATCGGAGCCGATCGACTTCGACCGGCTCGACCTCGTGGAGCGCGCGAGCGAGCTGCGCACTCCGACGCTCATCCTGCACAGCGACGGCGACACGTTCGTGCCGATCGACGGCAGCCTCGCCCTCGCCCGCGCGCGGCCCGACATCGTGCGCCTCGAACGGTTCATCATGGCGCGGCACACTCGGCTGTGGAACTACGATTCTCGGCGCTGGGAGCGCGCCATCCGCACGTGGGTCAGCTCTCTGGGCTGAGCCCCCATCGACCGTAGAGCACGCCAGCCTCGTCGACGAGGAGGAAGCGGGGCGTCGCGCGCAGGGAGACGGCGGCATCGATGATCGGGATGCCCGTGCCCGCGATCCTCGGAACGACCGTGAGGCACAGCTCGTCCACGAGCTGCGCGGCCAGCAGGCTCGAGGCGAGCGTCGGGCCACCCTCCGCGACGATGCGGTGCAGGCCGCGCTCGCGCAGCGCGGCGAGCACAGAACCGAGGGGGAGCGGGCCTTCGTCGCCCCCGTCGAGGACGAGCACCTCGTGCGGAGTCGCGGCGAGAGTGCGGCGCACGCGCTCTGCGCCGCGCGGGGTCGTGACCACGAGCACGTCGGCCCGCTGCGCGCCCTCGCGCGTGGTGGTCGAGTCGAAGCCGTGGCCGGTCAGGTCGCCGCTCCCGCTGAGCACGACGAGGGGAGTGCGACGGGGGCGGCCGAGGGACTCGGTGCGCACCGTGCTCGCTCCGACGAGCACGGCATCCGCGCTCTGACGGATCACGCCGAGGATCATGCGATCGGTGCGCGTCGTGAGCGTCTCGGAGGTGCCGTCGCTGCCGGCCGCTCGACCGTCGAGGGTCGTCACGAGGTTCAGGCGCACGGTTGCGCCCGGGTCAGGCTCGTAGTCGTCGAGCAGCGCCTGGCGTGCGCCGGGAGCATCCGGGTCGACGCTCGCTCCCGGGGGCAGGACGCGCTGCAGGCTCACGCCGCAGACTTCTCGCGCACCTGGCGCTGAATGCGCCCGAGCATGCCCGTCATGCCGCGCAGCCGCAGCGGGCTCACGGCCGAGGTCAGGCCGAGGTCGAAGGCGAAGTCGGCGGGCACGGCGAGCACGTCGTCGACCGAGAGTCCGCTGAGACCCTGCACGAGGATCGAGGCGAAGCCGCGCGTCGTGGGCGACTCCGCGGGTGCCGTCGCATGCACGTGCACCGTGCCATCACGCACGTCGACGAGGAGGAAGACGGGCGATTGGCACTCTTCGACGCGCTCGAAGAGATCGGTGCGGTCGCGGTGCTCGGGCGGTAGCTCGGGCAGCTCGTTCGAGAACTCGAGCAGAAGCTGCAGGCGGTCCTTCTCGCCGAGGGCGTGAAAGTCGTCACGGATCTCGGCGAGGGAGTCGGGAAGTGCGGTGCTCACGGCTCCACGCTATCGGGCGGGCAGCTCGCCGGGCTCTGCGCCCGTCGTAATGGGCACGCGCACGGCGCTGCCCCACTCGGTCCACGAGCCGTCGTAGTTGCGCACGCGCGGCACGCCCAGGAGGTGTGTGAGCACGAACCACGTGTGGCTCGATCGCTCGCCGATGCGGCAGTACGCGATGACGTCCTCCGCCTCGCCGATCGCCGCCTCGTCCCGGTAGATCGCCGCGAGTTCCTCCGCCGAGCGGAACGTTCCATCTTCGGCGGCGGCACGAGCCCACGGCACGCTACGGGCGGTCGGGATGTGGCCGCCACGCAGGGCCCCCTCGTCGGGGTAGGCGGGCATGTGGGTGCGCTCTCCGGTGTACTCCTCGGGCGAGCGCACGTCGATGAGGGGCTTGCCGAGGTGCGCGAGCACGTCGTCCTTGAAGGCGCGGATCTCGTCGTCATGGCGCTCGACGACGGGGTAGTCGGTCGGCGCGGGGGAAGGGTGCTCGGTGGTGAGGGCGCGGTCCTCGGCGATCCACCGGTCGCGTCCACCATCGAGCAGACGCACGTCCTCGTGCCCGAAGAGGGCGAAGACCCACAGCGCGTACGCGGCCCACCAGTTGCTCTTGTCGCCGTAGACGACGATCGTCGACTCGCGATCGATGCCCTTGGCGCTCATGAGGCGGGCGAATCCTGCACCGTCGATGTAGTCGCGCACGACGGGATCATTGAGCTCGGTGTGCCAGTCCACCTTGACCGCCCCGGGGATGTGCCCTGTCTCGTAGAGAAGGACGTCCTCATCGCACTCGACGATCACGAGACCCGGAGTGCGGAGGTTCTGCTCGAGCCACGCGGTCGTGACGAGCCTCTCGGGGTGGGCGTACGACTGCAGCTTGGCGTCGGGGTCGATGGGAGCGGTCATGGGAGCCTCTCGAGTGTGTGGTACCGGTGTGCGGGGCGACGGAGGGCCGTCGCCAGGACGGTAAACTGACGTACACCGCCCACCGACGAATCTACGCACTCCGACTGGGCGTCGCCCGCAGGGTCAGCCATCAGTCAGGCATCGGAGTGCGACACCCAGGGGTAGTGGCGGAATGAACGCGGAGAACACCACGGCGAGCACCACGCGGCTCGTCGACCGTCACCCCGGCATGACCGCCTCCGAACTCGTGGAGCATCTCGTGCCGCCGCGTCAGTTCGCCGCGGCGAGCTTCGACAACTACATTCCCGACGATCGCTACCCCTCGCAGGCGGCCGCGGTGGAGACGATGCGCGCCTTCGCTCAGGGAGGCGGCTCCACTCGCGGCGGTGGGCTCTTTCGCCGCCGCGCAGCCGAGCCCGTGGAGCGCCCCGGCGTCTACCTCGACGGCGGCTTCGGCGTCGGTAAGACCCACCTGCTCGCCGCGCTCTGGCACGCGACGACGGGGCGCACGTTCTTCGGCACCTTCATCGAGTACACGGCGATCGTGGGGGCGCTCGGTTATCGCGAGGCGGTCGCGCACTTCCGCGGCGCAGCGCTCATCGCGATCGACGAGTTCGAGCTGGACGATCCGGGCGACACGATGGTGATGTCACGCCTGCTCGGCGAGCTCGTGGCGAGCGGCACGCGCATCGCGGCGACCTCCAACACTCCGCCGCACGCGCTCGGCGAGGGTCGCTTCGCGGCGCAGGACTTCCTGCGCGAGATCCACGCTCTCGCCGATCGCTTCACGACCGTGCGCATCGACGGCGAGGACTACCGCAAGCGCGACATCGAGGGGCACGCCGTGACGCTCGATGACGATGCCTTGCGCTCGCGCGTGGATGCGCACGGAGGCACCGTGACCGTGGACCCGTTCGCGGACATCCTGCGCCACCTGTCGACTGTCCACCCGAGCCGCTACATCGGCCTCATCCGCGATGTGGATGCCGTGGCCATGACCGAGGTCGCCGAGCTGCGCTCGCAGACCGACGCTCTGCGGCTCGTGGCCTTCGTCGATCGGTTGTACGACGCCCAGATCCCGATCCTCGCGACGGGGGTGCCGCTCGACCAGGTCTTTCCCGACGACATGCTCGCGGGCGGCTACCGCAAGAAGTACCTGCGTGCGACCTCCCGCATGATCGCGCTCACCTCCGCCTGACCGGCCCCAGCAGCGGCCCCTCTCCGACGCCCGAGCGCGTCCTCCCGACACCGTGACGACGAAAGCGACCATGACGACTCACTCCTCGCCGACAACCCCGCCCGCCCCGCTCTCGCCGGCGGAGGAGCGCTACCGCGAATCCCTGTGGATCGAGAGGATCCTCAGCAGGGAGACGGTCGGCGGCGTGCTGCTGCTGGCCGCTACGGTGCTCGCGCTCATCGTGGCGAACTCTCCGATCGCCGGCGAATACTTCGGCTTGCGCAGCACCTACCTGCAGGTGAGCTTCGGCGATCTGTTCTGGGAGATCTCGGTGGGCAAGATCGCGGCCGATGGCCTGCTCGCGATCTTCTTCTTCCTTGCTGGACTCGAGCTCAAGCGCGAGTTCGTCGCAGGCGAGCTGCGCGACCCGCGCAAGGCGCTCGTGCCCGTTGTCGCGGCCGTCGGCGGCGTCGTCGTGCCCGCGGTGATCTTCTGGGTCATCGCGCGCAATGAAGGGCCGGAGATCCTGCGCGGCTGGGCGATCCCCGTTGCGACCGACATCGCCTTCGCTCTCGCGGTGCTCGCGGTCGTCGGCACCGCACTGCCGATGGCGCTGCGCACCTTCCTGCTGACCCTCGCGGTCGTCGACGATCTGCTCGCGATCGGCATCATCGCGTTCTTCTACACCGACGACCTCGCGCCGTGGTACCTCGTCGGGTCGTTCGCGATGCTCGCGGTCTACGGCCTGCTCGCGCAGCGCTATCAGGAGTTCTTCCACTTGCGCGCGGCGGCGGCATGGCTCATCCTCCTCCCGATCGGCGTCATCGTCTGGTTCCTGATGTTCTCGTCCGGCGTGCACGCGACGGTCGCCGGCGTGCTTCTCGCGTTCACGGTGCCGGTGCGCCGCAAGGGAGGGGACGAGGATGGCCTCGGCCCGCGCACGGGCCTCGCCGAGATCTTCGAGCACCGGTATCGCCCGCTGAGCGCGGGTGTCGCCGTCCCGGTCTTCGCGTTCTTCTCGGCAGGAGTCGCGGTCGGAGGGTGGGACGGGTTCGTCGGCGCGATCACGAGTCCACTCGCGATCGGCATCGTGGTCGGTCTCGTGGTCGGCAAGACGGTGGGGATCACTCTCGCGACGTGGCTCGTGACGCGCCTGCCGGGCTTCTCCCTGCCTCGGGGCATCCAGTGGGTCGATCTGCTGGGGCTCTCGCTCCTCGCCGGCATGGGCTTCACGGTGTCCCTCCTCATCAGCGAGCTCGCCTTCGAGCAGGGCAGCTCCTTGGACGATGTCGGCAAGGTGGGCATCCTCATCGGGTCGCTCATCGCCGCCGCCCTTGCCGCTGTGCTGCTCGGCAGCCGCAATCGGCGCTATCGCCGCCAGCTGGCGCAGGAGCAGGTCGACGCCGACGGTGACGGCATCCCCGACGTCTACCAGAAAGACACGGCGACGTCATAGCCGCACATCGGCCGCGCGAAACGCGATGTTTACCTGCGGCCCATGGGCGTAACACTGGTGAAACAATCCGACACCCCTGCTGAAACCTCTTCGCTCGACACTGGGGTTCGTGACCGCGGTGGACCCCCTGCCGCACGGGTCCGCATAGCCCGACGGTCACGTCCCACGTTCCACTACGAGAGGTAACAATTCGATGGATACCGGCGAACTCGCTTGGGCCATTACGGCCAGCGCCATGGTGCTCTTGATGACACCTGGCGTCGCTTTCTTCTACGGCGGTCTGGTCAAGGCCAAGAGCGTCGTGAGCATGATGATGATGAGCTTCGGCGCCATGGGACTCATCAGCGTCCTGTGGATCCTGTACGGCTTCAACATGTCCGCCGTCGGCGGCCCGACCGAGCTGTTCGGGAACCCGTTCTCGGACTTCGGTCTCATGGGTCTCACGGGAGACAACGAGGGCCTCGTCGGTGCGACGTTCGGCGCGACCTTCGCGATCATCACCGTGGCGCTCATCTCGGGCGCCATCGCGGACCGTGCCAAGTTCGGCGCGTGGATGATCTTCGCCGGTCTCTGGGCGACGCTCGTCTACTTCCCGGTCGCCGCATGGGTCTGGGGCGGAGGCTGGATCCTCAACCTCGGTGACACCCTCGGCCTGCCCGGCGTCATCGACTACGCCGGTGGTACCGCTGTGCACATCAACGCGGGTGCTGCCGCTCTCGCCCTGGCGCTCGTCCTCGGCAAGCGCGTCGTGTTCGAGAAGGGTGCGCACAAGCCGCACAACGTGCCGCTCGTCCTCCTGGGCGCTTCGCTGCTCTGGTTCGGCTGGTTCGGCTTCAACGCCGGTGCCGAGTTCCTCAACGACATGGCCCTCGTCGGCCTCATCGTCACCAACACGCTCGGCGCGACCGCCGCGGCGATCCTCGGTTGGCTCGTCGTCGAGAAGCTCAAGGACGGCAAGGCCACCTCGGTGGGCGCCGGCTCCGGTGCCATCGCCGGCCTCGTCGCCATCACCCCCGCCTGTGCGAACCTCGCCCCGGGCTGGGCTCTGCTGCTCGGTGTCATCGCCGGTGTGCTCTGCGCCCTCGCGGTCGAGCTCAAGTTCAAGCTCGGCTTTGATGACTCGCTCGACGTGGTCGGCATCCACCTCGTCGGTGGCGTGATCGGTACCCTCTACCTCGGCTTCTTCGCGATCGACACCGGTCTGTTCACCGGTGGCGACCTCGGCCAGCTCGCGGTGCAGGCGATCGCCGCCTTCGGAGTTCTCATCTACTCGTTCGTGGTCGCCTACATCCTGGGCTTCGCGATCGAGAAGACGATCGGGTTCCGCGTCAAGAACGAGGACGAGGTCGCTGGCGTCGACACCATCGTTCACGGTGAGTCGGGCTACGCGATCGTCAACGACTGACGCTGACGCTCACTCGACGGGGCGCTACTCTCGCAAGGGAGTGGCGCCCCGTTGGCGTTGCCGGGCGAGCATCGGTGCCGAAAGCGAGGTGGGGGGAGCATGAGCGACCCGATTCTGCAGCTCGTGTGCGCGGCGCTCGTGCTCCTCGTGCCCGTGGGCGTGCAGCAGGGTCTGCGGTCGAGCTCGGTGCCGCGCATCCTCGCCCTTGCCGCCGTCGGCCTCGCCGCCGCTGTCGCGTCGCTCACGGCGGATGCCGTGACGGGGTTCGGGTCTGACCTCGCGGTCTCCGCCCTCGACGCCTGCTTCGCGGGCGCCGTCGCGACCACGGTTGCCCTCGTCGTCGCACAGCGGCTCGGTACCGCCGGGGGAGTCGCGTTCGGGCTCTCCTGGTCGATTCTGGTCTACCAGCCGGTGGCCGCGGCGGTGCTCGACGGCGTTCCTTCTCTCGTGCAGGTCGCCTTCGGCGCGATCGACTACGGCGGCGTGCTCGCGAGTCACGTGGCCGCGGGCTCCGCCCTGCTGGCTCTGTCGTTGCTGCCGGTCGCACGACGTCCCGTCCGTGCGCACCCTGCTGAGACCGTCGCACACGGTCGTGAGTCGGTCTCCTGGGGGCGCGCGGTGGTGGGTGCGAGCCTCGTCATCGTCGGCGGTTCTGCGTGGCTGCTCGGCGTCGAGCGCGTGCTGACGGTCTCGAGCGGCAGAACCCTCGCCAATGCGCTGGCCGGCATGGCGCTCGGCGCACTCATCTGGATCGTCGTCGAGAAGATCACTGTCGACCGGGTGGCGCCCGAGGGGCTCATCGCGGGATCTCTGATGGGGTGGGCGGCGATCGGCGCGGGAGCGCCGTATCTGTCACCTTTCGCCCTGCTCGCGGCCGTCGTGGGCGCGACGGCCGCCGCGGTGGGCGTGGTGGCGAAGTCGCGAGCTCGGGGAGCCGGCGTGCTGCGCTGGGGCTCCGTGAGCATCCTCATGGCGGTCGCTGTCGGCAGCGTCGTGATGACGCTCCTGGCCGATCGGTTCGGTCTGGCTGAGATGGCCACGATCACGTTTACCGTCGAGCAGCTGACCGCGACCGTCGCCGTCGCCGTCGTCGCCGGGGCAGGCGGGATCGCGTGCGGCCTGCTCGCATGGGGAGTCTCTCGGTGGGCGATACCAGACTCGAACTGATGACCTCTTCCGTGTGAAGGAAGCGCGCTACCAACTGCGCCAATCGCCCGCGGGCTCCATCCTGCCATATCCCGGATGCCCCGCTAGCGCGATTCGAGGGGCGCGACACGGCGGAGCCCGCGGGTTTGGTCATCGTCGAACGGTTGGGCTAGAGTTTCGATGCGGCCAGCAGAAACGGTCGCGAATGCGGATGTGGCGCAGTGGTAGCGCATCACCTTGCCAAGGTGAGGGTCGCGAGTTCGAATCTCGTCATCCGCTCGAGTGACACCCTCCCGGTAACGGGGAGTCACCCACGGTGGCGTGGCCGAGAGGCGAGGCAGCGGCCTGCAAAGCCGTATACACGGGTTCGAATCCCGTCGCCACCTCGCAAGTTACCGACCGGGCTCCCGCGGCCCTGACAGCGGGCGATTGGCGCAGCGGTAGCGCGCTTCCCTGACACGGAAGAGGTCACTGGTTCGATCCCAGTATCGCCCACCACGAGGTACTGTCTCGAGGCTCGTTCCGCTCCGTGACCAGTTGTGGGGCGAGCGCGCGAGAGGCAAGCGCGCTAGCCTGGCGGAATGACTCCGGGGGGAGGCGTCCGAGAGGTTCGGACCGCCGATAGCGACGCTTTTGCAGACCTTCTTCTGAGAGCCCGCCTCGTCACTCCCGAGACTCTCGCCTATGCGCGCCAGGTGAAAGACCGCACGGGTGCGCACATCGACCAGGTGCTCATCAGCGAAGGCCTGCTCGACAGCGAATCGCTTCTGCTCGCCGAGGCGCAGGCGTGGGGCATCCACCCGATCGACCTCGAAGCGGTCAGCTTCGACGATGCGCTCGTGCGACGATTCCCCGGCCAGACGTATCTCACCGAGAACTGGCTGCCCATCCGGAAGCTCGCCAACGGCACGATCATCGTCGCGACGGCGCGCGGGATCGCGCCTCACCGGGTGGAGCGCGTGCGGGCCCTCTTGGGCGGCGCGCAGGTGCAGTTCGTCGCCACCACCTCGTGGGGCATCAAGAACGCGTGCCTGCGGCTGTTCCGCGCCGAGATCGCCGAGGAGGCCGCGAACGAGCTGTGGCGCCAGAACCCCGCGATGTCGGCCCGCGTGACCTTCAGCCGCGGGCAGAAGGTGGGCGGCGCCCTCGCGGCCGTCGGCCTCATCGTGCTGGCCGTCTTCTGGCCGGTGCAGGTCATCATCGGCGTCATCGCAGCGGCGAGCCTCGTCTTCCTCGCCGGCACGAGCTTCAAGTTCATCGTCGCCATGCGCGGCGCCCGCTACGACGTCGTCGAGCGCGTCAGCAGGCGGCAGGTCGCTGAGCTGGACGACCGCAACCTGCCGCGCTACACAGTGCTCGTTCCCGTGTTCCGCGAGGCCAACATCGTCGGCCAGCTCATCAAGAACCTCGGCGGCATCGACTACCCGACCGAGAAGCTCGAAGTGCTCATCCTCATCGAGGAGGAGGACCACGAGACGCGGGATGCTGTGCTCGCCTCGGCGCCGCCCGCCCACTTCCGCATCATCACGATTCCGAAGGGCCACCCGCAGACGAAGCCGCGTGCTTGCAATGTGGGCCTGTACTTCGCGACGGGCGACTTCCTCGTCATCTACGACGCCGAAGACACTCCCGAGCCCGACCAGCTCAAGAAGGCCGTCGTCGCCTTCCGGCGCGGCGGCGACGCGACGGTGTGCGTGCAGGCGTCGCTCAACTACTTCAACGACAGCGAGAACGTGCTCACGCGCATGTTCACGCTCGAGTACAGCTACTGGTTCGACTACATGCTCGCGGGGCTCGACTACGGCGACCTGCCGATTCCGCTCGGGGGCACGTCGAACCACTTCCGCACAGATGCGCTCATCGAGCTCGGCGGGTGGGACCCGTACAACGTGACGGAGGACGCCGACCTGGGCATCCGCGCGAGCGCCCTCGGCTACCGCGTGGGCGTCATCAACTCGACGACCATGGAGGAGGCCAATACCTCCATCCCGAACTTCATCCGGCAGCGTTCGCGATGGATCAAGGGGTACATGCAGACCTCGCTCGTGCATGCGCGCCAGCCCATCGCCCTGCTGCGGCAGATCGGCGTGCGCCGCTTCTTCGCCTTCGTTCTGCTCATCGCGGGTACGCCGTTGACCTTCCTCGGCGTGATCCCGTTCTACGTCGTCACCGCCATCACCGTGATCGCGCCCCTCGACGTCGTCGAGCAGTTCTTCCCCGTCTGGCTGCTGTGGATCACGCTGCTCAACTTCGTGATCGGCAACGTCGTGATGATCTACCTGTCGATGATGGGGCCGTACAAGAGGGGGACCTTCCACCTCGTGCTGTGGGCGCTCCTCAACCCCCTGTACTGGGTGCTGCACTCCATCGCGGCGTACAAGGCTCTCTGGCAGCTGCTCACCAACCCCCACTACTGGGAGAAGACCGAGCACGGATTGACGACGCATGTCCACGATGACTGACCCAGGGCTGCGGGAGCGCGATCGTCGACGACGGCGCGCTCCGCGCACCCGCCTCGACCGGTTTCCGCGTGACCCGATCGCCCGCTGGTCGCTGCGCATCGTTCTCATGCTGCCCGTGCTCGCGGTCGTGCTGCTCTCGGCCTCGACGCCCGCTGTCGAGGGCACTCCCAACCAGTCGCTCGTGGCTGCGCTCGCCCAGATCGACTGGACGCGCGGAGACGGGCAGTGGCTCGCGCTCCTGTACCCCCACGTGTCGATCCTCATCGCCGCCGCGAATCCGTTCGGGATGCTCGGGCTCGGCGTCGTCGGGGCGGTGGCCAGCGGATTCTTGCTCCAGAAGGTCGCTGAGATCATCGCGCAACGTGCGATCCCGCTCTCGACCGGCATCATCCTCACGCTCGCGCTCGCGGCGAACCCGCTCTACTTCTACTTTGCGAGCGAGAACCTGCCGGGCTTCCTCGCCTTCACCTTCTTCGGCCTCGCCATGGCCGACCTCGTGCGCTTCGTCAACTGGGGCAGCACCGAATCGGGCTTCCGCGCGGGCCTGCTCCTCATGCTCTCGGCGTTCTCCGACCCGACGGGAATCCTCTTTGCCGTCGTCGCTATCCTCGCCTCACCGTTCCTCCGGCACGGCCGCTCAGCCGCGCCCGGGCTTCGCGCGGCGAACATGCTCGTCATCGGGTTCCCCACGGCCGGGGCGTTCACGACGATCGTGCTGCTCAACCTGGCGTTCTTCGCGTCACCCTGGCCCGGCGGTGCGAGCACGAGCATCGGCGCGTATCCCGTGCTTCTCGCCGACCTCATCGCCCTCTACACCACGCCGACCGGCTGGCTGCTCGCGGCGGCCGTCGTCAGCGCGTGGCTCGTCGCGATCGCCGTGCGGAGGCCGCTCACGATTCCGGCCTCGGCGCTCGTGTTCGTGCTCATCAACGCCGCGCTGCTCCTCGGCATGATCCATCCCGGCGCGGCGGGAGTCACTTTCCTGCTGCTGACGCTGCTGGCGATCACGATCATCCCGGCCGCGAAGAGCACGTTCTCCAACGTGCTCGTCGACCTCATCGCGGTGCTGCAGATCGGCATCGCGTGGGCTGCGGCGCTCGATCGCGCGATCGTGCAGGAGTGGATGGTCAGCATCGCTCAGGCACTGCTTCCGTTCTTCGGCTGAGCACCCGGAGGCGTCCAGGAGCACCCGCGCGCCGCCGATAGAGTTGGGCGGTAGTCGACAGCGAGAGGACCACCGTGGCAGAGACCGTCGAGATCGTCGTGACCGAACCCGGAGACGGGTTCGGGGTCTTCACCGATCGCGCGGTCGTCGCGATGCGCGTGAACGGCGAGCTGCGTGATCTGGCGCACCGCCTCGAGCCGGGGGATCGCGTGAGTGCCGTCGCGATCGACTCACCCGACGGGCTCGACATCCTGCGCCACTCGACTGCTCACGTGCTCGCGCAGGCGGTGCAGTCGCTCCACCCGCGGGCGACGCTCGGCATCGGGCCGCCCGTGACCGACGGCTTCTACTACGACTTCGGTGTCGACTCTCCCTTCACGGTGGACGACTTCGGTCCACTCCAGAAGACCATGGAGCGCATCATCCGCCAGGGCCAGCGCTTCCAGCGCCGCGTCGTGACCGAGGCTGAGGCGCGGGCAGAGCTCGCCGACGAGCCGTACAAGCTCGAGCTCATCGGCCTCAAGGGTGGCGTGGGCGACTCGAGCGACGGGGAGAGCGTCGAGGTCGGCGGGGCCGAGCTCACGATCTACGACAATGTCGACGCCAAGACCGGCGAGGTGTACTGGAAGGACCTCTGCCGCGGCCCGCACCTGCCGAGCACACGCATGATCGGCAACGGGTGGGCGCTCACGCGCGTCGCTGCGGCCTACTGGCGCGGCAGCGAGAAGAACCCGCAGTTGCAGCGCATCTACGGCACGGCGTGGGCGTCGAAGGATGCCCTGCGCGAGCACCAGTCCCGCCTTGAGGAGGCCGCGAAGCGCGACCACCGCAAGCTCGGTGCCGAGCTGGACCTGTTCTCGTTCCCGACCGAGATCGGGTCGGGGATGTCGGTGTGGCACCCCCGCGGGGGCATCGTGCGCCTCGAGATGGAGCAGCACGCCATGCGCCGCAACCGCGAGGCCGGCTACAGCTACGTCTACACCCCTCACATCACCAAGAGCGCTCTCTTCGAGCAGTCGGGGCACCTCACCAACTACGCCGACAGCATGTTCCCGCCCATGACGCTCGACGTCGTGCACGACGAGGCGGGCGAGGTGGTCTCACCCGGGCAGGACTACTACCTCAAGCCCATGAACTGCCCATTCCACATCCTCATCTACCGCGAACGGCCGCGCAGCTATCGCGAGCTGCCACTTCGGTACAGCGAGTTCGGCGCTGTCTACCGCAACGAGCACTCGGGCGCTCTGCACGGGCTCACGCGGGTGCGCGGCCTCACGATGGACGACGCCCACCTGTTCGTGCGCCCCGACCAGCTCGAGGTGGAAGTCGCGAGCACGCTCGAGCTCGTGCTCAGCATGCTGCGGGATTTCGGCCTCACCGACTTCTACCTCGAGCTCTCCACGCGCGACGACGTCAAGGACAAGTGGCTCGGCGACGACGAGATGTGGCAGACCACGACGGAGGCACTGCGCCGTGTCGCGGTCGCGTCCGGTCTCGAGCTCGTCGACGACCCCGGCGGGGCCGCGTTCTACGGCCCCAAGATCTCGGTGCAGGCCCGTGACGCCATCGGGCGCACGTGGCAGCTCTCGACCGTGCAGATCGATCCGAACCTGCCCGAGCGCTTCGATCTCGAATACACCGCGGCGGATGGCTCGCGCCAGCGCCCGATCATGATCCACCGCGCCCTGCTCGGCTCGATGGAGCGGTTCTTCGCGATCCTGCTCGAGCACTACGCGGGTGCCTTCCCGGCATGGCTCGCCCCCGAGCAGGTCGTCGGCATCCCCGTCGCCGAGGAGTTCGCCGACTACCTCACCGACGTCATCGATCAGCTGCGGGCTCGTGGCGTGCGCGCGCACGTCGACGACTCCGACGACCGCATGCCGAAGAAGATCCGCACGCACACCAAGGCGAAAGTGCCGTACCTGCTCATCGCCGGTGAGGACGATCGCGCCCAGGGCGCGGTGAGCTTCCGCTTCCGCGACGGCACGCAGCTCAACGGGGTTCCCGTCGCCGACGCCATCGAGCGCATCACGGGCGCGATCGAGCGCCGGTCGCAGGAGCTCTAGGCGCGTCCGTGGAGAACCCCGATCACACCATCGACGGCGTCCCCGCCGAGGCGGGGGAGCGCTTCGCGGCGGTTCCGGACGCCTTCCAGCGACTGTGGACGCCGCACCGACTCGTCTACATCGAGCACGGCCAGCAACCGCACGACGACGCGTGCCCGTTCTGCCGCGCTCCCGAACTCAGCGATGAGGAGTCACTCATCGTCGCTCGGGGCGAGCACGCCTACGTGCTCCTCAACCTCTACCCGTACAACAGCGGCCATCTACTCGTGTGCCCGTACCGGCACATTGCGCAGTATGACGAGGCCTCGCCGGAGGAGGTCGCCGAGATCGGCGAGCTCACGCAGACCGCGATGCGCGTGCTGCGCACGGCGGCGCGCTGCGACGGCTTCAACCTCGGCATGAACCAGGGGCGCATCGCTGGCGCGGGAATCGCGGGGCACCTGCACCAGCACATCGTGCCGCGCTGGGCACTCGACGCGAACTTCTTCCCGATCATCGCGGGCACGAAGGCGATTCCCCGACTGCTGGGCGAGACGCGCGCCGAGATCGCGAGCGCCTGGCCCTCAGGCGCGCGGCGTTAGACTGGCGCGCGCCGCCACTCACCATCTCTCACCTCGCGGTATCGCGCGCGCTGCGCGCAGGAAAGGGTCCACAGCAATGACCGAGAAGACTCAGGGAACCAGCCGCGTCAAGCGCGGCCTCGCCGACATGCTCAAGGGCGGCGTCATCATGGACGTCGTCACCGCCGAGCAGGCGCGCATCGCCGAGGACGCTGGCGCCGTCGCCGTCATGGCCCTCGAGCGGGTTCCCGCCGACATCCGCGCCCAGGGCGGCGTGGCGCGCATGAGCGATCCCGACCTCATCGATGCGATCCGCGCTGCTGTATCGATCCCCGTCATGGCGAAGGCCCGCATCGGCCACTTCGTCGAGGCGCAGGTGCTGCAGTCTCTCGGCGTGGACTACATCGACGAGTCCGAGGTTCTGAGCCCCGCCGACTACGTCAACCACATCGACAAGTGGCCGTTCACCGTTCCGTTCGTGTGCGGGGCGACCAACCTGGGCGAAGCCCTGCGCCGCGTCACCGAGGGTGCTGCGATGATCCGCTCGAAGGGCGAGGCCGGCACCGGCGACGTCTCCGAGGCGACCAAGCACATCCGCACTATCCTCGGCGAGATCCGCGCCCTCTCCGCCCAGAGCCCCGACGAGTGGTACGTCGCCGCCAAGGAGCTGCAGGCACCCTATGAGCTGGTCGCCGAGGTCGCTCAGTCGGGCACTCTGCCGGTCGTGCTCTTCACCGCCGGTGGTGTCGCCACGCCCGCGGACGCAGCGCTCATGATGCAGCTCGGCGCCGACGGCGTCTTCGTCGGCTCGGGCATCTTCAAGTCGGGCAATCCCGAAGCGCGCGCCGCGGCGATCGTGAAGGCCACGGCGGCCTTCACCGACCCCGCCGCGATCGCGGATGCCTCCCGCGGCCTCGGCGAGGCGATGGTCGGCATCAACGTCGCCGACCTTCCCGCGCCGCACCGTCTCGCCGAGCGTGGCTGGTAGCCAGCCGCCCGTCGGGGTCTTCGCTCTGCAGGGGGATGTGCGCGAGCACCTCACCGTGCTCACCGCGCTCGGGGCGGATGCCCGACCCGTGCGCCGGCCGGAGGAGCTCGAGCAGGTTGCGGGTCTCGTGATCCCCGGGGGCGAGTCGAGCGTGATGGACAAGCTCAGCCGCCTGTTCGGGCTGCGAGACCCTCTGCAGCGGCGCATCGCGGCGGGCATGCCGGTCTACGGCACGTGCGCGGGGCTCATCATGCTCGCGGACAGGCTGCAGGACGGCATCGCGGGTCAGCAGACCCTGGGCGGGCTCGACATCGTCGCGCGCCGCAACGCCTTCGGCACGCAGTCCGACTCGTTCGAGACCGACCTGCACATCCCGGCGCTCGGCGACCCTCCCGTGCACGCCGTCTTCATCCGCGCCCCCGTCGTCGAGGCGGTCGGCGACCAGGTGGAGGTGCTCGCACGGCTCGAGGGCGGCGACATCGTCGCGGTCGAGCAGGGCGCCCTGCTCGCGACGGCCTTCCACCCCGAGATCGCCCACGAGGACCGCTTCCACCGACGCTTCCTCGAGCACGTGGCCGCTCGCGCCTGACCGCCTCGCGGTCGACGCTGCGGCCCGGCACGGGCCAGGATGGGCTCATGCTCTATTCCCAGTACCCCGCCGCACGTGCGCGGCAGATCCTCGCGGACGCACTCGGCGTCCTCACCACGATCGTCGTCATCACGATCGGCCTCGCTGTCACGGCGGCGATTCGCACGCTCGGGCAGTTCGGGCGCGACCTCGAGTCGGCGGGGGAGGGATTCCAGGAGGGTCTTGGAGAGGCAGCCGAGAATCTCGGTGACGTGCCCCTCATCGGTGACGGCATCCGTGTGCCCCTGGATGCGGCTGCCTCCGCGGGCGGAGCGGTCGCCGAGGCCGGCCGCGGCCAGCAGCAGTTCGTCGAACTCGTCGCCGTCGGAGCGGGCTGGGCCGTCGTGCTGTTCCCGCTTCTCGTGCTCGCCCTCGTCTGGGTGTGGCCACGCACTCGCTTCGTGCGCCGATCTGCGACCATGCGCCGACTGCTCGAGTCGGGCATGACGGGCGACACCCTCGCGGTGCGCGCGATGGCGCGTGCGCCGCTCGCCGAGCTCGCGCGCGTGCATCCCGACCCGGGAGCGGCCTGGCGGGCACAGGATGCCGAGGCGATCAGCGCCCTCGCGGCGCTCGAGCTGCGACGGTCGGGAATCCGTCCGCAGAGGCTCGCGTAGACTGGCTCAGTTGTCCCCGTCCTAACCGAGGAGTGAGATGTCAGGGCATTCCAAGTGGGCGACCACGAAGCACAAGAAGGCGATCATCGACCAGCGCCGTGCCAAGTCGTTCGCCAAGCTCATCAAGAACATCGAGGTGGCCGCCAAGATCGGCGGCGCCGACCTGAGCGGCAATCCGACGCTCGTCGACGCCGTGCAGAAGGCCAAGAAGACCTCCGTGCCCAATGACAACATCGACCGCGCCATCAAGCGCGGAGCGGGTCTCACCGGTGAGACGATCGACTACCAGACGATCATGTACGAGGGCTACGGGCCCGGCGGGCTCGCGCTGCTCATCGAGTGCCTCACCGACAACCGCAACCGCGCCGCGGCGGAGGTGCGCACGGCGATGACGCGCAACGGGGGCACGATGGCCGACCCGGGCAGCGTCTCCTACAACTTCGCGCGCAAGGGCGTGATCTCGATCACCAAGTCCGACGAGGTGACCGAGGACGACATCCTTCTCGCCGTGCTCGATGCGGGCGCCGAGGAGGTCGTCGACCAGGGCGGCGGCTTCGAGGTCATCACCGATCCCTCCCAGCTCGTCGAGGCGCGCACCGCACTGCAGGAGGCGGGGCTCGAGTACGACTCCGCGGAGGCGGAGTTCGTGGCGAGCGTGCAGATCGAGGCCGATGCGGAGACCGCGCGCAAGCTCTTCCGCCTCGTCGACGCGATGGACGACCTCGACGACGTGCAGAACGTGTACACGAACGTCGCGCTCACACCCGAGGTGCGCGCCGAGCTCGACGACGACGAGTAGCGCGTGCCGCTGCGGGTGCTCGGTGTCGACCCCGGACTGACGCGGTGCGGCGTCGGTGTCGTCGACATCGATGCACGACGGCGCGCGAGCCTCGTGGCGGTCACCGTCATCAGGACGGAGCCGAGCCTGCCGCTCGAGCAGAGGCTGCTCGCGATCGGCACCGAGCTCGCCGAGCTGCTCGACGAGCATCGCCCGCACGTCGTGGCGCTCGAGCGCGTCTTCGCGCAGCACAACGTGCGCACGGTCATGGGAACAGCGCAGGCGAGCGGTGTCGTGCTGCACGCCGCGGCGGCGCGGGGCCTCACGGTCACGCTGCACACGCCGACCGAGGTCAAGGCCGCGGTCACGGGGCACGGGGGCGCCGACAAAAAGCAGGTCACGGCGATGGTGCAGCGCATCCTGAGACTGGATGCTCTGCCGAAGCCCGCGGACGCCGCCGACGCTCTCGCGCTCGCCATCTGCCACGGCTGGCGGGGTGCTCCTGTCGCGCACAGCGGTGCGGAGGAGGCGCTCGGTGGGGTACAGCGCTCGACACCCGCGCAGGACGCGTGGCGCGCCGCCGAGAAGTCGGCGCGCGCCCGTAAGCTCGACAGGTGATCGCCAGCCTTCGAGGAACCATCGTCGCGCTCGCGACCGGTCGACTCGTGCTCGAGGTCGCCGGCGTGGGCTACGCCGTCGCGATCACCGAGCGTCATGCGCGCGAGCTGCGGGTGGGCGACACCGTGCGACTGCACACGGCGCTCGTCGTGCGGGAGGACGACCTGAGCCTCTTCGGTTTCGTCGACGAGGTCGAGCTGGGCCTCTTCGAGCTGCTGCGCACGGTGTCTGGCGTCGGGCCGAAGTCTGCCCTCGGCGTTCTCGGCTCGATGGACGCCGACGCGATCGCGCACGCGATCGCGAACGATGATGATGCCCCCTTCCGCGCGGTGAGCGGCATCGGCCCGAAGACGGCGAAGCTCATCGTCGTCACACTCGCGGGCAAGCTCGAGGCCCCGCGCACCCCTGCGCGCGGCACCGCAGCGGGTGAGGATGCGCGCGCGGAGACCGCGCCGCGCACAGCCCTCGTCGCGGCTCTCACAGGGCTCGGCTGGCCCGAGCGCACGGCCCTCGAGGCCGCCACTGCGGTCATCGATCAGGCGGAGGAAGCGCCCCTGCCCGAGCTGTCCGTTCTGCTGCGCCGCGCGCTCGCGCAGCTCGGGCCCGCTCGGGATGCTGGTGGAGGCTCGGCACGATGAGCGACGCCGTCGTGCGGCCGGACCCCGAGTCGGAGGCGGAACTCGCCTTCGAGGGCGCGCTGCGCCCGAGCAGCCTCGAGGAGTTCGTCGGTCAGCAGAAGGTACGCCGTCAGCTGCAGCTGCTGCTCGACGCGGCCTCGCTGCAGAACCGCAGCCCGGATCACATCCTTCTCGCGGGACCTCCCGGTCTCGGCAAGACGACGCTCGCGATGATCGTCGCCCACGAGGGCGCCCGCCCCCTCCGCATGACGAGTGGACCGGCGATCCAGCACGCGGGCGATCTCGCCGCCGTTCTGTCGTCCCTCGTCCCGGGCGAGGTGCTCTTCGTCGACGAGATCCACCGCATGGCGCGCTCCGCCGAGGAGATGCTCTACCTCGCGATGGAGGACTTCCGCGTCGACATCATGGTGGGCAAGGGTGCGGGCGCCACGAGCATTCCGCTCGAGCTCGCCCCGTTCACGCTCGTCGGCGCGACCACGAGATCAGGGCTCTTGCCGAACCCGCTGCGCGACCGGTTCGGCTTCACCGCGCACCTGGAGTTCTACGAGCCGGAGGAGCTGCTGCGCGTGATCACGCGCGCGGCGGCACTACTGCGCTTCGAGATCGGTCAGGATGCTCTCACCGAGATCTCCGGTCGTTCGCGTGGCACGCCCCGCATCGCGAACCGTCTGCTGCGGCGCGTGCGCGATTTCGCGCTCGTGAACGGGGGCCCGGCCGACCGCGACGCCGTTCAGGCGGCGCTCGAGCTGTATGACGTCGATGACTGGGGCCTCGACCGTCTCGACCGCGCCGTGCTCACCGCCATCGTCGACCGCTTCGCCGGCGGCCCCGTCGGTCTCTCGACCCTGGCCGTGTCGGTCGGGGAGGAGGCCGAGACGATCGAGGCGGTCGTCGAGCCCTTCCTCGTGCGGACGGGCCTGCTGTCGCGGACTCCGCGCGGGCGCGTCGCGACGCCTCGCGCGTGGCAGCACCTCGGGCGCAGGCCCGAGCCGACCGCGCTCGATGACCTATAGTGGTCGGCAGGCTCCGGCGCAGCATCCGCATGCCCTGACGACGACCACGTCGTCGAGCCGCTGAACTCCTCGAAAGGCGTCCCACCCCATGGATCCGTTGACTATCGTCATGCTGGCCGTCCTGGCCCTGCTCATCTTCTTCATGATCCGCAATTCGCGGAAGCGCCGTGCCGACCTGGCCGAGCTGCAGGACAAGATGGTGCCCGGCGCCGAGGTCATGACCAACTTCGGCCTCTTCGGCACGCTCGTCGAGATCGACGAGGAGTCCAACATCGCCGTACTCGAGACCGGCCCGGGCAGCACCGTGCGCGTGCACCGTCAGACGCTCGCTCGCGTCGTCGAGGATGACGTCGTCGAGGAGGATGCGGACGAGGTCGACGCCGACGACTCGACCGACGCTCCCCGCCTCAACGAATCGAGCGCCGACGCCAAGAAGTCGGACGACTGACCCCTCTCCGTCCCGGCCGCGTGGTGCGCGCCTTCTGACGCATGCCCGCAGATTCGACCGAAGAAATGAGTACCTAGAGGTGGCCCGAAGCACTCCCGAGCGCAACGCGATCCGCTCACTCGTCTGGCTGCTCGTCATCATCGTCGGCCTCATCGCCGCCAATGGCGCGAGCGTGCTGTTCAACAACGGGCAGTGGACGCCCAAGCTCGCCCTCGACCTCGAGGGTGGCACGCAGATCATCCTCGCGCCGCAGCTCGCCTCCGGGGACCAGGTCGACCAGGAGCAGCTTGAGCAGGCCGTCGCGATCATTCGACAACGCGTCGATGCGGGCGGTGTGAGCGAAGCGGAGATCAACACGCAGGGCGGCGAGAACATCGTCGTCGCGATTCCCGGCGTGCCCGACCCCGCGACGATCGAGCGCATTCAGAGCTCGGCGAAGCTCGAGTTCCGGCCCGTGCTGCTCGCCGACCTCGCCTCGAACCTGATTCTCGACGACCCCGAGGCGACCGACGAGGACCCTGCCGACGGCGACGCGACGGACGAGGCCGCGACCGACGACGAGGCTGCGGAGGGCGAGACGGCCGAGCCGACCCCGAGCGCCTCTCCCACCGATGCGAGCGACCCAGCGTGGATCACCGAGGAGCTTCAGCGGGAGTTCGACACCTTCGAGTGCTCGAGCCTCGACGTCGTGGGTGCGAACGTCGCGCCCGTCGACGAGCCTCTTGTGACGTGCGAGGCGGAGGGCTCGATCAAGTACATCCTCGGCCCCGTCGAGGTCGAGGGCGAGGCCATCGCGAATGCGCGGTCTGGGCTCATCGCATCGTCGACGGGCGTGACCACCAACGAGTTCGGTGTCTTCATCGACTTCAACGACGAGGGCACGGCGCAGTTCCGCGAGGTCACCGAGCGCCTCGTGAGCCTCACGGGTATCCGCAACCAGTTCGCCATCGTGCTGGACGGGCGCGTCATCAGCGCCCCGCGCACGATCAGCGCGATCACGGACGGCTCGCCGCAGATCAGCGGAAACTTCACGCAGGAGAGCGCTCAGGTGCTCGCCGATCAGCTCAAGTTCGGCGCGCTGCCGCTTGGTTTCGAGGTGCAGAGCAGCGAGAACATCACGGCGACGCTCGGTCTCTCCCAGCTGCAGAGCGGCATCATCGCCGGTCTCATCGGTATCGCCCTCGTGATCGGCTACGCGCTCATCCAGTACCGGGCCCTCGGTGGGGTGATCATCGCGTCCCTCGTCATTGCGGGAATCGTGACGTACCTCATCATCACGTTCCTCTCGAACCAGCAGGGCTACCGACTCTCGCTCGCCGGTGTCGCGGGCCTCATCATCTCGATCGGCGTCATCGCCGACTCCTTCATCGTGTACTTCGAGCGCATCCGAGACGAGCTGCGCGACGGGCGCCGACTCGATGGCGCGGTCGAGGCGGGCTGGAAGCGAGCCTTCCGCACGATCCTCATCTCCGACGTCATCAACTTCATCGCCGCCGCCGTGCTCTTCGTGCTCGCGGTCGGCAACGTTCGCGGTTTCGCCTTCACGCTCGGCATCACGACCATCGTCGACCTCGTCATCGTCGCGCTCTTCACGCACCCGATGATGCAGCTGCTGGGGCGCACGCGCTTCTTCGGGGATGGCCACCCGCTGAGTGGCCTCGACCCCAAGGCTCTGGGAGCCGTCTATCGCGGCCGAGCCCAGTTCCGGCAGCCGCAATCGGTGCCCGCGGTCAAGCGGGCCAGCAGCAGCCGTGAGGCGCAGCGCCGTCAGACGATCGCCGAGCGCAAGGCCGCGGAAGCCCGTGGCGAAGGAGAGGACGCGCGATGAGCATGCTCACCCGGGTCGGCAACGACCTCTACACCGGCGCACGGTCCTTCGACTTCGTCGGCAAGCGCGTCGTGTGGTACTCCATCGGCGCGGCCGTC
>Ga0316203_1000255_pt1 | contig 81623 bp, 65 predicted proteins | sample 6monrhotite_MG_FD_204940 | JGI IMG/M metagenome (GOLD analysis project Ga0316203, IMG submission 204940) | Microbial mat bacterial communities from mineral coupon in-situ incubated in ocean water Damariscotta River, Maine, United States -... | ecosystem: Environmental > Aquatic > Marine >... | reverse complement strand
TGACAATCCTGTCGCAGTCGTAGCGCTAAATGACGTCAGTAAATAATCGGTATAAAGGTCGAATATATCTGTATTTTTCATACAAAACATAATAACAAAATTGGGGGTTAGCGCGTAACATCAGTTAATAATTTACGTCAATTATGTGACTGGCATGATTTTGATACCATGGAACAGCAGATAACACAATGGCATAAAAACAAGTTATTTGTCCCCAATGCTTTTTCATTTTTACAGTGGTCTGATGACCCAGGTGAACAGCAGAAATGCGCCCGCGCTTACGTAAAAAACCTCATTAGTGACAACCTGGCACCGATTAATGCCACGCCATCAGCGTCTGATGAAAAAATAAAAGTCGTCTATCTTTCTGCCGATTTTCGCAATCATCCCATTGCATACCTTACCGCTGAGCTATATGAACTACATGATCGTAGTCAATTCGAGATCACCGCAATATCATTTGGCCCAGTAGACTCAAGTCCTATGCGACAGCGCTTAATAAATGCCTTTGATCACTTTCATGACGTTGACGAGATGAGCGATCTTAAGATTGCCGAGTTAATAGCCAACAAAGGCACTCACATCGTTGTTGATTTAATGGGGCATACACAGGATTCCAGGCCAGGCATTCTGGCCTATCGCCCTTCCCCCATTCAAATCAATTACCTTGGTTATATTGGGACAAGTGGCACAGATTTCATCGACTATATAATCGTTGATGAGTTTAGTGTCCCCGCCGACCAACAGCAATTTTTTGACGAACAACTGATTCAGCTTCCATGTTACATGGTCACGGATACCAAACGAGAAATCAGCAACGAAGTAGTAACACGTGCCACTTGCGGGCTACCGGAAGAGGACTTTGTTTTCTGCTCGTTCAACAATAGCTATAAAATCACTCCAAAAATATTCGACATCTGGATGCAATGCCTTCATGAAGTTCCTAGCAGTGTTTTATGGCTAGTTGATGATGGAGCAGAACCTCGTAACAATCTTTGCAGTGAAGCAAAAGCCCGTGGCGTAGACCCGGCACGATTAATATTTGCGCCTCGTGTTGATGCAGCCCTGTATCTGGCGCGAATACGACTGGCGGATCTATTTTTAGACACACCAATCTACAATGCAGGCACTACAGCCTGTGACGCTCTATGGCTTGGCTTACCGGTCATCACCTGCCCAGGAAAAACATTTGTTTCTCGCATGTGTGGTGGATTGTTACATGCTGCTGGAATACCCGAACTGATCGTAGACTCTTTAGAGGCCTATAAAAGCCTGGCAGTTCAATTAGCGACCAGCCCTGACGAGTTGAAGGGATTAAAAAACAGACTCATCGCAAACCAGCCCACGGCACCGCTATTTGATTCAAAATCATTTTGCAATCATTTTGAAGCCGCACTCACTACCACCTGGAACAGGTGGCGTGATTCTCTAAATAGCCACCAGGAAACAATTTATAATGAGATTGTTGCCAACAAGGCTTCACTTAGCAAGGTGGCAACATCAACAGAAAAAAAACCAGGCACAAAGAGTATTGCAGCCTCAACTAATGACAATGCTCATATCGCCAATCGCCTGTCGCAAGCGATGGCGCTGCACCAACAAAACAAAATAGATGAGGCTGCTGATATTTATCGTGAGATACTCATAAATCAGCCAGATAACATTGATGCACTTCATCTGCTTGGTCTTTTCTACGCCCACCACCAGGACTACAAAATAGCAATTGAATATTATGATAAGGCACTCGCTTATAACCCATCATTTGCGGGAGCCTTGCACAATAGAGGTGTTGCACTTAACGCTATTGGCGATCACCTTAAAGCCATCGAAAGCTTCAAGCAGGCAATAAAAATCACGCCAAGCAACCCAGACACACATTCAAACCTCGCCAACTTACTGAGCTCACAAGGCAAACACAAAGAAGCGATAAAACATTATAAAAAAACGATTAAGCTCAACCCAAAATCGACAGGTACTTATGTCAATCTTGGCTTTGAGTTCAATAGACTAAAACAACCTTTAGATGCAGCGTTCTATCTTAAAAAGGCTATCGCTATTGAGCCCGGTTTCCCCCAAGCATTTGACAGCCTATGCATAACCATTAGATCAATGTGTGACTGGTCAAACTATGACTATTATAAGAAGAAAGTCATCGATCACTTCAGCCAACCAACCGCATCACTACCTTTCTATCTGCTACCGTGGGTCGACGACCCTAAAGCCCAGCTTCAATGTGCAAAGTTCTATACAGACAACACTATCACACCAGGCATCACCCCGATCAATGCAACACCAACGTTATCTGATGGGCGTATTAACATTGGTTACATCTCTAATGACTTTCGAAACCACGTCGTATCACAACAGACCGTTGAACTATTTGAATTACATAACCGTGAAAAATTCCAGGTTTTCGGTTTTGCACTGAACAATGATGATGGTAGTGAAATGAGAGGACATTTGAAAAATGCCTTTGATCATTTCATTGAGGTTGGCAACCTGAGTGAAGAGAAAATTGCAGGTGAAATAGCAGCACGAAACATTCATATATTAGTCGATCTCGGTGGCTATGCGATAGGTGCCCAACCTCGTATTCTTGCCATGCGGCCAGCGCCAATACAGATCAATTATATAGGGTATATTGGCACGATGGGGGCAAGCTTTATCGACTACATCATTGTTGATGACTTTAGCGTTCCGGATGAACTGCAGCCCTTCTTTACTGAAAAATTAATGCATCTTCCCTCATACATGACGCATGATAGACGGCGCCCTGTTTCGGAGCATACGCCCAGCAGGAAAGAGTCCGGCCTACCTGAAAAAGGCTTTATTTTTTGCTGTTTTAATAACACTTATAAAATTACACCCGACATTTTTGATGTCTGGATGCGTTGCCTCGACAAAGTACCAGAGAGCGTATTATGGCTTGTAGATGAAAGTGATGCCGTGAAGAAAAACCTTCGCCGAGAGGCAAAGGTGCGCGGAATTAACCCTAAACGATTAATATTTGCACCACGTTTAAAGACTGAGGAACATATGGCCCGGTTACGTCTGGCAGACCTTTTCCTGGACACATTAATCTACAATGCAGGTGCAACCGCCTGTGATGCGCTATGGGCCGGACTACCCGTGCTCACCTGCCCCGGCAATGCATTCGTTTCACGCATGGGTGGAAGTCTTGCTCACGCGGCAGGCATACCAGAACTGGTTGTTGATTCACTTGAGGCATATGAAGCGCTAGCCATTAGACTTGCCAATGAACCTGCACTATTACGAACACTTCAAAAGAGACTCATTAGCACTCATGAAACCAGCCTTTTATTTGATAACCAGGGGTTTTGTGACAACTTTGAAGCTGCGCTGATCAAGGCATGGGACAAATACTGTCTCGAAAACCACCAGCCAACATCAGAGAGCAGCAGACAGGATGATCACCGCCTGAAAGTTAAGGCGATGATTGAAAAGAGTGTTGCACTGCACCAGGCGGGCAATCTTAACGCTGCGGAAACAGGTTATCAAGCGGTATTAAAAATCGAACCAAATGAAGCCGATGCACTGCATCTTTTAGGCGTAGTCAATGCACAAAAAGGCAATGTAGACCACGCAATCACCCTCTATAAATTGTCGATTGAAACCAATCCAAAGCTCTTTTCCGCCTACAACAACCTGGGCATCGCACTCAATAGCGCCCAGAAACTAGATGAGGCGATAAAGTGCTTTCACAAGGCAATTGAACTCATGCCCGGCAGTAGCGATGCTTACTATAACCTGGGAAATTGCCTCTATGGCCTGCAACAATATGAAGCGGCAGTAACAAACTATCAACAAGCGCTGCAGATCAACCCCAACCACCCCAATGCGCAGCGTAATATGAATGCCAGCCTGAAAAAAATAGGGCGTTAGGAGGTGTTATCGCCACCCTACGAAGGTAAAACCCTGAGATACAAAAGCGACAGGAGAAGCTTTTGTTGTCGATTCAGAATATTGCCTGGCGGGTATAAGGAACGTGCACGGAATAACTAAGGGTTAGCAGACCCAGCAACACATTCATATGCCTGTTGAATAACCCCATTTTCATCAGGCACTTCAATGCGAACAGTAAAGCCCCATAGACGTGAAAGGTGCTTGATCACTTCATCAGTATCATCATTAAGCGGGCGTCGATTATGCGGTGTATAACGAAGTGTTAGCGAACGGTCACCTCGCAGGTCTACACTATGCACCTGTAGATTTGGCTCACGCGAACCAAGATTATACTGCTCTGCTAATGCTGCACGAATATAGCGATATCCAGCTTCATCATGAATGGCTGACACGTTAAGCATATTTTCCTTATCATCATCTAAGATTGAAAACAGCTTCAATTCACGAATTAAACGCGGTGACAGATACTGCATGATGAAACTCTCATCTTTAAAATTCCGCATTGCAAAATCGAGTGTCTTTACCCAATCACTACCTGCAATATCAGGAAACCATTCGCGATCCTCGTCGGTTGGGTTTTCGCAGATTCGCCTAATATCCTGCATCATATTAAAACCTAGCGTATAAGGATTGATGCCAGAGTAATACGGGCTATCAAATCCCGGTTGATAAACGACATTGGTGTGGGCTTGCAGAAACTCAATCATAAAACCATCGGTCACCAGTTTTTCATCATAAAGCTGGTTGAGAATGGTGTAGTGCCAAAATGTTGCCCACCCTTCATTCATCACCTGGGTCTGTCGTTGTGGGTAAAAATATTGGGCAATCTTGCGTACGATTCGGATAATTTCACGCTGCCAATTTTCAAGTAATGGTGCGTTTTTCTCGACAAAATAGAGAATATTTTCCTGTGGCTCAGGTGGCCAGTTGAACGCCTCATTCTGTTGCTCACCTTTTCCTGGATTACTCGGCAGAGTCCGCCACAGGTCATTTACCTGGGATTGTAAATAATCTTCCCGTTCTGCCTGGCGACGCTCTTCATCAACCAGCGTTAAACGCTGAGGCCGTTTATAACGATCAACCCCGTAATTCATTAGCGCATGACAGGAATCGAGTAGTAATTCAACAGTCTCTTCGCCGTAACGCCGTTCACATTTTTGAATGTAGTTACGTGCAAAAAGTAGGTAATCAACAATGGAGTCTGCATTAGTCCATGTTTGAAAGAGGTAATTATTTTTAAAAAAAGAGTTATGCCCATATGAGGCATGCGCAATCACCAGTGCCTGCATGGTCATGGTGTTTTCTTCCATTAAATAAGCAATGCATGGATTTGAGTTAATTACGATTTCATAAGCTAGCCCCATGCGGCCACGACGATAACGTTGCTCGACACCAAGAAATTGCTTACCGAATGACCAGTGGTGATAGCCAACAGGCATGCCCACCGTTGAATAGGCATCCATCATTTGTTCAGCGGTGATGACTTCAATTTGATTCGGGTATGTCTCCAGGCCAAAGTTAGCTGCAACGCGGGCAATCTCTCGATCATAACGCTCAAGCAGTTCAAAGTCCCACTCTGATCCTTCTGAGATATAGCTGCTCATATCTACTGTTTCTCAAATAGCTTACGGAATACGGGATAGATATCGGAGTTGTCCCCAATCGTCTGGGCGACAAAGCTTTCATAATGCTCGCTGACTTTTTGATATTGATCCCATAGATCTCCGGTTGAACCATCCGGCGTGACTTCAACGTAAGCATAGTACTGTATGTATGGCATAATCGACTTAAGCAATAAATCATGGCATACGTTTGAATCATCGGACCAGTTATCACCATCGGATGCCTGTGCCGCGTAGATGTTCCAGTCACTACTAGGGTAACGATCTTGAATAATATCGCGCATCATCTTTAACGCACTCGAAACCACTGTACCACCCGTCTCGCGTGAATAGAAAAACTCTTCTTCATCCACCTCTTTAGCGATCGTGTGGTGCCGAATAAAAACAACTTCGATTCGCTCATAGGCTCGACCGAGGAAAAGATAAAGCAGCGTGAAAAAACGTTTTGCGATCTCTTTTTCAAATTTTCCCATTGAGCCAGAAACATCCATTAGGCAAAACATCACTGCCTGACTTGTAGGGATTGGTTCGTCGATACGATTGTTATAACGAAGGTCAAAGGTGTCAATAAAGGGGACGCGGCGGATCCTCCTCTTTAACTCTTTGATCTCTTCTCGTAGCGATACCACGACAGGGTCATCATCTGCGACTTTCTGTAGTAGTTCAGCTAACTCCTCTTCCGCCTCGTGAAATCGGCGCGAGGGTGATGCCGTTAGTGCAATACGACGGGCAAGCGCCCCTTTCATTGAGCGAATAACACTAATATTAGAGGGATTACCATGAGAGGTATAACCGGCGCGAACCTTCTTAAACTGAATCTCTCGTGTCAGCTGTGTCTTGATCATACGCGGCAGTTCCAGGTCCTCAAAAAAGAGATCCATAAATTCATCGCGCGATAGAGAAAATGAGAAGTCATCCTCCCCTTCTCCACTATTACTTGCCTTTTTGCCGCCAGCACCGCCACCACTTTGAGGGCGTTGAATCTGATCACCAGAGACAAATTCTTCGTTACCGGGGAATACCTGTTCCTGACGACCACCACTGCCGGTACCGAAGGTGGGTTCGGCAATATCTTTGGCGGGAATATTGATTTTTTCACCGTGCTCCATATCGGTGATACTACGCTTTGAGACCGCCTCTTCGACCGCCTCTTTAAGATGTTTTTTATAACGGCGGATGAACTTCTGGCGATTTACTGCACTTTTGTTCTTACCGTTGACGCGCCTGTCGATAACCTGAGTCACATAGACACCCTAGCATTATTATGCAATATGAATTAAGAGGATTTACGTGTACGTAAATGCCATTCACAAAGTAGCCTGACCTGTTTTGGTGTATAACCTTTCGCCACCATACGATCGATAAACTCCTGATGTTTTTTCTGATCTTCAGTCGATGACTGTGCATTAAACGAAATGACAGGCAAAATGTCCTCCGTATTGGAGAACATCTTTTTCTCAATCACTGAGCGCATCTTCTCAAAGCTGGTCCAGGAGGGGTTTAACCCTTCGTTGTTCGCGCGTGCGCGCAGTGTAAAATTAACAATTTCGTTTCGAAAATCTTTTGGGTTACTAATTCCGGCAGGTTTTTCAATTTTTTCAAGCTCCTCATTTAAGGCAGCCCGATCAAACATTTCACCAGTATCAGGGTCTCTAAATTCACTATCCTGAATCCAGAAATCAGCATAGGTCACATAGCGATCAAAGATATTTTGACCAAACTCTGCATATGATTCAAGATAAGCAGTCTGAATCTCTTTTGAGATAAACTCGCTATAGTTGGTAGCTAGATAGCCTTTAATAAAAGAGAGGTAGCGCTCCGCGGTTTCCGGTGGAAACTGCATCTGCTCAATCTGCTGTTCCAGAATATAGAGTAGATGAACTGGATTAGCCGCTATCTCGGAATGGTCGTAATTAAACACTTTAGACATGATCTTGAATGCGAATCGTGTGGAGAGCCCTGTCATCCCTTCATCGGGGCCGGCACTATCTTTATACTCCTGGTATGACTTCGCTTTAGGGTCGATATCCTTCAGGTTTTCACCATCATAGATACGCATCTTTGAGTAGATACTTGAATTTTCAGGCTCGATCAAACGTGTCAATACCGCAAACTCTGCCATCATTTTTAAGGTATCTGGTGCGCAAGGTGCCGCTGAAAGAGAGCTATTAATCAATAATTTTTCGTAAATTTTGGTCTCTTCAGAAACACGCAGACAATAAGGCACTTTGACAATATAGATGCGATCTAAAAAAGCCTCATTATTTTTGTTATTCTTAAATGTCAGCCATTCAGATTCATTTGAATGGGCAAGAATCGTCCCGGTAAAAGGGATTGCTGGAAAGCCTTCTGTCCCTTTATAGTTACCTTCCTGGGTGGCGGTTAATAAAGGGTGCAATACTTTGATCGGTGCTTTGAACATCTCAACAAATTCAAGAAGCCCCTGGTTCGCAAGACAAAGACCACCAGAGTAGCTATAGGCATCTGGATCATCTTGTGAATATTGTTCAAGCTTACGGATATCAACCTTGCCAACTAACGATGAAATATCCTGGTTATTTTCATCGCCCGGCTCTGTCTTCGCAATGCCCACTTGCTCTAACACTGAAGGATTAAGGCGTACTACTCTAAATTTAGAAATATCACCATTGTATTCATGGAGGCGTTTTACTGCCCACGGTGACATCACGCCAGGCAAGTAGCGCTTCGAAATGCCAAAATCCTCAGCCAGTATGCTGGCATCTTCCTGTGGAGAAAACAGACTAAGAGGTGATTCATTAACGGGTGACCCTTTAATCGCATAAAAGGGAACCGCTTCCATCAATGATTTAAGCTTCTCTGCCAGTGATGATTTACCACCGCCCACAGGGCCGAGCAAATAGAGGATCTGCTTCTTCTCTTCTAAGCCCTGCGCTGCATGGCGATAAAAAGAGACGATCTGTTCTATGGTCTCTTCCATCCCGTAAAACTCTCTGAAGGCTGGATAAATTTTAATGACCTTGTTTGAAAAGATGCGGCTATAACGAGGATCGTCTCGTGTATCAAGCATCTCGGGTTCTCCGATCGCGAGCAACATTCGCTCAGAGGATGTGGCGTAAGCACTGGGATCATTTTTGCAAATGTCCAGGTACTCCTGCAGACTCATCTCCTCTTCCTGAGCCTTTTCATAGCGGGACTGATACGAATCGAATATAGTCATTACTCACCTCTCTGCATCAAATGGGACCAGAGTTTGTATCTGGTTCAAAGATAACAAAGTCATAGACACGGGCTTTTATACCTTTGTAATTTATATCGGCCACACGTGACGTTTCTTAGCCATATTTAACAAGTGTTTCCGCCAATATTTTGTCAATTATTCATTGTTTAAGCACGACTAACTGGGTGTAAACAATAATAATTAACCGACAGTGCGTTTACATACAACTGACACTTACTACATGATTAACTTGCATAAAGTAGGCCATGTAAAACCGATGTATAAAGATTCTCATTTATCAAAGCCTGGCAACTAACGTTTATCATTAAGCCGCCAGTCGTAATCAAGGAATTCAATTTCTATAACCCCGCTATTCAAGCGCTGAATATCGTAATCAGATAGATCAAGTGATGAGCGGAAAGTTATCAGGAACTCCTGTAGCTTGCGGTAGCCGCCCCAATTACGCTCAAAGTCATTGCGATACCATTTGAATATTTTAGAGATATTCAGTGTATCACCAGAGAGGTAATTTCGGCTGCGATCACTTAAGAAATGGTGCGTCGCTTGGTTAAGTTGAGAATCAAGCTTATCCCCGGTAAATGCGCTCGTAGCAAGTGCAGGACAACCAATACTAGCGCAGTTCACCGCGAAATGAATACGAGGCTCCTGATAGACGCTATCAGCACGTATCATGCCGTGTTCGATTTCATCTAATGAATGAACGCTACCCAGCAATGGGATAAATTTTCTGTCCCACGGTGACTTAATCCATGAGCCCAGGTCTTTAATTGATTCAAGTTCAGGATACTCTGTTAAGATTAATTCAACAGTCCAGGCGTTATAAGCATTAATCAAGAAGGCAAGTTTCTCTTGCTTTGACCAGTCATTGAAGCTCGATTTGGTAACAGACTCCAGTGATCCTAAATAGGCCTTAAGCTCAAAACGATCACGTAAAAACCCGTCATAATCAACCTGAGTCGCTACACCCTGATTAATTGAAACAACATGTTTCTTGAGTAAGCGATCCCAATCGGAATGATCAAAACTTGCCGCTTGCAACGATAATGTCACTATTGATAGTAATAATAGTAGTGCTAATTTTTTCATACACCACGCCTCCATGAGTGAAAACGTTCAACCCAGGCCAATAAGCGTTGTGGTGCATGTGCCCGCTTCCAGTTACCGGCAACGTATTTATTGGCCTCAGCCAAAGTGGGATAGATATGGATGGTGCCCAGTATTTTGTTAAGCCCCAGGCCATGCTTCATTGCCGTTACATATTCAGCGATGAGGTCGCCCGCATGCTCACCAACGATGGTCACGCCTAAAATGCGATCTTTACCCGGCACGGTAAGCACCTTAATAAAACCGTGTGCCTCTTCATCTGCAATCGCACGATCAAGGTCATCGATACCGTAAGCAGTGACCTCATATTCGATTCCCTTCTCTTTAGCCTCTATTTCATTGAGCCCAACACGCGCCACTTCAGGGTCAGTAAAGGTTGCCCAGGGAATTACACGATAATCGACCTTAAAGCTCTTAAAGCCACTAAAGAGAGAGTTGACTGCTGCATACCATGCCTGATGAGCTGCCGTGTGGGTAAATTGATACGGCCCGGCCACATCACCTGCTGCAAAGATGTTGGGGAAATTGGTCTGTAATAACTCATTCACCGTTACCGTTCGGTTCACGACAACGCCTAACTTTTCAAGGCCAAAACCAGTGGTATTCGCCGCGCGCCCCAGTGCAATTAATACATGATCAAATGGAATACGTACCTCTTCACCATGATGTTTGCAGAGCAGAATTTTCTCGCCATTTTCGATGCAGAATGCCGTCGCCTGATGGCCGGTACGCAGATCAATGCCCTCCGCTTTAAAGCGGGCCATCACAACCTCAGAGACATCCGGGTCTTCCCGGCCCATCAAACGATCAGCTAACTCCACCTGCGTAACATGGGTACCCAATCGTGCAAAGCTCTGTGCCAGCTCACTACCAATTGGGCCACCACCCAGCACCACCAGTCGCTTTGGTTGCTCTCGCAGCTCCCAGATATTGTCAGAGGTGAGATAGCCGACTTCATCCAGGCCCGGCAGTGGCGGGACAAAAGGTCGGGCACCTGTTGCGATAACGATATTGCGCGTCGTCAGCGTCTTGCCATTAACCTCTACGCTATACGGCGATGTGATCCTGGCTGCGCCCTCTACGACATCAACCCCCAGGTCTCGATAACGCTCAACCGAGTCATGCGGCTCAATGGTTTTAATGACACGTTGAATGCGCTCCATCACATCTGCAAAGTCAAAGTCGACACTGGCAGACTTCATTCCCAGTTCAGTAGCGCGTTTTTGCTGCGCAATGAACTTGGCAGAGCGAATCAACGCTTTGGATGGGACACAGCCAGTATTAAGGCAGTCACCGCCCATTTTATGCTTCTCGATCAAGGTCACTTTGGCCTTTACTGCAGCAGCAATATAAGCGGTAACCAGCCCCGCCGAACCACCGCCAATCACAATCAGGTTGCGATCAAACGTGGCTGGCTTTGGGTAGTCTTGCAAAACCTTCTTAGCCTGAATCATATTGACGATTTTTTTAGCCATAAGCGGAAAGATGCCAAGTAGTACAAATGATAAAAGTAGTCCCGGTGAGAGGATGCCACTCAATGATTCAATTTGAGCGATCTGCGTACCCGCATTAACAAAGACAACTGTGCCTGCCAGCATCCCCAATTGACTCACCCAAAAGTAGGTAATGGTGCGTATTGGCGTTAAACCCATCAACAGGTTGATCACAAAAAAGGGAAATGCAGGCACTAAGCGCAATGTGAATAGGTAAAAGGCACCCTCTTTCTCAATGCCTTCATTGATTGTTTTCAGCTTATCGCCAAACTGACGTTGAATCGAATCACGCAGTAGATAGCGTGATGCCAAAAATGCAATCGTTGCCCCCAGGGTCGATGCAAATGAGACAATAATAGTACCAGCAGATAGACCAAAGATGGCCCCGGCAACTAATGTCATAATGGCGGCCCCCGGAAGAGAAAGACCTGTTACCACCACATAGATAATAAAAAACAGCGTAATGGTGAGCAGTGGATTGGCGCTATAATAGGCCTCAATTTCCACTTGCTGCGACTTGAAATAGTCAATATTAAAATACTGCCCTAAGTCGAATGTAAAGTAAGCTGCAATCAAAACTGCGATAATAATGACTAATGCAATTTTACTGTTTTTCATCAAACCTGATCCTTGCGTTACTATTGTCTGTAAATACTTGCTATGTAGTCGTAGCATGAGGGGTAAATATTACAGTTAATTATTTGGTAACTGATGCGTGATCGGCTAAGCCACTGTATTTTTTCTTCCTCCCTCTGACGGTCTGGTTTTTCCCCCGGCTGCAATAACGAAGCAGACAAAATAGCCTCACTGATAAAACCGCACAAAGGCAGCTTTATCTGGATCACTACTGAAAAAGAAACTAAGGAACGTGCACGGAATAACTTACCGTTTTCGCATCTCTGCTTCAGCCCGTCTTTGCCCGTTTTTCAATCACAAAAACTCGAAATAGAACGACTATTCCTCCGCTTTTGCTCAATCAGAACGAACAAATACAAACTAAATCAGAGCGCCAAAACAGTAAGTTATTCCGTGCACGTTCCTAAACGTTCTCAGTCTTGAGCCTCTTTCATATATTCCGTATGACGAACATCCTTCCCTTTCACCAGATAGATAACGTACTCACAGATATTCTGTGCATGATCGCCCACTCGTTCTAACGCTCGCACTGACCAGATCACGTCCAGTGATCGCTTAATTGAACGAGGATCTTCCATCATAAACGTCACCATCTTACGCATAATGCCATCATACTCGTGGTCGATGATATCATCTTGCTGGCTCACTTTAATCGCTGCATCTACATCCATTCGCGCAAAAGAATCTAATGTCTGATGTAACATCTTAGCCACACGTTCACCGAGACTCCGCACCTCATAATACTGCCCTTTAGGACGCTCCATTTCACTCAGGTGAAGCCCCATCCGCGCAATTTTTTCAGCCTGATCGCCGATACGCTCTAAATCAGTGATTGTTTTAATCACGGCAATCACGAGTCTTAGATCACTCGCGGCAGGCTGGCGACGTGCGAGAATTTGCGTGCACTCTTCATCAATGGTAACTTCCAGGCCATTTACCTTACGGTCATTTTCGATCACTTCCTGAGCTAGACGGCTATCGCCTTCGACCAACGATTTAACTGCATCGGCGACTTGCTGTTCAACCAGCCCCCCCATAATCAACACCTGATTACGCACATCCTCAAGCTCCTCATTGAACTGACGTGAGATGTGATGACCTATATTCATGTTTTCCATATGATGACCTCTGTAATTATCCGTCAGCTAACAACTATCCGTAACGCCCGGTAATGTAATCTTCTGTACGTTTTTCACGCGGGTTGGTAAACAGTGTATCAGTATCTGAGAATTCAACCTTGTCACCCATAAACATAAAAGCAGTATAGTCTGAAACACGTGCGGCCTGCTGCATGTTATGAGTAACGATCACGATGGTGTACTTTTCTTTTAATTCATAGATCAGCTCTTCGAGCTTCAATGTCGAGATCGGGTCTAGCGCTGACGCAGGCTCATCAAGCAGTAATACATGAGGCTCTACTGCAATTGCACGAGCGATCACCAAACGCTGTTGTTGTCCACCGGATAAGCCCATACCACTTTCATTCAGGCGATCTTTGACTTCATCCCATAAGGCAGCACCCTTTAGCGAGCGTTCAATCACCTCATCTAATACACGACGATCTTTAATTCCTTGCAGACGTAGGCCATAGGCAACATTTTCATAAATTGACTTTGGGAATGGGTTTGGTTTCTGAAACACCATACCGACACGACGACGCAGGTCAACCACATCCACCGCCTTGCCATAAATATTCTCACCATCAATCGCAACTTCCCCTTCAACACGACAGCCATCAATCAGATCATTCATACGATTAAAGCAACGTAATAGCGTGGATTTACCACAACCACTAGGGCCAATGAAGGCCGTAACACGATTTTTAGGGATCCGCATATCAACACCATTAAGCGCCGGCTTATCGCCATAAAAAAGCTTGAGCCCATTGACGCTGATTGCCGTCTCTTCATTTTCAAGGCTAAGCCCCGCGTCACTACGTCCCAGGGCGCTCATATCGATGGCGTGTCTTTTTTCTTTATTGTCATTCATGATTCAATTACCTGTGTTCCAGTAAAGCTGGATTCACCTATTATACTGCCTGATATTTCGCACGCAGACGATTTCGAATATGGATCGCTGCTAGATTAAGTATCACAATTACCAACACTAACAGTAGCGCGGTGGCATACACCAGTGGACGTGCCGCTTCAACGTTAGGGCTCTGGAAGCCGACATCATAGATGTGAAAACCCAAATGCATAAATTTACGATCAAGATGCAAAAATGGGAAGTTCCCATCTAACGGCATCGATGGTGCCAACTTCACCACTCCCACTAACATCAGCGGTGCAACCTCACCCGCAGCGCGTGCCACCGCGAGAATCAAACCGGTCATTAATGCAGGACTTGCCATTGGGATCACAATACGCCACAACGTTTCAGCCTTAGTCGCCCCCAACGCCAAACTGCCCTCACGTACTGCTAATGGAATTCGCGACAGGCCCTCTTCGGTCGCCACGATTACCACCGGCAGTGTCAGAATCGCTAGTGTTAATGATGACCACAGGATACCCGGCGTACCAAAGGTTGGCGCTGGGCCCGCCTCAGGGAAAAACAGGGCATCGATATTCCCACCAAGGAAATAGACAAAGAAACCGAGACCAAATACGCCATAAACCACAGATGGGACACCAGCCAGGTTATTCACGGCAATTCGAATCACTCGAGTCACCGGCCCCTGAGTTGCATATTCTCGAAGGTAAATCGCGGCCACCACACCAAATGGTGTTACCAAAATTGCCATCAAGATAACCATTAACACTGTGCCAAAGATCGCAGGAAAAATACCCCCTTCGGTGTTTGCTTCACGAGGCTCATCGCTCAGGAATTCCCACACCTTCATAAAGTAATGTTGAAGCTTATCACCGTACCCCATTTCATTAGGATAAAAGATACGCACAATTTTAGAGAGATTAACCTCTACCTCACGATCATCTGCAGAGATAACGGTGATGCTATCGCGGTTAACCTGATCATACAGATCCATCAGCTTCTTTTGCAGCACCTCATAACGCTTCTCTTCTTCTGCACGTTCAGCAGCCATCTCTTGCTCGTGCTGTCGATCAAATTCGTTATTTAATTCCAGTTTACGCTGCTTCAAGCGCAGGCGCTCTAACTGATAATTGATTGCACCAATTTCAATTTTTTCAATATGTTTAATTTCATCATGCAGTACCAGGGCACGATCAAGGCGAGATACCAGCGCAGCATGTGCGGCACCACCTTCAGCAATAACATTACCCGCCTCTTTTACCTTACTAAGAAAACCATAAAAGTTACCCCATTCATGTCGCTCGATCACAATCACGCCGTCAGGAATGGTGCGACTGGCAATTCCCGGCTCAATCACACTACGAAAATCGATACCATAGAGATCACGATTACCAATCTTTAGCAGATGACGCTCAACATCACCTTGATGGCCGTCAAGCTTATAACCAGCGCCGATAAGTCGCTCTAGCGGCACAAACTCCGATTCACGCTGCTCACCCATCACACGTATTTCAGTACCATCGCGTTCGGTATAATCCATTGCAACCACATCAGACGGCCAGAAATAGCCAAGCCCACGTGCTGCTATCAGGATCAGCAGACCAAACACCATCACCAGACTGATACTAACTGCACCGGCGCTCATCCAGACCCACGGCGTACCGCTTCTGAACCAGCCAAATTTTGTATTATTATTGACAGACATATGTTTTCTATATCACTCAGTTGATTACAGCGTGCTGTATTTTTTACGTAGGCGCTGCCGAACAATCTCTGCGATAGTATTAAAGAAGAAGGTAAACATAAACAGTACCAGCGCGGCGAGAAACAATACGCGGTAGTGCGTGCTATCCACTTCAGCCTCCGGCATCTCAACCGAGATATTGGCCGACAAAGTGCGCATCCCTTCAAAGATGCTGAAATCCATCACGGCTGTATTGCCGGTCGCCATCAATACAATCATGGTCTCACCAACCGCACGCCCCATACCTATCATTAGTGCCGAGAAAATACCGGGACTGGCTGTCAGTAGCACCACAAAAATCATGGTCTGCCACGGGGTTGCGCCTAGCGCCAGCGAGCCTTGTGATAGATGGCGCGGTACACCATAGATAGCATCTTCTGCGATTGAAAAGATGGTTGGAATCACTGCAAAGCCCATTGCGAGCCCGACAATAATTGAGTTACGTTGGTCAAATCCAACGCCCATCTCTTCCGACATCCAGTAGCGCATGTTGCCATCAAACAGTAATGCCTCTAGTGCCGGGCTCATCGCCAAACTGCCCCAGCCCACAACGATCACCAGCGGGATCAGCAACATCGCCTCCCACCCTTCAGGGATCATATGGCGCACACTACGAGGCATCTGACACCAGCCCCACGCACACAATAAGATCCCGATCGGCATCAATAGCAACAAACTAAATGCCCCCGGAAGGTGAGTCTCAATCAAGGGCGCAAGCCACAGACCAGCCAGAAAACCAAGGATCACCGTCGGCAACGCCTCCATGATCTCAATGCTTGGCTTAACCACATTACGCATTTTAGGGGCCATGAAATAGGCGGTAAACAGCGCACCGAGGATTGCCAGCGGCGCGGCCAATAACATCGCATAGAACGCAGCTTTCAAAGTACCAAACGACAGGGGTACCAAGCTTAGTTTTGGCTCGTGATCGTTCGAAGCAGATGAAGACTGCCAGATGTAATCGGGTTCAGGGTAACTCTCGTACCACACCTTACCCCACAATGAGCTCCATGAGATTTCGGGGTGATCGTTATGAATATGCCAAAGCTGAAGCTGACTATTACTATCTTCCGCCAACATCCAGTTAGCACGTGGGGCGATGGCAAGATGTTTAATTGGGTTCGTGGAAAGTTCCGTCACACCAAGATTACGCTCTGCCGTTGAATGATAGATACCGACGTTGCCATGAGAATCGGCCACCAAAAAACCTTTTCGATCAAACTCTGATGCGATCACTGTTATCAAGTTTTTATTTGCTTGCTGATGTTCGAAATCCCGAATTTTAGTCATCACTTCCTGATTGTTCGCATCCCGCACAGGGAACCACTGGCTCAGATGTCCATCGTCATAACCGATAATCAATGAAATCGTACCGGTTAAATACTCAACTGAACTGACATCACGCCCCTGCTCAGCAATATTAATTTGATGCATTTTTTCTGGCGACTCAGCATCACTAATATCAAAGTAGGTCAGGGTATTATTTTGATCAACCACGTAGAGGTTCTGGTAATCCTGATCCATCAAGAGCTTTAAAACCGGGCTGTCTGATAATTCAAGTTCACTCGTGAACTGCTCAAGCTCAGGTGCATCATCGAACATCGATTCTTCAGCAATGAATGCACTCAGTAACAGCCGCCCATCATCAGTGACAACCGCAAAGGTCGTTTGTTCTTCATTACTTTGAAAGGCAATCTGCGTTAAGGCTATCTCATCAGAGACAATTTCGAGAGGTGCGTCACCTAGCGGATACTTAATCTGCGGGGTAATCTGGCGCTTATCATTCGGGTAAGTCACTCGGTAGATATGGCGCAATACAAGCGCCTGTCCATTGGAGAGGCCTAGTGCGATGATTCCCTGATCCATCTGCCCCTTTGCAAAAGAGGTAATTGAGACCCCTTCAGGAATCGATAGACGCTCATCAAGGATAAGATCACCATTGGTCAGATCGAAAAAGAGCGCCTTACCTGAAGTGGTAAAACGCACTCCAATCTCAGCCTGCTCTTCCATTGCTAAATAAAGCGTTTCATCTTGCGTGCCTCCTGGCACACTATAGCTTGCTCGCTTTTCAACGTTAGCAGACTGAAAAAGAGGCAATACAACGAACAATAGATAAAAGAATATTAACACGATGGCGATAATGACGCTGATCCCGCCAACACCAACCGCATAGCGGGTTAAAGTGTCCTTAACCATACGACGCCGACGATGGCTAGCGGATGCTTCGCTGGTAAAAAGACCAGCCGTCTGATTGTCACCTGAACTATTCATGGCGCAAAGATAATCGAGTTACATGACAATTATGTTACAGAATTGTCATAATTATTAACAAACCTTACCACCACACAAAAAATCACAAAAAAAAACAACTAAATCAATTGCTTGAAAAAACCCTCCCTTTACAAAATAAGTAGCCGGTGATGGCTTCGGTCGCTGCACGCCTGCAACACTGTTGTCGTTTCTTGCCACGCTGATAGCAGTTGTCTTTCTTGAGTACTTTCTTTGGCAAGGTGATTTCAGCCTAAATTAATCCAGCAATGTCCGGTTAGGAAATCATTTATCTTCAGCACCATAGTCGCTCTCGCTACTATTCAACTGATTAACTGATGTTACGCACCGGCTATTATGAATCAATGGGTTACAATTTTTTCAGTCCGCTACAGACCGCATTCTATCTGAGGTGTGCGTAACATCAGTGATTAATTATAGGTTCAATGCAATTCAGTATCTCTGGCAGCTATGACAATGGGGGTATTCTATCTACCTCTTCATCAAGGAGTACCTTTACTGACCCGCTTCGATGTATTTGAAGGTCTGCTCAAAAATAACCGATCCAGCACCATCAACCACTGCTACCGTCCAGTCACCGACCCAATCAGCTTGTAAGGTTTTGCTCGAGTTGACACGCCAGCGTGGCCCGCCGACATTAAAACTCACCTCTGCCATCACCTTGCCTGTAAACATCCAGCGATGGGTGACCGTTTGGTCTTGCAGGTTACGCAGTTCACTAAAGAAATAAACTTTGTTCAGATCATTACTTAAAATGGTCACTTTATCGACTGGCTCACGTGCCTCAATCGCTGACGTGAATTGCGCACGAGCCACATCACCCGCGTTGGCGAATTGAAATGGGCCAATAGTGATAATGAATAGTGCTAATAGTGTTAGTACTCTTTTCATCTTTAGCTCCTTGCTGGTTGATTACATCGCTTCGATACGTATCAGTTGTTCTGTTAACTTCTCCAGTGATGATTGAATCTCTACCAGCTTCGCCTTCTCTTTATCAACCACAGCCGCCGGTGCCTTCTCAACATAGTTAGGGTTAGCCAATTTGCCACTGACGCGCACCAACTCTTTCTCTAGCTTACCGATCTCTTTGGTTAGCCGCGCAAGTTCTGCCTCTTTGTCGATCAATCCTGCCATCGGAATCAGCAGTTTCATCTCGCCAATCAATGCCGTTGCTGACTCAGGTACTTCATCATCTTCTGAGAGTATCGTCACCGATTCAAGTTTCGCCAGTGTCATGAGGAAATCACGATTGTTTTCGATTTTTGTTGCATCATCACTGCTGCTATTTTGTAGCAGTATCGGCAGTGGCTTGCTTGGTGAAATGTTCATCCCACTACGAATCTTACGTACACCCAGAATGCATTCCATTACCCATTCGATATCATCAGTCGCTTGTTGATCAATCTTTGTTTCATCTGATTCCGGATAAGGCTGCAACATAATCGTTGGGCCGTCGATCCCCGCGAGCGGTGCAATTCGCTGCCAGATCTCTTCGGTAATAAATGGGATCACCGGATGGGCCAGACGCAGGATTCCTTCCAGCACCAGCAATAATGTCTGCCGAGTGCCGCACAGGGCCGCTGCTGAACTCTCATCTGAGTAGAGGATCGGTTTAGAGAGCTCCAGGTACCAGTCACAGTACTCATTCCAGGTGAACTCATAGATGGTCTGTGCCACATGATCGAAGCGGTAGTTTTCGATCGAGCTCTGCACCTGCGCCGCAACGGTCTGCAGGCGTGAGGTGATCCAGCGATCCGGCAGGCTAAGTTCAACTGACTCACCCAGACCAATCTCTTTCTCTTCTGTATTCATCAATACGTAACGCGCTGCGTTCCATAGTTTATTACAGAAGTTGCGATAGCCTTCGATACGGTTGAGATCAAACTTGATATCACGTCCGGTCGAGGCGAGTGCGGCAAAGGTGAAGCGCAGTGCATCGGTACCAAAGGCTGGGATGCCATCAGGGAACTCTTTACGGGTCTGCTTCTCGATCTTAGGAGCATCTTCTGGTCTCATAAGTCCAGTTGTACGTTTCGTGACCAGCGCTTCGAGTTCGATGCCGTCGATCAGGTCAATCGGATCAAGCACGTTACCCTTTGATTTAGACATCTTCTGCCCAAAGGAGTCACGTACCAAGCCGTGGATGTAGATATCTTTGAACGGCACCTGACCATCCATGAATTTCATCCCCATCATGATCATGCGCGCGACCCAGAAAAAGATGATGTCAAAACCGGTCACTAAAACTTGAGTGGGATAGAAGTTTTTCAGGCGCTCAGTATCTTCCGGCCAACCCAGGGTAGAGAAGGGCCATAGGGCAGAACTGAACCAGGTGTCGAGTACATCTTCATCCTGGCGTAATGCAACCTCAGCTCCCAGATTGTGTTTACTACGCACCTCGTCTTCAGAGCGACCCACGTAGATATCGCCCTGGTCGTCATACCATGCAGGGATGCGATGGCCCCACCAGATCTGACGTGAGATGCACCAGTCTTCGATGTTGTTCATCCATTCATAGTAGGTGTTTTTCCAGTTGTCTGGCACAAATTTGATGTCACCATTTTTGACTGCTTTGATCGCTGGTTCGGCCAGCGGTGCTACTTTCACATACCACTGATCGGTGAGGTAGGGCTCAATGACCACACCGGAACGATCACCACGCGGTACCATTAGCTTGTGATCTTTGGTCTCACCCAGCAGGTCGTTTTCACCCAGTAGTTCAATGACGAGCTTGCGCGCTTCGAAACGATCGAGACCTCGGAACGCTTCGGGGATCAATTCACCGTGTTCGTCATCGCTAGCGATGATCGCGGCATCGATGGTGAAGATGTTAATCAGGCCGCCATTGGGCAGTATCGCAATCGCAGACTCATCGCGGTGGTTATTCCAGACACCATAATCGTTAAAATCATGGGCAGGGGTGATCTTGACGCAACCGGTACCGAATTCAGGGTCAACATAGTCATCGGCAATAATCGGGATCAGACGTTCGCTAAAGGGCAGTTTTACCATCTGGCCAACCAGATGGGCATAACGTTCATCACCAGGATGAACGGCGACAGCTGCATCACCCAGCATTGTTTCAGGACGAGTGGTGGCAACAACCAGATGGCCACTGCCATCGGCGAGTGGGTAATGCATATGCCACATGTAACCGTTCTCTTCTTCAGAGAGTACTTCAAGATCAGAGACGGCAGTATGAAGTTTGGGGTCCCAGTTGACCAATCGTTTACCGCGGTAGATTAGTCCTTCTTCATGCAGTTTAACGAAGACCTCTTTGACGGCATCGGAAAGGCCGTCATCCATGGTGAAGCGTTCATGCTCCCAGTCCAGTGATGAACCAAGGCGACGCAGCTGTTTGGTGATCGCGTCACCCGATTCAGCCTTCCAGCCCCACACTTTGTCGATGAATTCCTCGCGTCCAAGATCATGACGAGTCTTTCCATCGGCAGCCAGTTGGCGTTCGACCACCATCTGCGTTGCGATACCGGCGTGATCGGTACCGGGTTGCCACAGGGTGTCCTGGCCCTTCATACGGTGGTAGCGGGTGAGCAGATCCATTACGGTGTTATTAAAGCCGTGCCCCATATGCAGGCTACCGGTGACATTGGGCGGGGGAATCATGATGCAGTAGGGGTTCTCGCCACTACCAGAGGGGGCGAAATGGCCCCCTTTTTCCCAGGTTTCGTACCAGTGTTGTTCGATTGCGTGTGGGGTGTAGGTCTTTTCCATGGTGTTCCGTCTATTGTGAAGCTGAATTGTGCGTCTGACTGCTATCTTGTGTCTAAATACTATATTAACGTGCGCTATTGTAGCGCATTCGGGGATTAATCGGGAATCAAGATCGGGCTTTTGAAAGGCCGGGTGGTGGAGCGGAGGGCTGGCTTACGCCTGTTAATCGTCAGAGGTTAACTGGATATGTAGCTCACTGAGTTCGCGCTCAACGCGCTGCTGCATCTGCTCTTGCAACTGGGCAATAGTCGCCTCAAAATCAGCGCGTGCCTGAAGAATGATCACATCGATCTCATCCTGCAGGGTAGAGGTGAGCAGTGATCGCTCAGGCAGGATAGCACTCGCTTCGGGCGCTTCATTAGCCATCACAGGTACTACGACATCTTTGAGTACCGGAATGTTCATTTCAGAAGGTTCATTATCAGCCATATCAACAGCTCCTAGATCTTATGCGTTTCAGGTTGATAGCCCCGATCCCGGTAGAACTTGAAACGTTCACGACCAGCAATCTTAAGCGCTTCGACCTGATTGATCAATTCAGCTACACGCTCAAACCGGCTAAAAAAACCGGGTACATCAGGCGCGAGATTGATCAGAACATCGCTATGGCTATGCGGCTCAGCTGGGGTTTTGCTGCTGTGCCCAATGAGTATTTGAGGAACACCCCCCTGGTGATCACCTTCTATCGCATGAGGTAGAAAACTACTCTCTTTATAGCCCCATAATAGCCCATCAACCTGCTGTGCCTGCTCAGGAGAGTCGGTATGCAGATAGAGCGTATGCCCCATTTTATAGATCTTTTCTGCCAAACGGCACGCGAAACGTTCGCGGCCGTCGGCAGCTGCATCTGGCAGAAGATAAAAATCAACGCGGGTCATTTTATTGGATTATTTACCGCATCTGTCCAGAATATACTGCGTTAAGAGCGGGACGGGGCGGCCGGTGCCACCTTTTCGCGCACCGGAATGCCATGCCGTACCGGCGATATCGAGATGTGCCCAGGTGTAATCCTGAGTGAAGCGTGAGAGGAAGCATGCCGCAGTAATGGTGCCGCCTTCGCGTCCACCGATGTTCGCCATGTCCGCGAAATTACTCTTCAACTGCGCATCGTACTCTTCCCATAGCGGTAACTGCCAGCCGCGATCATTACTGTTTTTGCCGGCAGCGAGCAGGTCATTAACCAGGTCATCATCGTTACCGAGAACACCGGTAGCATGGCTGCCCAGCGCCATCACACAAGCGCCAGTCAGGGTAGCGATATCAATGACCACTTCCGGCTTGAAACGCCCACTGTAGGTGAGGGCATCACACAGGATCAGTCGACCTTCAGCATCGGTGTTCAGCACCTCAATGGTCTGACCGGACATGCTGGTGACAACATCACCCGGTTTACTCGCATCGCCATCGGGCATATTTTCACAGGCGGGAACTACGCCGACGACATTGATTGGCAATTTCAGTTCGCTGATGGTGGCGATCACCCCCAGCACACTGGCGGCACCGCACATATCATATTTCATCTCATCCATGGTGGGTGATGGTTTGATTGAGACACCGCCAGAATCAAAGGTCACACCTTTGCCAACCAGTACGATAGGTTTCTCGTTCTTTTTTCCACCCTTGTAATCAAGCGTGATCAGTTTTGCTGGCTGACGGCTACCGCGAGTCACGGAGAGAAAAGAACCCATTTTCAGTGCCGTCATCTGCTTTTCGTCCAGCACGGTTATCTTAAGTTTGCTATCCCCTTTACCAATCGCCTTTGCCTTGTTGGCAAGGTAGGTTGGGGTGCAGACGTTACCGGGCAGATTGCCGAGGTCTTTGGTGATGGTCATGCCGTTGGCGATGGCCAGGCCCGTTTTGGCAGCCTCTCTGCAATTGGTGCGATTGGCGGTACCTGGAATATGAAAACTGATTTTTTTAAGGCTAGCCGCAGGGCGCTGGTGCTTTTTACTCTTCATCGCTTCAAAGCGATAGAGGGCATCACAGGTCGCCTCACTCATTTGACGGATTTTCCACGGTAGATCACGTCCTTTTACTGTCAACTCGCCAAGGTAATTGACCGCCTTTTTGACACCCACCTTATCGAGTGCATTAGTAGCGGCGACGACAATTTTACGGAATTGCTGGTCGTTGAGCTCACTCTCTTTACCACAGCCAACTAGTAGCACACGTTCGGCATCACTGCTCGGAATCGTATGTAACAGTAGGGTTTCGCCTGTCTTCCCTTTGATATCACCCTTTTTCAGGATCTTGCTGATGTGACTACGACTGATTTTGTCGAGGTGTCTTGCAGAAGCACTGAGTTTGCCAGCTTCATGAACGCCAACGATAAGGCATGCTGAACGCTGTTTTCCAATAATGCTGTTGATGATTTTAAAATCCATGGATACTCCTGCTATTGTTTGTCTGCGGGGGTGATTTGCCTTGTGCGGCGACTTTGGCCACCATTTTCCCGTTTAGTTCCTTTCGGTTTGACTCATGCGGTATGATGTTGATCATCATCATGCAAACCATTTCCAAAAAAGTCTACATGAATCAAGCCCTGTTTACACCGTTCATTATATTATTTTATGGTCTTACGCCAGGCTTTAGGTGTAAATAGTGATCATCAGTCGCTATATCTTAAAAGAGGTGCTGTTGACCCTGGTTGCGGTCGTCACAGTGCTGTTGCTGATTTTTCTGAGTAATCGTTTTGTCTATTACCTTGCAGATGCCAGCATGGGAGCACTTTCCAGCGATGTGATCTTAACCATTTTAATCCTCAAGACACTCGACGCGCTGGTGATTATGTTACCGCTCGCACTCTTCCTGTCAGTCTTGATCGCCTTTAGTCGGCTTTATAAAGATAGTGAAATGGTAGCGATGCTGTCATGCGGTGTTAGCATCGGCCGTATTTATAAAACCGTATTTCTGCTAGCGGTATTTGTGGCGATGATCGTCTCATTGATTACCTTTTATATCGCACCATGGGCAACTGAGCAGACCTATCAGATCCAGGACAGAGAAAGGGCGGCGGCAACGATGGCTGGTATTGCATCTGGACGATTCACTGCGCCATCAAGCTCTGAGGGGGTATTTTATGCAGAGCATATTTCTAATGATCACACCGAATTGAGTGATGTCTTCATCCATAGCGAGCGTGACGGGCAGCAGGTAATTATCTCTGCAACCTATGGCCGTCATTTCATAAAAAAGAGCAGCGGTGATCGCTACCTTGAACTGCAGGATGGCTATCAATATGAGGGGTTGCCGGGCAGCTCTGATTTTACCATCACAAAATTTAAAACACATGCGATCCGTATTCAAGAGCAAGAAATAGTGCGTTCTAATCGCAAGCATAAGGCATACCCCACTAGTGAGCTGTTAGATCCCGAGCTTCGCCGTCAGTTTGCGATAGAGCATCACCAGAGTTTTGCGGGTTTGCGTCGCTATGATGTTGCGGAACTGCACTGGCGTCTTGCGATGCCGCTGTCGACAATTTTACTGGCCTTACTCGCCGTTCCTCTGAGTCGAACAAACCCACGCCAGGGACGCTATGCTAAATTGTTTGTCGCGATCCTGGTCTACTTTATCTATAGCAACCTGATGGGCGTGGGGAGAACATGGATTGAGCGTGAAGTGATCGTTCAGGCTGCGGGCCTGTGGTGGACTCATGGCTGTGTACTGTTATTGACTGGAATATTGCTTTATAAACAATATGGCATAAGCTGGTTACGCTCAAGCAGTCGGCAATCGGCGGATCGCCTGATTACAGAGGAAGGGAAATAGCGGTGGGGATCCTGGATCGTTATATCATGCGTACCGTTATCGGTAGTGTATTGCTGGTCATGCTGATTCTGCTCGCACTGTTTTCATTTGCCGCGTTTGTAAATGAACTGTCATTCATTGGAAGAGGTGACTATAGTGCGCTACTTGCACTCTCTTATGTGGGGCTAACCCTGCCAAGACTTGCCTATGATCTATTTCCGGTTGCAGCGTTGCTAGGCTCTGTTACGGGGCTGGGGCTAATGGCGAGCAATAGCGAACTGGTGGTGATGCGCTCAGCCGGGATTTCAATCGGTCGAATTACCTGGTCAGTAATGAAAGCAGGTTTAATACTGGTAGTCGTCGCTATCATCATTAGTGAGTTTGTTTCAGGTGAGAGCGAACGGCTGGCGCAGGAAATTCGTAGTGAGGCGTTAACTGGTCATGTGAACAAGAAGATTGAAAAAGGATTCTGGACGCGTGATGAAGCGCGTATTATCAATGTACGTAGAGTCCTCTCCAGTGGCGAACTGCGCGAAATTTATATCTACGAAATAGATCAGCAACGCCGACTGACCCAAGTGATTTATGCGAAAAGTGCTACCTATGAAAATGACCAATGGATCCTGAGTAGCGCGAGCAGTAGCCGCATCAGTGATGACGGGGTCGAATCGTCGCAAATCATTCAGATGCCGCAAGCGAGCCTGGTTGATCCTGAAATAATTGATGTCATCGCGATTAAACCACGCAGCCTTTCTGCAATGGGCTTATATAAATATATCGAATACCTGAAAGAAAATGATTTGAATGCAGGCCATTATGAGATGGTCTTCTGGTCGAAAGTGATTCTGCCATTTGCAACCGCAGTGATGGTATTTTTATCGATACCATTTGTCTTTGGGCCACTGCGGTCGGTGGGCGTCGGGGTTCGTGTATTGGTCGGCACTTTGGTGGGAATCTCATTTTATGTGATTCACCAGATGTCGAGCTATGTGGGATTAGTGTTTCATGTTAATCCAGCGCTCAGTGCTGTCCTGCCAACCCTTGTTTTTTTTACTGCATCGCTGTTAATGATGAGGCGCATTAAATAAGGCATGTGTGTCAGTTATTTCAGGCCGTTGTGTCAATGATTGTTCCAATTGTATCGCTAACCGTTTCGACTACCTTTGCTGATGCTTCAACCTGTAACCGCGCCATCATTAACTCCACTAATGGTTCGGCGACATCTGCAGGATCGCTAGAAGTACTGGTGGCGGCGTTTGCGATGGTAGCGGCGCTCTTTTCAGCCATTGCGGCGCCTCGCTGCATACCCGTGATAGCTGAATTAAGTGCGGAGATTGTGCTCATAATATAGACCTCTTACTGCTTACGTACATATCGACAAAATGAATAATTTTCTGTAATCAAGTAATAACAACTAAAGATATCTTATTGATATTATTAATATAATAAATGGATCCTGACTATACGGATAACGTAATATTTATGTGCAAAAATAACTGAAAACAAAAATATTATGAATAAATTGAATAATGAAAAAAACCACTGTCCACTTTGTGGTGGACTGAATCAATGTCAATCTGAAATGGCTAAAACATGCCAGGAAGGGACTTGTTGGTGCCGTGCCGAGACATTTCCGTCTACGCTACTGACTCATTTACCTGAGGAAGAGCGTAATATGCGTTGTATTTGCCTCAGTTGCCTGAAGGCATTTGAGACTCAGAAAACTAAATCGTAATTTCTTGTCACTAGTTGTAACTTTTTCGACCTCATCACGACTAACTGGATGAGATAAGTTGAACAGGTTTAGGGTGGTTATTATGAATCGTCGTCAGTTATTAAAAATAGGTGCTGGAGTACTATTTACCGCAGCCAGCATTCCGCTAGTAGTTCGAATAGCCATCGCGGACAGGGGTAAAAAAGATAGTGAGCAAATGGAGAGAGTGGTAATGAGTGAGCAAGAGTGGCGTGAGAAGCTGACGGCAGAGCAGTTTGATGTATTGCGCAGAGAGGGGACTGAACGCCCTTTTTCAAGTGAGTTAAATGATGAAAAACGTGATGGTACCTTCCACTGTGCCGGATGTGATCAGCCTGTTTTTACCAGTGGTATGAAATTCGACAGTGGCACTGGCTGGCCTAGTTTTTTTGATTCGATTGATGAGGCCTTTGAGACTAAAACCGACTTTAAATTGATCTACCCACGCACAGAGTATCACTGTGCCCGTTGCGGTGGGCACCATGGCCATATTTTCAAGGATGGCCCTGAACCGACCGGAAAGCGCTGGTGTAATAATGGTGTGGCACTCAAATTTGTCCCTGCGTGATTTCCTGCTATATCGAATGAGGTGCGAGATGAATAAAGTTATGGTGATAGGTTTGGTACTTATTTTTTCATTGGCTGGCGGAGTAAATGTGATGGCTGACAATAACGGTTCTGGGATTGAGTTAGGAATTGAAAAGGCGACTTTTGCTGGCGGTTGCTTTTGGTGTATGGAGCCACCATTTGATCAGATTGATGGGGTGATCTCAACCACTTCAGGCTATGCCGGAGGAGATGAAATAGCCCCAACCTATAAAGAAGTTTCAAGCGGAAGAACGGGGCATACAGAGGTGATCCAAATTGAATATGATCCTGCCAAAGTGGATTACCAGAAATTACTTGATGTTTTTTGGCGTAACATTGATCCGACTGCGGTTGATCGTCAGTTTGTTGATGTGGGTAAACAGTATCGCAGTGCAATCTTTTATCATAATGACGAACAGAAAATATTGGCGGTGGCCTCACGAAATGCGTTAGCGGAATCAGGCACCTTCGATAAGCTTATTGTGACTGAGGTTACGGCACTTAAGGCCTTTTATAAAGCCGAAGAATATCATCAGGATTTTTACCAAAAAAACCCTGTCCGCTATAAATTCTACCGTTATAACTCTGGGCGAGATGATTACCTAAAAAAGAAATGGGGTGGTAGCTAACAACTTATCCCTCCTTATACTCTAATTTAAACCAGCCATTGCGCTGGTTTTTTATTGCAGAAACTATGATACGCAAGGAAAAATACAGCATCAAAAAGCACCCAACCGCAACACCCGCTGAATCTTCTGCACCCACACATCAGACACTCCCGCATCACTGGCATAACCCCGCCACTGCGCCACCACCTGCTGCACTTCATTCACAATCGTTTCAGCACGGCCACGCTTCATCGAAGCCGCCTTTGCACACACCTTAAAATCATCCAGGGTAAAACCATCTCGCTTACCATTCATTGACATCTGGTGCTGCGACGTCCACATGCCTGCGGCGTTAAAACTATAGGTGATATCAAAGGCAGGCGAGAGTGACCACTGCCCTGCTTTGTCCATTAAAAAGGCGATGTTCTTAACATGGTCATCCTGATTGCGGGCGATGATATTAAACACCATGCGCCGAAACTGTTCTTCGATAGCACTCATGGGCAGTTGTAACTGACGAATCACTAATAGCGCCTGTTCGTAACTATAGGCACCGGCAAGATTAAAATCGAAATGGGCCATCGCACAGAGCGACTGCATATGCAGCTTCCCGCCATTTGACAGGCGATCAAAACGGCGCGTCATAAAATGGCGTCTGCCGTTCTCTTCAAGCAGGCGGCACTCACTGATATTGATGCCACTCGCCTTTGCCATCTGGTAATAGGCGTACTCAATCGCGCCGTAACCTTTTGGGTCTTCCAGCTCTTTATCGCGATTACCCATGACACCATCAAACTTAAGCAGCCACGCCTCGAAACCCGCTTCCGCTGGCAGTTGGCCAGAGCGTACCTCGTTGGTGGTGGGATTCCAGTTAATCACCGCCTTTGCCCTAGCGCCACCCGCCGAGGTGCCAATACGTAAGATATCGGTGAGCGCCTGCTCGTTTTGCTGCGAGGCCGCTGGGCTAGCATCACTAAAAGAGACGCTGAGATCACCACGGTGTGACAGCACCGCTGACGCGAGGGCAACCATCTGATCGATTTCGATGTGATGGCTCTGCCACGCCTTAGGCCCAAGCGATGGAAAAAATTCCAGCGCCCCCATGCCTCGCGCGCCGGTGTAACAGAGCCGCTCTACTGCGTTAAAATCACCCGGCGCTCGCCCCTGTGTCGCCAGCCAGGCATCAATCAATGTGTTACCAAATTTGTCCGGCAGGGAATCTGCCAGTAGACCCGGCAGGCCGTAAAAGGTCTGCCGCGCAAGTCCGGGAAAGGTGTAAACGCGACTGGATAACGGCATCATTAGCGGTGAAATTTCAATACCGCTGCGTGCAAAGTCGGCATCAAATTCAAACACCGCAACATCATGCTCGTCATCTAGCGAGACTGCGCCGATGATGCGCCCCCACAACCGCATCTCTGCAATGGTGTTCATGTGTCATCATCCCAGGTCCACGACGACGGCTTTTTTACCTGATCTGTTTTTTCTGCATCACGCGGTCTGGAGGCGCGCTGCCGCACCTTGCCTTTCCCCTTCAGCAGCGCCATCGGCCGTGGCTGGGCGTCAGGAATCATCCCATCAAGCCCCACTACCAGATCAAGCACCCGCAAGAGCCGGATGATACTTGAGAGCTGCGCCGAAGCCCCCGCCTCAATGCGCTCCAGTGTGCGCTTGCCAATGCCCGCCTGCTCGGCGAGCGCCGCCTGAGTGAGCTGCAACTCAAGCCGACGGCGCGCAATACGGCTGCCAATTTCGGCCAGGATGGCATCATCGGTCAGGAGTGTGGATATCTTCATATTCGCCTACCTTGACGACTCATCTCACAATAAGTCAACTTTTCGCTAGTTCTGACGAGTTATAACAGTTATTGAAGCTATCGGCAAGCCGCCAATTTTTGCGAGTTAAACATAGAAGTATTAAATTATTCGCAATAAATGGCGATTTATATAACCCCCTAATAAAGCGCAATAATCTTATATGCTAGCTGACGGTCAACACGCAAGCGCGCGGAAGAGCTCCCTTTCGGGCGCAGATCAAAGACATCACCCAACGGTCGCCCCATCCATGCAGCGCCCAATGGTGATTGTGGCGTAATGACAGTCACTTCGTGACCTTCGCACTCAAACTTCACCCCGCCGCCATCACTGCCGAGCCACACCCACCGCGCCACACCATCCTGGTCTTCCAGCTCGACCAATGAGGATATCGCTACCACCAAGGAGGTAAGGTTTAATGTAACCGGGGTAATGGCTTCAAATACAGACAAAGATGCCGCTATCTCCGCAGCACGTTTTGCCTGCCCATGCGCAAGATAAGAGGCCTCCAAACCACGTGTATCGTATTTGTTTTCTGCGACGCTTTCACCATGAGTCGCACTTTCGTGTGCCACTTTCACCGCCGCTTGCAAACCATCCAGATCATGTTGGAGCGCGCCAAGAATCTGCTTCAGGGCCAGCGCTTTATTCATCTAACGCTGTTTTGTTTGATGGCCACTCGCTAAAGGGATAAGGCTGCACTTCACTGTTAAAGGTGAGAAACAACATCACCTGATAGGTATAGCGACTTAAGCTTTTACCAAATGCCAGTAGCTGCGCATTAGGGGTGTCATTCAACACCATCAATACAAACTGCAATATCACCACGGTAAACGTAACAAACTTGGCCACACCCAGCAGAAAAGCAAACAGCAGCATATACAGGCCACGCTTCCAGATGGTGCCATCGTTACAGGCAATTTCGTTATTCTCTACATTCATTAGCTGGCACTCCTGTTTTGATCATCAGATATATTCACGGCGACTATGCCACTACCTTACCGCGTAATGCCTTTGTTTTACCACGATGCGTCTTGTTATCCATTCGTCTTGTCTGTGCCCCCTTGGTAGGACGTGTTGGCCGCCTTGTTTTTTGTATCACTGAGACTGATTTGATCAATGCCTGCAATCTAGCCAGCGCATCTTCTCGGTTCTTTTCCTGCATGCGAAATTGCTGCGCCTTGATCACAATCACCCCCTCTTTCGCAACACGGCGATCTTTCAGACTTAACAAACGCTCTTTATAAAACTGGGGCAATGACGATGCCTTGATATCAAAACGCAGATGAATCGCAGACGAGGTTTTGTTCACATTCTGCCCGCCAGCACCCTGCGCACGAATCGCAGATAACTCGATTTCATCAACAGGGATAGAGACATTATGGGAGATGATTAACACAATGGAGTGATTATACGCGGAATACGTTAAGTTGTAGTGTGAATTATACCCACGAATTTATATATGTAGCCCAGATTCCGCACGAAGCTCAGCCAGCGCTACGAAGTACCCACAATTCCAGCCCAACTATATTTGGATTAATTGCTCTCTGATCCAGAGCCTCTCTTACCGAGCGTAACCACATCAGAAAATACCTGCACCGGCTCTATACCCGTAGCGATTGAGGTTCAGGTATTATTGCACGCCCTCTTCATTCCATGGCTGCTGCGTGAAAATGCCCCGCAATAGTCCGGCTATTACTCATCATCAAACACCGCAGCAGCCTGGAATCTGCGTACATTCCGTAACCCACTGTTGAGCTTTTGAGTGAGGTGGCTCATCTTGGAGGAGATCTCTTATTCGGAAATAAGCGCTATAGCAAGAGAAGCAATAGCAGTTATTTTTCAGCATTATTTGAGCGGACGCATATGCGGAAACAGCAGCACGTCACGAATAGAGGGCGAATTGGTAAACAGCATCACCAGACGATCAATACCGATCCCCTGCCCTGCGGTGGGTGGCATACCATGCTCCAGTGCACAGATGTAATCTTCATCAAAGTGCATCGCTTCATCATCACCCGCCGCCTTTTCAGCTAGCTGTTGGCGAAAACGCTCAGCCTGATCTTCCGCATCGTTCAGCTCGGTAAAACCATTGGCGATTTCACGTCCGCCAATAAAGAGTTCAAAACGATCCGTAATAGAAGAGTCATCATCATTGCGCCGCGCCAATGGTGACACTTCTGTTGGATAGGCGGTGATAAAGGTTGGATCCATTAGTTTTGATTCAACCGTCTTTTCAAAGACCTCAATCTGCAACTTACCCATACCATCGCTATCTTTAATCGGAATGGATAGGCGCTCGGCAATTGTTCGCAGACTATCCAGTGATTCAAGTTCTTCCGCTTTGATATCCAGGTTATAGTGCAGGATTGAATCTTTAACCGAGATACGAGTAAACGGTTTACCAAAGTCATACTCATCGCCCAGGTAGGTGACCTTCGTGTTCCCAATCACCGACTCAGCTATACCTCTAAACAGGGCTTCGCTAAGATCCATCAAATCATGATAGTCCGCATAGGCCTGATAAAACTCAAGCATGGTAAATTCCGGGTTATGGCGAGTCGAAAGCCCTTCGTTACGAAAGTTACGGTTGATCTCAAAGACGCGTTCAAATCCGCCGACAACCAGGCGCTTCAAATAGAGCTCTGGCGCAATACGTAGATAGAGATCAATGTCGAGTGCGTTGTGATAGGTCTCAAACGGACGTGCAGTTGCACCGCCTGGTACTACCTGCATCATCGGTGTTTCAACTTCAAGAAAATCACGATCAATCAGAAATTTTCGAATATAGCTCACAATTTTGGTGCGCGTTTTAAAGGTCTCTCGTGTTGGCTCATTCATAATCAGATCAAGGTAACGCTGACGATAGCGAATCTCCTGATCAGTGACACCGTGATATTTATCCGGTAATGGTCGCAGTGCCTTGGTAAGCATGCGAATGGATTCAGCACGTACCGAGAGTTCACCCTTTTTGGTTTTGAATAACTTACCTTCGATGCCGACGATGTCGCCGGTATCCCAACGTTTAAACACCTGGTATTCATCAACACCAATCACATCACGCTGCACATAGATCTGAATCTTGCCCGACATATCCTGAATGTGAATGAAGCTTGCTTTGCCCATCATACGGCGTGTCATCACACGACCTGCGATCTGCACACTAATGGCGGCCTCTTCTAGCGCCTCGTTTTCCTGCTCACCATATTCAGCATGCAATTCACCGGTCACCACGTTACGACGAAAATCACACGGAAAGGGGTTTCCCTGCTCACGCATCTCAGTCAGCTTGGCACGGCGTTGAGCAACCTGCTCCTGTTCTTCTTCCGGGTTTCTCTCTATTTTTTCACTCATGGCACTTCACTATGATTAGTTAATGTTACAGGCCGCTCTTCAAACTGGCCTCAATAAACTGGTCGAGATCACCGTCCAGTACCGCCTGCGTATTGCCGGTTTCAACCGAGGTACGCAGGTCTTTGATGCGAGATTGATCCAGCACATACGAGCGAATCTGACTGCCCCAACCGATATCAGACTTGGTCTCTTCTAATGCCTGTTGGTTTTCGTTTCGTTTCTGTATCTCTAATTCATACAGGCGAGACTTCAGCTGCTTCATCGCCGTCGCGCGGTTTTTATGCTGTGATCGATCATTCTGACACTGCACTACCACACCGGTCGGTTCATGAGTAATACGTACCGCCGAGTCGGTTCTGTTGACATGCTGGCCACCCGCGCCACTGGCACGATAGGTATCGATGCGCAGATCAGCAGGATTGATGTCGATATCAACATCATCATCAACTTCAGGGGAAACAAATATCGCGGCAAATGAAGTGTGGCGTCGACTGCCTGAATCAAACGGCGATTTCCGCACCAGGCGGTGTACACCACACTCAGTACGCAACCAACCGTAGGCATATTCACCTTCATATTTGATGGTGGCACTTTTGATGCCCGCGACTTCACCAGAGGAACATTCGATCAGCTCTGTTTTAAAACCACGTCGCTCACCCCAGCGCAGATACATACGCAATAGCATCTCAGCCCAATCCTGTGCTTCCGTACCGCCAGAACCTGACTGGATGTCGACAAAGGCGTTATTGGGGTCCATCTCGCCTGAAAACATGCGGCTAAATTCAAGTACTGCAAGCTTACCCTCAAGCTCTTCTACATCAGAGACCACAACGTTAGCGGTCTCTTCATCATTCTCATCCTCAGCGAGTTGCAGCAGTTCCTGCCCTTCGCTTAGGCCATCAAACAGTTCATCGAAGGTTCCCACCATGTTTTCAAGTTGGGAGCGCTCCCGTCCGAGTGCCTGTGCTCGCTCAGGATCATTCCAGATATCCGGATTTTCCAGTTCTCTGGTAACCTCAGTTAGCGCTTCACGTCGATTATCGACGTCAAAGATACCCCCTAAGGGCTTCCAGACGCCCTTGCATATCTTTGATACAACCGAAAACCAGATTTAATTCCAACATATTCTTTCCTGCCATCCTGCCCATTATGCGCGCTGAAAATAGATCAGGACTGGATTCTACAGGAAATAAAGATAGAGGTACATCTCAAGACCACCCACTTAATAGGCAAAATCATCGAATTATCAAGAGCAAATAAGAACCACTATTTGATTACAAAAGAACGGCCAGACTGGACAAATCGCGCACTATCATTCATATTTCCGCTTCAATTAGGAACGTGCACGGAGTAACTTGCTGTTTTGGCGCTCTGAATTTAGTTTGTATTTGTTCGTTCTGATTGAGCAAAAGCGGCGGAATAGTCGTTCTATTTCGAGTTTTTGTGATTGAAGAACGGGCAAAGACGGGCTGAAGCAGAGATGCGAAAACGGTAAGTTATTCCGTGCATGTTCCTTACCGATATTTCCTGTATTAAAATTTCAAAGAGAAACTCAATGTCTGAATCATGGGATAAAAACAAAAGCAACGATAGCTGGGCACTACCCGAAGGTATGGACCCAATGAAGGTGATGCAGGTTGCATCTGGCTACTGGCACTCTTGTGCACTACATGCCGCTAACCGATTAGATATCTTCAACCTGCTTGATGGCGCTCCCAAAACGCTTGATGAGTTGACCGTTGCAACTGGTGCGGATCGCCGCTGCCTGGGTGGATTATTGAGCGCACTTGTTTCGATCAATTTTCTTGACCGTGATGGTGACACCTTCAGTAATAACCAATTTAGCCAAACCTTCCTCACCAGCTCCAGCCAGTTTTACCAGGGTGGTATCGTCTACATGTTTGAAAACTGGTATGAGGCATGGGGTGGTTTGTACAACACCGTGATGACCGGTAAACCATCAGCATTGATGCATCAGGAATACTCGGATCAGGAGACCCGCGACTATATGATGGGGATGCACAACCGCGCACTCTCTCAGTCCGATGTTCTGACTGGCATGGTTGATTTGACGGGTAAAAAACAGCTAATGGATGTTGGTTGCGGCCCCGCCACCTTTGCCGTTAAGTTCTGCGAACGCTATGACGGCCTGAATGCCGTCGCGATGGATCGCGCGCAAAACCTCCAGATTGCACAGGAAATTGTTGACCAGTACCAGATGCAGGATCGTGTTGAATTGCGGCCTGGCGATTACAATACCGATAGCCTGGGCGATAGCAATGATGCGATGTTGCTCTCTTCAATGACTAATCAGGAGTCGCCAGAAAACATTAAGAAGCTACTGCAAAAATGTTATGACTCCATGAACAAAGATGGCGTGATTATGATTCAGGAACAGCTACTAAACCCTGAGAAAAATGGACCAGAGCTTGCCGCAATGATCGGTGTTAACCAGATCATTAACACCATTGGCGGCTCTTCCTATTCAACCAGCGAAATGGAAGCCATTATGAGTGGGGTTGGCTTTGTCGATATCAAATCAGCGCAAATGCCTGCACCAAGCCCCTTTATGCTGTTAACTGGGTACAAGCGTTAAGCGCCTACTGATAAGCAATAAAACAAAAAGCCCGGATCATTTTTGATCCGGGCTGTCAATAAACCAACTTAAACCGGTGCTTTAATCTCTTCTGATGTACCTGCATCGCTATTGCTAATCACCCGCCTTTTAGGTGCAGGCCACTCCCCGAACGGAAAAGGCTTTTCCTCCGTCTGGTAAGTTTGAAATTCAGCGATTGATGCAACATATTGCGAAAGGCTGTCACCAAATTCCATTAATTTTGGCTGATGTTCACCTTGTGAAATACGGTAGACAAACTGCATCAGCATCGTGAGCCCTATAACAAATTCACTAATGCGAAGCGCAATCCAGAACAGAGCCATAAAAACCAGCCTTAACCACTGCTCGCCCAGGTCATTTTTTTTATCAGCTACTGCTTCTTCGGATGAAACTGTTTCTGCGGTACTATTGATTGTTTGTCCTTCTTCCGGCTGGCTCATGACTCCCCCCCTTCCTTTATCGGTTGATTAACAGATTTAATCTGAGACGTTATGCGCCGAAAAAAGCTCCACGCAAACGTTATACATATTAAAACTTCCTCCATGTGAAACGACACTTTACACAAAAAGAGATCACGACGTCACCTTGAACCTAGAAACCTCAGTTGGATCACGAAAGTCCTTAGTGGGCCTATTAAACGAAAATGATCGGGAAATCCGGCCAAAATAGCGCTTCCGCAGTAGGTTCTTCTATTCTCGGACAGCCTCCTAGTGGGGGGGGGGAATTGAAGGGTCGTGTTACATTGAGAGATTAGACTTCTGCGAGGTTGCCTTTGCTTTCTAACCAGCCACGACGATCTGCCGCGCGCTTTTTAGCCAATAGCATATCCATCATCTCGTAGGTGTCATCACCGCTATCAAGCACCAACTGAACAAGTCGACGGGTATCAGGATCAATCGTTGTTTCGCGCAGTTGCAGTGGATTCATTTCACCCAGCCCTTTAAAGCGCTGTACGTTGACTTTGCCTTTAAGCTTTTCGGCTTCGATGCGACTCAATACGCCACGTTGTTCGTCATCATCGAGGGCATAGAAGACATGTTTACCGACATCAATTCGATAGAGTGGTGGCATCGCGACATAGACATGCCCCGCTGCGACCAATGGGCGAAAGTGCCTTAAAAATAGTGCGCAAAGTAGTGTTGCGATATGCAGCCCATCGGAATCTGCATCCGCCAGGATACAAATTTTTCCATAACGCAATCCTTTTAGATTATCAGACCCCGGCTCTACACCAATCGCAACCGAGACATCATGTACCTCTTGCGAACCGAGCACTTCTTGCGACTCTACTTCCCAGGTGTTGAGGATCTTTCCACGCAGCGGCATAATCGCCTGAAAGCTACGATCCCTCGCCTGTTTGGCAGAACCGCCCGCAGAATCACCTTCCACTAAAAAGAGTTCGGTGCGCTCAAGATCCTGCGAACTACAGTCCGCTAACTTGCCTGGCAACGCTGGGCCAGTGGTAATCTTTTTACGTACCACTTTTTTACCGGCACGCATCCGTGACTGCGCGTTACTAATCGCGAGCATCGCAATCTGTTCACCGGCATCGGTGTGTTGATTGAGCCACAGGCTAAAGGCGTCTTTCACCACGCCCGAGACAAATGCAGCGCATTCACGTGACGACAGACGCTCTTTGGTCTGACCACTAAACTGTGGGTCTTCCTGCTTTACCGATAGTACATAGGCACAACGTTCCCACACATCATCCGGTGCCAGTTTAACGCCGCGAGGTAATAGATTCCGGTACTCGCAAAATTCACGGATCGCGTCAGTCAAACCGGTACGCAGTCCATTCACATGAGTACCGCCCTGCCCGGTTGGAATCAGGTTAACGTAACTTTCGGTGACCAGCTCACCACCTTCTGGCAACCATACGACGGCCCAGTCGGCCGCCTCACGTTCTGAGGCAACATTGCCAATTAATAGCTCATCCGGCAGTAAGGTGTAGCCTTTAACTGCCTCGTTGAGATAATCACGTAGACCATCTTCAAAATACCACTCTTCACGCTGATCAGATTTTTCATCCAAAAAGGAGACGTGCAGACCTGGGCATAAAACTGCCTTGGCGCGCAGGACATGGCGCAGACGCGAGACCGAAATTTTAGCTGAATCGAAATACTTACCATCGGCCCAGAAACGAATCGAGGTGCCAGTGTTCTTTTTGCCAACGCTACCTATTACCTTAAGGTTTTCGGCCTTGTTGCCATGTTCAAACGCCATGGTGTGCTCTTTGCCATCGCGCTTGATCTTGACATCAACACGCTTCGACAGTGCATTCACCACCGAGACACCGACGCCATGCAGACCGCCAGAGAATTGATAATTTTTATTGGAGAACTTACCACCTGCATGTAACTTGGTCATGATCACTTCGACACCCGGTACCTTCTCCACCGGGTGTTGATCAACCGGCATGCCGCGACCGTCATCCTCGACCTCTAGAGAGCCGTCTTTATAGAGTGTAACCGAGAGTGTTTTGGCATGGCCCGCAACCGCCTCATCAACACTATTATCGATCACTTCCTGCGCCAGGTGGTTGGGGCGCGTGGTGTCGGTATACATACCGGGGCGTTTGCGTACCGGCTCCAGGCCGGTTAATACCTCAATCGACGAGGCATCATAATCTTTACTCATGTACGTTCCTGTTCCAGTTTAATTTCGGCCTATTGACACGGGATTGCCGACGGGCATGGAGTCTAGCACCAAGCTGACCGTGAATACAAAGCACCTTTGCACCATTATGTCGGCCGCCGGTTTTTATAGTAGAATCCAGCCCGAGAGTAAAACCTGCCCGAGTTGAGGGCCATCAACGCAGTACGGAGCCAACTTTGGTCGCAAAGAAACGCAGTAAAAAAGATTCCCCACCTGATTTTGAGACCGCCCTTGAAGAACTTGAGACGCTGGTCGAACAGATGGAAGCCGGCGAAATCACCCTGGAAGCATCGCTCCAGCACTTTGAACGCGGCATTCTGCTCACTCGTACCTGTCAGGAAGCGCTAAAGAGCGCTGAACAGAAGGTTAGCATTCTGCTGGAAAACAACACAGATGCCCACTCTCAACCGTTTGATACCGACCGTGCCTGATACCATACCCCATAATAGCACTGCATTTAAGGCACTGATTTCACAAAGTAAAGAGCAGGTGCAGGCAGCACTCGATCACTGGCTACCAGCTACAGATAGCAAACCCGAAACCCTGCACCAGGCGATGCGCTACTCTGCACTCTCTGGTGGCAAATATGTGCGGCCGCTACTGGTCTACGCCACGGGCAGGGCGCTGGGCGTTAGCACCGCAGCACTGGATGGCCCTGCCTGCGCAATTGAGCTTATCCATAGCTATTCACTGGTACATGATGATCTGCCCGCGATGGATGACGACGACCTGCGCCGCGGTAAACCAACCTGCCACAGGGCATTTGATGAGGCAACTGCCGTATTAGTAGGCGATGCACTTCAATCTTTGGCATTTCATATACTTGCAGTCGACACATCAATTAAAACCAGCACTGAACTTCGAGTCAAAATGATCGAAACACTGGCCCATGCCAGCGGCTCCCTCGGCATGGCAGGCGGTCAGGCGATCGACCTTGAAGCAGATGGAAAAGGAAGCAACTTCACCCTTGAATCACTGCAGCACATGCACGCTCAAAAGACCGGCGCATTGATCCGTGCCAGCGTACGCCTCGGCGCATTAAGCGCACCGGATTGTGATGAGGCACTACTGGCCCGCCTTGATCAATATGCAAGCGATATTGGACTTGCCTTCCAGATTCGTGACGATATCCTCGATATAGAGGCGTCTACCGACGTACTCGGCAAAAACCAGGGGGCTGACATCGCCCGCAACAAACCCACCTACCCCGCACTACTGGGGGTGGATGGTGCGAAACAGAAGGCGCAGCAACTGCATGAATCGGCACTGGGAAGTCTGGTCACCCTCGGCAGCGAGGCAGATCCACTACGCTGGATCTCCGGCTATATCGTACAGCGCCCCAATTAATTCAGCTTCCCAAAGCAAAGATGTTAATTGTGTCCGTTATTTAATTTCCATTCCTCAGCCTGATCGAAGTATTTTCGAAAATATAAAGGCCCACGAGTCGACCTTCTAAAACAATCCTTTTAAGCCCACATTTAAGGCCAGATACCGCGCGCCAATGTCACCTTCATCAGGTGTTCAATCGATACCACCAGCGCCGCAGTGCGCAGATCAACAGGGTTACAATGGCAAGGCTCTCCAGCAGCATCCACTGTCGGTTCATCTTGAGTCTCTGCCGATAAGCCACCCCAACGATCCACCACCCGATCGACCGCCTTGTGAATCTTATGTTTTAGCTTACGATTAACAACATCCAGCTCCCATTGCTCATTCTCGAAATTTTGCACCCATTCGTAATAACTAACCACCACGCCACCAGCATTCACCAGAATATCCGGCAACACATAAACACCGTTATTAAACAGGATGGCATCGGCACCCGGTGTGGAGGGGCCATTGGCCGCTTCAACCACCAGTTTTGCTTTAATACGCGCCGCATTTCCTTTATGAATCTGGTTACTCTGCGCAGCGGGGATGAGCACATCACAATCAAGCTCTAGCAGATCTTCATTCGTTACCGACATGGTATCTGGCAGGCCAACCACCGTACGGTGCGCCTGTTTGTATTTAATCACCGCCTCAACATCCAGCCCACGCTCGTCGTAAATACCACCCTGGCTATCACTCACGCCGACGATAATCGCCCCTGCTTCATTAAACAGCTGTGCCGCAATCGCCCCCACATTACCAAACCCTTGCACCACCACCCGCGCGCCTGCAAGACTTTGAAAACCGCACAGCGTCGTCTGCTCAAGAAAATGCTGTGTAGCATAGAGTGCGCCACGCGCGGTCGCCTCACGTCGCCCCAATGAACCACCCAGTTCGACCGGCTTTCCGGTCACCACCGGCCGGTTATTACGCCGCGGGTGCATCACATCATAGGTGTCGTAAATCCACGCCATGGTCTGCGCGTTGGTGTACATATCCGGTGCTGGAATATCAGAATGAGGCCCAATATTATCCCCTAGCTCTGTGATATATCGACGTGTAATGCGGCGCAACTCATCCTCGCTCAAGGATTTGGTATCACACACCACACCACCCTTGGCGCCACCAAACGGGATATGCACCAGGGCACATTTCCAGGTCATCTCCGCGGCGAGGAATTTCACTTCATCCACCGTCAACTCAGCGTGATAACGAATGCCGCCTTTACCCGGCCCTAACACCAGGTTATGCACCACACGAAACCCTTCGAAAACCCGTACCGAACCATCATCCATCTCGACTGGAAAACTGACACTAATGGTGCGCTTAGGCGCATGCAAGAAACCAAACAGGCCACGATGAAAACCATCCAGCAGGCGGGTGGCACACTGCAATCGCTGCATACTGGTTCTCGATAGATCCAGATCTTCCTGATCCACCTCAAAGGCCTGAACACCACTATTTGTCATTCACTATCCTCTATTAAAGTTTTCAAACGTACGGGGTAGTCGCGCCGTTGTTAAACCGATAGTATAGTCATAATAATCATCGCATTTGCAACTAAAAGGAAGAATCATGCAGCCATTTCCACAGTACAACAAGGGTAATATTATCGCCACGCTCGGCTTCACATTGCTGACAGCATTTTCGGTACCAGCAATAGCAAACGATTCCACTGATGCCAAATTACAACAGGCGATTGCTGGTGACCACCGCAGCGAAAAAAACAGTGCGCGAGACCAGTATCGGAAACCGCTGGAGACACTTAGCTGGCTAGGCATAAAAGATAATATGACGGTGGTTGAGATCACCCCCGGCGGCGGCTGGTACACAGAAATTCTCGCCCCCTATCTAAAAGATAACGGTACCTACTACGCCGCCGGTTTTGATAGCGAATCCAAAACCCGATATTATCGTAAAGCAGCCAAAGCCTTTAAAGAGAAACTGGCTGCTAACCCGGCTGTTTATGGCAACGTAAAAGTCACCGAACTCGCGCCACCCAGTAAGACTAATATCGCCCCGGCAAGTTCAGCTGACATGGTACTGACTTTTCGCAATGTTCATAACTGGATGAGTGCTGACAATTCCGATGCCATACTGGCGGCAATGTACAGCGCATTGAAACCAGGCGGCACACTGGGCTTGGTTGAACACCGCGGCAACCCAGAGGTAAAACAGAACCTCAAAGCGAAGTCAGGCTATGTAAATGAGGCCTATACGATTGCGATGGTAGAAAAGGCAGGCTTCAAACTGGTCGGAAAATCTGAACTGCTCGCCAATTCAAAAGACAATCGCAATCACCCCCAGGGGGTCTGGACATTGCCACCAAGGCTTAAACTCGGTAGCGTAAACAAAGCAAAATACCTCTCAATTGGTGAAAGCGATCGCATGCTGCTGAAGTTTGTTAAATAAACAGGTACTGAAAAACATTATGTATATAGCCATGAATCGCTTCAGGATCGCACTGGGTAGTGAACAGGAATTTATCGAGATCTGGAAAAATCGCGACACCTTTCTAAGTGAAGTACCCGGCTTTAAAGCGTTTAATCTACTACAGGGGCCAACCAACGAAGAGCACTCTCTGTTTGCCTCCCACTCCATCTGGGAATCAAAGGGCGACTTCGAGAACTGGACCAAATCTGAAGCGTTCAGAAAGGCACATGCCAATGCGGGAGGGGCCAAGAAAAATATCTATCTCGGCCCACCGCAGTTCGAAGGGTTTGAATCAGTCGTATAAAAAAGCCTAAGACTATGGGGCTAAGCTGAATTTAGCTTAGGCCCATAGCTCCAGCACAAAGTGACGCATCACCGATCCGAGCAGATCACTGCGAGTAATGATGCCTACTAGCAACCCTCCCTCAACAATCGGCACCGCACCGATATGGCGCTCCACAAAGAGTCGTGCAATATAGCGCACATCAGTCTCAGTACCGGCCGTTAAAACCGGCGACTGCATCAACCCGGCAATTTCACTCTCACCACCTCGCAATGGTGGCTGCCCCTTACCAACACCAGAAAGATATCGCAACAGGTCGCGATCAGAGACCACACCAATCAAACCACCCGCCTCATCTGCCACCACCGGCAGATGACGAAAATTTCGCTCTTCAAACAACCGCATCGCCTCATCCACCGTGGTCTCTGGCGTCAGCGTCACCACCGGCGAGGTCATAATCTGTCTCGCCATTAATTTATCGACCGGCACCTGCTCCACCGCCCGATAAGCGGCCCGCGCCGCACCGCTCATCAAATGTTCGGCAACCAACACATCGTCTTCAAATTTATGCTGTGGATGATGCGCCTCATCAATGGCACGTTTGGGGGCAATCTCTTCCGACTCCTCCACTTCCCGATTAAGAAAGAGTTTTTTCAACGGCACCGGGTTATTGATACCGGGGCCAACCAGGATAAACGCCATAACCATCCCCCTCCCCAACGATCTCCCAGCCATCTTCCCAGAGCCTGTCCAAGGATAACACTTCTTTTAGTGCTATAAACGACATTCCCGTTGGTCTATCGTTGGGCAAAATTTCTGGAAATTATACCCAATAATATTGAGTCCTGTCTCTCTGCTGACATGCCGTTCAACTTACTTACTCACCCGCAAAGTACTCTCCGCCCTGCCAGCATTGTTCTCCTCGTCACTCTCGGCTTCCCGATTGTTATAGTCCGCAATGACCCCCAGGTAGTAGTCACCACCGACCAGGCCAGAGGGAATCCGCAAGGAGGCCTTCTGTGTGTGAGTGCCGCCCGCTGCCAACCTGTGCATGTAACGCGCACCGAGCCGGGTATCCTCCGTGTTGATGACAGCATCCGTGGAGAGATAAATGCCGGCAACAGAGCTTACGCTGGCACTGGAACCACCTGCATTATAAACCGCATACGTTACATCAATATAAGCGCCTGTATAAACTTCGCTAATCGAGCTCTCCACTGAGCTAATCTGCAGATCAACTTCCTTTTTCACTTCCAAGGCACTACCTGCCCTGCCAACATTGTTCTCCTCCCTGCTCTCGCCTTCCCAACTCTCGGCTTCCCGGTTGTTATAGTCCGCAATGACCCCCAGGTAGTAGTTGCCACCAGCCAGACTAGCGGGAATACGAAAGGAGGCCGTCTGTGTATGAGTGCCGCCCGCTGCCAACCTGTGCATGTAACGCGCACCGAGCCGGGTATCCGCCGTGGTGATGTCATCATCCGTGGAGAGATAAATACCAACAACAGAACTTCCGCTGGTACTGGAACCACCCGCATTGTGAACCGCATACGTCACATCAATAGCAGCGCCTGTATAAACCGAGCTAACCGGGATACTCACTGAGCTGATGCTCAGATCAATCTCCTTTTTCACTTCCAAAGCAGTCTCCACCCTGCCAACATTGTTCTCATCGTTGCTCTCGGCTTGCCGATTGTTATAGTCCGCAATGACCCCCAGGTAGTAGTCGCCACCGGCCAGACTAGCGGGAATACGAAAGGAGGCCGTCTGTGTATGAGTGCCGCCCGCTACCAGGCTGGGCATGTAACGCGCACCGAGCCGGGTATCCACCGTGGTGATGTCAGCATCAGTGGAGAGATAAATACCAACAACAGAACTTCCGCTGGTACTGGAACCACCCGCATTGTGAACCGCATACGTCACATCAATGGAAGCGCCTGTATAAACTGTGTTATTCAGGGTGGTCACTGAGCTGATCCGCAGGTCAGCTTCCTGACTCACCTCTAGCACCCTGAAGTCTCCTTTCCGCATGAGGTTGTTATTCTCGTCGCTCTCGTCCTGCTGGTTACCATTGTCGATAATAATCCCCAGCGTGTAGGTGCCAGCAGCTACGCTGGACGGAATAATAAGTGTTGATGTCTGTTCAAAAGAACTACGCCCAGCCAATTCGGGTAAGTCATCACTTGTGTGGATATGGATATCCGCCGTAGTAGCTCTTGGTTCTTTGGTGAGATAATAGCCCACTCGATATCCACCGCTGGTAGCGTCAGAACCGCCGTTAACGACGGTATGCGTCACCTCAAAGGGCGTACCTGCATAAGCGCTATCCGGGATGTCCCCAGATTTAAAGTATGAGTACAGATCGAATACCCCGGAAATATCCAGGGTTGTGTTTGAGGCCAGAGTGTTATTGCCCTCGTCGAGCTCCCTTTGCCGATTATCATGGTCAACGATAACGCCCAGGTAGTAGTCGTTGCCGATCAAAGAGGATGGGATAGGAAAAAATGAGAGCGTCTGTGTATAAGCGTCACCCCCAGCCAGCGTCGTAGCCGTCAGCATAAAATTTAAATCTTGACCGATTAGAGTATCCTCAGTGGTAATGGTGGCATCACTGGAGAGATAAAGGCCCACCAGGAAATTCTCAGCAGGGGAATTACCCGCATTGTGGATGGTATACGTCACATCAATGGAATCGCCTGCATGAACCTGGCTATCTGGGGTGCTCACTGAGCTAATAAGCAGATCAGCGTCCACCTCTAACGTCAACGTCGTCATGCGGAGATTGTTATTTTCGCTGATCTCGGATTGTCGGTTATCATCGTCGATAATAAGCCCCAACCTGTAGCTGCCAGCAGGTAAGTCGGACGGAACGATAAGGGATAAGGGCTGACTAACAGTATCGCCCGCAGCCAGCTCGAGGAATTCAGTACTACCGATCAGGAAATCCGCCGTGGTAGCTCTGGACTCTTTGGTGAGATAATAGCCCACCCGATAACCACCGTTGGTAGGGGCACTACCAGTATTGCGAATCCCATATGCCCCGTCAATGGTGAGCGTGTCTCCATCAGCATCACCTAAGAGGACGAGGCTATTTGTAAGCGTCAGATCGGCTTTCTGACTTAACGTCAAGGTTGTGCTTGCTACAGCGACGTTGTTGCCCTCGTCGGTCTCGTTATGCTGATTGTCATAGTCGACGATAACCCCGAGGTAATAGGTGCCACTGGCCAAGTCGGATGGAATGAAGTATCTGTCCCTGCTTGCGACAGAATCGCCTCCAGCCAACGTGAACTTCGTAGCTGTACTGATCCGGGTATCACCAGTAGTCACATCAGCATCGCTAGAGAGATAAATGCCCACTAAATAGCTATCGATGGCTCTGCCACCCGCCACGCTGTGGATGACATATTCCATGTCAAGGTAGGTGGCAATATAAGTTGGGTTGCCCCGGATAAGCACCGAAGACACTGTCAAATCCGGCTTTCCCACCACATCGAACTGCGCATTAATAATTTGGGTATATTGCCCGTCGGTAACAGTAATTTCAAAGGCGTAGGATCCAAGCGGTGTTACTGCCTCTGTACTGATAATAATGTCTGCAGAGCCAGTAATACTATCGGGTCGCAAGATAATCGGAGATCCCGACACATCCATCAAAATACTGGCGTGTGGAGAGGTGGCACTGATCGTCAACGTTGATGCAAACCCATCAATAGGGGTTAAAGCAACGGAGTATCCTATTGACTCACCAGGCTCAATCCACGGCGTCTCGGCATTGGAAAAGCCAGCGTCAATAATAAGACCGGGACGTAAAGCCCTATATGCTACAAAGGCATAGCTGTCAATTTCATCGATTTCGTTTGATCCCAAAACCCGCACAGAGTAAGTGCCACGCGCTACATTAAGGGGTACGGTGACCGTCAAGGTTGTCGTGATCGAGCCACCTACGGGCGGGGTTAATCTGCTATCCGCAAAATCGGCCGAAACCCCAGTGCCGAGCGTCCCTAAGCTGAGGTTCACTTGCTCTGCCGTGTCACTTAAGGATGTAACTGTTACCGTATAAGTGGCTGTTTCACCGGGTAACACGCTTTGTATGGATGGTGTTAGGGTGATGGAAATGTCTGGGTCATATACGGAGCTTGAATTGATATTGAGCCGCCCTCCGGAGATGGTTGTGCCTGATAATGCAGGCACCTGATCGACTGAAAGCATTAAACGCGACTTTAGATCAGCTATAGATAATTGAGGGATTTGGCTGAGCACCAATGCTGCCGCACCTGACACATGAGGCGTTGCCATTGAGGTGCCACTTAAACTGGCATAACCCTCACTATCGCACAGACTACAGCTGCCGGTAGGCACTGTAGATAATACATCCACGCCTGGTGCCCCTAGATGAACCGTATTTACGCCATAGCTGGAAAATTCTGCAAGCTGATCATTGTGATCCGTAGCTGCCACGGAGATCACATTGGGCGTAGCATAACCTGATGGATAATATTGGCTAACATCGTTATTCAGAGTGTTATTTCCCGCGGCAGCGACAAACAGGCGATCGGCATCATTGGCATCATTGATAGCATCAAGCAGCGCCTGACTGAAGTCTGAACCACCCCAACTGTTGTTGAGAATTTTAGCTCCATGATTAACGGCGTAAATAACACCGGTTACAGCATCGCTGACGAGCCCGCTGCCGCTAGCCCCTAAAAATTTCACGGCCATTATCTGCGCATTCCAGCTCACACCCGTCACACCAATACCGTTGTTACCTACCGCGGCAATGGTGCCAGCAACATGGGTGCCATGGCCATGATCATCAAAAGGATCAGAATCCTTATTGATGAAATCATACCCATAAACATCATCAATATACCCATTGTCATCATCGTCCATACCGTTGCCTGGAATCTCCCCCGGGTTTTTCCACATATTGGCAGCAAGGTCTTCGTGCCCATAATCCACACCGGTATCAAAGACTGCGACAATGATATTGTCGCTACCCGTGCCGTTGTCCCAGGCTTCAGGTGCATCAATATCGGCATCAAACGATCCACCGGTTTGTTGCGTATTGTTTAGCCCCCAAAGCGAGCCAAAACGCGGGTCGTTGGGAATAAGATTCGCATGGACTACGTAATTATATTCAACGAACTCGACATCGGGTCTGGCAGAGAGTGTTTCTAATGCCTGCTGCAAATCGCTTCCTTTACCCAGCTTTATATGCCACCAGCTATGAAAACTGGATTGTTTGAGGCTTTGCTTCACGTTACTTTTTTTAATCGTCCCAAACGGTTCGGCGGATACGATGTCAAGGGTTGCCAATGAAGTACCCGCGGTTGGCTTCAAATGACCAGTTGACTTCAAATGATCAACGGCATTTGACTTACTGACTGACGTTATCGTTTTAAACTTGACTAACAGTTCATCAGGGCTGTATTCAATTGCTTCAGTGCTATCAGTCTGTACAGCAACCGGCATAACCGCCATTACCATCGTACTAACCATCATCAGAGAAATAGATACGCTAATAGCGCAAAAAGTAGGTTTTACCAGGGGATACATAACGCTCTCTCTATTAATGATGAGGCTCTTGCATATCTATGTCATAACAACTTAATAGAGAAAACCAATCATTTACGACAAAAAAACGCCGTAATTCGTTGTGTTTTATATTGCAAAAACCGCTAATGAAACGCTTTATTTTGTGCCTGCCGAGGACGGTTGGCTATGTTAACGCATAGATCACCATCTTCTGTCGGCGTGTTGAATTCAGTGATTCAAAACTAATGAGGCCCTTACAAAACCATTTCGCGGCGGCCAAGAATCAATCGGTTACGACGAGAGGCGTACCGTAATTCATTGATACCTCGTTCTGGTTTCAAGTTTTGCAAGGGGTCAATTAGATATATTAATTATGCATCTAATTTGCAACTAAGTCAATATTTAGCCTTGTCCAAGTATGAGATGGCGCTGCACACAAGGTCAGCGACAACCAGACGGCGGATCCGTTACAAAAGCGCCGTCAAAAACGCTTTAATATTTTTCATGAACGGGCACTAAAAACCGGTTAAACAACCGCGACCAATTGTCGCGCGACACTATGTCACATTTTCACCACTGTGCGCGATCACTACTATTGCTGCCTCAAAACAGAATAGCAACTAAAACTATAATCAATATGGGAACCCATATTTTGGCCATGCACCGCTTTCATCGTCACCCACTCGATTTGGCACTACTGCTAGCGTTGGCGCCAGCCGCCACCTTTGCCACGGAACCCACCACACTCGGCACTGTCACCATTACCGGTACCAAAGAGGCACAACCTGTAGCTGAAACCGCCGCATCCGTTGGCGTGATCAACAGCAGCGTGATCGATGAGCTCAAACCCGGCCACCCCAGTGAGATCATGGGCACCATCCCCGGTGTGCATGTCAATGTGACCGGTGGTGAAGGCCATATGACCGCCATTCGCCAGCCAATCAGTACCAGCCCGGTCTATCTCTACCTTGAAGATGGCATCCCAACCCGCTCCGCCGGTTTCTTTAACCACAACGCACTCTATGAAGTGAACCTGCCACAGGCCGGTGGCATCGAAGTGACCAAAGGGCCCGGCACCGCACTGTATGGTAGTGATGCGATTGGCGGCGTGATCAATGTGATGACCCGCCCAGCGCCACTTAAACCTAAAGCAGAAATAAGCGCAGAGGTGGGCGATCATGGCTGGAACCGACTACTCGTCACTGGCGGCACCACTCAAGGCGACAACGGCATCCGCGCCGACCTTAACCTGACCAGCACCGACGGCTGGCGTGATGCCACCGAATATGACCGTCAGTCTGCCACCGTGCGCTGGGATCGTTTCCTTGCCAGTGGCGCGACGGTTAAAACGCTAATCACCGCATCGAATATCGAACAACAGACCGCTGGCACGTCACGTCTTTCTGAAGATGACTACCTCAACAACCCCACCAAAAACAAAACACCGATGTCACTGCGCAACGTCGAGGCGCTGCGTATCTCCAGCGCCTATGAGAAAGAAGATAACGACACCCTGCTTAGCATCACCCCCTATGCACGCTACAACAGCATGAAGTTACTGCCTAACTGGTCACTTACCTATGATCCACAACACTACACCACCGCAAACCACTCACTAGGGCTACTAAGCAAATACCGCATGGACTTCGTACCCAATCGTACTCAGGTGATCATCGGCATCGACATCGATCATAGTCCAGGTAGTCGCGATGAAAATGCGATTAATGCCAGCCGCACCAACGGCATTTTTACTGCCTATACCCTAGAGGACAAAACCTATCAATATGAGGTCGATGTCAGCAGCATCGCCCCTTACATCCATGTAGAAACGTCACCTAGTGAAAGACTGCGCATCGATGCCGGCCTGCGCCTCGACTACATGGCCTACGACTACACCAATCAACTCGGCATAGAGACCAGCGGATCACACCGACGCCCCGGCAGCACCACGGTTGAGTTTGATCACCTCAGCCCCAAACTCGGTGCCACCTACGCCTTTAGTAACAGCCTTAATGGTTACGCCAACTATCGCAACACCTTTCGCGCACCCAGTCAAAACCAGCTCTTTCGTCAGGGTGGCGCCGTCAACACCGTCGACCTGAAACCGGTTGAGGCTGATAACTTTGAAGTCGGTCTACGAGGCGGGATGGGTAAACACAGCTACGAAGTCTCCGTTTATCACATGACTAAAGAGGACGACATCCTCTCGTTCCGCGACACCATCACTGGTGATCGTGAAACCCAAAACGCAGGTGAAACGCTACATCAGGGAGTTGAGATCGGTTTTGGCAGTGCACTCACCGACACCATCAAACTCAACATCAGCCACAGCTATGCAGAGCACAGCTATGAACAGTGGAGCCCTAAAACCGGGATTGATTACAGTGGTAACGAGATGGCCTCGGCACCACGAAACATTAGTGATGTGCGCCTTAACTGGCATGCCAGGGCACTCAATGGCGGGCGTGTAGAACTGAACTGGGAACACCTGGGCAGCTACTGGCTGGATAATGAGAACACCCATCAATACGAAGGCCATAAGCTCTACCATCTGCGTGCCAACTACTACCTCAATAAACAGCTGGAACTGTTTGCTCGCGTACATAACCTTAGCGATGAGCGTTACGCCACTGGTGCATCCTTTAGCCAGTTTAATGGCGAAGAGTTTGCACCTGGCCTGCCACGCACCCTCTACGCCGGCGTCTCATACAAATGGCAATAAAACTCACCCTGTTCTGGAAACACTGTGCAGCTACCCTAGGGGGGCTGGCCCTTGGGGTCGCTTCATTCTCAGGCATTGCAAATGCCACCATGAAACACAAGGGGCACATTACCGCTGTGCCAACTGGGCCAGCATCAATTCACAAAGGTGCCGTACCAACCACCGTCTTCGATGCCAATGGCAGACTATGGACCATATGGGTCTTTGGATCGCACCTTTACGTCAACCACTCGGATGACAAAGGGACTACCTTTAGCCCACCGGTCAAAGTAAATGCCGAAGCGGAAAAGATCTCCACCAACCCTGAAGCGCGCCCGCATATTGCCATCGGGAGTAACGGCAATGTTTATGTCAGCTATGCGATCAAATTAAAAAAACGTTTTAGTGGCCATGTGAAATTTAGCCGCTCAACCGACGGTGGTAAAAGCTTCGCTACACCCTTCATCGTCAACAATAACCGCGACATGATCGGCCATAGCTTTCCAGTACTCGGCATCAATCAACAGGATCAAATTTACATTGCCTGGCTCGACTCACGTGATCGCGTCGCTGCCAAAAAAATCGGCGATGATTATAATGGCTCCGCACTCTACTACACCATCTCTGATGACCAGGGTGCCAGCTTCAAACCTGATGCAAAGATTGCAGACACCACCTGTCAATGCTGCCGCCTCGGCATGGCGATGGGCAATAACGAGCTACCCGTCGTCACCTGGCGTCACATCTATGGCGACAACATTCGCGATCAGGCGATCATCAGCTTTACCGATACAAACAGTTTTACAAAACCACAGCGCATTAGCGAGGACCAGTGGCAGATCGAGGCCTGTCCACACCACGGTTCGACACTGGCAATCGATGAAAACGGTCGCTATCACACCGCCTGGTTCACCAATGGTGATGCGCGCAAAGGGCTCTTTTATGCCAGCGCCAACAAACAGGGCAAACCGTTCAGTACACCACTACCCTTTGGTAATCTTAATGCCTTGCCCAAACACCCCTCATTACTGTCGCTTGATGCGCGTCTCTATCTCGCATGGAAGGAGTTCGATGGTGAACAGAGCTATATCCGGCTAATGCAATCAAACAACAATGGTGAGCAGTGGCTGCCAGTACAGACCCTCGCCTCATCCAGCGGCAGTGCCGACCACCCATTTCTAATCGATAACAATGGAAAACCCTATCTATCATGGCATTCCAGTGTAGAAGGGTTCCGCTTAATTCCATTAGCCAACCAGCAGACTGCAACGATTGAACCAACGCCACGCCATTTTGTCAGCGGTTCAATGGCACAGATCACCGCACAACAGAAAGCGGCCTATATCGTGAACTTCTGGTCGATTGACTGCCCGCCCTGTTTTAAAGAGATGAAGATGTGGCGTGAACTAGAAAAACAGTACCCCTCAATGAAGGTAATTTTGATCTCAACCGATCTACCTGAGTATCAAGAAAAGGTGCTACAGACCACCATCGACCTTGGTGTCGCACACTTTGAATCGTGGCAATTCGCCGCTAGCGCAGAACGACTCCGCTTTGAAATAGACCGAAACTGGTTTGGCGAACTACCACGCACCTACTTTCATGACCGTAACGGCAACGTTGATGCGGTCAGCGGACTGGTAAAACGCGAGCTGGTCGAACAGTGGTTGCAGCAGAACACCGCAGCCGCAACACTTGCAAGCCACAAGCACTAACATGCTCTTTAAACGTGAGACCCTCGTCGCACTTTCTATTGCAGGCTCTCTGCATGCAGGAATGGTGGTGGCACTCATGTTTTCGACACCACCTGAACCACTGGCGGTCACGCTAGACCACAGCTTTGAAATGGTCGAACTGGCTCCTTTAGCGAAACTAACCACCCCATCGACACCGCTATCGACACCGCTTGGGAATGTGGTTGAAGCACATGTAATTGAAACAAGCGAGGCCCATCAGTCACCCGCAGAACCAGTGGCCGAGGCCGAGGCAGTGCCAAAACCAGAACCAGTTATAACACCTGCGCTAGCAGTGGCGATTCCTGAGGTGGTTGAGATAGCTGAACAACCTCAGCCTGAAACAGTGGCCATACCAGAACCTGAAGCCACACCGCCCAAAGCGCAATCGACCGTCGCCCCTACCCGCAAAGTGCTAACCGCTGGGCAGACCAGAGAACTGCCATTGGTACTTGCATCAATCGATGACGTTTACATACCCCCCGTCAGCCATAGCCGCTATCGACATAACCCCAAACCACGCTATCCTCACGTCGCCAAAAAGCGTGGCATGGAAGGGCTGGTGATGGTCAGCGTACATGTTGGTCGTGATGGCCGACCGCTTGAGGCGCTGATCCACACCTCCTCCGGCTATGGTGTACTCGACCGCGCCGCACTCAAGACCATTCGCAACTGGCACTTTGAAGCGGCGCGCCGTGGCAACACCCCTGTAGAGGGCAAAGTGCTGGTACCAATCAATTTTGAGCTGACTAATAGTAGAGGCTGATTATCAATGGCAGTAGAAAACACCCTGTGGCTCGCCTGGTGGCATGAGGCCGATCTCGTCATCCAATCGGTCTTTATCCTGCTGATTAGCATGTCGCTGCTAAGCTGGAGCCTGATGAGCTATAAGGCACAGCAACTACACCGTATCATTAAGGAAGAGCGTCTGGCATCCGAACACCTCGATACACATGCACCGCTGGCGACCACTCAGGAAAAGTTGATTGCCTCGCAACCGACTCACGCGCTATTGAGTGAAGCACTTAAACAACCAGACCATTACGAACGCGAGGCAATCTCCAATCAGTTGATTCAACGCCTGGAACAGGAACGCCTGCAACTTGAAAATGGCCTTACCCTACTAGCGACCATCGGCAACTCGGCACCGTTCATCGGTCTGTTTGGCACCGTGTGGGGCATTATGCATGCACTGCATATGCTGGGTGGTAGTGACACCGCACTGGCGCTCAATACCATCGCAGGGCCGGTCTCTGAGGCATTGGCAGCTACCGCTGCCGGTATCTTTACTGCCGTTCCCGCTGTCATTGCCTACAACCTGTTAGTACGACGCGTACGTTTTGCTGGCGGCGTAATAGAAGGGAATGCAATTCGTATTCTCAATCATCGCTGCGTAGCGGGAAGCAACAATGCTCAGTAGTCTTTCGAGCAAGCCGGGCCATCGCGAGCCGATTTCAGAGATCAACGTCACGCCGCTGGTCGACGTGATGCTGATCTTACTGGTGATCTTTATCCTTACCGCCCCGATACTGGCACAGGCGATATCGGTGAACCTGCCACAGACGGTGAAGGCGCCCATCGCCGATCCAGCCGCCACCTATTTAATCCTCTATGCCGATGGGCGTTACGAATTGGATCAAACCGCAGTCGATGTCACCAGCCTCGCCACCACACTCAGCGATAAACTGATCACCGAACCGAACCTGGTACTGCGACTGGAATCCGATGCCAGCGTCCCTTATGAAGAGGTCGCGCAGTTACTGGCGATTGCAAAACAGGCGGGAATTAAACGGTTATCGATGGCGACTGAGGCGCGGTAACACTCAATAGGAGTGGATTTTCCAATCATCATCAAACAGATATTTTTGTCGCCAGGATTGGCCCAGCAACTATCGTTGTTACTAACGGTTTGAGACCAATAAACTCAAGATTGGCGCTTCTGCGCCGATAAGTCGCCACTTTATTTATCACAAACCAATAAAATCAAATAGTTAACAGAAACCAAGAGATGTTACATCGATATTTTTGTGCTTAATTCGATGCTTTTTGCTAAAATCGCCCCCTATTGCAAAACTCTGAGGGGGGTTGTGCCGATGGATATCACAATTGACTGTCAACGCCAGGGCATTGACTGCAGATCACACGGATTACGTACATTGCGGAGTGCTACATCATGATGACAAATAACCAGCTAATGCTCACCACCGCCTGCCTCTTTTCCGTCGCATTGCTGAGTGGCTGCGTCTCAAAAACGACTACCGTATCTGAAAATAACATTCAGGCTCCACCTCCGGTAGATGTTGCTGAAACGCCCAAAACAGTGAAGCCTGCAGAGCCTGAGGTTGCTGAAATTATCGAAGTAGAAGATGCAATTAAAACCATTGAGTCGATCAAAACTGTCGGCATCACTAATCCCGGCGAAGCAGATGCACCCAAGGTCACCACCACAAAAGATGGCGTCGTTGTTATTCCGCTGGGCACACCACTTGAAGCGGTTGCTGCGGCAACGGCAAAACCAGTTGCGGTACCAAACATCCCCAACATAGCCAAGGCCCTGGCCAACCATCAGAACAGCATGTGGCATAGCCGCTCATTTACCTATAGCATCTACCTTGGCGGGCACCTCAATGCTGAGTACTCACAAGAAAAAAGCGCGTTGACCATTGTTAACCATGTCGACGAAGAGAACCAGTTCGCCTGCAATTACTCAACCAAGCATGGCGGTTTAGCCAGCATTCAAGACGATGAAGTTTCTGCCTGCCATTCACTCGCCAATGAACTACAGAGCTATCTGGACGAAGACTAAGAGTCTTTACGAAGCCTGGAAGAGATATCTTCCAGGCTTCTTTATGGCAATGGATTTAGAACATTCCCCTTGAACTGAAATAAACGGCAACATCTTTTACATCAAACGCATATGCAGCATCAAAACGCAGGTCTACATTGATAAAAGACTTCATCTTGTAACGTAATCCAAACCCGGCGCTTGATTTCAGATCAGTCACATCAATGGTACGGTTATCAACGTATGCATTACCAATATCGACAAACAGTACGCCACGACTATCAAAGTTCCCCCTTATTGGTGATAAATACTCAAGGTTCAGTGCAAAAAATGACTCACCAGAATAGATTCCCTTTTCATATCCACGGATAGTGCTGCTACCGCCAACGGCAAAGAAATCACCACCAAGCGGAAGTCTACCGCCAGAGAAGCCCATTAAAAACTGCGCATTAAGATTATGATGTCGCTCACCATTTAAGTAGTGGTAACGGCGGTAATAAAAATTGCTTTGGGTAAATGTTTCATCAGACCCTAGCGCCCGGGCACCAACCTGAATTGAATAGCCATATTCAGTCCCTTCACGGCTATAGAGATAGTCATGAACTCTGCCATAGGTAATCCCCAGGTTTAAACCAACCGCGACACCATCACTATAAAGATCCGGCAGACCACCGACATAGCTATATTTAGCTTCTCGCCAAAAAGGGCCGGCATGTGCCGACCATCCCACACTCGGGCTATCTTTTCGTAACCAGCGATTGATACTAAAGCTAAATGCTCTATAGTCCCGGCTATAGGTTGATACGATAGCGTCGTGTTGTTTATCTTCTACCGGTGTATCAGAGTAGCGCATCCCTGCTCGCAGGCCAAAGGCGCTTCCGGCTATCCGAGGATAATCATAGCTGACATAAAATTCATTTGATTTGCCTAACGCGTCGCAACAGCCATCAACTTTTTTATAGGTCAGACGCAAGCGCTGATTTAACCCGGCAAGATTATCCATCTTCAGGCGAACACCATAGCTGATATCGCCATCAGCAGAGCGGTCTAGTCTTGGCAGAGGAAAAATATAGTATTTTTCACTTACCATGATCTGCAATACCTGCCGGTTATCTATCTCTACCACATCCGCATAGACAAGCTTAAACAGATGCAAATCCATAATCGCCTGACGGTCATTTTCAATCAGCAGAAGATCGACAGGGTCACCCTCCTTCACCCGCATTTCCTGCAACATCACAACAGGCTTGGTCTTTTCATTACCGACAAAACGGATCTCATCGATTATCACTAGTGTGCTGGCCATCACCACCGGTGAAATAAAAACTAACCCTATCAGGCAACAGCATAAATTTCGTAATAAAAAAAACATCAATCACATCTTTAGCAGAAACCGTGTAGAAAGCGGTTTATTTATAGTGTATTTAGTATTAATATCGGCCAACGGACAGCTCACGCAAGCCCCTGAATGCATCATTTACTGGAATAAAAATGGCTCAATACATCTATACAATGAACGGCGTTGGGAAGGTGGTTCCACCCAAACGTGAAATCCTCAAAGATATCTCTCTTTCATTTTTCCCCGGAGCAAAGATTGGTGTGCTCGGGCTTAATGGCTCAGGTAAATCAACATTGCTGCGTATTATGGCCGGTATTGATACCGAACACCATGGCGAAGCAAGACCACAGGCCGGCATCCGCGTTGGCTACCTACCGCAGGAACCACAGCTTGATCCCACTAAAGATGTGCGCGGCAATGTTGAAGAAGCACTCGGTGAAGTCAAAGAAGCGATGATGCGCCTTGATGAAGTCTATGCCGCATATGCCGAACCCAATGCCGACTTTGATGCGCTTGCCAAAGAGCAGGCAAAGCTTGAGAACATCATCCAGGCAGCTGATGCACACAACCTGGATCGTAAACTGGAGATCGCCGCTGACGCCCTGCGCCTGCCACCGTGGGATGCCGATGTCACCAGACTTTCAGGTGGTGAGCGCCGTCGTGTCGCGCTATGTCGCCTGATTCTGTCGGCACCCGACATGATGTTACTCGATGAGCCAACTAACCACCTTGATGCTGAATCTGTCGCCTGGCTGGAGCAGTTCCTGCGTGAATACGAAGGCACCGTGGTTGCCGTCACCCATGATCGTTACTTCCTCGATAACGTCGCGGGATGGATTCTGGAGCTGGATCGCGGCCACGGTATCCCTTGGGAAGGCAACTACTCCTCCTGGCTAGAACAGAAAGAGGCTCGCCTGGCGCAGGAAGAGAAGAGCGAGAGTGCGCGCATCAAAGCGATGAAAACAGAGCTGGAGTGGGTGCGCAGCAATGCCAAAGGTCGTCATGCCAAGAGCAAGGCACGTATCGCACGCTTTGAGGAGCTTTCAAACCAGAACTTTGAAAAACGTAATGAGACAAATGAACTCTTTATTCCACCCGGCCCACGTCTGGGCGATAACGTGATTGAGGCCATCGGTGTTAGTAAAGGCTTTGGTGATCGTCTGCTGGTTGATGACCTTAACTTCAATCTGCCGCCAGGCGCTATTGTGGGTATTATCGGCCCCAACGGGGCGGGCAAATCAACCCTGTTCAAAATGATTATGGGGATCGAGCAGCCAGATGGCGGCGAGCTACGCACCGGTAAAACAGTACAGCTTGCTTATGTCGATCAAAGCCGTGATGCACTGGATGAAAACAAAACAGCCTGGGAGGAGATCTCTGACGGGCAGGACATTATTACCGTTAATGGCATGGAGATTAACTCCCGTGCCTACCTCGGCCGTTTTAACTTCAAGGGTTCAGACCAGCAAAAGCGTGTCGGCGATCTTTCAGGCGGTGAACGCAATCGCCTTCATCAGGCGAAATTACTACAGAGTGGCGGCAATGTATTGCTACTTGATGAACCAACCAATGACCTTGATATTGAGACCCTGCGCGCATTGGAAAACGCACTGTTAGAATTTGCAGGCTGCGCGGTGGTGATCTCACATGATCGCTGGTTTCTCGATCGTGTTGCCACCCATATGCTCGCCTTTGAGGGTGATAGTCATGTTGAATGGTTTGAAGGTAACTTTGCCGATTACGAAGAGGACAAAAAGCGTCGTCTCGGTGACGAAGCGGTGTCGCAACCGAAACGGATTACCTATAAAAAATTCGGTTAAAGGTGTTATTAGGGTCTAGCGGGATACAAGCAACGACCCCATCAATATATGCTTGATTTTTTATAAACATAGTCTATTCTTTATTTTCTGATATTTAGCTAGGGAGAGCTAATTTCCATGAAGCAAAGAACAATCTATAGTCCCCTGTTGCTCATAATAATCACAGCTTTTTCAGTTCCACCAGTGTTGGCAACAAGTTCAGAAGCCGGAGAGGAAGATCTGGATGAGCTATTGTCAATGGATGTTGCCGATCTAATCAATATCGATATCACGGTAGCATCCAAAAAAGCGGAAAAAATATCCGATGCGCCAGGCGTGATTTCAGTCATCACCGCAAAAGAGATAGCGCGCTTCGGCGCACAGACTTTGTTCGACGTGCTAGGTCAGTTACCCAATGTTTATACCTTCGGTTCGGGCGTATTCCCTGACAATGTGGTGTCGATCCGCGGCGGCACGAATACGACTATCGATAACCATACCCTGATTCTCATCAATGGCCGCCCCAGCCGTGAAAGCCGGGTAGGTGGTAACACCAACAGTACCATTTATCGCAGCTTTCCGCTTGAACTGGTCGAGCGGATTGAGATGATCCGCGGCCCAGGCTCTGTGCTCTACGGCTCCAACGCCTTTAGTGGCGTTATTAATATCATCACCAAAGACCCGAACAAAGATGCCGCTGCGCTGCAACGGGGTAGCATCACGGCCAGTTACGGTTCATTTGGAACGCGCCAGCTGTCCGCCATTTACGGAACATCTTTTCTGGAGGGTGACCTTGAAGTGGTGGCTGCGGGGAAGGTGCTCGATAATGACGGTTGGGATATGGCGTTTACAGGGGTAGATGGCATACCCGGCAGTACCGAAAGAGAGTCCGATAACCACAGTACTTATCTCCAGGTCAAATACGGCAATTTCACCTTTACAGGTTTTGACGGGTACGAGATTGTGAGCAGTTTTGATAGCATTGTAGTCTTCCCCGCCATTAAAAGCGCAGAAAACAGCCGCCGGTTTTATGATATCAGCTATATTCAACCTTTATGGGGTGACTGGCAGGCAACATTGAATGTCACTCACAATGTCAGCATTGATGAATTTGAGAGTGATGTTGCGAACCGCGACTATCTGTACGAACTTTCGGCCCGTGGCTCTTTATGGAAGCGGGTCAATCTTCTGGTCGGCGGCACATTGGATAATCATGATGCGCATATTGACAGTAACACAACCGATTCTGATACACGGCAGAGTCTCTATACCCAACTGGATTTCGAGGCGACAGAGTGGCTGAAATTTGTTTTCGGCGTACAGGGCAATAAACCCAGAGGACGGGATACCGATTTTTCTCCTCGTGCCGGGTTGATTATCACACCGGATAAACAGTGGGGCGTCAAGTTGCTTTACGGTGAAGCATTCCGCGCCGCCTATTCGGCAGAACGGGCGATCAACCTACCGACGGCGATTGTCGGCAACCCCGACCTGGCACCAGAGACCATTAAAACGATTGATGCACAAATTTTTTATCATGACGCCCGCCATTATGGCGCGTTGACACTTTATAAAAGTACCCAGGAAGATACCATTGCACGGCAAGGACCACCGCCCCTTACCTTCGTGAATAGTGGCAGGTTAGATTACAAGGGCATCGAACTGGAAGGCGACATTAAATTCAGCAACAAATGGGCGATTCGTAGCTCACTCACCTGGCAAACGGGTGAAGACAATACGGGTAATGATGATGTCGGGTTAACGCCGCACTTGCTGGGGAAAATAGGGCTCTCTTATGATAGCGGCAACGGTTACACAGTCGGCCTGTTCAACAACTACGCTTCCGATGCCGCGAAGCTGGAAGAGTTTAAGAATGGTGTCGCTGTCTTTAACCCCGATGCGGATGCCTTCAACTGGCTGACAGCCAATGTGAACATCGATCTTAAACAGTTCACTGATTGGCAACAGATGAGAAATGCCACGTTTACGATCTACGGCAGTAACCTGCTGGACGAAGATGTTTATTTCCCTGAGCTCTCTCGCAGTCAGTTGAACACCATACCACAACGTTCTGGCCGTGCAGTGTTCGGACGACTAACGGTAAAGTATTAAATGCGTTGGCAGCGCAATCGGGCTTCATTTAGCCCACTCAAAATGAATGGATTACGGTGTAAGGCGGGACTCTCGATTACCTGAGTAAGCGTGATTTTGAGGAATTTTCATGTGGGCAAGGCGCGGTGAGGAGTCATAGTCATTACTATTTGTTGCAACGAATGGTGATTGAGCACACCCGCTAAGGAACGTGCACGGAATAACTGGCTGTTTTGGCGCTCTGATTTAGTTTGTATTTGTTCGTTCTGATTGAGCAAAAGCGGAGGAATAGTCGTTCTATTTCGAGTTTTTGTGATTGAAGAACGGACAAAGACGGGCTGAAGCAGAGATGCGAAAACGGTAAGTTATTCCGTGCACGTTCCTAACCCATGATGTTTTTTTTATTGTGGAACAGTGGATCGCCCAGGCGGCACACATTTTTGCCTTCAAATTTGACATCGGCGGAGTACATCATAAATTCGCACTCCCCTTTTGTAGTACTACTAACCACACCTTTCAGTGTGCCAGCTTCATCGCCAGTGCTGGTGCTGTATTTAGCCCCTTTAACCATTGGCATCTTGCCGTCAACTTTTACCGATTTGGGGCCAGCACTTGTGTCTGCGGCTTTTCCGACATTGGGATAAGGGATCGGCACTACGGGCGGGCCTATCGGGGTTTTACAGACATCAGGAAAGACAATGCTGACACCGCCACTACCCTTGTGGACAATACCGCGACCGTTGGCGAAGGTGGTTTGTGACATCATGTTGCCCCGTTGGTGAATGAAATCGTTCAAGCCTGTGCAAGCAGCTTTGCAATGCGATTGTACCACAGGAATAGCCGCTTATGTTGTAACAGCCTTGCCCAGAATTAGAGTAATCGGGCTTGAATTTGATTGACGTTGGTAAATACTATTTAATTTCAACTTGTTGAAAAATTGAGCTATTTTATGAATGTGCATCACTCACGAAATCACCCCCCTTAAACCACAATCCATTCATTGTAATCGGCCAAATAAAGCCCGACTGCCCTGTGATGGTGATGCCCTTTCCTGTTAGTACAGGAGACTCTGTTCACGAGGAGATGCTTTTATAGCGGCTTTTATCAGTAGGAGAAGTACGTACCTTGTTGCATCAACTTCTTTCTCTGAGCCATCGTAATTGAATACGTCGACATCAGACGAAATCGCCAATTGATAAGTGCTCACCGGATCTTCGCCTGTTCTACCCACTCCAAATTCAAGCCCAAAGCATGTCGATACGTAAACAGCCACTTCCTCGTATCGACCAGATTGATCAAGACCCATACCGGGAATATCCAACGCTTGACTTATTGAGTAGGAATTGCCTGGGCCCGACCCGGTTGCTTTTCGTAAACAAACATAAAAACAAAAGCGCGCTATACTAAACGCCACTCGCAACCCCGAGGGAGCACTAAAAAATGGAACACCACGAAAAAATCAATTACGTTGAATTCCCCTCCAAAGACCTCGACGTCACTAAATCATTTTTCTCTGCGGCGTTCAGCTGGCAATTTGTTGATTACGGCCCTGACTACACCGCCTTTAACAACGAAGGGATCAACGGTGGTTTCTATAAAAAAGATCAGGCAGCGACTGTAGAGGACGGCAGCGCGCTGATTGTTTTTTACAGTCGTGACCTTGAAAAGACGCAGCAGAAGATCGAACAGGCTGGAGGGTCGATTAAGCGAGCAATTTTTCCATTCCCCGGCGGGCGTCGCTTTCACTTCTGTGACCCCAACGGCAATGAATACGCGGTGTGGTCTGATAAATATCTATAGTAGATGACACGTAGAATAGCGTTTTTTCATCACTTAAACACCATCAAGCGAATAGAGCCCAAAGCCCCAATAATTTCTTGCTGCTTTACGTGGGCCACCCCACCCCATCTGCTTCAACTGTTGATGGATAAACCAGTTAAGTGCGCCATGCCCAACAAACATGACTGAGCCATGCTCTTCAGCGTATGCCACCAACTGGGCAGCACATGCCTGGCTACGCGCCTTTATTTCACGCAACGACTCTGCATTGGAAGAACAGCCAACCAACTGAGAGAGCCGAAAGATGGTCGCCCACGCCATCATCGGTAGTTTGGGATATGACCACCTCTGATAGGGCATTTCGCATTCACGAAATGTATTACAGATCACATCCGGGGTTTCAATCTTCAGTGCGTAGGCAGACTCAACAGAGCGAGGCAGATGACTACAAACAGTAAAAGCTGTTGTTTTCGCTACCGCCAACGCCTCAATTGAAGGGCGATGAGCAACATCAATACCAGCTAAATCATAAGTAGAGATCCACTCACCAAACCCCGCAGCACTCACGCGCACCGATGAATTAATCGCAGGCTTACCATGCCTGATTAGCACTATTTTCATAAAGATCCGCTAATGACAAAAAACCAGCAGGGCATTATATGATGATTTCATCGTCCATTAAACCTAGATTAATCAGAATGTTGTTTGGTTTTATTCACTTTACACCTCCTCATAGCGCTCAACTGATTAATTTAGCTTAAATATTACCCCGCCAAATAGGCTACGCAGCACTCTCTTCCGGCTTACGGTGGCGCTCATACAGAAACTTCAACACCTCGGCGCGGTAGTGGTTGTACTCACTGTCATCCGCCAGTTCTACGCGATTGCGTGGACGTGCCAGCTTCATATCAAGCACCTCACCGATGGTGGCAGCCGGGCCGTTGGTCATCATCACAATGCGATCTGACAATAGCACTGCCTCATCGACATCATGCGTGATCATCACCACGGTATTTTGAGTCTCTTCCTGGATCTCCATTAGTGAGTCCTGAAGATGAGCACGTGTCAGTGCATCGAGTGCGCCAAACGGCTCATCCATCAACAGCACTTTTGGTTGCATTGCCAGCGCACGTGCAATACCGACACGCTGCTTCATACCGCCCGATATCTCAGAGGGACGTTTATGCAGTGCATGGCTCATGTGTACCAGCTCAAGATTGTGCTCAATCCACTCTGCCATTTCGGCCTTGTTCTTTTTCCCTTTAAAAACCTGCTTTACCGCGAGTTCAACATTTTGATAGACGGTGAGCCAGGGAAAGAGCGAATGGTTCTGAAATACCACGGCGCGATCCGGCCCCGGTTCGTTGACTTCACGCCCTTCTAGAATCACACCGCCTTCGGTTGCCTGCAACAGCCCGGCGATGATATTTAACACGGTTGATTTACCACAACCCGAGTGACCAATCAGTGTAATAAACTCACCTCTGGCGATCTTCAGATTAATGCCATCCAGTGCCTTAAACGGGCCCTGTTTAGTGGGAAACTCAATCGAGGTATCTGATACCTCAAGGTATGCTTTCTCAGTCACTCGTTTTTCCTCTGTTAGTGCTTCATTGGTTGCGGTGGCTGTGAGGTTCTTATTACTAACAGCCTCATGAGCAGGTTTTGCCCGACTCACAATATTCGGTAGCGCACTCATATCAAGCTTCTCCTTTAACGTATGGATGCATTAGGATCATGTGAAAACAGTTTTTGCAGCGTCACCATTACCCAGTCGAGAATAAAACCGATAATCCCAATCGTTAACACCGCCACCATAATACGGCCCAGCGAGTCTGAACTGCCATTCTGAAATTCATCCCATACAAATTTTCCAAGCCCTGGATTTTGTGCCAGCATCTCGGCGGCGATCAACACCATCCAGCCGATACCCAACGAGATACGCAAGCCGGTAAAGATCATCGGTAGTGCCGCTGGCAGCGCCACCTTGAATACCTGCGCGGTCCAGTGTAGACGAATTACACGCCCCACGTTCATCAGGTCACGATCGATCGACGCGACACCAACCGCCGTGTTGATTAACGTTGGCCATAACGAACACAACATCACCGTGATGGCCGAGGTGATAAAGGCCTTTTCAAACATCGGATCATCCGACACATAAACTGCACTCACCACCATTGTCACAATCGGCAGCCATGCAAGTGGCGATACTGGCTTAAACACCTGTATCAATGGACTAACAGCCGTATAAAGTCTGTCGCTTAAACCGCATGCAACGCCGACTGGAATCGCAATAATCGTCGCCAGCAGGAAACCGGTAAAGACAGTAAACAGACTGGTAAAGATCTGGTCAAAGAAGGTTGATTTACCGGTATATTGGCGAACCTTGATTTTAGCATCAGGGTTTTTCTCAAGCTTCTTGGCATTACGCACCTCCTGCCGTTCATAAAAGGCGGTCTCTTTTTCCGCCTCTTCTAGATGCTCATCATAAAGCGTACCCGCTTGCTGCCACACCTGGCTCGGCCCCGGCAATTGACCAAGACTGGTATTCACCTGCGTTGCCATGCCGGCCCACAAACTCAGAAAAATGACCACCGCAATGATCGGCAGCCCCAACAAATTGAAAATGTCATGAAACTGCTCGCGAGGATTATCGCCGTTAGCAAGCTTTACGATTGGCACTGACCAGGAAAAACCGGTCGCTTCTAGAAAATTAATAATCTTTGCTTTCATAATAACCAACTCTGGTTTTAATGTTACTTTGTTACTTAGGCACCCACCCCTCATCGGGTGGGTGCACTGGCTACGTCTCTTTCAGCAGACTAGATCTGATCTTTACCTTTCAAACCAATCGAAAATTTCTTCAGGTATTCGTTTGGCTTGCTGCCGTCGTAAACAATGCCATCAAGAAAATCACCCTGTGGTGGACGAAAGCCATCTTCGGTAGAAAAGTCAGGAAAATCCTTCGCCTTCACATGCCCTTCTGCAATCAGCGCTTTTGCAGCGATGGCGTAGATGTCAGGGCGATAGACCTTCTTCGCAATATCCATGTACCAGCTATCCGCTTTATGGTCAGCAATCTGCCCCCAGCGACGCATCTGTGTCAGGTACCAGATAGCATCTGAAAAGTAAGGGTAGGTCGCGTTGTAGCGGAAGAAGACATTAAAGTCAGGTACTGAACGCTTGTCACCCTTTTCATATTCGAAGGTGCCGGTCATGCTATTGGCTATCACATCATAGTCCGCACCCACATACTGGCTTTTAGAGAGGATCTTCACCGCTTCCGGACGATTAGCATTGTTTTTCTCATCAAGCCACTGTGCAGCACGAATCATCGCCTTCACGACACGAATATGGGTATTAGGGTTTTTCTCCGCCCATGACTTGCTGACACCAAAGACCTTCTCCGGGTTGTTTTTCCAAATCTCATAATCGGTAATCACTGGCACACCGATGCCTTTAAAAACAGCCTGCTGGTTCCACGGCTCACCCACGCAGTAGCCAAAGATGGTACCCGCTTCCATGGTAGCTGGCATCTGTGGTGGCGGTGTTACCGAGAGAAATGCATCAGCATCAATCGTACCCGAACTATCACCCTTCTTTGGCGCGTAGTAACCGGGATGAATACCACCCGCCGCTAACCAGTAACGCAGCTCATAGTTATGGGTCGAGACCGGAAAGACCATCCCCATTTTGAACGCCTTGCCTTCATCTTTATACTGCTCAATAACCGGCTTTAGATAATCGGCCTTGATCGGGTGAATCGGCTTACCGCTCTTGTCGTGCGGCACATGTTTTTTCATCTCGCCCCACACTTTATTAGAGACAGTGATCGCATTACCATTCAGATCCATACTAAAGGCGGTGATGATGTCGGCCTGGGTACCAAAACCGATGGTGGCGCCCAGTGGCTGCCCTGCCAGCATATGTGCGCCATCCAGCTCGCCGTCGATCACACGATCCAGCAATACCTTCCAGTTCGCCTGCGCCTCAAGTGTGACGTACAACCCTTCATCTTCGAAAAATCCCTTTTCATAGGCAACCGCGAGTGGCGCCATATCGGTCAGTTTGATAAAACCAAACGTTAACTCATCTTTCTCTGGCTCACCCACCGCTGCAAATGCACTTTCAGGTAGCGTAATCATCGCCAGTGCAAACATTCCAGCGCTCATCATCGCTACCGCAATAAACCCTTTTCTGCGGAACCAATGACTCACACCACTGTGGTTAACATCAGCAGCGACACTACGCTTATCTCTAAATGCATAACAGCTCATTTGTTGTTTCATCTCTATCATTTTTTTCACCTTCATCTTTTGTAAAACAAAAAAGGAGCCTACCCATGCAGGAGGGGGAGAAACCCTGCACCAATAGACTCCTTTGTCCGTTCGCAAAGCGCCGCTGCCTTGCTATTATTTTTTACTCACCTCTTTCGAGGTACCAGCATTAAAACTGTTTGTTAAAAACCTCAGATTACTTATGAAGCCTGTCATTACGAGCAGAGCGACGCAATCGCCAGTACATCAGCGCCATCCAGTTCTGAGATTACCTCGTCGTTTGACTCCTCGTAATGACAACCATGCTCAAGTAACCCTGATCCATTTCCGTACTACATCAATAAATCAGCAGCAGAGACAATATTCTCAGCCATCTCACCGAGACGTCTATTTTTGCTCATCGCCAGTTTACGCAGCGCATGAAACGCCTCATCTTCACCATAACCACGCTGCTTCATCAAGATCCCTTTGGCACGATCAATCATCTTGCGTTCTGCCAGCGTGCTTTTGGTTTTATCCAGCTCACTACGCAGCGCCTGAAAGGCAGTAAAGCGAGCAAGTGCCGCCTGCATAATCGGCCCAATACGTTCCTGTCGCGCCTCATCCACCACATAGGCACTTACACCGGCATGAATCGATTCGGTAATCAGATTTTCATCATCATTCGTAGTCATTACCACAACCGGCAGTGGTGACTTCTGATTCAAGAGCGTCAGCGCCTGTAACGTTGTGCTATCTAGCTCAGCTGTCTCAATAATCAGTAGTTCAGGTGCTACCTGCTCCACCTGCATTAATAAGCCCGTTGAACTATTGTTATGAGCCACCACTGCATGACCATCATTCTCAACAGCAGCAATCAATACCTGTTGTTGAATCTGATCTTCATTAATCAGCATCACTTTTAGTTTCATCATTATTTAATCCAACATCAACCCAGTAATTTGTGATGACGAGCAGAGCGATGAGTTCTGTAACCCTGCTAGGAGGCTGTCCGAGAATAGGAATCGTAGCGAGGGAGTGCCAGTTTGAGTCAGGTTTTTTGATCATTTGAGGCCAATAGTGGGCCTATTAAACGAAAATGATCGGAAAAGCTGGCCAAAATGGCGCTTCCGCAGTAGGTTCTTCTATTCTCGGACAGCCTCCTAGTACCATCGGGAAACAAGGTTACGCCATCACGCTGCTCTTGATCATCAAAACCCTTCAGCTACCGACTAAAACGACGCCTGCGCCCACAACCATAATTTATCGGTATCAAGCAAATGGCTGTCAGCATCGTAGCTCGCATACTTCACACCCATGGTGTAGTGCTTGGATAGTTTTTTGGCTGCCAGTAGATTAATTTCAGAGCCGTAATCGTCACTGCCTTCATCGGCACTGTAGGTGTGGTAAACACCCAGCAGTTTAACGCCTGAAACCTTAGTCATCACAGAGACGTAAGTGTCTTGCAAACCGCTTTTTGGTGTAGCAAGGAATTTATCTGCCCAGCCGTTAAAGGCGTGGCCTGTCGCCAGCGGTGTTGCAAAACCGTACACACCATCACCACCCAGCACTTCGTAACCCGCTTTTGCCGTTACACCCGCAGCAACTACACCCGCTTCTAACAAGGTGTAATCGGCATCAACCGTGTTGGGTGCATCGGCATAGTCACTCTGCGTGGCAAACTCGGCAGTGTAGAGCACCTTAACGTCACCAGCCTTCTGTTTACCACTAAAACGAACACCTAATGTCTGTGTATCCGCTGTTGAGTTTTCATAATCCAGCAGATAGCCATAACCGGTCAGTTTGCCTGCGCTCATGCCACTATAGGAGACGTTCAATAATTGCCCTTTGATATCAGCATTTTGTGCCTTGATATTGTTTACATTGCCCAGGTAGGCAAACTTAACCTCTGTGTCAGATAGCGACTTGTTGCTCACCATCACCGCATCAAAGGTCTGCTCATTTTGACGCCAGCCAACGTTCCCGACAAAACGGGCGTTATCCAAAATGATGCGTTGGCGACCCGCTTTAACTAAAGTCTCTTCACCCGCTTTATATGACAGAAACCCCTGATTCAATTCAGTGCTCTCTACATCCACCACGACTGGGTACTGCCCCAGCCCATTGGCAGTACTGTTAAAGCGCTGACTGCCAACGACACGAACGTCTTCAAATTCAACATACCCCGTCACACCGGAAAGCTCGCCAGTTTTATAACCAACACGCGTTCTCACGGTTGATGCCCCAGCCTCTTCCGTCATTTTTTCCTGGTCAACCACTTCATAGCGATAGCGCAGGCTGGCGGAGCCTGCTCCTTCTGTTAACGCCTTCGTTACAGCGCTCTCTGCATGTACTGCTGAAAATGGCATTGCGGCAGGCAGTGCCACAACTGCCAACAGGGCAACCAGATGCTTCCTGGGAAATTTACTTGTATACATAAACGACTCCTCGATCGATATTTTTAAATATAAAAGGCCATAACAGAAGTGACTCTCTGCTATGACCCCGTTGTCATTTTCGACGCGCCGTTGCATCTACTATTTTTATTGCGCCAGCATCGAGCCATGCCCTGCTGTTACATTGATAAACCTGCATCCAGCATTAAGCAATTGTTATGCCAAAAACCACAAACAGCGTTAACCTAATGTTTTAGCGTGCTAATTCAGATTTAGCCAGAGATAAATAACAGGCAATAAAAATCGATTGGCGGATGCCCTGTGTGCAATAAAAGAGAGGAGTGCCCCAAAACAGGACATGAAATTAGAGACTTATACGCTGCCCCTTCCAGTGCCTATCCGCTATAATACGCCCCTCTAAGCGATGTAAAATTTGATGAAAATACCCAAAAGACTACACCCGCTGCTTGATGATGGCCTGATCGACGAAGTGATTTGCCAATTGCAGAGCGGTAAAGAGGCCCAGGTTTACATGGTGCGCTGCGGCGAGGCGGTGCGTTGTGCGAAGGTCTATAAAGAGGCCAATAAGCGCAGTTTCAAGCAGGCGGTTCAGTACCAGGAGGGTCGTACGGGGCGCAATAGCCGCCGCAATCGCGCGATGCAAAAACGCTCCAATTTTGGCCAGAAAGAGAGTGAAAAGGCCTGGCTGAGCGCAGAAGTCGATGCACTTTACCAACTTTCAGCGGCCGGTGTGCGTGTGCCTCAACCCTACGGATTTGTTGATGGTGTGCTCCTGATGGAGCTAGTTACCGATGGTGAGGGCCATGCCGCACCAAGACTCGCTGAAGTCGAATTTAACGAGAAACTGGCACTAGACTACCATGAGCGACTGATTCACGACATTGTGCGGATGTTGTGCGCTGGCCTGGTGCACGGTGATCTCTCCGAGTTTAATGTGCTGGTCGATAAAGATGGCCCAGTGATCATCGATCTGCCGCAGGCAGTCAATGCGGCGGGGAATAACAATGCACCGATGATTCTGGAGCGTGATGTGAATAATATGAGCGACTTCTTTGCGCGCTTCGCCCCTGAGCTTGCCACCACCACTTACGGCAAGGAGATCTGGCATCTCTACGAAAAAGGCAGCCTCACCCCGGATAGCGAGCTTACCGGTCACTTTATCGAAAGTACCATCGCCGCCGATGTCGACGAGGTGATGAAGGTAATTGATGCGGCGACTGAAGAGGAGTTTGAACGACGTCGCCGAGCAGAGGAAGCAGAAAATAGTTAAGCCAGCTTGATTTTCCTGGAATTTGCCTTGGATCCGCCTTCGATTGGCCCTGGCGTGACTTAGCCAAAAACAGCCGCTAGACGGCCTCTACCAGTTGCATCGCTTCCGCCACATCCACCGCTACCAGGCGTGAAACACCCGGCTCGTGCATGGTGACACCGACCAGCTGGTTGGAGATCTCCATGGTAATTTTGTTATGGGTGATGAAGATAAACTGTACCCGATCTGACATCTCTTTGACCATTTGACTAAAGCGGATGGTGTTGTTGTCATCAAGCGGTGCATCGACCTCATCCAGGATACAGAATGGCGCCGGGTTGAGCTCAAAAATGGCGAAGACCATCGCCACTGCGGTCAATGCCTTCTCACCACCGGAAAGCAGGTGAATGCTGCTATTACGCTTACCCGGCGGGTGCGCCATGATGGTGACACCGGCATCCAGCACATCCTCGCCGGTCATCTCCAGGCGCGCACTACCGCCGCCAAAGAGACGCGGAAAAAGCTCCTGCAGCTTGTCATTCACCTTTTCAAAGGTATCTTTAAAACGGGTGCGGGTTTCGTGATCGATCTTACGGATCGCGCTCTCCAGTGTCTCTAGCGCCTCGGTGAGATCTGAGAGTTGCGAATCGAGATAGGTCTTACGTTCCGACTGCTCGGTATACTCTTCAATCGCGGCGAGGTTGATTGCCCCCAGACGCTGAATGCGGCGCTCCATCTCTGCCGCCTGCTGCACCCATTCCGCCTCATTGGCTTCTGCAGGCATCTCTTCGAGCAGCTGCGCTAGTTCATATTGTGACGCTTCGATCTGTTCCAGCAAGGTCTGACGACGCACCTTGATCTCCTGCCACGCCATGCGCATCTGCTCCAGCTCAGAACGGATCACCAGTATCTGCTGTTCAATTTCGCTACGACGACTACCGAGCTGACGCAGTTCGTGGTCGCACGCCTCAACCTGGCGACGTACTTCAGCCAGCTCACCTTCCACCAGCAGGCGCCTCTCCAGAAACGCTTCCAGCTCCATTTTGCTAGTTTCAAGCGGCTCAACCCCATCGTCAAGTGCAATGGTTAACTCTTCACGACGGCGCTCCAGGTTGCCCACCTGACGCTGCATACGCTCAGTGTTGGTGGTCAACGTACCCAGCTGGGTACGCATCGAGTCGATTCTCAACATAAATTCACGCGCGGTATCACGGTCGCTCTGTGCCTGCTGACGACGCTCATCCAGCATCGCACTCAACGCTTCGCGCTGATCACCCAACAAAATGCGTTGCTCCTGATGCTCCGCCATCTCTGCGATCACCATTTCCAGGCGTTCACGAGCCACAATCAGCGCTTCGCTACCCTTTTCACTATGAGCGCGAATCTCTTCAATCTCTTCCTGCAGGCGACGCTTTCTCGCCTCGACCTGCTCCAGACGTGCCTTTTTACTGCTCAGCTGAGAGCGTACTTCGGCATTTTTATGTGCGGTCTGGTTGATATTACTCTGCAAGGTTTCGCGCTGCTCTTCCAATGCGGCTAGCTTAAACTGCCCCTCTTCCAGTGCCTGCTCAAGCTGACAGAGATGCTCATCAGCCTCATCCAATTTCTGTGAAACCAACTTAAGCTCTTGTTCTCTTACAAGAACACTTCCCTCTTCATCAGCACCACGAACCACACGCAGCCAGTCCGGGCCAACCCAGATGCCATCACGGGTAACGGCTGATTCGTGCGCTTCTAACTGCCCGCGCAGTGCCAACGCATCTTCCATTGCGTCAACTGCGTAGATTCCTGCAAAAAGACCATCCAGCGCCCAGGTCGCCTCAACCTTGCTGGCCAGCGGCATACCAACCGCTCTGGATGTGACATTGGATTTGGCCTGAGTATCAAAAACACTCAACGTTCCCTGCTGCAATGAGGCAAGACGATCCGTGACACACTCAACACCATCAACACAAAGGGCTTCAATATTTTGACCAAGCACGGTCTCAACCGCACGTTCCCAGCCATTATCCACATTAAGGGTTTCAGCAAGGCGGCGCATGCCATCCAGATCATGCGCTTCCAGCCAGGTCGTGACCGCCCCCGCCTGCTTGCCGAGCGCAGCCTTTTGCAAGGCATCAAGCGAGGCGTACTGTTTCTGCAACTCAACCAGGTGGCTACGTGCATCGACCAGCTCACGGCTGGTACCACTATTGGTTTCACGCTGCTGGGTAATCTCACTCAGCAGTCCATGCACCTCTTGCTGCAACCCTTCGAGCTGCGCACTGCTCTCGGCAGACTGCTCTTCAAGCGTCGCAACCTCCTCTTTGAGATCACCGGCATCAAGACCATGATGCTCCTCTTCCTGACGTTGCAGACGCTTCTGCTGGCGCGCCATATCCTCTTCGAGATGGATAATACGGGTACGCTCGACCTCAGATTGCTGGGTCTTGGCTGCCACCACGCTATTGAAAGATTCCCACTCTTGCTGCCAGTGACGCTGGCTCTCTTCAATCTCGCGTAGCGCCGCTGTCGAGATCTTCGCCTGCGCCTCTGCGGTCTCAAACTGTGGATCACAGGTCTCTAGCGAGGCGTTGATCTCTGCGATCTGGCGCTGGTCATGCTCGATATGCACCTTACCCTCGGTCAGGGTCTGAATCGCCTGCTCAAGCTCTAGCTGATTCTCTTCGCGCTTCTCCTGCATATGCTGAATACGTTGTTCAACACGCGCGATGTCTGCACCAATACTATAGAACTGCCCCTGTACCTGATTGAAATGCTCATTCGCTTCGCTATGTGCAATGCGCTGCTTCTCAATCTCAGTATCCGTAGTGCACTGCTCTGCCAGCTGTGCTTCAAGCGCAGTCTCACGCCCCTGAATCACCTGATCTTTCAGCTGCGCCTCACCATCAAGCCCCTGATAGCGCAACGCCAACAGCTGCGCTTTTACTAAGCGCTCCTCTTCCTTAAGGGTTTTATACTTCTCAGCAGTCTTGGCCTGACGCTGCAGTGTCTGCAGTCGTTTATCAAGTTCACCAACCAAGTCCTCGATTCGACTCATATTTTCTTTGGTATGGCGAATACGGGTCTCCGTTTCACGGCGACGTTCTTTGTATTTGGAAATACCGGCCGCTTCTTCAAGGAATGCACGCAGCTCTTCCGGCTTCGCTTCAATCAGACGCGTGATCATCCCCTGCTCGATGATCGAATAACTACGCGGCCCCAGCCCCGTTCCAAGGAACACGTCGGTAATATCACGACGACGGCACTTGGTGCCGTTCAGAAAATAATTGGATTTGCCTTCACGATTGATCTGACGCTTGACCGACAATTCAGCATATTTGGCATATTCACCGCCCAATCGCCCCTGGGAGTTGTTAAATACCAACTCAACCATCGCGGCACCAACCGGTTTGCGGCCAGATGAGCCGTTAAAAATAACGTCCGCCAATGAGTCACCACGCAGGTTTTTGGCCGAACTTTCGCCCATCACCCAGCGAACTGCATCGATCACGTTTGATTTGCCGCAACCATTCGGCCCAACAACACCGATCAGCTGACTAGGCATCTCTAGCGTGGTGGGATCGACAAATGATTTAAAACCGGCGAGTTTAATTTTCTGCAGCTGCATGGCAGGGGAAGATACAGGATAAAGACCAGGTAAGACAAGCCTGAATATTTCATTATTTCGAGCTAAACGAGATCCTGAATTGATTATCTGTTATTTTATGCGTTCTGATGATCTGATTTAAATTGAAGGAGTAACATCGGGTATTAATTGCAATTCAATAAAACCAGTAATTACCTTATAATTACAATAAGTTAAATGATATTTATAGAAACAACTGCAAGAAAATACACCGAAAGATAAGCCATGTCCAGCACACCAAGTAAAGCACTCGAAACCTTTGAAAACCCTAACCAGGACCGCGATTACACCATCCGCATTCGCATTCCGGAATTCACCTGCCTCTGCCCCAAGACCGGCCAGCCTGATTTCGCCACCATCAATATTGACTATGTACCAGAGCAGAGCTGCATCGAACTTAAAGCCCTGAAAATGTACATCTGGTCATTCCGCGATGAAGGCGCATTCCACGAGAAAGTGACCAACCAGATGCTGAGTGATTTTGTCGCGGCCTGCGACCCGCGTTTTATGCGCGTCACCGCTGAATTCAATGTGCGCGGTGGGGTCTACACCAACGTAGTGGCCGAACATCGCAATCCTGGCTGGATTGCACCTGAGCCTGTTCATCTACCCTAAGCCCCGCCTGACCCAAACCAGCGAATGGCGCTCTATCCCCTCTACCTAGGAATTGATGTGGGCACCAGCGGCTGCCGTGCTGTGGTGATCAACCAGCACGGCGAACAAGTTGCAACACACCATCTCTCAATGCCGCCGCCTAATCAGGACGACAGCCATATTTCGCAAAATAGCGAGATCTGGTGGCAAGCGGCCTGCACACTACTAAAGGAACTCAGCCACTCGGTTACGATGAAGGATATCGAGGCGATTGCGGTGGACGGCACCTCTAGTACACTGCTGATCACCGATGCCGACGGCACCCCTCTCTGTGATGGCCTGATGTACAACGATGCCCGCAGCCACAAAGAGGCGGAACAGATTGCCATCATTGCCCCAGCAGAAAGCGGTGCCCACGGAGCCAGCTCAGCACTCGCCAAACTACTGTGGTTTCAAAAACAGGGCATGCCTGGAAATCCCAGGCATGCCCTACATCAGGCGGACTGGATTGCAGGGCGACTCAGTGGCCGATTTGGCATCAGCGATGAAAACAACTGCCTCAAACTAGGCTACGATATTATCAACCGATGCTGGCCAGCGTGGTTTAACCAATTAGGCGTTGATCGCCCGCTCCTACCAGAAGTAACCCTGCCAGGCACTACCATCGGTACCGTCCGGAGTAAAATAGCCAACCAACTCGGCCTATCACCACAAACAAGCGTCGTCAGCGGCACCACCGATAGCATAGCGGCATTTCTCGCCAGCGGTTCATCCGAGGTTGGCGATGCGGTCACCTCGCTTGGCTCAACATTGGCACTGAAGGTGCTATCAGACAAGCCCGTTTTTGCCCCGGAATATGGCGTGTATAGCCATCGCCTTGGCGAACAGTGGTTGGTCGGCGGCGCATCTAATTGTGGCGGCGCTACACTGCTACAGTGCTTCTCTTCAGAACAGATGGCAACCATGACACCCCACCTAAACCCCGACATACCGACGGGTCTGAACTACTATCCTCTGCCTTCAGTCGGTGAGCGCTTTCCAGTCAACGACCCTGAGCTTTCCCCCAGGGTTACCCCGCGCCCGGCTGATGACATGCACTACTTTCAGGGGCTACTCGAAGGGATCGCCACGGTTGAACAGCAGGGCTATCAGTTATTGGCTGAACTCGGTGCACCCTATCCCACCAAAGTCTTAACCATGGGCGGTGGCGCAGAAAACCCAGCATGGAACAGGATACGACAGAATAGACTCGGCATTCCCGTTAAAATGAGCACAAAGAAAGAAACAGCACTAGGCCCTGCGATACTGGCCCTAAACAGCTAGTCCAAAGCAGCTAAGGAACATGCACGGAATAACTTGCTGTTTTGGCGCTCTAATTTAGTTTGTATTTGTTTGTTCTGATTGAGCAAAAGCGGAGGAATAGTCGTTCTATTTCGAGTTTTTGTGATTGAAGAACGGGCAAAGACGGGCTGAAGCAGAGATACGAAAACGGTAAGTTATTCCGTGCACGTTCCTAAGCCTGGAAAACTAACCAGACCGGGATTAGTCGACGTTTAATAAACGCCGTAGGCCTGCCAGTAGCTTATCCGGCTTAACAGGTTTAGAAATCCAGCCCGTGGCCCTTACCTCACCACCGATATGCCGGATCTCGTCCACCGGTTCAGCAGAGGCAAATAAAATAGGGGTAAACTGGTATTGGGAGCAGCGGCGCAAACAGCTCACCAAGCTATCACCATCCATATCCGGCATATGCAGATCGGTAATCACCACGCTATAATTCTGCTTCAGCGCCATCTCCAGCGCTTCAATACCACAGCTCGCCTCTCCTACAAGGTACCCTGCTTTGCGTAAAATGGCAGCCATCACAAGGCGTGTTGAATCAGAATCATCAACAACTAACACAAATACAGGTTGAACCATCATCTCTCATCTCAGGGTTATAAACGAGCATCATGCTCAACATATATTTCGTCCCTGTTAATGTAGAATAGGTGATAACTGATAATCACTTCCCATCGGAGCGCCAGCAACTTCCACGAAATTTATAACGGCATCTGGTCAGAAGAACTAAAGCATTAGTTAGGAACGTGCACGTTCCTTAATGATTGAAAAGACAAACAGAGTAGTGAGTGCCAGCCCGAAAACTACTGAAACAAGTCACGATTGCAAGCAAAGTTAACTCGCCTGTTATTTGAATCGCTGGACGAAACTCCTATCGTGGAACCCCCGTGGGGTAAGCCTGAGCTGTCCCCAGTAGCCCCAATCGTTTGGCCAGCGAAGAACGCATCGATTCTACATTCAGCTGCTCACCTTCAATCGCCGACGAGGTAATGATCTTTTGCAACAACTAATCCAGCGCCGCTTGCGAAATAGCTTCGCCACTCACCGCTCCTGCTTTGCCAAGCAACATGCCCTGCTTTAAACGCACACTGCGCAGTAACGGCTGGATCACATCATCTTCCCAGGTAAAACGGGGCCAATCAGGCTGCTGCCAAATCCAGGTTGTTTGATTAGAAACCATCGAGATCACCTCCTGTGAGCCGCTTAAAAGGAGCGATTCAGCTCGTTATCCACGCGCCTGTAAAGGCGCGACCATTCGACTTCCGCCTCGCCGTGTTTACGCACGATATTTCAATCCACGCGCCCGTGAAGGCGCGACCTGCTATTTTTCGCGCAAACTGATTATTACAATAGTTTCAATCCACGCGCCCGTGAAGGCGCGACAATAAGACCGTCAATTACCATTTCATAAACTAGTGTTTCAATCCACGCGCCCGTGAAGGCGCGACCCCCAACGCAATGCATTTACTGCATACAGCGTCAGTTTCAATCCACGCGCCCGTGAAGGCGCGACGTACTGTAAGATGACTTACATGCCATTATTCGAAGTTTCAATCCACGCGCCCGTGAAGGCGCGACGATAGGCAAGCGGGGCGCTGCAAGTGATAGTGATGTTTCAATCCACGCGCCCGTGAAGGCGCGACTTAACTCCTTTACGATATTCTGTGGTATCCAAATGTTTCAATCCACGCGCCCGTGAAGGCGCGACCTGCACATCATCAGTACCTACGCCGTCAAATATTGTTTCAATCCACGCGCCCGTGAAGGCGCGACTGATCCTACAGGTACTGGAGTATTCACTAATATTGTTTCAATCCACGCGCCCGTGAAGGCGCGACGCGCAAGAAGTGGCTAATTGCATCTCTGGAAATGTTTCAATCCACGCGCCCGTGAAGGCGCGACGTTGATGATCGCTGCGCTTGATGCGAGTGATTATGTTTCAATCCACGCGCCCGTGAAGGCGCGACCGTATCTTGAAGCGCAATAGCAGCTGTTATTGCGTTTCAATCCACGCGCCCGTGAAGGCGCGACCCAATTGATCTAATTACCCCCCCTAAAGGTCTAGTTTCAATCCACGCGCCCGTGAAGGCGCGACACATTAGGTGGGGTGCTGCCACAGTATTGACAGGTGTTTCAATCCACGCGCCCGTGAAGGCGCGACTATACTCGCCCTGAAGACCTAGACCCCTATTTGTTGTTTCAATCCACGCGCCCGTGAAGGCGCGACATAGATCTTGGGCCTGAGCCATCTTATATTAGAGTTTCAATCCACGCGCCCGTGAAGGCGCGACGGCCTTGGCAACAAACGCTGCTCACGCCTAACAAGTTTCAATCCACGCGCCCGTGAAGGCGCGACGGGGGCTAAATGACTTAATCCCCACCGATATTGTTGTTTCAATCCACGCGCCCGTGAAGGCGCGACAATACACTCAAGCGCATTGAACTCTATTTATCTGGTTTCAATCCACGCGCCCGTGAAGGCGCGACATTATTTCTGTCTCATCCGAATCAGGTACTGTTTGTTTCAATCCACGCGCCCGTGAAGGCGCGACCCACTGCTTTCATCGCTGATGCGGTTTTGCGTTTGTTTCAATCCACGCGCCCGTGAAGGCGCGACGCCGACAACTGCAGCATAAGGAGTACCAAGCTCGTTTCAATCCACGCGCCCGTGAAGGCGCGACATATGCGGATCGACTTAGCTATTGCCGGTAGTGCTGTTTCAATCCACGCGCCCGTGAAGGCGCGACAGCGCCTTGGGTAAATAGCATCTCGCCAACGGATGTTTCAATCCACGCGCCCGTGAAGGCGCGACGATTTAGCCGCATGCTTTACTGTTGACTACATGGGTTTCAATCCACGCGCCCGTGAAGGCGCGACGTTGTGATGGCAACTACTCGGACAGCGTTATCCTGTTTCAATCCACGCGCCCGTGAAGGCGCGACCGTGCTGCGCGCATAACGGCACATCATCCAGATAGTTTCAATCCACGCGCCCGTGAAGGCGCGACCAAGCATAAATCATCATGACCCAGAAGTTTTTTGTTTCAATCCACGCGCCCGTGAAGGCGCGACGGTGATCATCTTGAGCTTGCTGAGATTGCAATAGGTTTCAATCCACGCGCCCGTGAAGGCGCGACAGCAATTGCAGGACAGATAGGTCAATTAGGCGCGTTTCAATCCACGCGCCCGTGAAGGCGCGACTCATCCTCTGGATCATGTCCACGCGACCGTATGCGTTTCAATCCACGCGCCCGTGAAGGCGCGACGTAGTGTCATTCCCGCCAACACTGTCAAAAAATGTTTCAATCCACGCGCCCGTGAAGGCGCGACGCCTGATCTTCATTTAAAATTCCTTCCATCAATCGTTTCAATCCACGCGCCCGTGAAGGCGCGACCAGCCAATTATAGTTAGGCAACACCCTGATAAGGTTTCAATCCACGCGCCCGTGAAGGCGCGACCGCTCAATTTTAACTTACTAATTTTTAAAGAACAAACCCCAACTATCCGCTAACCCAAGCTGTGTGAAACCAGCGATGTACTTGTTATCAGTACCTTTACGCCACTATAGGTCGATATCAACCATTTAGCGCTCCGCTAATCTCTCTAGGGTTTGATGAGAGGCCAGGGTTAGCGATTAAAGGATTAATGCATCTCGTACAGGATCTACGGTTGACTTTGCACCGATATGCTCAACTTTCTGCCGACCTTTTTTACCCAGGAAATAAAAACGAAGACTATCTTCGTCTGGATTATATATTTCAATCAACTCGTTTTTCAGAACAGTAAATTGCCCAGGATCGACTTCACATTCAAATACTGAATTCTGCACACGAATACCGTAATCCAGACAGGTTTTAGCGATATTTCGTAGACGACGCCGTCCATCTTTTGTCAATACGCTTACATCGTAAGTAACCAACACTAGCATTTCTATTTCACCAGGTAAGGTGGGTAATATTCAGTATCACCACGAATATGCCTTGCCAATAACATCGCCTGGCAATGAGGCAACAACCCGATGGCAACCTGCTCATCTAAATATGGATGTAGTATCTCAACCTGTTTCCGCTCCTGCCATGCAATTAAAAATGTTTTACGTGCATCATCGGTCAATCGTACTGCACCACTCGCCTCTGTTACAAAGTCCTTCAATTTAACCTGCTGGCGGTTTATCAGTGTGAGCACAAAGCGGTCAGCCCATGGCGCGCGAAATTCCTCCAGTAGATCCAGTGCCAGACTCGGGCGGCCAGGTCGATCCTGATGCAAAAAACCGACATAGGGATCAAGGCCAACCCCTTGTAATGCCGATGCGCACTCATGTGTGATTAACGTATACGCATATGACAATAAAGCATTAACCTCATCAGTCGGAGGGCGACGAACACGCCCGCCAAAATCAAACCCACTGCCTCGCAACAGCCCATTGAACACAGCAAAATACCGGTTCGCCGCATCGCCTTCCACCCCCATTGTTTCTGGAATAGTGGAGGCACTGCGCACACGGCGAAGACTTGTTGCCAGATGTTTGACCGCTGCTTCTATTGAAGGATTAGCACCATGATTACGAACTTCTCGCATTAATACTGATCTACCATTAGAAATTTTTGCCGCCACCATCAGGCGTGCAATTGATACCGACTTTTCTTCATCATCCGCCCACCGATACTGTGCACGTCGTAACAACACGTTACCACTCTGCTTACCTTGAACGCGCGCTAAAAACTTGCCGTATTCGGAGTAAAACGAAAGCCCAATGCCCTGCTCTCCACAAAATCCCATCAGAAAAGGCGACACCGACACCTGTCCGAAGCAGAGAATATTTCCTATTGTGAGTGCAGGGAATTGACCTAACTTATCCTTATCCTGTTTGATTACGATGGTTTCCCGCTCTTTATGCAGGTAGCTCTTCTGTCGAGTAATGTAGAGGGTATTGAGGAGTTTTTTCATATTTTCTTACCAGATACTTTCCTACGCCCTACTTTCTTCAAACTCGGTTTTCTAACCGCCTTTTTACGGGATGGCGGCAAGTAATTTTCAGAAGTAATCATTTTTCGCCCAGCTTCCCCCTCCAACGCCTTGCGTGCCTTCCGTGCAATTCCGCCTCCCGTTTTAGCTGCAATTGAATTTTCATCCATGCCCGTCGCATTTTTGCTATCTGCAATCTGACGGGTGGAGAGTTCAGCAAGTGCAGTAAAAATAAGCTCCGCCTCACTCATGTGGTCACGCAAATTCTGGCTTTTCAAACCTTTCAGTACTTTATGATCCTTTACACCCCCCTGTGTCAGGATAGATGTCACCCTTTATAAAACCCATATTAATAGAGATCAGGGGGCGGTTTTGAGCAAAAAATGGCGCGTTATTCGAGCGAGCGTAAAGAGTCAATATTAAAGAAATTAC